>Ga0316208_1000014_pt1 | contig 344483 bp, 510 predicted proteins | sample 3monopyrite_MG_FD_204944 | JGI IMG/M metagenome (GOLD analysis project Ga0316208, IMG submission 204944) | Microbial mat bacterial communities from mineral coupon in-situ incubated in ocean water Damariscotta River, Maine, United States -... | ecosystem: Environmental > Aquatic > Marine >...
TGTCAAACTTAATGGTATCCGAAGAACGCTTTAAAGAATACATAGATTACATTAAGAAGCTTTACGACAACGGAAAGATCAAACGCTTTGATATGACAGCCAGCATTGATTGTTGGGGACCTGAGCAAGAGTATGTTCGCATGGGACTTGACTTAAATGTGTTTGAAAGGAACATGGAATACTTGCTAGCGCAAGACGAAAGCTGGTTACGCATTAATGTGAACCAGACAGTAAGTGCGTTAACAATTAAAACAATGCCTGCGCTAATAGAAAAGATTAATGGCTGGAAGGCAAGACGTACAGAGTTCGGACATTACTTTCAGAAGTTAGTTGATCCGGAAGTAATGGCACCTACTATATTCCCTAAAGGTTATTGGGCTGAAGACTTTGAAAAGATAATGTCGTTAATGCAAAATGAAACCTGGGATGAAAAACATGCTTACAAAATGATGATAGGCATGATCAAACAAATCGAAGACGAGTCAGAGCTTGACGGCACGTTAATAGATAATCTAAAAGCATACCTAACTGAAATAGACCAACGCCGCGGCACTAACTGGCAACCATTGTTTCCTTTCCTTAACTCATAAAAAAACACTCCTAAGAGTGTTTCTTTGTGTATGGTGCCGGCAGGAGGATTCGAACCCCCGTCTGAGCCTTACAAGGGCTCTGCTAGACCAACTCAGCTATACCGGCGTTATAATGTGTATCTAAAATCATAGTTGAAGTTGGCTTGCTCACGCATGTACTCGGCTTCAATTCTATCTCTTTCTTCTTGGCGTTTGTGAAATGCTTCAATAGCTTCTTTGCTAAGGCTTTTCTCTTTCAATGCATTGATTAAATCTTCAACTGTCATTTGTGCCATGTTTTTATTTACCTTCTGTATCCTTCAACAATAAAATTGTTACTTCGGGATTGGTGTATGACGAAATCTCTGTTACCGTTGTTACGACTTTCAATAACCTGCCTGTTCCGTTACAGTCTCTGCATACTGTGTTCCACTCTTTGTATTCGCCTCTGTGCGGATCCGATAGTTCACTATGCGACTGAGTGCCGTAGCCACTGCATGTATCACATAAGATGACATTTTGTGATGTGTGTTTATGCATTAATCCCAAAGCCCCTGGTAGTACTTGCCGAACAGAACTAGTCCTTTAGCAATACGTTTTTGATGTGCTTTGTAACCTTTCTTATCGAATACGTGTGTATCCTTAGGACCAGTTTTCATTTCACTGTAAGTTTCACCTTCGACTTTCTCAAAGTAGATATCGTGCTCTCCAGTGTGGAATTGTGCATCGTTATCTTCATCGTTAAGTTGTTCGAAAGTCCAGATAAGCTCGTCCATAACCCAATCCCAACGCTCGTGGATGTTGCTATCGCTATCCCAATCGTTTTCTTTTTCGTCAGCTTCAGTGCTACGTAGTCCTAGTCCTTTTGGAACATCTTTGTCCTCTACCATCGGGCTGCCGTGCTTAGTAGCTTTTAACTGTTTAAGCATTGGGAGGATAATCATGCTTAAAGTACCGTCCATGTTCCATGTATCCCATGGATCGATTTGGATCTTAACCTTGCGCTTTTTCTTGGATTCAATCCATTGTAGTAATTTGTATAGAAGTGTTTCGTGGCGCTCATTTCTGCTTAGTTTGAAGATCTTACCTTTCTTCTCGATATGACCGTGTGCTAGCCATTCGCCAAAGGTGTGAACCCATTCAGGCTTTTCTTTAAAGCCATTTTCGTCAGTGACAGGTTTAGCCCAAAAGCATAGCTTTTCAGCTAGCTGATATGGTCCAAGCCACGTAGTGAATTTTCCAATTTTAACTTTCATGCGCGTATTGTATTACAAATACGCTGTGAGGTCAACCTAAATTTTGCCGTTTTCGGTAAGGTAAGTGTAGTTTTCTAAATGAGATGCAGCAATGTCTGCCTTGCTTTGGCCTTGATATTCAACAGCATAACGCTCGTTAATTAGGAATTGATTTAGGTTTAATGTTTGGTTGTCTACCCAAAGAGTACCAAGTATACGACCAAATTTGCCTTTGCCATCTAGCTGTGTTTCAACAAGGATACGTTCGCCAACTGGGCAAAATCCATCAACCACAGATTTAGCAAGTAAGCCAAATTGTTTTTCTAGATCGTCACGTGTTCTGCATTCTGGTGTGTCTACACCAAATAAGCGAATACGCTGGTTTGCGTAAATAACACCAAAGCCTAAGTCGATATCTACATCTACTGTATCACCGTCGACTACGCGAGTTACAGTTGCATTGTATATAAAAGGTTTCATAATGTTATTTATCAGGTTGGGCAACAATAGGCGAGCTTGAACGTACTCTGCGATCGATTTTTGAATTATAATTAGTACTTTGCTCGGCTCTGCGGTTCACCGCAATGTTAACCGGCTTACTAGCGGTAGTGCTACAATAGACATTCATAGCAGCGGTGATCATAACAAATAAACAAGTTATTATTCCGTCTGGTGGCGGATGATCGCTGCCGCCAATTGAAATAAAGTGCCAAACGGCGAATAAAACAATTATCAAACCGAACGCACCATTTAATGTGCCGAGGTTCTTAGTTAGTCGATATATCCATAACATACCTAGCACCGGTATTGCCACTGCTAGAGATGTCATAATTGCCATTAATGTTTCCATGCTTACCCTGCCCCCGCTGCCTTAATAAAGTCTTGTAGCAAGTATAACGCGACTGTAGTTAGAAGACCAACAACTGCCCATATAGCTTTTTCGTTAAAGTTAACTTGACGGTCAGCACCTGATTGTGTGATGTATAAATTTTGCAATGACTTGTGAATTGATTCAACTGATGTTTCTAAGTTAGTCATATCTTCTTTGAGGTCAGCAAGCCTTTCGCGCATGTCACCACGAGAGCGTTCGATATCCTTGCCCATATTATCATTGATTATTTGAATATTTGAAGACAATGCCGCCATGCCTTGTTCAACTTCCCTAAGGCGTTCCTCTAGTCCTTCAAATCTTCTATGTTGGAAACAATCTTCAGCCATGTGTATCTCCTTGCTTTATACTATTTATTTTTTAAAGCAGAAGATTAATGTAGGTTTAGAACTTTTACGTTAATATTGATAGTGCGTGAAATCGGTAACACTTAGCAAAGATAGCATTACCATATTGATTTGGTGTTATGGAAGCTTTCTGTTCGTGTATAGTCCAAGCAAACTCGATTAAGTCTCGTAGCTTTGCTAATTCACTGGCTCCGATGTATTCTGCATCTTGTGATAGTGCGAACCTATCCCATATTTGTAACTGTACCTTTAGCTTGACATCACCTTTTGCATTTTGTAAAGCTTTAGCACCGATGCCTGCGCGTCTTTCGCATGTTAGTTGATTTTCTTCGGATAGTTGCGGACTTCTTACTTTGAAAGGAATAACCTGCATTTTAGGTTCTTTGAAAGTTTTCTTAAGAGGAATATTAGCGTATGCAGAGTGCATCCCTAAAGAAAATATAAGTAGTATCCATACCGCAGCTATTCTTCTCATAAAAGTACTTATGAGTAGAGTTAGCCGGTTACTGTAGGGTTATTACTTGCCTAGTAGCTGATGTACCAAGTAAGGAGCTTCCATGTTCATACCACCAATCATAAACTTAAATTCTTTGGTTGGATATTTCATTGGGTCGCCTTGCGCTGCCCAGTCATAAATTGTTGCAATTTCGTAATCGAAATCATCGTCATCTTCTAACGAATCTGGGACGCGGAATTGAATGCGCCATTCGTTATATATACCGCTACCATTGCCACGTTTTGGTTCGCCAAACACTCTGACAATTTCACTGAACGTTGCTGTAATTGTGCCACGCTTGCTTGTGCCTTTGATATCAATATCGTTGTCTACTTCAAATGTTACTTTATTCATCTTTAATTATTATCCCATCATTGCGGTAGCGTTCGAACAGCTCCATTTCCATTGGGTACCATGTATCACCTTGGTAAATGTAGCATCTTGATATTCCACTTTTGTAAGTACGTATTTCAACTTTCTCGCGATTGCTGTTAATAGTCTTAAATTTTTGAACGCTTGTTGATATATATTTATGGCTCATGCAATTATGCTATTGTTTCCAAGACTCTCCATTCTTTGGCTTCATACTTTTATCTGGCTTGCATGTCACATCACGTTGTGAACCGTTAGCAAAGAAACGTGGTTGATGTCCGGCAGCTAAACATTCGTTATAAACTGTCGCTTCCGGCTCGCTCATTGGTAGTGGACCGTCGCAACCTGCTAGCATAAATGTAGCTAGTAAACCCATTAAAATTTTGATAACACTGCTCCTAATATTGAAACGCATAATCCCATCATTACACTATTGAAATAAGTTATTGCAACAGTGCCGAAGAAGTTAACTACAACTAACATGATCCAGCCAATGAATGCAAAGGGTAGTGATACGATTAATACCACTACCACAATTAGCATTATAATAACCCCAAGTATTCCGATTACTTCTGCTAAGTCTCTCATTAAAAGTCTCCGTAGTTAACTTGGAATACAGTTAAGCCCAAGTGACGCCACATGTGAACAACTTGATCACGGTCATCAAATACGCCCAACACATTGTAATTGTCTTTAATGTGTCGGTAGTAGATTTCCTCTTTGATCAACGTATCCTTGCGGTTATCACCTTCTGGGCGGATGTAGAAATGATCGTACTTTACGCCGATGTCGGCTAACCACTGAACAGTCAAGTCCTTGCAAACACCGTCACGACCACTTACCATAATAACTGTATGACCAGCGTCCTTCAATGTGTTGACAACGGAGATAACATCCATACGAGGCAAGTCGGTATCAACCTTCATCCACTCAAATGGACCACGTCCGTTCATTTGTGCAACAGTACCGTCGATGTCTACTAAGTAGCAACCAGGCAAGCTTTCGTCCTGTGCAGGCGTAGGCCACCAATCTTCTTTGTTGCGTTCGTACATGCCCATGATAACTTTTGAACCAACTGGGAATTCACGACGCGCATCACGCTGGATTAATTCACCAACAGTAACATCGGTGAATAACTTTTCACGGTAAGAAGCACCCATATCTTTAGCAAGTTCTTTCCACGCACGGTTGCGGTCTGGGTTCAAGTTAGTGTCTGAGACAATAACTGACTTACCGTTCTGCAATGCAGCGATAACAGAATGACGTGCGATTTCACTAACAGTGTTTTCACGCCACTTGCTGAACTTGTTATAACGATCACGACCTTGCAACATCAATCGGATGTCGTCACGATTAACATTCACATATTCAGGATGTGTTTTGATGAATTCAACTGCCCAAGTAGTTTTGCCACTTGCTGGCAATCCGACAGTTACGACTAATTCTTGTGTCATACTTTTTCCTCTATTGTTTGAGCTATTGTCAGAGCGAACAATAATTCCTCTAACATACAATCTTCAAAATCTTTAACACAAATGGCACAGTAAGAATCAGTTATGATTCCTGTTGATGTGAATCCTTCAATTCGCATTCCAGTAAACTCATCAACGTGTGCAAATGTCTCGCCGTCTTCTGTGTTATCAAATGTATAAAGACGGGTATAAACAGTGTCCGGTTTCTCGCCTGCTGGCGCATTAATTAGTTCTGCGGTGTTTTCAATATAGCCACTTTCCCACAAGCGTGGTTCAAGTATACGTTTGATTTTCTGTGTAATTTCAAACTTATGGTTATTAATTTGGATTAGGCCAATCATAAAAAACCCCTGCATTACTATAATCTATGTACTAATTATAGCAATTTACAGGGGTTAGGTCAACCTTTTATTTGGTTATTTGGAGCTGTAAGTCATTGATTTTGGTTAGAAGCCACCAGCTATCGCAGCACGGCTCCATATATCAGCTACACCATCTGTCCATGTTGTGTGGCAGATGTATACAAAATTAGCATCAGCGCGTACCATGCCTGCTGTATGACCTGCCACGCCCTTGGCATTTGCTGGTATGCTATTGGTTCTAACTACAGTACCATTACCAGCCTCGATAGTTGAGATGCTAGAGTTAATTGGCGATACAGTGTTATCTACATATGCTTTGATACTTTGCTGAGTTGCTAGAGCGACATCACTATTGCTGCCCAACGAATCTTCATCATATATGTCAGTAACATTAAAGCCAGTTAATGTTAAGTTATTGGTGTGGATTGTCTCGCCGTGTATTTCGTTGAATTCGTTTGTGTTGTCAATGCCTAAGTTCAAGCCTAAGTTAGTATGTGGATATACTGCCGAACCATCAACCTTTAGTTGGTTTGTTTTAACGCTAGCAACATCAGTTGAAAATATAATAGTGTCTGTAACGCCATCAACTTCGACAACGTTGAGCCCGTCTGCTGTGCTTATTGATGTGTGAACTTTGTTATCTACATAAGCTTTAACACTCTGTTGAGTTACTAAAGCAGTGTCACTATTTGCAGTTAATGTATCATCATCTAATATGCTTGAAACGACAACACCTGACGCCAATGCAAGTATAGCAAGGTTGGAAGTACCAGCAACATAAACGTCTTTAATTCTTGCGCCACTGCTGCCAAGGTCGATATCGTTAGTAAGAGTAGGTAAAATAGCTCCGTCTACGATTGTAAGTTGCGAAGTTTTAACGCCAGTGTCGTTAATTGAAAATACAATTTCGTCGCCTATGCCGTTAATCCTAACTTCATTTAGATCAGCTGTGTCAGCTATTACCGGAATGTATGCGCCATTGCCAACAGTCCCATCGTGTGTGTGGCCTGTAGAATTGTCAAATGCTGCTTCAATCGCAGTGTATTCCTGCTCAAATAAATTAACGGTAATTACTTCACCGTCTACACTTGTAAAACCTTCTGTATAACCTGCCATGCTGAACTCCTATGTAAATATAATACATATTTATCTAGAAGTTCAGTGAAGTTATACTTCGATTATGAGGCTTGGGTCGTACCCGCTATCTTCGTATATAGTTGTACCGGAATGGTAGTCTTTACGTGGGTAACCTTGTTGGTTGCTTATAACTTGAGTTCCGTTTATATCAGTAACATGTGAATCGTGTGTATGACCGTAAACCCAGTATTTTGCTTTGCTTGCTGCAATAGCCTCTTCTAAGCCAGTGTTACAGAAACCGTATGTAATGTCACTGAGTGGAAAACGCCTGTGCTCTAATACAATAGGACAATGGTGAGTAATAATAACATCCGCATCGTAGTTAATTTGTTCTCGTGTGCGAGTGTTAATATCAATAGAATGATCAGCAGTAAACGGACCGATTGAACCGTCTTCTTTCTCTCTGGTTATAACATAGAAATCATTCATGCCGTGCCCGATCTTTTTCTTAACAAACCAGTCCCCACCATTGAGATCAGTCCATAGTGTGCTACCCCAAAAGGTAACGCCTTCTAGTTCTAAATCAGCAGTTCCTAACGCTTCGTCAAGTAAAAACACACCTTCTTCTTTAGCAAACTTGTCTGCCATGGTAAGTGCTTTATCGTAATCTGAATGATAAAATTCGTGGTTACCTGGTACCCAGATAACGTGCTCTGCAGACTTGCGTAAGTTATTAAAGTACTTTGCAAGTGCTGGGAGATTGGATATTAACCCATTATCGCCGCAGCAAATGACAGTATCACATGCTACGGCAGGGTCTAGTGCGGTGCCCATTTCTATGTGGGTATCTGATTGTATATGTATTTTCATTAAGCCTTCTCTGTGTACATTCTTTGGTCTGCAATGTTGATTAACTCATCAACACTGTCAGCTTCATTGCTTAGTGCAACACCGATACTACACGAGATTTCAACAGTGTGTTCGCGTATATGTATCGGTTCCTCAACAAGAGCTTTAATCTTCTCGCTTACGATAGCGGAAGTGTTGTGGTTACCGTCAACGACAATAACAAACTCATCGCCACCGTAGCGACAAAATAAATCAGTCTCACGTATAATGCCTTTGATTCGCTTCGCAACAGTCTTTAACACAAGGTCACCTGTAATGTGACCCATTGTATCGTTAACTGCTTTGAACTTATTCAAGTCAATAAACAACAGTGAGTAATCTGACTGCATTCGATTTAGTGCAACAAAAAACTGATCTCGGTTTAGTGTATCAGTTAGCGTATCGCCGGTTGAGTATTCAGTTGGATCGTGGAATATACCGTACGCCATACCTTCACTCAGTCCTTTAATTTTAATGCACATGTTTATATGCCTGCCGGACTTGGTAACACCAAATACGCGAGCATGTGAGTTCTCGTCCATTACTGCCCAAGAGTCATCGCTGATCTTGCTATGCAGAATGTAATCGTTTAGATTAGTATCTAACAATTCTTCTGGGAGGTACTCAAGTAACCCTGCGCCAAATGTGTTTATGTCGACAATATTAAGATCGTCATCGAACATAACCATACCAATTGGGCAGGTGTTAATAAGAGTGTACATTGTGTTATTGTCAATATTGGTCATAATCCTTACCATTCAATTTTCTTGATTGATCGTAACAGGAACTCTTTCCAGTTAGGTTCTGCAGCCTTGCTATAGTACTGCATAGCTGCTGGGAATTCTAACGAAGTTAGCACATCCTGGCCTTTGATTGCATACTCTTTGCGCGACAAGTCTTTATTTTCTAACCAATAAGCTGTAACTGTGTTAACAAGCAAATTAGCCTTCTGAATAACCTTGTGTTGCAATTCCTGCATTTCCTTTAATACTTCCGGTTGGTCAGCAATTAAAGTAAACACATCGTCTGCCTCGTCCTTAAGTACCAACTCGATAAAAGCATTTGGTTGGTTTACAAAGTCCTTGGCGCGGTGGCGTTCTAAGTACCAATTGCACTTTTCTTTCCACCAGTTCCCCAAATCATCAACTACAACATAACCTTCTATGTTGGTAACTGAATCCAGTTCCAGCAATGCATCGTGATCAGCAGTGCCGGTAAAATAGTTATCTGGCATTGATTCAATTGCCATGTACTCACCTGTGATGCGGTGTCGCACATTTAAAATAATTAATTGTGGTTCGTTGTAATACAACACAATACGGTACTTAGGGTCAGGTGACACCAGTTCCATATTTACTGTATAACCATCACGCTCGCACCATTTAACAAAGTCAAACAATTCAATGTCAGCGTACATTAATTCTGTTGCAAGTTGCGCATATTCAGAATGGATGCTAGTCTTAGACTTCAAAAGAAGCTTACCATCTGCAGACGTAAATGAACTAATTAGTGAACCGTCAGCCTTAATCATAACGTGCTGTGGGTTACCGTAATTGATAAAGTCCACTTCACCTTTGTTGAAGAACTTTTGCATTGGGCGCGAAGCTATACGAATGAACTCACCTTGCTCGGTTACTTCAAACATAATACCACGTGACTCTAACGCTGATGTTAACAACCATGAATCCTTATCAGTAAAGTGATAAGAGAAGATGCGATAGTGCTCATTTTCCAGTTGTGTGTCTGCATGGAAAAATGGAGTATCGTCATTGTTGCATAAAAGCATTAAGTTTTCGTAAAGTTCTTTCATTCTGCTTCCTCTAAATACCCTTGGTATACAAAAACACTGCGGTAGTCGCCGTTCTGTTGTCGTATACAATTTCTTACTAAATCTGATTGGTTTGTAAATGTTGCCAGTCCTTTATCTGCTAATTTTTTAGCAGCTTGCACTTCGCGATTTCCAAACACTGAAGTCCTAGAATACTTGCTGTGTTTCATGCGTTCTAATAACTTCGTTTCAGTTTTATTAAGCTTCATTACTCGTCTGGTTCAACTTGGTTTACAAAAAACATCTTGTATGTTACTACATGGTCGCCTTTAATGGCATACCCTGCATGTTTATCTTTGCGCTTCCATTTAGTAACGCCCTGCTCTCCCGTTCTTCCTAGAAACTCTTCACATGTATCGATTGCGGTTTTTCGACTTGATGTCACGCCAACGATATTAGTGCTGTCCTCCTTGTCATGTGCTATATTATCTAAAATTACATAAGCTCTCATTTGACCTCTCCGAGTTTTAATAGCTCTGAGCTATATTACTTTTCATACTGTAATTATAACAAACAAAGGGTAGAAGGTCAACCTTTTTCGCTGCCTATCTACCCTTTGTAATCAATGACTTACAACTATTAGCATTATAGTAAAATCAATGACTTACGTGTCCTGTGTAAGTCATTGATTTACAAGCTATTAGTCGTCCCATTCCCATCCTGGAGGACCACTGTGACCGTGGTTGTCATCGCCATAGCCGTGTCCTGGACGGTCATCGTCGCCATCGTCGTGATCGCCTGGGCCGCCACAGTCATAACCGCATGGTGGTGGACCTGGTGGGAACGGATTAGTTGGACCTACTGGACCTTGTGGACCTACTGGACCTTGTGGACCTACTGGACCTTGTGGACCCATTGGACCTACTGGACCTTGTGGACCCATTGGACCTGCTGGACCTTGTGGGCCAACTAAGCTATCGAGGAAGTCCTGCTCTGTGCCTTCGTTACCTTGGTCAACCCAGATATCGTAAGCTGAAGCACCGTCTTGTCCGTCTGCACCATCAGCGCCATCTTGGCCGTCTGTAGCTTCGTTCGCTTCATCGTTAGTACGATTGTCATCTAAGTCTTTAAGTGCAAGACCAACAGTCAGGAAGTTTTCACCATGTTCTGGATTAAACGTACCGTAACGGTGTACAGCAATTTCCAAGTCAACGTCTTCATCGCCATAGCCAACAGCTACACGGTTGAATACCTGGAAGTTACCAGTGTTACGCCAGTTAGTTCCATCTTCGTCTTGACCTTTAAAGTCTTTGTTTTCGCCCCAAGTGTAAGCTACACCAGGTGTCCAAGATGCATGTACGCTATCTTTATCGCCTGCTATACCTTCGTCTTCAGTGCTTATAACATAGCCAACACCAACAGCCATCGCGTCGCGATCACAGTTTGGAGCACCACCATCGTCGTGCCACCATTTAGCTACGTGAGCCTCAACATCATTACGGCGGTAACGAATTGCGCCCATAATCATTCGACCCTGGTTACGATTTTTGCAGAACAATGCTTTGTCGCTTGCATCAGATCGTCCACCACTTGAATCACCGAACCCAATACCGATCTCAAACATAATTGATTGATCAGCTAATGCCGGGATTGGCAATAAAAGCATGAGTGTGAGTAATAATTTCTTCATTTTGTTTTCTCCTTCATTTGATTTAAAAATTTTATCAATTTACCAGGTTATGTCTTCAAATTTCTTGTTGACTTTATCGTAAGTTGTAAACTTCCCATTTTTAATGTCCTGGTAGTTTACAGGTTTACCCCTGGTCATTTCAACACTGACGTTAACATACAATTCGTGCGCAACTCCTGTTGAATGTGTGTGCCCATGTATTACAGGCCTATGGTACAATTCACTTTCGTGAATTGGAAAGTGGCTAAGCCAGTGCCGTTTATATTTGATAGGCCCGATAATATCATCAAATATTTCTAAGTATTCAGTTATATGACGTTCGTCATGGTTACCAAGTAACAACTTCTTGCGCCCGGGTAATTTACCTAGTACGCTTAAATCGTATCCTAGATCGCCTAGGATGAAAATAACATCATTTTTCTTAACGGTGTCATTCCAATAATCATAAATCTTTTGATCGTGTTCGTCTATATTTTCTACGCCCATACACTGCGCACGAAAGCGGTCATGGAACTCAATGACTCGTCTGTGTCCTAAGTGTAAATCGCTGTTAAAGTATACTTGACTCATGTTTTTGTTTTTACTCTTTTTGTGTTTGCTTTATTAGCTCTTTGTCTTATTTGGTTTAAAATATTAGACGCACTTTCTTCTTTAGCAGGTTCAGCTGCTGGTTTAACCATTTTATAAATTAACTGGTACCTTTCCCAAGCTTCTTGCAATGCTGGATGTTTTTCACGTAACAACTCATCCTCGGACTTAGGAGGGAGTTCGGCCCCGCTCTCTGCTTTCCTTTTGCGTATCTCATTGAGCAAGTTTTGTGCATTGCTTGTACCGCTGATCATTTGTTAGTCCGCTTTTTTACCTGGTGAAGACTGAATGGCAGTAATTGAATCAACTCTAAACGAACGGAAACCTTTTGCATCCATATCCCAAACGGGCATAACTTCTTCGTTAATTTTCTTTGCATTGGTTCCAGGTTCTTTCTCAGGAACTGCTGGAAGCAGGTCTTCACGTAATGTACATTTCATCACACGGGTGTCACCATTCTTTTTGGTAAACGTAACTGTGAGGACATCTACGTGAAGTAAGTCGTTTAATGTTTCGCGATCTATATCAATCATTTATTATATTTCCTAATTTGTAAAAGCATTTTAACATGCGGTATTTAAAAGGTCAACCTTAATTTACACATAAATGTCAATGAAATTGCCCTTTCGCTCAGTGATGTTATTAGCACACTCGGTAATCTTTTCAACGTGCTTAACTGCGACTGGCGTTTCGATTTTGACACTTGTGACAGTTCGGTGTTGATTGTCGTGCTGGATATGAGTATAGTTTTCGATGTAGTTCATTAGAATGTCTCCAAGCTAATGTATTCGATTTTATCAACTGACAGTTCACAGCGGAAGGTATTAACTCTGCCATCAAACCCATCGTAGATGCGTGTCATGTCAAGTAACGCTGCTGTCATGATTCTGTCGCGCCATTCGAACTGGCTAATAGCGCCTGACTGATTAACAAACACATGCTCGACGCCTTTTGCAAATGCAGGACCACAGCGGTGGGTACCGGTTACTTCATATACTTCACCGTACGATGTTTTGATAGTAATGGTTTCTGTTACTCTGGGTTGAACGTCTGGTGCAGCTAAAAAGATAATTGTAGAAAATACAATAAGTGCAATAACACTCCAAGTTACTGTAGAAAGTCTCATATTAAATTACCTTGTTAGCCATAATAGAGAATGAAAGATATTTTTCAACATCTTCTTTGAAGTACGGGAAAATAGTAAACAGTTGGAACGAGTCAACTTCGTCGTAAGTTTTCTTCTTGGTGCGCATTACTCTTTCAACGCTTGTCCATGAATCGTGCTTTTTAAAACGTATGGACTTACCACGAGCACCCCAGCCAGCATAGTAAGTATCACCTGCTTTGAATGCAGTCCACACCTTGTCAGATGTGACACCGTTTTTAGTTTGTTTACACCAACCAATAAATTCAAAGTCTATGTCACTCATATCATTCACCTGTGTAAGGAGTGCCGTCTGCATTAATGCGAACACGGCTTTTATCAAACATGCCAGCTTTGATGTAATGAACACCAGTTTTGTGATCGACCCAAACTCGCAAACCGCTTTCGCCCTGTCCGAACTTATGCCATTTGGTCTTAGGCTTGTCGGTGCTGTCACGACCTGTGGAGTAATACATTAAGGCTTCGATAAACAAAACCATGCCTGCAATTGTAAAGAAGAAATCCATCTTAGTACTCGTACTTTAATTCAGAATGAGCGTGGTTGCATACTTCTTCAAGATCAACTACAGAACCAGGGCGGGCTTCGTTTTCAGCCTTAGCCCAAGCGTCAGCAGCTTCTGCGCTTGCAAACATTAGGAAGTCGTCATACAGTTCTTTGCCAGTTGCATCTAATCGTACTACTTTAAATTCGCGCATATCGGTATCCTTAAATTGCTTCGGGTAATTGATAAATGAAACTGTTAGCCGCTGTCTTTTTAATAACAACACCTAGTTCTTCTAATTCTTTGTTGGTCTTGCGTACTGCTGACCTGTATTGGTTCTGCCCAGGTTTTTCAACTTTAATAGCTATGAACTTAGCACGGTAATTTGGCGGATAAACCTTAGCGCCAAAATATGCGTTATCAAGCAGACAGCGTATATCTTGCGCCCTTCCTTTTTGGTCCGATGTATACAGCCCTTCATACTTTGCATTATAGCGTTTCGCATCAATAGCCGCGAATTGTGGGTTTTGTGTGCGCTTTGCCTGTTCGTCTTCTGTATACATCTGCTTTACCTTTTATCTAACTATGTACTAATTATACGGTGATCTGGGGTAAAGGTCAACCTTTTATTGCATTATTTGTGGTATATAAATCAATGACTTAGCAGTTTTTTGCCTCTTTAATGGATTTTCTGCCAGGAGTTTTACAGTCTCCGAACATATGGGTTTTAACTGTATGGCAGTTTGGGCACAGAGTTTGCAAATTATCCGGGTGATTATTATCCGGGTTTCCGTCAATATGATCTACCTGTAAAAGTGCTGAAAATTCTTTGAAGGGCTTTTTAGGATATGTGCATTTAAAGTTCAGTCGCCCGTCGATGTTTTCGCAATAATTTTTTCTGTGTTTTCTATAAGGATGAGTGCTGTTAACATAATCAGCCACACTATCGAACCCCGCGTTCATTGCCACTACCTGAGCAACATTTTTTAAACCATGTTTTGCGCCAGTCCGTGTATCGTGGCATTGGCGACACCATTTACGATAATGTGTTCTGCCTGTGCCACGATAATTATGGTTTGTTGCAACTTGTAAATTATTGCATCCCGGAGTGAAGCATGTCGCCTGAGTATACACATCGCGTTTCGTTGTTTGCACGGTTATTTCCTTTTGTTGGGATTCTTCTTATTACTCATTATAGACGAGTTAGTGTAGTTTGCAACCTTTTTCGCAACCCATTTGCCGAATTTCTGCATCCGTTCATCTTGCATTAATTTTTCAACAGTGTTGTAATCACGTGCAAGTTCTTTGTCCGTAAAGGTTGCATGTATGAAATCGTGACACACTCTGTGGATCCGTACTGTCTCCTTGCCCTTCTTACATTTAGGTATAAGGTGATGTTCCGACATTGTGTTGTCGTAAGGGCGGTAGCATATCGGACATAGGTCTTCAAAGCTATCGCTAAAATCTTTAAGGAATTGGTGTATGTTTTCTTCGGATTCGATTGTGTGCTTTAAATCGTCGATAGCATTTTGCTTGTGAAAGTATTCGCCACTTTCGACTACGTCTCCAGAAGGAGTGGTGACATTAAAGCGCCACCACCCATCTTCATCTTCGTATACTCCTGATACTTCAAACTGCAACATTAGCTCTTACTTCGTTAAAAGTAATTTCGTTGTATAAGTCACCTTTGTAGTACACTAGGTTCATAATATCTTCCAAGTTATCGTCTAGAGGTCCTTGGTCCAACCGTGCTGTAAACAATTCACCAGTTAGAATATCACGTGCAAGTGATAACACACCTTCCTTAGACTTCTTGCCAGGATCTGTAACAGGATCCTTTGCAATGCCAACCCATTGATCGTCTACTAAAATAGCACACGCCTTTTGAGCAAACTTCAAAGTATCGCGGTTAACTTTTTGCAGCAATGCACCACCGCTACCAAATATAACAGTGTCAGCAGCGTAGCCTAACTCTTCGGTAACCATATCAAGTACTTCGCTAATGATAGCGCGGTCGATTCCGTCCCCTTGAATTATGCCTACATTGTTTATCTGCTTGTAACCTTCTGGAGTGGTAGTAGTACCAAACGCTTCAGCTTGTAGCTTTAACAGCAATGGAATGTTTACCATCATGTCGCCACTGTCCGGACGGAATACAATCTTTGCTTTACTAGCAATGATCTCATCTTTAAGAACGGTACAAAGCAATCTAGCTTCACGCTCCATGTCGTAACCATCAATTACAATTGATACAACAGTGCCTTCTACTGCTTGACTTAACTGCTGACGTAAGTAACGCAATGCATCTTCTGTACCGCCACCGAACGAACATTGTATGCTGTGTTCAGTTGCGTAAACGCTGAAGCCTGACATTGCTTCTTTATAAAAGAAGTTTGCAGCTAGTACGCCTTCCACAGTGTCCGATCCTAAAAAGTTAACAAGGTGAGCAGCACCGCCAATTTCAGCAGTCTCAGCACTCGATACGCCACGTCCACCAAAGTCGTGCAATGCGAATGGCAGTAAGCCTTTGTCCGCACCAGTCTTATCGTAGTACGCTTCGATCTCATTCTTAACAATGTAGTCCATTGTTGCAATAGTTGTGGGATACCAGATAGCACGTTGGATGAGAGTTTCAAAACCCGCTGACATCCAGAACAGATCTTTGTCTAATACAGTAACGGAATAGATAGGCTGGCTACCATTCATAACTGTACCTTCTGGAACTGCTCGGATTATAAGTGGAAGCTTACCGTTGTATTCGTTAACAACTTTCTCCCACGCTTCACGTGCAAACAACTTGCGACCAAAGTGAGCAACACTGAACTCTTCAGCTGCATCCACATCCGCCATTGTGATTGTTTGTGTAAGGTATCGCTTTAATAGCATCTGCATACCAAATGGTACAACAGTATCTTCAGGAGCAACACGGGTCTCACCGTATGATGTCATGCCTGCAATGCTAATGTCTGTTGGGTATGCGAAAGGGTGACTAAACTTATAGCTGTCAATTCTGCATATAAGACTAATGACAAATGTCTCGTCTTGTGTGTATGCGACATCAGTCGCCTTGGGTGTAAATATATCAGTATTCATAATTAAACTCCTTAATTATTTTGAAAAACTTAACATTCTTTGGATTGGCTTTCTAGCTAGCTCAATTTCATCGTCTGTTAAATAGTCTATTGCGGTACCACCAGTACCGTTAATTGCTGCCCGAACAGCCTCTATTGTATTCATCTTCATGAAAGGACAAATATTACAAGAACATCCATTATACCCTAAAGCAGGTCTAATGTCAAGCTCTTTTCGCGCTTTTCGCATGTCATTTAGTAGGCCTTCCTCAGTTGCTACCCAAATTGTGCCAACCTTATGGGGGAAATCCTTCACCCATTGTAGCATTTTATTGGTAGAACCAACGAAGTCCGCCATTTCTAGTAAATCCAGTTGAGCTTCTGGGTGGGCAAGGACGTACTTGCCTCCATCCGTCCACCCACGCATATCCTTCTTAAGCTGGTCTGCATTCATCATATCGTGTACATCGCATACAGAAGTATAAACTCCCATATCGTAACCAAATTCCTTATTGATGTATGATCCCATGTTAGCATCAGGGCTGAATATAACGTCATTACCGCTATCAATTTCTGCCTCTACAATTGCGTTAACATTTGCAGATGTAACAATAATGTCAGCCATGCCTTTCATTGCAACCGAGCTGTTAATGTACATGATGTGAGTTGCGTCGTGATTAGCTGTGCGCCATTTACGTAACTCGTCTAAGTCAGTCTGTTCAACTAATGAACACGTTGCCTTAAAATCAGGTATAATAACTTCAGTGTCCGGAAGCATAACCTTTGCAGTTTCTGCCATAAATCTAACACCGGCAAAAACTATACGCTTAGGATTAACTCGTTGCGCTTCTTCTATTAAGCCTAAGCTATCACCAACAAAGTCAGCCATGGCTTTAACTTCTTCAGGAGCGTACCAGTGTGCTAAAATTAAAGTATCTTTATTCATCGCCCACCTCCTGGATTATTTCAAATAGCCTTAGGCCTTTTGCTTCGTCAGTTGCGTGATCAATGCCATCAATTGCATTTTGTAAACTAGTCTTAATGGACTTTAGTTTCTTTGTGTCCATAGTACGTACAAATTCAGCAGCATTGTTGGCTTTTCTAATATCAAACGAAGCACCGCATACAATGGAACTTTTGTTAAATGCTGTATCGGTTGCATTGCGGAATCCTAGTATCATTGCAATCTCTGACATTGATACGTCAACTAAGAACCCACCGTGTGTATCTGCTATGATCTTCATTTTGCACCTCCTACGATACCGTGACGTTGCAATACAGCAATCTCGTCTTCGTTAAGTTTATCAAGTGTTTGCTTAAGAAAAATGTCTTCCTCTTCTTCTTTAATTTCCTGGAAGACTTGCTGCATACGAACGACACGCATTGTACCAAAGTGTACTTTCTCTTTACCGTAGTACGATGTCATTTGTTTTGCAGAACGTAGCAATGCAAATGCCTTGCCTATTTCCTTAAACACGTTGCGGCTTTCAACCCGACTACTAAAGAAAGGATAGCCACCGCTGTGATCGTCAATACCAATGAAGCCGATGCCACCATCGGAGGTATCATAAATTACTGTATAACCTTTATCGATTTTGTTATTCATTTTGGCCTCCGTACTTTGTAGTCTATGATTTTAACTTTACGCTTTTTAGTAACATCTTCTAAACAAGTGTCTAGCTTTATGCCGTAAGCGTCAAGCTTAATGTATGCCTTGTACTGGTTTACATAACGTGGAATACCCATGTCGTAGTATTCCTTACTTTCAAGTTTCCAGGTAACTTTGAAATCTTGTACTGACTCATCTGGCATCTGTAGTGTGATGCGAGATAGTGCTGCGGTTACGTCAGTCTTATCGATTTCCCAATAAAGGTCTTCCCAGTTGTTAGTTATTTTAAGTCTCATCGTTCTGCTCCCATGGTGTCGTAGCCTGAACGCTCGTAACGTGGAGCTTCATCGCGCTTCTCAACTGCATTGCTTGCGCTTAACTCGTACAATGCATCGGCGCTATAATGTGGACGGTATATAGGTTGTCCCTTCCACTTAAACTGTTCACGCGCCTCGTGTTCTACTGCGGCGAGTACAGCTTTAAGACCTGTGCTAAGAATCTCTTCGTCGCACATATGAAAGCTCAACATCCATTTACGGCAGTTCTGCAATTGCATCTCACCATCTGGATTCATGTTGTCTTGTGCTAAGAACTTAACTTGTAAGTACGGCACATCGTTCGTATAACGTAACAGGATGTTCCAGTCGTTAAATGAAAGTTCGTTTACTAATTTTTCTAATGATTCTTTTGTTTGCATGATAGTCTCCCTACGCTCTGCTTAACATGTTCTTTATGATTGAGTAGTGATCCTCAAACATAACGCCTTGCATTGTTTCAAATTCTGCAAGCGATACCCATTTAATATTTTGGGTTTCTTCGTTACCTTTTACTTTTGGTAACACGGCTGCGTTATCTAGTTGAAACAGAAATGCGTGTGTAATTGTGCGACCACGTGTTGAACGATTAGGATCATCAAAGTAGTCCTGGTGTGCGATAGAACCGCGTAGTACCTTTTCGGGTACCTTCAGTCTAGTCTCTTCACGTAGTTCGCGAAGTACAGTATTCTTTAACTTCTCACCTGGGTCAACAAAGCCGCCGGGCATTGCCCACAAACCTTTACCGGGGTAACCGTTACGCTGTATAAGCAAGATGTGTCCGCTTTGTTCTACTACGGCATCAGCAGTAACGAAGGTTGGCTCGTATGGTGCTGCTTTCCACGCTTTCTTGTAAGCTTCAACGTAATCCCATTCTTTTTGCAGCCCTTCAAACACATCAGACTTTAGAAAGTCACGTACTTGAGTACCTGGAACTACCCCATCAACAAACGATAATTGATTAGTAAACATCAGTTGCCTGATCTTAGTTGAATCAATTGTATCGCCTACTTCTGGATAAGCTGGCATTTCGATATATTCCCATTGGGGGAAATAGTTTAGGTAATAACTGCTGTGGTCTTTGTCGTGTCCGATAACTGCAACACGGATACACTTTTCATCACGTAGACGAATATCCTGTACCGTTTTAGTAATCTTCTCACCTACTTGCTGGATCCATTCGTTATCGTTGTAACTGTAATCATTAAGACCATCAGTATACAAACTGATATCATCAAAGCTTGATTGAATAGCATCAGAGCGTTCGTCGTATGTCCAGGGGTTTCGTATGGTGCGCGGTCCGTTAGCAGAACCTATTAATACCAACACGTTGTTGGCAATGTTGCTAGCTACACGAACAGTTTCGCGGTGGCCTTTGTGGAATGGTTGAAATCTGCCAATGAAAACTACTAAATCATATTTTTTATCATTCATTTTATAACTCCTATAAAATTTTATGAATAAGTTAAAACCGATAAATAAAACTATGTTTATTGAAAATAAGTATAAAACATGGTATTATAATATCATTGACTCGGCGCAATTTAGAAAAGTGCCGAGCATTACTGAAAAACATCATATTATTCCGAAATCGTTGGGCGGTAGTGATGCTCCTGAAAATCTTGCGTATCTTACTCCCCGAGAACATTATATTTGTCACGCTTGTTTGACAAAAATCACGCAAGGAGAAGCTCTGAACAAAATGATTTATGCCTTTTGGTGTATGTCCAATCGATTTAATAAATCGCAATTTTCTAGGTCTAGGCTGTATGAGCAAGCCCGCAGTGCATTTGTAAAAACTAAGAGCGAAGCAATGAAAGGTGCTGGTAATCATTTTCATGGCCGCACCCACTCAAAAGAGACTCGGCGTAAGATGTCCGAAAATAATGCAATGCGTCGACTGGAGGTTCGAGAAAAATGTAAAGGTCCTCGGCCTGATTTCTTACCGCATAACCATTTTACTGGATGGAACGATGAGGTAAAAGCAAAGATTTCAAAATCACTTAGTGGTCGTAAATTATCTAAAGAAACAAAAGATAAAATGAAAGAATCAAAAGCTAATTTGGTTTGGGTGTATAAAGAGCATACCAAACCAAAACAAGTTGATAGCTTGAATTTATCTACACTATTAGCTAGCGGTTGGTTGCGTGGACGAGGACCACGCAAATATTGGTAATTTGTATTCATCGTATTAGACTCCCTAATTGATGTTTCTTGTGCTAATTATAGCAAGGTATAACTACTTAGTCAACCTATATGTTACCGATTTTTTATTGTAAACTTCCATTTTGTGGGGAAATCGATGGTCCCGCGTTGCTTCCTAATCTCTTTACATAGCAATTTTGCAGTTCTAAAGCCTTCTGCGTATGATTTCTTGAAGATAGTTAAGGTATTACTCTGCATACCATGCGCAAATCCTGCGCGATAGCTCTCTTCATTTAAATAACTCGGTACTGATAATCCAAAGTCTTCTAACTGCATTAATTTATTTATCAGCAGGGCGTTTTAATTTCTTCCACATTTCCTGCTTTTCAGCTATTTTTCTTTCACGTTCTTCACGCGGTAAATCAACTCGCTTTTTGCCCCAAGTCTTGCCGCGGTACGAAACACCAGTTGCTTCTAATAGCGCCTTGCGCTTTGCATACGGTCCTTCTGTTTTGGGCTCTTCAACAGTTGGAGCTGGTGCAGTTGCAACCAACATAATTGTTGATCTACTGCCAGTGGAAGTACGAACTCGTTTTACTAGCTCGCGGTTGAGAAGGCGTTTTACCACTTTCTTCTCAACACGGTCAGCACGAATCGAATCGTGTTTCCATATGTATTCTAATGTTTCTCGCACTAGAACTGTCATTGGCTTTTGTGCTGCTGACATGACTAGTCGCCTTTATCTTCTTGCTCGCGCATTTGCTTGCTGTGTAGTTCTATGTTAGCACATTCCAAATTGGTTATTACCGCATTGGCAACAGCAAGTAACATACCTGACAGTCCAGCTACCATACCCCAGATTATTTCTAGTGTAATAGGTGCGATATCTATGTAGCTCCATAGTGGCATTGTAGTAAAAATAAACACACCCATTCCCCATGCAAAGAATATTAAGGTAACAAGGTTACCGGTAATACGTCTGCGAGTACAATTAGTATTAATCTTCATCACTCTTTTCCTTTTCGATTTCTTTAAGTCTTACTTTAATCTCTTCAGCACGTTCTGGTTTACGTACACATCTAAATGCAAGTTCCCAACGTAACTGTTCTTCTTCAAATGAAATTTGTGATGGTCTGCGCTTATCGCCTTTGCCCATGTTAATTCTCCTCGTCTCCGCTATCACCTTTCTTTATGTAACTCTTAAACCAAGGGTTTGGTACTACTTTTTCTGTATGTTCGTTTTCTCTTGGAATACAGTGTTTAAGGTGATGATGATGTTTTTCATCTAACCACAAAAAGTGTGGCCATTTAATAAATTTAAATCTGTTAGTTCTGCACCAGCGTATTACTAAGTATCCGCCGTCGTTGTCATATTTCCTCATTGCCCAAGTAAGGCAGTTGTGTCGCTTCTTTCTAAATGGTGCAATAAAGAACCAAATGATCAACCACAATACCGCCCAACATGTTATCTTAAAATATGACCACATTATTCCTCGCTTCTAATTTCTCGGATCCCAGTTGTCAATCGTCGAAACTGTAACTAGGTTATTATTTTCATCGTACGCCAATGAAAGTGGACCGCGCGTGTCCGGGTAAGTGATGAAGTACGGTAATTGTTCAAAGTTTTTACCCTCTGTCCAAAACTTAACTTTTAACAAGTCACTCATTCCAGTTGTACCTGTTTCGCCAGTCCAACGGTTCTTAACTACATTATACTCGGTTCCAGTAACTTCTACAACCATATCGAAGAATTGAATTACTCTATTAGTATTACCATCGAAACCATCTTCTGAGCGATACCACGTGCCTTTATAATTTACTAAGAACATTGTTACACCTTTATTAAATTGTTAATTTCTATAGGTAACCAAAAGTCTTCCGAGCGTTCTGGATGCCAAACTACGCCAGCTAAATTGCCGTCGATCCATGCTTCAACGTTGCCATCCATGTCTGTTGCCAGTGGTGTTGCTGTACTGTGCAACTTTTTAATATTTAACGTATGATAGCTATTCACTAATATTTCTTCGTTGTTATATAAAATTGTGTGTTCTGTGTTATGATGATTGTCGATTTCGGAAATTGTACTACCTAATAGGTCAGCTAGGAAAAAACACCCGTGGCAAACACCAAGTACCGGTTTATTCTGTTTAAGCATTTCCGAAGCTAGTTTAGTTTCGGTAACTCGACGTTTAATTGAATCGTCGCCACCTGTAATTATTAATAGGTCGATAGACTTTGCAATTTCTTTAAAATCTTGTGTGGGGATATTTGAGACAAAAAATAACGTATGACCCGTTAAATGATTGAACCAATTATGTTCAATCGAGTCATACGCTATATTGTTATGATAAAGGACCCTCTGTGTGAGTCCGATATTCATTTACACGGCAACGGCTGTGTTAGCGTTGCTGATGCTCATTAAGTCAGCGCGGATTTGCGGAGCAAGTACATTAACTTCTTCGATAACTGAGCTGTCAGCTTCGATTAAGGTAGCTAATTTGCGTTCACCGATAGAAGCATGGAAGCCTTCATCACGTGCAATTTTAGCATAACGTGAAGAAACAAATGTATCTTCGATGCAGTTAGCCATTTCGTCCCAAACTGCTTCAGCACGACCTTCAGCAATGAGCTGATATAAAGCTAATGAAACTGGGTTTGTAGAAGCTTCGTATTTTGTTAATAGTGTAGCACCTTTTGCCGCTGAACCAGTGTCTGTAGCTTCTGCTGCTGCTGATTTCATTTTAGCGTCAAGATCAATCTCATCGCCTGCAATGTGCTCTATAACATCTTTAACCATTTTGAAGTGTACAGCTTCGTCAAAAGCTTGCTTAGAAAGTAATTCTAATTCTTCAGCAGGTGTATCAAGCGGCATGTTAGCAACTTGCTTTGAAATTTCTACCATGTTCATACGTTCGTTAACCATACGGCCAACAAAGTGATCTACTAATTCTTCTTTTGAAGGATTGCTTGCGAAGTAGTTACGTGCATTTGCACGGCTAGCTTCGAATAATGTGTTGTTATCTTCTTTAATTTGTGAAATTACTGCTTTTGTATCCATTTTTATATTTTCCTCTGAGATTATTATACAAAGGGACGTCGTTGTTAGTCGGATATCCCAAATGGGTAGTAACATACTGGATATCGACTGATATCACAATCTAAATTCTTGAGTTGTTACTAACGTTTATTTATTTAAAAATTCACTTTACGATATTTTTATTAAAACTTACCACCGCCGAGCATTTCGTTAACAGCTTGCATGTCTCGCCCAGGCTTATAAGATTCCATGTATGCGTTGATATTTATAGAAGCATCAACATCATGAAATGAAAATACATTCATCTCTAGCTGACCAGTTGTGTGATTTTTGTGGATTATCCACCTGTTGACGTCACCGGCTTCTACTTCGTCTGTGCGTTCGACAGCACCCCATTTGAATTTATCAACGTCTACAGATAGTTTAAGATAGGTTTTAACGGCATCCAACTCGCCGTCAAAATCCATTATAATGCGTGGTGGATACTTCTTGACGCCATCGGCGTCAAGAGTTCCTTCGTTTGAGATAGTGATCTTGAACTTCATGTTACTGCCCCTTAGGGTTACAAATTACAAGTAATCTGAGTTAATGTCAACGATATCGTATGGTGTTACGTCTGCGTCATCCATTGCAAATACAAAATCAGCTTCGTCGCGCTCTGTTACAAGTGTACCACGTGTCTTACCGTGGATCTCGAACAGCTCACCTAAGGTGATCTTATTGTCTAAGCTAGTGAATGCTTCAACCATATCCTGGATAGTAGCCTTGTTGTTTTCAACGTTGTTGCCACTGCGACCCCATTTCTGAGAATCATAACCGGTATCGAAACGCTTGCCGTTTGTGCTAATATCAGCCCAAATTGCCTTACGTTCTTTAAGGTCGAATATTACAGGTATAACATTCTTGCTTGCACTGCGTAGGTCAATCTTCTGAGCAACAGTCTTTGGTTCAAAGATTTCGTTACTCTTAACCTTGTCGCGTGTCATCCAACCTGCGAAACATTCTTCATGCTCTGCAAATGTAGGACCACTGTACACTAGCACGTTCATTGCTACGTAGCGGTAGGTGCTATCGTAGTCAAGTACAGACTGAATGTCAACATCCACAAACTCACTTGCACCGCTAGGCGCACTGGTGATGTCACCTGAGTGAGCAGACTTGTAGCCACTAGACTTAAGGTTAGTGTATGATACGTGTCCAACTTGATTAAAGCTTTCATCGTGGAATGTAGCAGACAAATCAATGTCTTGGCCTTTCCAGTAGATGAAGAAGCGAAGTGCTGCTTTATCACCAATTGGCATACGTGTACCACGTGCTACTTCTTTCAAGCCTTCGCTTGCAGAACGCATTGCAGTTGGCAATGGGCATTCGTACAATGCTGGGTCGATGTAAACTTTACCAAGGGCGTCTAACGCGCTGAAACGTGTAGTTAGAGAAGTGGTAATAACATTCAATAAGTGTGTGCGAACCTCAGGTGCAAGACGTGCAACTTCATTACGAAGTACGTATGCACTTTGAACCATACCCTTAGGGAATACAACACGCTTGTCAAGAACTTTGTCACGTGACTTAGTCGCGCCCCAAAGCTGTGTTAAGTTACGCGCTGGTACTTGGTCTACAACTTCTGCAAATGCATCAACAATACCTGAGTGGTCATGCACATCTTTATAGATCAAGTCAATGATCTTACGTGCAAAGATACCTGGGCGAGTCTTAAGCAATTTAATGCTAGTTGGGATATCACTCACTTGCATAGCTTCTTCGATCTTACCATTGAAGGTTTCGATCTTTTTGTTCTCACGAAGCTTTGCAGCGATATCATATAGCTTTTGGCTATAGTCGCCTACGTGTAAGTTGTGAAGTAATTTAATCCACTTGTTGCTGTGACGTACAAAGTCTTCTTCTTTTGCTACACGTTCTAGGTCTTTAACTAATACCTTGCGAACTTTACGTGGCAATGATTTGAATTTAGTATTCTCAGCTAGAGAAATGTCGCCTTCATTTAAGAAGGTAACGATACGTAGAATGTCAGTTGTGTCCTTAACAAGATCACTGTTCCACATATCATTCTTAAGGAACAAACCTGCTAGTAAGCAAATGTTTTCCTTAAAGGGAATATTCTCCGGCATAGAAATATAACGGCCGGAGTCAACGTACCATTCTACTGTTTCTTTGCTAAATCCTGAAATAGAATCTGCAGACTGAAGTATTTTACCAAACACATTATCGAGGTCAGCCTCAGTAACGACACCGAGTGTTTTGAATTTAACATTTTCAAAACTAACTGGACGCTTGTTGATAGCGAAGGCAGGTTGCCACTCGCCGTGTGTCCAATAATGTGCCTGAGCGTTAATGAATAGCTCAGCTTCATCAGCCTCCATGACTTGGTCTGGAAAGTTTGGGTAGAAAGGTTTGTGAACCACGTTTGCGCCCACCAGTTCCTTTAGGACTGGCATGACGTCTTTATATAGAGATGCAATATCTTCACGATCAAGCTCGCTTAACTCGTCTGCAAGTTCCGCAGTAGGCATGAAGCCATAAGACATCATGTCAGAGATGAACGCCAGGCTGTAGCCCTTCTGCTCATCAATACGGTTTTCAGGCAATGTAATACCATTGCAAAGTTTAATAGCGATTTTCTGTTTCATTAAAGCACCTCTGTTAAATAAATGTGGAAAGTAGAAAGACTAAGTTTTTTTCAAATAAAAGTTAGAAGGAAGTCAATTCAATAGCCACAAAATCGTTTGTTAGTATAGGAAATTAGGGATAGTAATCCTAGTAGAATTTATGTAATCTACATAACATTGTTGGCTTGTTCCAGTTAAGGAGTTGCCAACATCATTGAGTTAGAAGGAACTACTGTTTCGGTATCTCACCGTGGCCCTATAGCCTATGTCGTGTATTATACGCTTTTTAATCTAGTTGTCAACCCTTTTGGTTAAGCATTTATTGCTGATTCGTCCAAAAAGGCCAACAACTCATTATCATTATGTTTACCTTCAATGATGATACTTAGCTCATCACTTGTAATCTCGCAGGTAGTACGCACTAAGCAAACCTTAGGGTACATATCCGAATTGAACCTTAGGCGCATTGACATACCTTGTAATGCAGAGTTATCATTGGATATCTCTTTCTTGCACCAGCTTTCGTCAAGCTTCTTCATAATCTTAGCTTGGTCGCCTGTCAAGCCGGATGGCACAGTTAACTCGTAAAATGAGTCAACGGCTGGAGATTCGCCGAAACGCTGTCTCACTGTAAACAGGTATCTATGTTCGTCTGATTCGTCACTCATCCTAATTCGCTCTTATGTCTTATGCATGATGCACATTCACCACACGGCTTTTTCTGTGATGCTTCGCAGTACCGTACAGTGTTTAGTATTTGCTTATAGTACACGAAAGTTTCCATGCGGTCAAGTATATGTTTTTTCGTATACCACTCGTACGGGAATTTAAGCGGTACAGTATCGCCATCACAAATTAATGAGTTCATTGCTTTGTACGCATTAACTATTTCGGTTTTATAATGCCACGCATCATCATACTTTACATAGGCGATGTTAACGCTGCTATGGTCTTTGATATTTGCTATATCAGCAGAAGCATTAATCCAAAGAGCAGGCTGTCCGTATACTGTTTTGTTCACAACAATATTACCGTAACTAAAGGTGTGTTCGTTTATGATCTTGCCCTTTAGGTTAGCGTCGGCAATAATGCATTTTAGCTTAGTGATTGCCTTTTTCTCGTACCGTTGTAACTCTTCGCTGTTTTCAAGGTTGACGTATAAAATATCAACGTCTTCCTCTATTAACAATTCAATTAACAAAGCAGTACTATCAAATCCGCCTGACCATAATACCAATGGACGCTTAGACATATTATTTCAACTTTGGCAAGTAGTCAGAAATCATTTCGACTAACACTGGAAAACAACCTAAGATAACACTACCTGTCATTAAATATGCGATAAAATCATGCATTGTCTTACACCTCTTCTTTTACTGGAATAACGGATGGAACGTGTTCTAACTCTTTTAACTCTTCTAGTGGATACAAACGCTTTCTACCTTTTACACTTACATAGTATCCGCCTGTAAGTTGTACACGGGTACCGTCTTTAAGTTTAAACAGGTACTGGTGCATGTGATTAAAGTGGTTAGGTCTGTGGAACCTTAAAGGCTTAAGCACACCGTCGACTTTCATGCTGTACAGCTTCTCGTCTTTAATATTAAAGAAGTATCCTGGATACTTTGTTGCAATAAAATCCGGAGTAAATGTTACAAACGGTTCGGTAGTCATTACTTGTCTCTCTGTGCTTGTTTCAGTTTATACATTGTAATAAGTTGCGGGTCTAGCTTAACTAAGTCACTTGCTGTTCTAAGGTTTACTGAATCAGTTCCGACACGTTGCACTCTAACCTTTAGGCGTGTAAAGTTTATTATCTGGAACAATTGCGGGGTCATGTACTGCTGGCTTGAACCGAGCACATAATCGCCTTCTTCAATTGGTTGTCCTAGAAAGTCTTCGTGCTCGGCCATCTTAGTTACCTTTCTTGCGTTCCGCTGCACCAACGTAAGTCAATGCGGCCATTACACCAAGGATCGTAATATTATAAAAGACCCATGGCATTGATAAAACGGTTATTCCTAGTGTAGCAACATTTAAAAATATTAGGTAACTTGCTTTCATAATTAAATCCAAGGTTGACTTAAAATGTGTGTACGAAGCATGAATTGATTAAAGTCTGTACCATCATCAATTGTAACATCGAACAGTGTTTCTTTAAAATTTACTTCCAATGGGTTACATTGAAAATAACCGTTGTACTGACCAAGCAGTTTTTGAACATACCGGCCGCACTTTGTCGGAGCATAAAATGTTGCGCTTGCCATTATTTGTGGTCCTTAGTTAAGCAATGCATTGTAACAAGAAGCGGATCAACTTTGATTAGGTCAGTTGGAAATCTTCTTGCTTGCGCAATGTGCGAATTGCCGTATATTTTTTTCAATTTAACATGCATCGCCGGAAATGCTACAACTTCAAACACGACTGGATCTACATATGTACCGTCGGAGCCGTATACATAATCACCAACTTTGAGTTCTTGTCCGACGTGGTCGAACGACTTTTTGATTAACGATGCTCTTACTGCTGCTGCATCAACCTTGACAAGATCTTCGGCGAATTTCAGTAGCGAAGACTCCGGGCTATATATAGGATGCAATCTTGCTTTCTTAGCAGTGAACCCATATATCTCGTACACCTCTGGCGTTTCATTCTCGGATTTTAATCCAGCAACATAATCACCAATAACTAATTCTTGTCCGATACAGTCTTTCATGCTTTGGCCTTTGCAATTAATCTAGCAATCTCTGCCTGCTTAATTCTAGCCAAATTCATTGCGGCATTTAGTGAGCCAAGGTGACTGATAGCGCGGTCTGAAATACCGCCATCACCGTGCTCGAAGTCCAAACCGTCCATCGCATCATCCATATCTTGGATAAGCTCTTTAACTACCCTAAGGGCAGCACGGTATTCGTCTTTGTTATATTCGCTCATATCTTGCCTTGTAATTTAAGTTCGGTTTCGAGTTCTTGCATAACAGCATAATTATCTGCTAGCCCAAATATATTGTCAGGCTGCTCCTCGCGCATCATGTGTAGATCGTTGCGCATTGATTGAAGCCTCCATGCCAGCATGTTTCACCACTGGCGCATTTGCCGCGTAAACAATTCTCACATTTTTCTGGCTTACATTCTGAGTTTTTCATAATCATTCCCTTGGGGTTGATAATTGTTTATAGTGTAGTCTTACGACCGGTTAAAACATTAACTACAGTTGAGCCAGCGCCAAATGCTGCTCGCATTTCGCTCTTTTCTTCTGCGCTTGCTTCGCCTGAATGGTTAGCAACATATTCAGCTAAAAACTCTGCTTCATGTTTTCCGCGAGCTACTGCTGTATCCATAACATGGTTTTGAGTTACAAAACCTTCGTTGTATAATTCATCCATTGCATCTTGCATTAGTGGACGGAACTCACCATCATCAAATTCCCAGCCACATACCTGTCCGCGTATTTTAACTTCGCCTGCTTCGAATTTGTCTGTCATGTAGCTCATATATCTTGTCCTGTTTAATTAACCTATGTACTAATTATATGATTATACACCCAAAAGGTCAACCTTTTTGTTAATTATTTGCCCTTTAAAAATCAATGACTTACAAATTAGTTTAAAATAATACAAAATAGGGCGGTTTTGTGCATTGTTGGGGGTAACTACGCACATCTACAAATTACAAACAAATTATTTTCCACTATTCTTATATAAATCAACGACTTAGCTCAAATCTACTCAGTTAATACATTTATAAAAAGTGCTTATAAATCAATGACTTACAAAGCTTACGGTATATACTTGCGAATATTGCTGTTTGCATAGGCACTTGGCAGAACTACATCAAAAGTATCAAATACTTTGCTATCTGGAGAACCCACGTAATTAAAGCCCAAAATGTACAGATCATCAAAGTGGTTAATATCCAGCATATATCCGCTAGAACCTGGACCCATGCTATCCGCTTTGTATGTCTTCATTTTCTCAGGATGCTTATCAATCATGTACTCCATCCAGTGACGTATTTCTGCTGTACGGAATAAGATTGCTTTGACGCATTTAAGCCCTTTGTCCATGCCGGGTTTTACAACTAAGTACAGATCACTTTCGGTTGTAAATATCCCAGATAAGTCCCCATTGCCTTTTAAGATTTCTATATAGATGCCTGTACTGCCAGTCACCTTTATTTCAATTTTGGAGCGATTAAGTATTTTGTCGTAACGTGGGTCGAAGCCTGTAGTTCCACCGTTTGATTGGAGTTCGTGGTAATAGCTTACTGCATTAATGATAGCATCTTCGGCGCGATCATTGTACGAAAAGTCCGTACCGCCTTTGGTTTGGTTTAGTTTGCTAATTTCAATTTTCATTGTTTCCAATCGCCATTTAGTATTCTAGGTTGAAGAGGTCTATTGAATAGTCTTGCTGTTATGATTTCTTTTTCCATGTACGCGGCGAGGTACCTGCGGGACTCAACAAGCTTGTCGTGGAACCGAAATCTGTATTTTTTGATATCGCTTAACACTATGAGTTGCCATTCGTCGTCGGGTAGTTCGTGCCACGGGTGTCCTGGAAACTCTGGATATCTCTGTTGATATTCAATCATAAGAGTAGTATATGATATTCTTACAGCAAGGTCAACTAGATTAGATAAATATTGATATGGCACAATTAAATGGTTACACAAACTCAGATGGCGTATTCGTAGATAAGGTTCCGCGTCCAGTGGATAGATATTCACCAAACGGAATTGCTCGAATCACACCTCCATTAAGTCGAGGTTATGCTAAACTAGCGTACAAAGCTTGGGTAGAAGGTGGAATGGCTAGTCCTTGGGACGGCACATACACAGATCATGAAGGCGCCCAGGATTTACAATATTTTGACGAACCATAACACAAGGTAAATAATATTATGAAAGATCACAAAGAAACTTAGGTACACCCTTCACTATCACTCTGGAAATGGGGCAATGATCGCTTCAGCCATCTAGGGTATAAAATATTTACAATAGCCTACATCAAAGGCATTTTCGATTGCTACCTTTTTTATTACAAGAAAGGTTCATACATTCCAAAGCACAAAGACCCGCACAAACACGGTAAACAGTACAGGTTTAATATTGTACTGCGTAAGCCTACCTCTGGCGGTGAATTTGTGTGTAACGGAAAACATTTTAATTTATGGAATCGGTTTATCTTATTTAGAGCAGACCGTGACTATCATTACATTAATAAAATTACCCAGGGCACAAGGCTTATGCTTAGTTTTGGGTTTTATTTCAAACACAAAGGAGAACATCATGTCAAATTTTGAAACAAAAGAACAATACCTGAACTTTATTTCCGCCTGGAAATCATCAACAAACGCTGAAGAATGCAAATCCAAAAGGGTTGTGTGCAACCACACGCAATACAGATGGAATAACAGTTTCAGCGCCGAAGAGAAAGCACGGTTCGAAGAACTAGGCTACATTAACATAAGCAATTACTCGTACGAAGTGCCAGATGGCGGCCATTATAAAACTAAAGGCTGGCTCAATGCATCACATTACATATTCCGTAACATGATGCTAGGCAAAGATCCAATGCGTGGCTTTAGCCCTAAATCAGAACGTAAGCTAGAGTACGGTGAAAACCCGTGGTCAGCATTTGAAGCTGGTGAATGGGAATTGCGAATGGTTATTAAGGATGCAAAGCTTTATGTAGACGAGCTTGGTAAAGGTAAAACACCAGCATACGGCAGAAGGGCAAAAGCATTCCTTGAACCATTCCAGGGCAAGATTGCGATAGCGGACTTACTAAAGATCGAAGAGCCTGCTCATCGCTAAGGATGATGCTGTTCTTTTGGAACCTTTGGATACACTTTGTATCTTAGGATAACTAAGATAATAACAATGTTGAATGCGTAGTTAGCGACTAATGGATACAGAATGGTTGGTTGGGCGAGTACATATATTAATACGAGTACTTCGCCCCACAGCCACATTTGGAGGAATGGCATATTGACGCCATGCGTGTGTCCTTCTTTGCAACTCTGCCAGGCCATTGGCACACCGCAAAATGTTAACAAGAAGCTACCTACCCATCCAATAATTTCCATCGTGTTTCCTCACTACTAAATATCACTATGAATGATATAATCTCAAATTGGATACTTGAAACATTAAGTGTCAAACATCCTGCGTTTAATAACATGCCACCTTGTCCGTACGCAAAGAAAGCATTGTTAGACGGTAACGTCAAAGTCCTTGAAGTAACAGACTTTGAAGAACAATTCGATCAACATAAAGATGTTGAGAAAGGACACGTCGTTGTATTTCTATTTAACCCAACAGACATCACCCCGGAAGAATTAACTGCCCTAGCTGGGACGTATGCTATTTGCCAGGCCAGTCATGGGGTAAGGTACAAGAATTTACTAAAATGAAGCGCAAGGTTGGCGGCAAGTGGTGGGTTCCTGGGCAAGAGGATAATGACGAGTTTACTGACTTTGTTGAAACATGGTTACAGGATTGGGTTGGATTCTGCGAGGAAACAGTATTTGATGTGAATAGCTTTGTGCTAGACGAACACCATGTATGTGTATCGCAAATGAATCCACAAGTTAATGAGTTTCTTGCAAAGCACGATATGACACCAATTCATATTCCATGGCGCCACAGGTACTTCTGGGATGGTGGGTTGCATTGCATTACACTTGATTTGGAAAGAGAAGGCACACAGAAGGACTTATTCATTAACAGAACAGGTCCAGTCACATGTATGGGATATTAATAATAAATACTGTTACATTAAGGAACCCATCATGAGATTCACAGAGATAGCAAAGAAGAAGCCAGTTAAATCAAAACCTAAAACGAAAGCTGAAATAGAAGAGCTACGTTATTCCATCCAAGCTGGCACAGTTACACAGCGCCAGGCATTTAGTATAAAGAAATTACTTGTTGGTATTATTGGAAAATATGCTACAGGAGATGATTGGGCTGTTAAGCAGAACTTTTTAGATGCGGGATTATATTACGAAGGTGAAGACCTGAATGAGGCTAATCGTATTGGAAAGGAAATAGTTGGTGCGCTATATGGATTCTTCCAAGATGGAGCGCGTCGAAGTGTTACTAAGCTGAAGCGTGAAGAAGATAATCAAACAATGTCATTTACTGCTATACCTATGGATGACCAAGGTAATAAAGCACCTCCTCAGATATCATTTACATGGTATAAGAATGCACAAACAGGCGGCCCTGTTATTGCTATCAACATCAACGCTCCGCGTTAATTGGATCTCCGGGTAGGACTCGAACCTACATTCCGGCAGTCAAAGTGCCGTGTCCTGCCATTAGACGACCAGAGAATAAATTGGATACCCCTACAGGACTTGAACCTATAACTACTGAGTCAGAGTCAGTCGTTTTACCATTAAACTAAAGGGCATTAAATTAAATTGTTTAGCAGGATTCGAACCTACGCTCTCCACTGCGGAATTTACGTTACCATATTCAAGGAGGAATCGAACCTCAACTACCCTCGGGCGGATGTACTAACCGCTATACTATAAACAAAGACTTACGAGAAACGCTTAACAGCTTGGTCTCGCGCTTCACTATCATTTCTTGCAACAACCCAAAGACTTCGTTCAACCCATTGCTTCTTAACAATAGCTTTATAAAAGATCTCATAAATGCGTTCAGGCCCTGGACCTCCAGGGGACAACCTAACGTCAGTTATTTCGAACTTTCTCATCTTCATGATTATTCCTTTGCGTTATTTTGTGCCCAATCTAAATCAAGCACTTCGCCGTATTCTTCCACCATCTCAATAGGACCTTCGTAGTCTGGAAGTCCATCTATATCCATATCGTTTATGTCATATGAGAAAGTGATGTGTGTTTTGTATTCTGGAAAATCGAATGTAGCATTATGCTCATCCATTAAGTAATCATGTCTTTCGTTTAGCTCAGGACAATCAAATTCTAAAACTAAACATTGCGGGCAATGTCCGTCATCGTCTGCTTGTCCTTCCCAAACATGCCATTCACCTGGCGTACCATGTAGAGCAGGATTAAGTTCACCCTGCGGCTTGTAATTTGGACATCTTCGTCTGCTATACAATAAAGTAGAATGTAACTTATCTACTGGTGTAGCATTCGGGATATTGTTATTCTTAATGTATTCAACAATAGCATTCTTTGTTTCTTCACTAAAATGCACACCTGCGTATGTACCTTTGTGATGTGTCTTTCTTATAAATTCATTTGACTTCATTTGCATAAACGGTAGGAATTTTTTCCTGCCTCCTTAACTTCGTACATTGCAATATCAGCACCTTCGATTAACTCATTGGTGTTGATAATACATTTCTCTCCGCTACTAAAGCAGATGCCTACGCTTGCTGTTTGTATTATTTCATTGCCATCATGTACACATGGCTTATTAAACAGATGCACTAAGTCAGCACATTTTTTAAGTAGGTCTTCTTTTTTATTATCTAGGCACGATACAACAAATTCATCACCGCCGTAACGGGCAACAACATCTGTTTTTCTTGAAAACACAGATCTAATCTTTTCAGCAAAGTCTACAATAATTGCGTCACCTGCTACGTGTCCGTATGTGTTATTGACTACGCTAAAGTCGTCCATGTCTAATAGGATTAACCCAACTGACGTTTTTGTTCTGTTTGCATTGTGTATTGTTCCTTCCATTTGTTCTAAGAAGAAACGCCTGTTGTACAAATCAGTGCCTGGATCTCTAAATGCTAATGCTTTTAATTCTTCTTCGTAACGTTTACGCTCTGTAATATCAGTTATCATTGCAATGATAACTGATTCGTTACCATTTACAAACTGTAGCCTGACTTCGATCTCGTAAGTTGAGCCGTCTTTTCTTAGATGCGTAGTCTGGAATCTTAGTATGTCTAACTCAAAAGTACGTAACGGCTGAATCATTTCAATGAACTCTGCTCGCGTAAATTCTGGCTTAACATCAAGTGGAGTCATACCTTTCATTTCATCTAACGTGTACCCAAGGTTTTTAAGTGCGCCTTGACTAACTTCTGAGAATAGTAAGGTTTCACAATCAAATACATAAATCTCCTCAAATGAGTGTTCGAGGATCCTTTTGTATCTTGCCCTTTTATCATTAACTTCGTCTGTGATATCACATGTGGTTCCATCACGTGAACAATCGATTTTAGGCAACGGGGGGAATTTGTTTTTCTTATCGTCCATAGCGGTATTTATACGTACATTATTACATTAACTTAATACCGTGCTCTATTTATTGTGGGGCAAATCCTACTTCTGTATTGCCGCAGCAAGGGCATATTGCTTTGGCATTTTGCTTAACGTACTTCTCGTACGACGAGCGCCTAAGCACTGCGGTCCAAGTTGTTTCACATGTAACACAGACCGCGGATAGTATTACATATTGTGGTGAAAAGGATATTACATTTGACATAATATTACTTATACACTTTAAATTTGGAGCTGGTGAGAGGTATCGATCCTCCGTCTGAAACTTACCAAGTTCCTATTCTACCATTGAAATACACCAGCTTAATAACATTAATATTGCACACTAACTAACATCCATTCTGTTAATGTGCAAGGTTTAATGTTACTCAGTGAGTAAACTTACCACGAGCACCACGGTCACCTGCGTGTGATGCAGCCCAAGCGTCTGGCTTAGGAATACCGTCGATACCAGTCATACCCTTAACATAACCTAACGCTTCGCGTAAAACAATGCTAGAGTTGAACTGTTCATCTGAGTTGATGTCAATGTGGATTTCTACAGGCAAGTCTTCCAAAAGCTCTGCGAATTCCATATATACGCCAACTGCTTTATACACTTCGTTCATTAAGCGCATACGTGGCTTTTCTTTCTTAGGGTCATAATCACGTTCTACTTCTGTAGTGTGGAAAATCTTACCACCGTGCTTTGACGCAATATGTATGATAAACGCAACATTATAACGAGCGTACCATACACCTTTCTTCTTGTACTTTACTGAGTCAGCACCGATATATACCGTGCTTCCTTCTGGCATATCGTTCAAGTACTGTGTGATTTCTGCTTTTTCTACTTCAGTGAACATGGTCCACCCCCTCTTGGTTATGTATTACTTATAGTAATTTGGTGGTTACCGAGGGGTTCGGACCCTACCTGGCCATCCTTATGAGGGACGGATGTCTCCGCTGACTGTAACCGTTATGCGGAGGAAGGTAGGTGTAAGTTGCTACCTTCCGTTATTCTATCCTGCTTGTGGTACCACTTCCAAACTTACCGTGGTTCCAATTGCCTGTTCCTAATTCGTCTAAACTGTGTATATGGATTTCGCAATACGCTGTATCGTGGTCTGCACCATTCCATGCGTTCCAATCCCATTCACATTTATACCATGCTTTCTCATCTGCACCTAAATCCTTGTACAGTGAAATTGCTCCGCTTACTGCATGACCCCATGGCGGAATATTGTGATGGCTAATTAAACCAGCATTTTCAGTTACCGCTGTATAGCGTTGTCCTTCGTGCCAGTAAATAGCTTCTACTTCACCGCCGGATGATCTCGGCTCGCTTGAGCAACCTGCAATAAATGCACCTGCAACAAACATAACGACTAACGTGTTAAATGCAGTTGATATAGTTTCGAGTTTCATAGGATTCCTATTAGTTAGTTTACAATTTGTTCTTTCGATTCTGCTAACTGGCGGGCAATGTCTTCGGCTACTGCAATCTCTTTGCGTATCCAACGCATGAACAATATAGCCTTGTCCTCTGCGTTCATTGCTGCGGTACCTACATCACTAACTGGAACTGGAAATTTAAATCCACATTCTGTAGTGTACCATAACTCACCTTCTTTGTAAAAGAGAAACGTCACTTTCTTATCTTTAATCATATCTTTAATGTTCATGCAGTTTCTCCTTTATTGCATTGTTGCTAGCGATCAGGAGTCGAACCTGAGGTGTGACTATTAAGAGTCTAATGGTGTCCCCGTCCTCGGGGTCACTAGCGGTTATTTTAATACGTCTTTAACGATACCTGACGCAGACTTACCATCGTATAGACCATTGTGTCTGGCCTTAAGCAGTTTCATAACTTCGCCCATCATACGTGGTGACTTTTCAGGAAGTTCAACGTCTACTATGTCAACAACTATAGCACGTAGTTCTTCATTAGTCATTAACTTAGGCATATACTTTTCAAGAATATCAATCTCTAGTTGAAGCTCTAAAATCTTTGAAGCTTCGGGACTTTCAGCATGGGTACCTGTCTTTATTAAATGCCCCATAGTCTCATTTGCATTCTTGAGAAACTTCTTCATAACTGCTTGAACTTCAGCATCGGTAGATTCACGATTGCCGTCATTCTTACCAGGCATTGAAGCTTCGCCGATAAGGGTTGTTAAAATGCTAGCAGCCTCTTTATCTCTAATCTTGCGAGCCGTTAGCTGATCTGCTTTTACCGTTGCCATTAATGACATATTGCTTCTCCTGGTTATTGTTTGGTACGTCTGGAGGGAGTCGAACCCTCAAGGGATCGGGGTTTAAACCCGTTAGCTGTGCCAATTTACATAATCCACAGACGCATTGTTAATAGGGTGATTACCATAGGATTCGAACCTACAAGACGACAGTCTAACAGTGTGACCAAAACTAAGCTATACAAAGTTCCAGCCTAACCACCGAATGTGCTACCAATACACGTGATAATCATTGTTTGGCAGGGGAGGAGAGATTCGAACTCCCAACACGCGGATTTGGAGACCGCTGCTCTAGCCATTGGAGCTACACCCCTTTAAATCATACTCCAGTAATTAGTACGTGGAGTTTCTACATTCTTTGCAATGAAAATAAACTTGTCTGTTTCGTAAACTAGCTTACCTTCTTTCTCGTAAGCTAAGTCTTCGTCCTGTACGTAAATTTCATCGTATAAATCATCTGGATCAAGCTCAGGAATATCAGCTCTACCCCTAACTTGGTCTGTCCTGGCTACTGCCTTGATCTTAATGTAAGTATATCTGTTAGCACTACCTGGCTTAGAAACAAATGGCGTTTCAAATATTTCACGCTCTGTGTCTGTGCCACGTTCGATAATTTTAACAATTTCAAGCATTGCACCTGAGCTTTCACGTAAGTCAATGTTTAAATCTTCTGTAGTATCTGCAATAGCAGTACCGAAACGTAAATGCTCTTCAACAATTGATTGTAACATATCAAAGCTGAATATGTTCGAGCGTCTTGATACATCGGTAATATCTTTAACTATTTCTTTGCTTACTCCATTGTCTTGGCAGTAACCAACAATGCTACCTTCATCCAACTTCTTGTACTTGAAGTGGTAGTAAACACGACTTGGGCGATTCAGCATAAAGTCGTTAATATCAAGTTCGCTGTTCTCAGTCAATATGAACATACGCTTTGTTTTATCAACACCGTCCATAAGTGACAACAGTGCCTTTTGTGGTATTTCACCTTCGTTGTTATGTCTATCTGACGATGCATACATTTTACCAAATTCATCAAATACAACAGCGCATTCGCCAATTGTTTCAATAAAGTCTGTAAACTGTGAACCAGCATATGCATCTTTAATTAACAGAACTGGTAGCTCTAAATCAGTGACTACTTTGTTTGCAAGTAAAGACATTAGTAATGTTTTACCTGTACCTTTGTCTCCTGTCAGGAGAATGCCTGTTGAAGTATCGCGATCCTTGTAAGTGTTTAAACACTTTTCAACGCGACCTGGAGTTTTACCATAAATCTTTTCAGGAAGCTCCAGCTGGTCCTTTGTAATTGTAAGGTAAAAACCTTGCAACTGACTATACTGAACAGTATAAATTCTTGGAGGCAAAGCGTCCAGCGTTGTTTCTTCATTCATATTGAATACGTGTACGGTTGAACCGCTTACAAAGAACTTAGTTTTCATGTATTAGCCTTAGGTATGTGTTTATTAACTTTTAAGTATTATATGACACTTTTGAGCATTGAGCAACTATTTTGGTAAAAATTGGTATTCCGGACGGGAATCGAACCCGCTAATTGCTTTCGCAAAGCCTGAGTGAAAGTCAGGTGACCGACCGTTAGTCATCCGGAATATAATTTGGAGCCAAGAGTGAGATTCGAACTCACGACGGGGTTACCCCTCCGGCTTACAAAACCGGTGCAATCGTCCACTATGCGACCTTGGCAAGATAAAATGTACTTTGGGGTGAAGGACGAGATTTGAACTCGCATCTGACTCATTCACAGTGAGGGGCTTTACCAATTAAGCTACCGACACCCCAAAATACACTCGTAAAAAAGCAGACCGGAGTCTGCTTTATGGTTGTGGGACGCGGACTTGAACCGCTGGTAGATTTCCTTCCCAACTAATTTAGCTATGGGCTTCAACTCCACAGCCCAAGACAGTAACTCAAATACTTGCCCGAGGCGGTCGACTAGGTAGTCCCCAAGTTATGAGCAAGGGCGATTTATTGTGTAGTCGATACCACACCGAAGTGCCTAACTAAAATTCTAAAATGGTGCCTCCCGCGAGACTTGAACTCGCATGACTTTCGTCGGGGGATTTTATCGAACACCCTTATTTAAAGATGCTCTGTAAAAGTCCCCTGTGTATGCCTGATTCCACCAGAGAGGCTTTGTTTTTGTTTATTTATTATAACATCATGTGCTTCAAATAAATACCGTATAGGAGAAACACAATGAATAGAATACAAGAATACTTACCAAGCTACTGCTACAGTTCATCTAAGATGAAAAGCGTAGATGGTATTGTTATCCACTATTTCAGTGGTAAGTATCAATTTGCAGATGATCCGTTTAACACTGAAAAATGTTTAAATCTTTTTAAAGACTTAAACCGTCCCGCTAAAGAGCGAGAACACTTTAAGATGAACGATGTGCAAAAGCGTATGTACGCTTCAGCACACTTCATGATTGCACGAGACGGTACAATATATGATCTAGTTCCACTTCCACAACGTGCATGGCATGCTGGTAAATCCGAATGGAACGGTAAGTCGCATTGCAATAACTGGATGGTTGGTATCGAAATGGTTGCTACTGGTAGCAGCGGATACACAGACGAACAGTATAAAGCACTTATTAATCTTACTGAAGAACTAATTAAAGAACACGATATCTCTTGGGATAACATCACAGGACACGAAAATGTCGCTCCTGGACGTAAAAGAGATCCAGGTTCAAAGTTTGATTGGGATCGTTATCGCGCAATGAAAGAACCAGCTAAGTTAGCATATGCTGCCGCTATGGCTGAATACATTCCGTGGGCTGACGACGAAGACGACGATTTTTAATTTGGTGCGCCGGGTGGGTTTCGAACCCACACGCTCTTTCGAGCACGAGGTTCTTAGCCTCGCATGTCTGCCATTCCATCACCAGCGCATTGGTACGTCCGGTGGGATTCGAACCCACAAAGGTCTGGTGTTTGAAACCAGTAGCTGTGCCAATTTACATTAACCACGGACGCATTACATTTGGTACCTGGGGCGGGAGTCGAACCCGCAAGGGTCTGGAGTCTAAATCCAGTAGCTGTGCCAATTTACATTAACCACCCAGGCATAATTTGGTAGGACGACAGGGCCTCGAACCCTGATCACAACGGTTAAAAGCCGCGTCTCTGCCCACTTGAGTTACCGTCCTATAATTTGGTGGACCGCCCCGGCAACGATCCGGGAACTTCTCGGGTAAGAGCCGAGTACTCTGCCAATTGAGTTAGCAGTCCATAATTTGGTGGGGCGACAGGGATTCGAACCCTGGATGTCCTTTCGGATCGTCTGATTAAAAGTCAGGTGCCATACCGCTTGGCGACCGCCCCGTAAAAAAACCTAGCAAGCTAGGTTTTTGTTTGTATGTTAGTTTTATCCTTCTTCAAAAAGGACATCCAGGGTTCGAACCGATATCATAATCTATTGTTTACCAACATACGGTATAAATTGTGGTCGCGCTAGATTATGCGGTTGCTACTGTGTCTGTTTCAGTTAACTTTGCAGTAACTTCGACGCCACGGCATTTTAGAACTGTTAGTGCTTTCTGATGAAACTTCTTCTGGCCTTTGTTGCTCAGAACTTCCATGAGTGCTTCTGTTGACATTGTGTGTGCTGATTTACCACCTTTACGTGTTCCGATTAAGAACTTATGTGCTGGTGCTGCAACAACTAGGCCGCTTTTAGTTTTCTTTGTTGAACGATTCTTTGGCATTACTATTTCCTCTGTTAAGGGTTTAAACAAAAACAGCGACAATATTGCCGCTGTTTTTAATTACATTTACGTTACTTTTAGAAACGTTGTGAATACGATGCTTGTAATTCGTACTGGTCCATTTTCAATGATACAGTTTGTGCATCAAAGCCTGTTGGTCCAGTAATAGTATTACTTGGCGCGTACATTGCAGCTAGTGAGAACTCTGAAGTGTCACTTAGCGGAGTTGTGAAACCAGCTGTGTAGTGGGTTTCTATTACTGCTGGAGCTAAAATGTTGAACATGTTCTGTCCATCTGTAATAGGCTGTTCAGCGTGTGAAACACCTAAGCGGTACTTAGTAGATGTACCAAACTCATAACCGAACTTGTAAATGGTCATATCTTCCCAACCAAATCCAGCACCGTTCTCACCGCCTAAGCGACCTGAACCGTCTTGGTAAGCCATTAAGTTTTGAACACTATTACCAATTGAGTCAACATCACCATAAGCGATATGTTGTGCATCAAATACTAATGTAGTTGTTGGAGAAGTTTTAATAGCTACGCCTAATGTCGCTGTAGCTGGAATATTAAATTCACCACCGTTAGCAAATAAACCTGAGTAGTCTTCTAACAAGCTCATGTTAATTTGTGACTGGTAAGAAGCACCAAATGCTATAGGACCAGCGTCACCCTGCCAACCTACTTTGATGCCAATACCTGTTGAAATATCAGCGTCATTGTTAGTTAGTTTAGATGCGTCTGTTGACATCTGACCAAACATTTGCAAGCCTTTAGCTTCGAATGTCTGTATAGCTGTTACAGCACTAACGCCAATTGCGTGATGCTTATCGACTTGATGTGATAATGAAGCGTTAATGAATAACTGTTTCAAATCTACACCAGCAGTACCACCGCCAAATGTACCAGAAGCGCCTGGAACCGTCATTGCCATTGGAGAAGCAACACCTTTGTATTCTGTGTTCATGCCACCGCTTCCGTAAACAGAAACACCAATTGCTGTTACGTCGCTAATCATTTTGTTATAACCAAAATGTGGAATTGCAAAGTAATCGTTGTCACTTTCGGCTGTACCTGGCATTAATGGGAAAGTACCTGGTTGTCCGGTTGGATTGCCTTCTACCGTGTATTCACGACGTGGGCTAAAAATAGCTAAACCAACATCTAGTCGCGTACCTACTTTGACCATGCCTGCTGGGTTAGTTGCTGATGCTAATGCATCCTGTGAGTATGCAACACCGGCGCCAGCCATACCTTTTTCTTTGGTACTGTATCCGTGTGCAAAATATCCGTTTGTTGCAAATGCAACTGATGACGACATTAATGTAGCTGCCGCGATTGCCATTGTTAGTTTTTTCATTATAATTGTTTCCTCAATATTGATTGTTAACGTAAGTTAGTATACATATTGAGAACAAGTAAGTCTACTCGTTTGGCTAAATTGGTACCCAGTGTTGGAATCGAACCAACGTCTCCGCCTTGTAAAAGCGGCGATAATCCCCTCAGCTAACCGGGTGTAAATTGGTATCTCCAGTAGGAACCGAGCCTACAACCTTCGCTATGTTAAAGCGATGCTCTACCAGTTGAGCTATGGAGATATTGGAGCTCTTACCCAGAACCGAGCTGGGATTTCAGCGTTACGAGTGCCGTGTTCTGCCTGTTGAACTATAAGAGCAATTTGGTATCCCTGACTGGATTCGAACCAGTATTCCAAGACTTAGGAGGTCCGGCGTTGTCCAGTTGACTTACAAGGATATTGTTTGGCGTCCCCGGTAGGATTCGAACCCACATTCTTCGGCTTAGAAGACCTAGCGTTCTCCAGTTGACTTACAGGGACATAATTTGGCGCCCACGGTAGGGTTCGAACCTACATTTGCATCCAATTACCTTACTCGACGTTCGTAGCGCCGGGGGTTACGTGGGCAGTATTTTGGTACCTCTACCAGGATTCGAACCTGGACTACTCGCTAATCTGGCGATACGACCGTATAAAAGTCGTGTGCTACCGTTACACTATAGAGGTGCAGTGCTGGTGGGCCTTGTAGGATTTGAACCTACGACCAACGAATTATGAGTTCGCTGCTCTGACCAGCTGAGCTAAAGGCCCGATGTTTGGTAGCGAGAGTAGGAGTCGAACCTACGAAACCTTTCGGTATAGGGTTATGAGCCCCATCACTTTATCCACTTGTATATCTCGCGTCAATAAGTTACATCACTTACTATGATTCGGCCGAACCACGGATAGTGATGCTTTCCCGGCAAGTATTGTAAGCGGCCGCTTAATTTCCTTGCCTTGCATACCAGGTGGGACTCGAACCCACATACACAGCCTTCAACGGCTGCCGCTGTTCCAATTCGCGTACTAGCGTACTTCTTTAAATTTGGTGCATCCTGTTGGTAACGCTCCAACTCCTATGGGGTTTCAATCCATTGCTTCTACTTAGTTAGCTTAGGATGCATGTTTGGTAGTTCCAGAAGGACTTGAACCCTCATAGACCGGTAATCGGCCGGCAGCCTTACCATTAGACGATGGAACTATTGTTTGGTACTACCGGTTGGAGTCGAACCAACTGTAAGGAATTACCCTTGCACGGTTATCAGCCGTGTGCTTAACCGTTCAGCGTCGGTAGTATAATATGGCGGAAGAGGGCGGACTCGAACCCCCACAGCGCAGGATCGCTACGCTGACCGGTTTTCAAGACCGGGCCGATACCAAATTTCGGTTGACTCTTCCATTAATTCGTTCGCGACGTTCGATGCAATTGGCTCCGTCCACGACACTGACACTAACCGTTACCATTGCACACGGTTGACGTGTTTGTAAAATTGGCGGAAGATGTGAGATTCGAACTCACACAGCCTTACGGCTGTACTCCTTAGCAGGGAGCTATGTTACCAGTTGCATCAATCTTCCAGTAATAGTGTTGGGCCATATAGATTCAGATTCTACTGTAAATTGTTTGACAACACTACATTTTAAAATGGGGCAATGTGTTGGAGTTGAACCAACTATAACTAACGACAAACTTTACGTATCATCGCTGCAGGCTAGTTACGCTCCGCTGTAGCTACTAAACCGTTAGTGCATTAACCAACAATTATGCTATACACCGCCATTGAATTTGATTGAGGAAAGTGGAACCACTTTTTATGGCGGCTGTGCTACCGTTACACTACATGCCAGCATTCCTGGTACATGGGAGGAGTCGAACCTCCACTTGCTGCTTGGCTTATTTTAGAAGGAAGTAAATCCCATAGCCTCAAATTTTTGTTACTTTTTCGATTCATCTATTAGGTGCTTAATAGCCCTTAGTGAACGTAAGTCTACTTCCGCTTGCTTGCGAAAGATTGGATTTTTTTGTGTTTTTAAAACTTCAACCAGTAAGTTAATTTTCTGGTTTAAACGTTCTATTGTTATATTAATGTACTCATGTTAATACCCTCTATGGTAAGTGTATTTATGATTGGTGCTGCCTGTAGGATTCGAACCTACTCATCCAGTGGAATCGGGTTTACAATCCGACGTGACTCTCCATCTTCACCGCGACAGCGTAATTTTAATTTGGTGGATCTAGTTGGATTCGAACCAACAATGCCAGAAGCGCCGAGTTTACAGTCCGGTGGTAGCAACCAGTTCTACCATTAGATCCATTGTTTGGAAGCGACGGTGAGGGTCGAACTCACAATGCCCGAAAGCGCCAGATTCAAAGTCTGGTGGGGTTACCAATTTTCCTACATCGCTATAATTTATTTGGAGACTCTACTCGGTTTCGAACCGAGGCTTGAAGATTTGCAATCAACCGCACTACCAATTATGCTACAGAGTCAAAGTGTTTGGCACCGCGACAAGGTGTTGATCCCTGCAAGCCGGGGGTTGGAATCCCAGCACCTCCCCGGAGGCCACGGCATTAAAAAGGTACCTTGTAAGCTCTCGTTAGACTGATTAACTACCGCGTGTAGTCGCGTTCTAACAATAGGCGTGTACTGACGCCTCGTTTTACTTGTGATGCATTGCATCCTTCTTACAAGCAGCCCTGTACAGGATTCGAACCTGTGTTTCCAGCCTTCACGGGCCGGTGTCCTAACCACTAGACGAACGGGGCATAAAAATCGTGGAACTGATCATATTACAAAACAGTACCTAAACACTGTTACAATGCAATAAGGGTAGCGCAAAGTTCCGTAGCCTATATTCTACCATTTTCTGACTTCACTGCATATGCATAATTAGGTTGCACATACATCACATCAAATTGGCTGTGACAGTTGGGTTCGAACCAACGTTACCGGCTCAAATCGCTTATGCTGGGTGCCGGTGTTTTGCCGCCTACTTGCTTTCATTGTACACTTTCTTGATAAGTTTCTTTTAGCTTTTGCACGTCTGGCCTGCTCAATCCTTTCAAAAGAGTCTGGTAGTTTTTATAGCCTAAGCGATTGTTACCATTGGTGTTACTAACTAAGGTACTTCTCAACATTACTAATGCAGTCTTACTAACTTTCGTCTAAACTACATCACAATAAATTCTTGCAGTTTCTCCGACTCGATCCGTTAACTAGTATGGATGTCCGTACAATGCCTCGTAGAAGTAAATTGGTGGACACGCGGAGAGTCGAACTCCATCTTCCTCATTGCAAAAGAGGTGCTTTCCCGTTAAGCTAACGGCCCATGATTTGGAGGAAAGGGTTGGCTTTTCACCAACTATAAACGGTAACAGAGAACGTTGTGTTACCTCACTCGCCATTGTTTGGTGGAGATTCGGAGAATCGAACTCCGATCAAAGCGTTGCAAACGCCCCGTAATCCCGTTATACTAAACCCCCAATTGTTTGGCTTTATAAATTTGGCTCCGGTAGCTGGAATCGAACCAACCTGCCACAGATTAACAGTCTGCTGCCACACCTTGCGGCCCTACCGGAATTATCCGTATTGCGGTAATCCCCTAGCCTTGCGACCTTTACCTGTGTTTTTTGCGCCAAATGTTTCTTGTTGACTATCACAGTTTGGACATACCATTTGAAAATTGTCTGGATGATCGTTTGATGCATTGCCGTCAATGTGATCACACCATAGTGAAATAGGTTTATTGTTCCAGCTATCGATGCCACAGATATTACATTTATTGCCATCCCGCTTAATAACAAATTCTCTGATCAGCTTTCTCGGAGTTTTTAATCCTAAGTCACATCCTGCTAACCAATCCTGATATCGTTTCTCAAATAACTTTTGCGATTTATCTTTTCTATAATTTATATTACACACTGTACTACAAAATTTATGATTATAACTATAACCTTTGAACTTAAATTCTGTACTACAATGACCGCATATAAAAGTTTCGTCTTTTTTCCTTTTGATGTTCATATGGTAGAGCCTTTTAAAATAGTTATATTTTATTTATCACTCTACCACCTGAACAGAAATTTTAAACTACTTTATCACGACATTGATCGCCACCACAGCAACCCTGTTTCGTTCAATTTCGTTAAGGTAGCATTACACAACTTCACCGGTTAAGATCCGCCTTCATGTAACCCTTAATTGGCTCCGAGAGTAGGGATCGAACCTACGTTGTTTACACAAGCCTATGGTTAACAGCCACGCGCATTACCACTCTGCCACCTCGGAATTATAAATGCTCTTACTGGGGCAGGCTGGGATTCTAACCCACAACGACTTGACTATTGTCGCGTTTGCATGTAACGCACCGAGGGTCAACTCGTCAAGTTCCACGCCTTTACATACCCGCGGTATGCTTCTCTGCCCCAGTAAGAACACTTTTAAAATTGGAGCCTGGTAAGGGACTCGAACCCTCATCTGTACGTTGGCAACGTACGGTTCTACCGTTGAACTAACCAGGCGTTATTCTTGTTTTAATACTCTACCTTTTTTAAAACCTTCTGGTATAGTATCATTCTTTTTGATCTTTTTATTAATTGTTCCGTCTGTTATCCACATCGTTCCGTACTGTGAATTGCCACTGCCTTGCTGACACTTAGATGAATTTGCACCTATAGCATCTTTTGTTTCTTGTGTATGCTTCTTATTTTTAAATGTACCGTGACCGTAGCGTTCAAGTATAGTTGCTTTAATCTTTTGTCCTGCTTGCTTGAACGATTCAGGCGTTCTATTTTTACCTGACATTTTACCAATGATACTCTTGAAATCATCACCGTACTTTTCTAGTAATATACTATCTGTTATTTCTCGTGCCCTGCGATTCTTTTGAATACGTGCCTCTTCGTTAGAGTTTATATAATCCCATCCACCAAAGCCACCAACCTTAAGATTGTATGTATTTTCTTCTGCAATAAAGTCTTTATTAACTATTTCGGCTTCTTTATTAAACATATCTTCTGGATTGTCAAATACATGTAAAATTTCTTTGCTAAAATTTTCAACACCGTGTTTATTAATTGCATAGTTAAGGTACTTTCCTGAACCTAAATAACCATCGTTTAAGTTACTGGTCTTATGCGCGCCTATATAGACCTTGCCTGTAACTTTATTTGACGTCTTATAAATTGTATAGTAAACCATACTATTATTTATGACGTTCGAGTCCATATCGAACTCTAATGAGCGGGTGACGAGAATCGAACTCGCCATGCTTTCGCGTCTGGTTGGAAACCAGGTTCCACACCTTGTGGACTCACCCGCATAAATTAAATTTGTAGCCTTGCCCATTACTCGCAAATGTCACACTGGTCCTCAGAATTGAACTGCCACGGGCGGGTATATTCTGCCCCGCCCTGCAAACCATTGCTAACCAGCACTACAAAATTTGGCGTCCAGCGTCGGTATTGCACCGCACTCCTACTCCAGTAACGTTATCTCTGGAGCAACACGTCTCATGTTGACTGAACATATAAAGTAGAGGAAAGTGAAAACACTATTCGGTTTGATTAAAAGTCAATTTTTAGAAGGAAGTGAACTTTCATAGCCTCTTTATTTGGTGCCCTGTTACAGGGCGATATTTGGCGACGTAGAAGGGAATCGAACCCTCATTGTACTGATAGACAATCAGCTGCATTACCAATCTGCCACTACGCCGTAATTCTTTTCTTACATCCCCAAGTATCTGTTTGTCTATGACAGTTAGGGCAAAGCAATCTTAAGTTAGATGGAAATGCATTTTCTACATCTCCGTCTATATGATCTAAATCTAATACAATTGGCTTATTTTGCCATTCGTTTATTCCGCATATTGCACAGAACTCACCGTCTCTTTCCACGACATACTTTCCTGCTTCTATCAGTGGTACTTGTACAGTTTTCCATTGATAAGCTTGCTGACATGTGTTGTTGCAAGGCGCTTATTACTCCTTTTGGAACCCTTCGCATTATATCGCAGTTGATACTATTTAAAATTGGTCTCTCTGCGAGGATTTGAACCTCGGACGCTCCGCCCCAAACGGACCATGTTACCAGACTACACTACAGAGAGATTAAACTAATGAGGAAATTGATATTACTAAACCAGTTGCCCTAAGGGCATCTTTGGAGTCGAACCAAAATAGAAGGAAGCAATATCATAGCCTCGAAATGGTCAGGGTGGCGAGAGTCGAACTCGCTTCTTGAGTGTCCAAGACACACGGATTGCCGTTTTCCCACACCCTGTTAATCACACGTCTTACGGCTCTAATGCCTGCGCTATGTTGGTATCCCGAAGGGGTATCGATCCCCTGTTGCCAAGTTGAAAGCCTGGAGTTCTACCATTAAACTACCGGGATATAAATTAGTTGGGCCTATATTTTGTAACCGGGCCTTACGGTTACTTCTTTTTTCAAAAACAATTAAAAGGTTGAAGAAGCCAGTTATGTATTCACTGACTAACCTATTTCCTTTCCAGTGGATGCATACTGTGTATGCTTGTACCCACGTGCCTGGCCGCTTATCTAGTGTTTATATCTAGGCGGAGTTGCTATATACAGGGAGGGGGCTTTCACCACTTGCTCTTACTGTATACACCGTCTTTGAAAATCTTAAAACTTTTACTACTTCATAAAAAAACCCGCTTAACTTTCGTTTTGCGGGTTCTTTTTAAACTGTTTGTATGTGCTGTTTTACATACAAGTTCTCCAAGAACCCTTCGTATCATAACCTCGTTCTAAATTAATATTAAAACTTGGTGTCCACGACTGCATCGGTGCTGACGCCACAATACATCCGCGTATCCCTGAGGCTACTAGTTGTTTAAGTTGTATTGTAGTATGTCTTGAAGTCATTGTCTCTTCTCTTCTCTTTAATTAAGTATGTAGCTATTATAATGTAGCTAACTTACTGTGTCAACCTCTATTTTAAATTAATTTAAAAATAGTGGCTAACGCCGTGTTGTTTATTAAGTATGTAGCTATTATATGACAGCTAATATACTGTGTCAACTACTTTTTGCATTTTATTTGCCAAAATAGGCAATTTTCGCTAAGTTGTTGATTTGTAAAAGGTTACCATAAAACGTGGGTCTTTTACTGCTCTTCAGTGGTTATATTACTAACATTTATTTCTATTGTCAACCTATTATTAAGCTGAAGTGCATTTATCTTTGTAACATTTTTATTTATGCAAGTATAACAGAAAGTAAAAATAAGTCTAGTTTTATGGTATAATTCCTTGCTGTACCTGCATATAGAAGTATTTCGCTATTGCAGCATTAACGCGCTCGGACATATGATACCCATCCCTGTTACATAATAATATTCTTTTTGCATAGCCTAAGAATATAGTTATTAGTCTGTGGTCACATGGCTGGAAGTGCTTGTAAACATTTTCGCCCATTACGCAAAGCTTACAGAATTCCATGTACGGCATCCAACTCTCGCCTGCGTTGTGATTGTACTTTTCTAATAAGAACTCTGACGATAAGAAAGAGTTTATATTAATGTCACGGAAGTCAGTCTTTACTAACTTCATGTAATCATGTACATCCGGAAAGTGTTCGTATATACACTTTAGTTCATCTTCGCGGAAAGTCCACGGAGGTAAGAACTGTGTATGTGCGCCATGTATCCAGTAATTTTTCTTAAAGCTAACTATAGTTCCGTCGATGCCTGCGTGTACGCCTGCACCGGTTTTAGTTAACTTAATTCTAGATTCTACGTTGTTGTCTTCGTATAAGTTCTGTAAAACAAAAACGTGTTGAACATCAAAGAACTCTTTTGCTTTTTCGAGTAGCTCTGGATAATACACAAATGAAGTTCGACTAAGGCCAAAATTCAATGTTGGTATATCAAAGTACTTTCCTAGTTGGTAAGGCCAACTGTGTTCAACTGGACCACCTACGTTGGAAGTAAAGCTATCGCCTAAGCAAATGTTTATCTTCTGTCCGTACAGTGATTCAAAATCCCTATCCCTGGCACCCCATGAATTAAAACTGTAATCAAAATCGGTTAATGGATAATGATCCCAATATGATTTGCCTAGTATACATTCCTCGGGGTTGTCTCTACTGAACGGAGCTTGAAAAACTTTGTTTGCCCTACGTGCGGCCTTTATCCAGACTGAACGAGGCAAACCCCATTTCTTTATTATATCATTTGATATTGTTGATTTCATTATACCAAATGATTCAAGTACGTATGACGTGCTTTCTTTTCAGCATCGGTTAATTTCTTAATACCAAATTCAGCTTCGTAGATATCATCAATGTCAATGCCAAGTGTATCACAACCATCAAGGAAGTTATCCCAGCTTAAGCCATTATCAAATTCAACTTCAATCCACTGTCCTTCGGCTGCTACAGTATCTGCTCTAGGATGATCCATTATTTGCTTAATGTATCTACAGCTAGTATCGTCATCAACGGCAATAAACTTATCACCTTCTTTGCTGAATTGCTGCAACCACCAAACAATTTCACTACCTCTAGAGCTAGTCATTTTCTTTGGAGTAAGTATTTCATCGTGGTAATCAAACCCAAGACCGTTGTGTAACATGATTGCCTTTAGCTCATCAACTGAGTAATTATGTGCCCACGCTGTGCTAAACACAATCTTAGCGTTGCCGTACTTTGCCCAAAGGTTAAACGCACGAATAGAGAACGCATCAAATTGAGGATGGTTCTCTTTACCTGTTTTACGATTCTGATGGAACATGTGCATCTTACGAGGTATCAGTGGTCCATCAATGTCTACAAAAATTATATTCATTTTCTTTCAATCCATAGTCCAAGTTCGTTCTTCATAAAGGTTTTGCCATGTTCATGTTTAAACACCGAACTATGTGTTGGGCCACGATTGTCAAACCCTATGTTCATACAGTCCTGACACATATGATGACCGTTCCACCATTGTGCGCCGAAATGAACTGAGCTTTCCAGTGTTTCGTCACGTGGGAACGACATAGTTGGTTTTGATTCTTTACACCAATCACATGTACAGTTATCTTCAGTAAATACAACATCAGCCTTTTCGTTCAATTCTTTCTTAGTACATTCTGGGCAAATGCCCTGAGTACTATTTTGGAATATTAGACGCTTGCCGTGTATCTCTGAGTCAAACTGAACAGTGTTGAAGTTAGACTTCGAGCCACATTTGGTACATGAAAACCCACCAGTGAGTTTAAACTGTGCAATCTTTGCCCAGCGTATAAAGTCACGCTTTTCCGGAATTTCAATTTTAATCTGTCTCATCGTCTTTGCTACTCGTTGTGTTAGTATCTACTATTATACTAGATTTATTAAATTTGTCAAGTGAATTCAGATCACAAAGGAAGTTTTCTGGAGGATCTAAAAATTCTGGGTCATCACCCGTTAACACAGACATGGCAAATATCATTCCATTTGCCATGCCGTGCATGTACGGACTATGATCCCAATTACCGTCTTGGCATTGAACTTCTAGTAGGTCCTGGAGTACTGCTAAGTTTTTAATTTTGGACATTTTTCCCTTTCGTGAAATCCTGTCGCACAATAACCATTACAAAAATAAAGGCGCGGGTTACCCTCACGCCAGTATTTAGTATCGATGCGTTGCCCGTGTGCGCCGAGCACTACACCAATGTTCTTACCGCAAAATGCACACGTAACCATTAGTCCGAAGTAGGTGTTAACTTATCAATAGCATCTGCAAAGGCACCATCTTCAGTTAAACTAACCGCAGCTGATGCAACTAGACCGCCACTGCGATATGCTGTAGTAGTGCTGCTGAAGTTTGCATACGTATTCTCTGTACCGAATACTGTGTTAGATACATTTGCATTACGTGTGAAACCTAAGTTACCACCAATTGATTGTGCATTAAGGTCACCTGCTACGAAAATAAATTCCCATTTCTTTTTAAGTGAATCTACCATTTCCTTAACGTGTGAAGCATTGTACTGTGTGCTTGAGTTTTCATCGCCGTCTGTATGAATTAATACAATAGCTTTTTCTTTGTCAAGCATCTTAGTAAGAGTCTTGCCTATTGCATCGTTCATTGCAGTACAGCCCTGGATCTTAAATGTGTCACGGTTAAGTGGCTTAATGTTTTCAAGCTTAACTCTATCGTAAACCATTTCGTAACCGCTATCAAAAAGTACTAAGGTCATTTTAGCCTTGCCTTCAATTGATTGCTGCTCTTCTAAAAACTTGTTAAAGTTGCGGATAACCTCATCTTGTAGGCCGCCCATTGATGTTGATCTATCTAGTATACATATAATGTGTGTTGTTTTTGACATGTTTAATCCTCGTCGTTGAATTTCATTTTACGGCCGAGTTGCCATCCTTCTGGAATTTCATCAGTTGATCTGATCTTTTTACTTTGTTTTTCTTCCAGCGAATGTATCCAGCGTGTACCGAATTGCGAATTTCCTTCGCCTGCTTGGTGTACTGAATTAGCCGCGCCTATCGCCAGTTTTGCTCTGTCAGACATTCCTGTGCATTGCGTATAGGCTCTAGTAACATCGGAAGGATGGTATGCTGTTATGAGATCCGAATCATATAAAGAATTCACACTGTTAAATGTCGCTAGTACTTCTCCGGGTCCTGCTGCGGTAGTTGAAAAATTAATAGCAACTCCACCGTCTGGATAAGTATACTTTTTAAGTACAATGTTCCTTGGTCGCATATACGAGAATTGTGTTTTTAAACTCTCGTATATGCGACTTGACCTAATAGGATATCTTTTTGAATCGAGCATCATGTTTATTGCATATAGCATCTTTTCTAATGCGTTTCCTGTTAAGAACTTAGTAAGCAATACGTGGGCAATATAATGTTCTCTCAGTGTTAGTGAGGCAACATTAGTATTGGGTACAATTGAAGATGGAATATAATGGTGCAATTCGTATTCATCTAAATCTCTACTTTGGAATGAATTTTCAATAATCGCACAATAGATATCCAAATATCTATTTTCAATAATACCTGGTATTTGCTCAAGTAATTGTTTTTTAATGTTCATACTTTTATTTATCTACTATTGAACTAATCGAACTTTTTATCGTACCAAAGTCGAACCATTTCCTTATCCAAAATCACTTTCTTGTTTTACGTATAATAACTCGCACAACTGGTTCGAAAGTAACTGCGTCTGTGCTTGTAGAAATATCGGTTACTGTGTATTCAGCGTCTAGCTTGTCTTGTAAATCAGCAATTATTTCACGTACTTGATCAGACTGACTTTCGGGTGTTGGAGCAGTTGAAATCTTTTCCCTAACGTAGTCCGAAAGTATTAATTCTTTCTTAGCTAGCTTCTTCCAAACTTTTTCTTCGGGCTTCATGGCTTTCTAGTTAACCTCCACCATGTAGGCATTGCGTCTCGCTTGTGGTAAGCTGCATCCCATGCTTCTGCTGCATAGTACGTGCTGTCGTTGCCTTCGATTACGGTAGGACGAATAGGACGTTCAATCCAACATTCGCATATTCCATGTTCACTCCATTCACTGTGATAACCTAGGAATGGCTCTGCGCATATATAACCGCGCGTGTTTGACATTGGTTTTCCATCTGTGCCTGGATGAGAGCGATCAACATAACGCCATTTACAGGAGCAACAACATTGGCCCCATTGTTCAATTTGGCATTCTTCGCCCATTACTCATCAGCTCCAAATGTTTTGCGTCTTGCATCAAGCATGTCGCCTATGTCGCCGTCTAGCACAACCTTCTTATAAGACTGTTTAAGTCCAGACGCTTTATCAAGCACTTCATTACGTACTCCGTGATAATTGCGTATTGTTTCGTTTGATATTTGCCTTTCGGTATTACCTTGTTCGTTGTACCATGCAATAACTAGCTTGGCAAGTTTACTGAATGCTGAACGTTGGTTCTCAACACGACTGCGGCTTTCAGTGCCGTTAACAGTAATGCCACTTTCGATGTGTGTTATGCGGCAACAATTTTGATGTTTGTTCCTGTGCTGCCCGCCAGCACCTTGCCCGCTAAACCACTCCAGCTTAAAGTCTTTCTTAGTTAGATGTATTTCTTCGTTCATGTCGTTTATCCCAGTCGCTTTTCCAGCACCAGTGCTTTGTTAAATATACTTCTTGATTTTGAGTTTCGGGTTCTTCACCGGCAGCTACATGTCTTACTTCAGCCCTACCAATTGGATGGGCTATGTAGTAATGTACTTTCTCTCTGCGTTCGGTCATGCTGTTAAGGCCTTCCAAATTGCATCTCTTGCATTCTTCTTAACAAGCAAAAGAATACTAATGCCTACACTAAACGATACGAACGCAGAAGAGAAAGTCCACCATGTAGGGTTTAGAGAAGTGACGTATAACCATAAGTTAAAATAGCCTACAATTATATTAAGGCCCGCAGCATACATCATTGGTCTGAGGTTACTCGGTAACATCAGGCTTCCTACGATCTTCAGGATCTTTTTGTGCAAGTATTAGACATGCAGCTTGATTCTGTTCGCTAGGGTTATACAAGCATGATATCTCTAACGGGTCATAACCTTTCTCAACTAATTCCTTAATGATCAGATCCTCTCGGTGTCCTGCGTGTGATATAGTGGTTATCAGTATTACAAATGCAGTACCGATGCCACTCCACATTATAATCCAAAATTGCTCTGTTGAAATATCTTTAAAGAGTTTCATTTCTGCCTTTCACTTCTAAGTAGTTGTTAAGTAGACCAGTAATGTTTCCTGCGCCTACAGGGTTCGCGCTATGCACGTGGTATTCAAAATCTTTAGGAATAAACGCACCTTTATCATTAAGGTCACGCTCAACAAGCCATTTAGCTATATCGAATCCTGTTAGTTCATGCGCATCACCTAAGTCGTGGTCAAACGAAATAACTGATGGGCAACCGTTTTTACGAATGTACCCAACTGCTTCTGAGTACGATCGAACAACAACAAAGTCAGTATCAACTGGGTCTCTGATGTCATCGATGAAAAGTTTGTTCATATTAATTTCAGTAACTTTAGTTTCGCTAGAGTTGAAGCTGGATCTGTGTGTAGTATGCCTACGCCGCCGTGTTCTATCCATAGTTTAATGTTGCGGTCGTAATCATCTATTAACAAAGCTCCAGGATTCTTTTCAAGGAATTTGTATTTGTTCTTACCGCCTTCGATAGTGTTAACAACAATCGAATCATCCACGTATTCATGGAACCATCTACGTTTGTCATCACACGAAGTGGCAAGCTCCTTTGTTGGCAATGGTGCACCAGTAAGTACCTCAACAACTTCCGGACCGTGAATATCTAAAACTAGCTTAAACATTTCATAAGCATTTGGAAGTAGCTCCAGAGTATAATAAAACTCTGGAACTGTGTCGATCAGGTGCCAAAACTTATCTGTGGTACGATCCCAATAATGCATACCGCATTGTTCAACAATACCTTTTTCAAAGTTTGCCATTACACCATCTAAATCAAAATATATCTTTTTCATTATACCACCGGGTTAATTAATACGTCAGTGTAAACACCAACTAACCATTCGTTCCAGCTGTTAACATCTACCCTTGCAGGCAAGTCACTTACTAGTACCAACTCGTCAATTTCTTCAACAAGTGATTCAAGTACATCTGAAACTTCTGTTTTGTAATCACAGTCACCGTTCTTAACATTACGCAAGAACTCAGTTTCTGCAAGAGGGTACGCAAATGAGCCGTTCTTTAAGATCGAACGCAATTGGTAACCTGCACGTAACGCATGACTAACTGCCTTCCAGTCAACGCCTTCATTCTTTTCTGCAAGTAACGCACGAGCACCGTAACCAGCTAATGCCTTCTGAACACGATCTAAAACATATTCAGTAGTATTAGTATCTTGGTACTTCTTGCCGTTAACTTCGTAGAACCTGTTAACTACACCAGTCTTCTCTTGCGCCAGTTCGATCTTGTTAGCGTACTCGTTTTCAGGAAGCTTATCCCAAACGTCACTTAAAGGGTATTCGCCTTTAGGCATACCTTCTAAGAATTCAATTGAGTCACGCATTGCTGAAATACGAGAACCTTTAAGGCCGTACTTTGCTGCCTGTCGCTTAACGTAACCCATGTACGCTTTCAAGTTCTTAGTGTAGAACAGTTCGCGAATGCTAACAAGGTGTTCCCAAATCCAACCGTACTCTGGATCAATTTCGACTGCAACCAAATCAGGGTTAACATGCAACATATCTAATGCAACCGTTTCACCTTTGGTAGCAAGCTTAATGAACTCGGCCAGAGAGTACCAATCGTCATCAATGTCACCAGCACCGTTCTTGGAATTATCATCACCAGTTGAATGGCTGATGTTTTTCGCAGCGGTGCCCAAAAGCAACTCGTCCAATTCGGGCAAGTAGATACCTTTGTAGTCCATGTCTGAGTTTGGGGTGTTAAGGCCGTACATGTGAGAGCCAAAAACCATTCGTACAATCTTTTTCATTATGTGTTCCTATTGTTAATAATGCTAGTATAGCATTTAGAATGGTGGGTTGTCAAGTACTTTAAATTTCTTATCTTTCAGCACGTTAAAGGTTTGTTCGTGCTCTAGTGCTAGTTGTGCTTCATTTGCTACTTTTATAAGGAAATCCCTGATATCTGTGCGGTAATTTAGGATAAAGTTCATGTATGGCTTCCAGCCACCACATTCACAGTCTTCTGCAAAGTGCATGCCGTTTATCTCAATCATCCAAAGATCACTTTCCGTTTCATTTATGACTACATTATCATCGGTTTCAGCACGTTCTCTGAAATCTGCTGCCATTAGCCTATCTTCGTCGTCATTGTCAAAGTAATAAGAATTGATGCATACATGCTCACGACCGCAGTTACATTCTATTACAGCACTACCAGAGCGTGTAAAACACTCTTGAAAAGCACGATCTAAGTCTAGGTCTAAGATGTTCATAAGTCTGTAATCCATTTCCCACAGTGTGGGCAGTCGGGTGGAACTTCTCTATCAAGCTCGTCTCTTAGGTCTTCTAATTCGTCCTTGTACTGACAGTGGTGATCACGTCCGTCGTATTCGGTTGGCATATCTAGTACACGTTTACCAAGTTCAAGTAATGCTCCTTGGTCGCCTGCTATGCCCCAACTCTGTAATTCACTAAATGTAAAATGCTTGTAATCCATGGTGATCCTTTATCACCGAAAAAGCCCACACGAGGTGGGCTTTTTCTATTGCTGGTAAGTTAAATTACTTCTTAACTTTCATATCCAGTGCAAGGTCTTTAGCAGCCTTTACACCTAACATTTCGATAATGCTCATTGCTGCATTACCACCGTTAGTACCACTGGTACCCATTTGTACTTCAGCTACCCATTTCTGCTTACCAAATTCACGAGCGTAGTTCTCGTTAACTTTTACATAAGCATCAAGTTTCTGTTGTAACGCGCCATCAGCTTCGATAACTTGCTTCTTGTATGCTGCATCACCTTCACCACGTAAAGTTTGTTCCTTCTTGTAGTGAACCGCTGCTAGCTGCTTTTCAAGTGCTTCAAGTTTACCTTGTGCTGCAACATCAACTAACTGCTCAGCTTTGATAACTGCAACTTCAGCAACTCGCTGTGCAACAACAACCGCTTTCTGCTTGATAACTTCTTCTTCGTACTGTGCCTTCTTAACGTTAGCAAGACCTTGCTGCTCTGCTGTAATCGCATCCTGCTTCGCACGTTCTGCGTTAGCTTTAGAAGTGATGATAGCCATAGTAGCTTCACGCTTGTCACTGATCTGTTTCAAAGTTTTATCTTCGTAACCCCAGTCAACCATGTTAAAGCCAGACAGTGTGATACCGTACTGCTTCAGGTCGTTTGCAACATGTACTGGCACGCCATCTTTTGTTGCGATGATTGGAATGATCTTTTTAGTTTTCTTAACATTGTGGCACTCTTTCTTAAGTTCCTTAGTTAAGTTTTCACCTAAACAAAATTCCATACCAGCTTCAACAGTAGTGATTTCACTCTGTACAGTTGAGAACTTACCGTTGTTAAGCTGTGTCTTAGCACGTTGCGTATATGTACCACGATCCGTATAAGATTCTTCAGAGCTTACAAGACCAGCTGTGTGGTTCATAATTTCTTCAGTTGTATTCTTAACAATCTTGTGTGCTACACCAGCATTGCTTCGGAATTCCTTATGGATCTTAGCCATATCAACTTCAGTTGATGGTAGGCGGAAACGTGCAATACCAAATACTGTACCAGTACCACCATCTTGGTAACGTACTGCGATACCGTTCTGGTCAAGTGTTGCGCCTTCTGCGTTTTGTGACTTATCAAAGTCGAAAGTAATGATATCGTTGTAAACTTCTACGTTACCAAACCATTGCATGTATAAACCTGGGTCAAACTTGTATGACAGTGTTCCGTTTGGAAACTGGATAACAGTTCTGTGACCTGCGTCATTAATGCCAATTAGTAATGGTGATACCAATAGTGTAAGTACTAGGACTGCTATTGCTGTCACTGATTTCCAATTTAAGTTCATGTTATATCCTCTAGGTTGTGATGGTGGTTGAGTTGAGTCATTATCGCCTGCGCCACCGCCGCCTGCATTAATGTTTTCTTTCTTTGAAAAAAGGTTATTAAAAGTAGCTCCGATAAATGCCGCTGCTTTTGCTATATGATCTGCAATAACATCTTCCCACTGTATATCGCCGAAGCGATCTTTGTATTGATCAAAGTAGGCTTTGTTTTTGTTGTCATTGTCGTCTATGTTAGAACCATAACGGTTCTGATAGTCGTTTGTTTCGTTACGAATTTTGCGTAGCAATTCTTCGTATTCATCTGTGCCGCGGCTCATTACTTATCCGCCGTTGGTGCCGCTTTCTTTTTAGCAGGCGCTTTCTTTTTTGGTGCTGCTTTCTTCTTAGGAGCTGCCTTTTTAACAGGTGCTTTCTTAGGTGCTGGTGTTACTGCTTCTGTGCTAAGTACTACCGCTTTATCAGCAATTTCAGCTCTACGAGCTTTTAACTTAACTTTAGCATCAACAACATCTTCTTCAACATCTGCTTTAAACAGGTCCTTGTTAACTGCATTCAGTTCGTCGCGAAGCTCTTTACCTAGCTCTTCGCGTTCCTTATCTTTCTTGCTCTTTCCAAAAGCTTGCTGTATGATTACAACTATGCAACCAACAATGATCAAGCCTATTAGTAATTTTGCTAATCCCATCTGTTTTGTCTCCGAAATGTTTTATTTCTTAGTGTGTATATTATACTAGTTTCTAGGCCTGCGGTCAATTTTAATCTTACCGAATTTGCCCAAAATGACCATAAAAAAGCCACCTAAATGGGTGGCTTTTTATCTATCCTAGCTCTAGCTTACCACTTAAATGATACGCCTGTGCTGTGAATGTCGTTACCGACATTGATGCGGCCAATGCGACCGCAAGTATTTTCTTATTCAAATTAGTTCCTTTAGATTAGATTAGAGTTATAGTTCTTTAGTACAATGCGTATGTTATATTGTTTGGTAAGATTTGTCGACTATTCTGGCAACATTAAGAAATGAATTCGTAAAGCTTAACATTCTTTCGCCAAACATTGAACTTGCTCATTGGTACTTTAAAAGCTGTAGTCTTGCCTTTAGTTGATTGATGCACTGGTTTTATTCTAGCGACAACGTGCATGGAATCGTCACTGGAATCGTACTCAGCACTTACCAAACCATAAGCATATTTCGGTCCGAAGTACTTGGTAAAATGAAGTTGATGTTTGAGTGCTACATGATGAGCACTCAAACGATCATCAGAGTTAATAGGCATTGTGCTAGTGTCAGTCATTAAGCTTCTACAGCTTCTAGTGACTGTTCAACGTAGCTACGATCGCCTGTAAAGATAGGTATTTCTCTATCGATTCTAATTTCACGATTTGGAGCAGTTTCCAATTCACGACGTGTTACACAAGTGCCGCGCTTCTTCCACGTTTCGATATCGTTCCAATTAACACCGTGCGTAAGCATAAGCATATCTTGCACTTGACTAACATTTTTCCCATGTAGTTCTTTGTGGGAGAAGTAGTGCTGTGCCAACATGTTAATGCTGTTACGGGTTGCGTCCTGCTGGCGCCATACGAAGTAGTTAGTAACTTCTTCTTTTGGCAAGTTCCAAACACGCGCATCAAATAGAGCAGGAGCTGCTTCTTTAGTTGCGTCAGTTCCAACAAGGTGCGCAAAGGTTTGGTTGAAGTAAGCCGTTGCCATACTTGCTGCAACAGATACAATCTTCTGTACGTTGTTACCAAACCACTGATCAGTTGTTAACGTAGACCAATCGTTTAATAGGATTGAAATCTCGTCAGACTGGGTGTAGCCAAGAACAGCATTCTGGATATTCGCTACCAGTTTCTCAGTAGTAATGGCCATAGTTTGGTTCATTACATCGCTGAATGGATCCTGTTCCAGACTAGGATCAACATGCTTTAAGCATTTGGTCCAAGTGTGAAATGCCTTTCCATCAAGGCGGATTATTACTGGAGTTCGTTTCGTTAGGGTAGTTTTAGATACATGTTCGTATTCCTTCATTCGTGTTCCTAACGAATCTTTACTGTACTTTTGGCTCATGGCTCCCCCAGTTTTGGTGTACGTTTCTGTGACACGGTCTACATAATGTAATACCGTTTTCTAAATTTTCATCGATAATTTTGGGTTGTTTTAATAACCAATCTACCTTTTCTATTTTTGATAAATTATTTTTATCTATAAGTAGTTCTTTAATAATTGTTGCCAGTGGTACAATATGATGCACATCTAAATTTTTTGTTGCTAGGCAATGCTGGCATGTTTTATTGTCACGTTCCATGACTCGGTGAAACCAATTATAAAGACGTTGCGTACCAGACTTAACCATTTTGTTAACACCTGCTTTTCCGCCTTTCCAATTTGTTGCTTTTGGTCCGGTTCGGTTCTTCCAAATCTTCGCACGTTTAATTTTGGATGCAGTAGAAAAAGTTTTGCCGAACATGCCGTTATTGGAACCACTTGTATCCCTATTTTTGATTGCTTCGTAGTATGCTTCGCTCTTCATATTGTCTTGCCAAAATTCTTTGCTATTTTGTGGGCGTTTCGCGGCCCCAGCCTTTCTCGCACACTGCAAACATAAATCAATTTTACCTTCTTGCCGTCTTCTTGCAGTTTTAACATTCTTTAATTTCCGATCAAATATCGTCGGGCATTCATCGCATTGGACGGTTACTATATCGTTATTTGTTACTTTGTCTTTTGTAATAATCATAATATTATTTATGCTTATTTCATTCTATCACCTAGGCTATCTTTCTTCACGTGTGCCATCCCATTTTAAGTTTTAAATTGTTGAAAAAGTTCCAATCAATTGGCTGTACAAGGTTAATTGTACGCTTCTTGCAAGTAATTACAACCTTTCCTTCTCCAAAATCATCTAAGCGACGACCGTCTGCAAATATGTTGACTTTGCGATCCCAGCTAACAGTTATCTTATCCGAATCTGGAAAGATGATCGGACGCGATGTTAATGTATGTGGGAGCATTGGTACCACTTCCAAAACGCCGCTGTTTGGCGAAAGGATTGAACCACCTGCTGACAATGCAAGTCCTGTTGACCCAAACGGTGTAGAAATTACTATACCAGAACTTTTAGTTTCAAAGTACGAATCCTTGTCGCCGATTGATACCTTGAAGTCTGCTGCCGAACCATTTGCTGCTGGAACAAAATAGAAATCGTTTACAGCATCGTGACAGCCACGAAACTTTCTTCGAAAGTTAAGCAAAGGTAATTCGTAATTGGTTACCTTGTATTCTGCAATATCGTCTTCTGTAATTAAATCGTAAATTAGTCTATCTAACTTACCTGTTAATTGCGCACCTGTCGTTGCTACGTCTGGTACTAAGTACCCAAGGTTGCCGTAGTTAAACCCTGTAACAAATGCACGACTTTCAGCGGCAAGATGTATAGCTGACAGCATAGTACCGTCACCACCTAATGCAAGTATTAACGTGCTGGCATCAATTTCATCAGTGTCGCGAATAATGTATAAGTCGCGCTTACGAATAATGTCGCCAACTTCAACTAATAGCGAATCGCTAATGCCATTATCACCCGGACGGGTGCGTATGTAAACATTCTTAATCATTACTTAATCCAAACCCCTGAAAGGTATAGTACTCGTGTGAAGCACACCAATAAAAGATATATCATGCCACCTATTGCTACTGCGATGTTCGGCGTTCCTGCTGCAATGATCCCAGGTATAACAAGTCCAAAGAATAAAAGGAAGCGTAGTGGTTCTTTCATACCATCGTACTTCTTGTTCCAACGGTACAGAAAATTGTGTTTAACTTTAGCTTCATTTGCCATCGTCGTCTTCCTCTTCGCTACGTCTGTAAATTTCGTCTATCTGTCTGCCTAGTTCTTTTGCTACTGCATCAGTGCCGAACTGTGCGATACTGCTCTGCAACCTTTTTGCTGCTTCTATAACATCCGGGTTAGCTTTGCCTTCTGTTATAATCTCGCCGTTAGCTTTAATAGTAATAGATGAAGCGTTTCCATCCTGGTCTGTCATACGAACGACAGCGTCTGGCTTTTCGAAGTTTTGTTCTTTAGCTTGATCGAACAAACGTTTAAACTCTTTCTGGCGTTCAGTTTGTTCGGGCTCATCACTCTCCCGTTGAACAGCTGGTGTCTCACGTTTGAACATTCCAAACAAGTCCATAATCAGAAACGATACTGAAAATGCAAGTGGAATAGCACCGCCCGGAAAGGTGTCGGAGGTCCAGTGTATAATCCATAAAGCAATACACGATCCAAATATAACGTTATAGCTTTTCATATTAATTCCTTATCTTTTTAATCGGGCTACTGTGTTTTTCAATTGTTGAACTTCACTCTTTGCTTTACGCACATCGCGTTCAGCTTGATCAAGACGTTTACTCAACGGACGTACAGCATTATTAATTAATGCTAAAATTCTTTGTTCTTCTTTTGTTATCATTTTTGGGTTCCTGGGTTGTACCACATCATCTCCCAGTACGGATAACCGTTGCTGGCGTTACAATAATCTGTTACTTTTAATAATACAATATCCGGACATTCAGTCCAATCACGCATGAATGCTTCAATTGCTTTTGGATCGCGATCAGTCCAGTACTGGCCTTCGTTGCCAAAGTGCTTTCGCATTAGGCTGTTACACCTGGTCCAACTGGTCATTATTTTATCTGTGTCAGTATAACATAGTTTATCGTTTGCAAGTTTAGCCCAAGCTAATGTTTTATCATCTGCTTGCCACTGTACATGCGGACTATAGCTATACGGATGTTCATGCTTAGATCGTTCAACCGCGTTACCGTAAGCGTCAGTATTAATCTGGACGCCTTCACTATAACGATATACTGCACCTGCTATATTGTACATTGTCTGCATGATATTCCTATTGTGCTAATCTAAATTTGCCCAAACGCTGCATCAACTCAACTTCCCATTCATTGTATTGGACCTCTGCTGGAGAGCCCTCAAGAACAAGAATTCGTTCACGTTTAAACAGTTGAAATTCATCAGATCGCTTGTCGCGTCCAACCTTTCTCATTGCATTGCAACCTTCGTAAATCTTAGGTGGAAGGATGATACCAAAACAAGTAGCAGCACCACAAAGTGCTTCGTCACTTTCATGGAAGATTCCAAATGGGTACGGTGAGTAACCATCATACACTTCGCTTAATCTTGTAACGCCTGGCGCGCCAAGTGTGCCTTCAAAGAAAGCTTCAAGCTCATGGATGTTTTCACCGTAGCCTGCATTAAGCAGTATCATCGTCTTGTGGTTATCGGCCCAATCGTATAACATGTCATACTGACCGCTAGAGTCATCGTTGAAACCTGGGCTGTACTTTACGAACATTTCAGATATAACGTGACCGGATTGTATGCCTTGCTGTATGCTTGACAGGTACATGTTACCGAAAAAATATGCTCTCATTCTATACTCCGAAATATGCCATTAGGCCAAAACCTAATGCGCCGATTGCTATTACTATTGTAAACCAACCTATCCAGTCTACTAACGTGTAGTTCTCAATGTCTGGTAGTAACTTCATTACCATCTCATCTTAGCTTCGAATACTATACCACCGTCTTCTGTAGCACGTACATCGTATTCTATGTCGCTTTTAAATTCATATTGTATTGCTTTATCGTAAAAGTGGAAACCACTGTCTTTGATAAGCAATACAGAATTCTCTAATTCAAATGTTTCGCCATCGTATACTTTAGCAACTCCATAAGCTCCTGTGTATCCTATTAGGAGTATAATTGCAAGACCAACCATTACTTTAAATAATCCGTCTATAAATCTGATACCCATGTTATTTTCCTTGTAGTTCGCTATTGGCCCATTCTTTGAATGTCCAGGAGTTAATAAATTCATCGCCTACATCGAGGCTAACAAAGTCTTTACCTTGCATACCTTGTTCACTGTAACCAACGTCAACATCGTTAAGCTCGAGTACCTCGAGACATCCACGTAAATCATCCATAAACTGATCGTCTGTGTAAATTAGTCCGTCCTCATTGACGTCCCAAGTTGCGGTATCAAAGTACACGCGCAATTCACCATACTGCTCGTCCATTGACGAGATATCAAGTTTAATTTTAGTTGCCTGCACTTCTTTGCAAACGTCCGACCAGTATCCAGTACCGTCTGTGTTAAGAATAAAATTAAACTTCATTTCTCGTACGTCGTGATGCATGTTATTCGCCTTTAAATTTTAATGCTTGTAACCTGTAAAATTCGTCTGTAAGCTCTGTTATGTTTTCGTCGCTTACGCCTTTGCTCCAAAAGAACTTTTCAACTTGATCACGTTCTTTGCAGTTTACGTGGTCCATTGCCATTAACTGGCAGAACGCTTCCCTGCGGCTAATTGATTGTGATGCTGATATCTGTGCAACTTCACGATCCAGTTCTACCATTGCGAGCATTTCGCGTTGGTTAGCTACGGGAGAATACATATCCTGTATAATATCAGGTATGGCATCTTCTACAGCTTCGCATATGTCGCATACTGCCTCATTGGCTGTTTCGTTCTCGCCAGTGAAGATCTGGCGTAGTGTGCTAAGTAACTTCATATTAGTTTCCTCGTGTTGCACTCTACTTATCTCCATAATCCTACCATCCTAAAGATCAATACCAAGCAATGCGACATAAAGCTAATTGGGCCTAATGCTAATGCAAGTACTGAACCAACAACACTTGAAAAAGTGCTGCCTGTGCTGTACACAAGGTACAATGTACCAAAGCCAGCTACGTACCAACCAAGGATTAACTGCCATACACTTACAAGATCCCGGTTAAGAATAATGTTGTATTCCATTGGGGTTATAGCTGTACCAACAACAAATGCAAATAATGAAAGTAAAAATGAAATAGCTGACAGACCTTGATTTTCATCTGCGTTTGGATTGTGATGTGTTTCAATCATTACGTGCTTCCTCTTCTAGTTGTTTAGCTCTTTCATTGAATGCTGCTACTGCTTCGTCAACTTCGTCGCCATTATAGCAAACTTTAGCACCAGACAATACTCTAATATTACCAAAACCATTTGCTTCAATTGTAACATGTCTAATAGACATCTTGCCTTCTATCATTCTAAATGAAACAGAACGATATTTTGATTTTTCAAGCAACATGCTTGCTTTAAGTTCTTCAACGTTCATTCTGCATCTTTAAAATATGGTTGTTCTTTAATTGCTTCAATTGCAAGTCTGCGAGTACGCATCCAAACTTGAAGCTCTTTGCAATTCACCGGCCCAATCATTTCAGCTATTTCATTTACCTCAGCAAATATAGCATCGAGGTCATTTTGATCTAATTCGTACTTGTCAACTATGTTAGCAAGTCTTGGATCAGTAATTTTAAATTCCATTAAATTACTGCCTCAACAGTTAGGTAACCATATGGAAGGTTAAACGTGTATTCAAAATAACCATCATCCATGTATTCGTTATCCTCTGCATCACGTAACCAACGTAGAGCAGTTTCACGATCACCTGCGCCTGCTGCCTGTAGCTCAACAAGCTTACTTTCAAATTGTTTAACGCAAAGCTCTTGAGCAGCTTTTGATTCTAAATACGCTTGTTCAGCAGCCTTACATAAATCATCATACGCAACTTCTAATTCATTGAATGTCATGTTACGTGTATCAGGACACATACTGCGAGTTCCGTATGCTTCCTTGGCCAGGTTGGACATTACAGCTTCCATCTCCCAACGCTTGAAATCTTCGATAGTGTGGATGCCTTGCTCATTCCACCATTCGAATGATTCAGCTAACATACCGATAAAAGTACCGGGGTTAGCATCCATCTCAGCTTGTGATTTAGCGTTCTCTGCTTTAATGAAATCGATAAGTTCTATCATGGTAGTTCCTACTGGTACGTTGGTACGATAAAAATGTTTTGGTAGCCTGAGTCTAAATTTGCAGCTCTTGTATAAGCTGGAAACCACTCAGTACGCAAAGCAAGTCTAATAGACTTTTTGCCTGGTGCAACTAACACACCATCTTCTTCTACCATTCCAATCTCTTTAAGGGCAGCAACCAATTCGTTCATTAGCGTATCGGTTTGTTCGTTATGTGCATTGGTAACAGTTAGAGGACCGTAACAGGCAGCGTATATACCTCTAACACGCTTACCAGCTCCATCTGTGTAGCACTTGCTAGTATTATGCATGTAACTACCTGAGCTTAGTTTAACAAAGCTTAAACCTTTGCCCTTTAAAACTACTGCTATGTCTGCCTTTGTAACCATTGCATCTACCCTTTATCTAACTATGTACTAATTATACGGGGTTCGAGCACAAAGGTCTACCTTTTTCTACTCTTTTTGCCCTTTATAAATCAACGACTTACAAATTAATTGCAACCTTTTAGAATCAATGACTTACGTTCGTAACAAAATCAATGACTTAGCTCAGGGCTAGACGCAATTTAAGCGTCTCTAAGCGGTTTAGGTGGTTTCTGGGGTATTTGGTGCTGTTTGAGATGAATGCTGCTTATACTGGGGTTCTGTACATGGTATCGCCGTAGTACTGGAAGTCCTTATTGCGTCCTTTGTTCTCTACGAACCCAAAACGTTTGTAAAACTGCACCAATCTGCTGCGAGATGTTGTGCCGTGTTTATCGTCCCTTTGTCCCGGAGTTAGCACTATTACCTTATTGACCTTATCAGCGTACTGTATCAGCTCGTTCATTACAGCACTGCCTACACCTTGCTTGCGATTAGCCTTAGGCACTTCAATCATGCTTAATGTTATAGTGTCTGCATTCTCGTACGCCATAAATGAATTAAGTTCGTACTTCTTTTCAATTTGAGTTGCTAGTGCTGATACGTCTTCTGTAAGTTGATAGCCTCGCACGACTATTCTCCTGCGAATGCTTGCTTAACTATGCTCACACCTTTAGCGATCTTGTCACGCAATTCCTGGACTTTAGCTAGCTCTGCGGGTGTAGTAGCTTTGTCTAATTTAGCTCCACGTCCTGCTTTGTCAGCTTTGTCTAAGTAGTGCTTCAGGTATGTATCAATCAGCTCTTGTGCGTTATTGTAATCTTTAAGAACATGCTTTCCATAAAGACCATTAAGTTCAAAGCTCTTAGCTAGTCCTTTAACTGTATGCACAAGGTCTGTGATCTGTACGCTTGCTGTCTTTAGTCCTGGATACTGCTGAAGCTCGGGATCTACTTGCATGCCACTTGAGTCGCCATTGTTCACTGCTTCGTAAACAAACTTTAGAATGTCAAGTCCGAAGTTTTCGATGTCGCTTGTAACTTCAATGACTTGGTCTGGCTTACGACCTTTCTGGAAGTTAATAGGCTCACCGTTTTTAATTTTCATTAATACAGCTGATTGCAAACTCATGTTAATTACTTCACCTAGTGTAGAATATAAGTTGCCTGTAATCAAACCCTTTATACCTTGCATAGGTGTCTTGCGCCATCTATCCCATTTAGCTAAACGCTGCACGGTCCACAACATATCAACCTGCACATATACATCATCACTTAGTTTAAAAATTGGATGACCGTTAGTAGGCTTGCCTTTGTCGTAAATGTAGTCTGGTTTTGCTGTAGCGATAAATTGATCTATTAGCTCATTATAGTGTTTGGTAATTTGGAATGACGACTTACCTTCAATGTCAGGTGCAATCATCTGCATATCAATATCACCGTACTCTGTTTCCGGCTCGTCAACATTAACGTAAGCCGTACTACCTAGTGGATGACCCATCTTAACTGGATCAATTCCTTGTGAATACAGGTACTTGTTAAGACCGTTAACGAATACTTCAACAGTCCTAAGAGCTGCTTTCACAATCTCTGGGTTAAGTTTTGTTTTTTGGGTAATCACGTCCTCCCAGCCGCCCTCGTTTAAAATAAATTCATTTGCCCTCATTTTTTCACCTTTCCTAATTTCCATCCTGTAGGTTGTTCACCCTTAACAAAAAATTTTGTAATTATTCCGTTGTTATAGCCGCATTTACCTGTGTTGCCTGGCGTATGCCCTTTAAGACTTTTTGATATTTTCTGTCTTGTTTTGTCAGACACTGAGTGACCCAATGTAATAGTTCGCATTATTTCTTTCGTAGCATCTGACATTTTCGGACGATCGAAGTGTCGCTTGCCTCTGTTGGCTTTCCCTATTTTCTGTTTAGTTTCTTCAGTTTGTGGATGTGATATTCCTTTGCTTGAAATCGACATTTTTAATTTAGATTCGTCTGACCACTTGCACCCTTTATTCCAGCTTGGTTTGCCGTATGCAGGATTATTTTCTCCCATTTTAGCTTTGGATATTTTTTCTTTTGTTTCAGCTGATGCTTTGCGTCCGTTTATTGATAGGATTAACGATTCTTTGATGTATTTGTCGCCACGAAGTTTATGTATGGTCCAATGATCATCTGGATGCAATGCTATTAAATTAGATGGGTGATGAATACGTGGATCGTTTTTATCATTGAATAAGCACTTTGGCTTTATGTGATGTACATGATAACCTTCCGGTATTGAATACTCAGGATAGAACTGCTGCCAGTATAATTTTAAATTCTTTCTGTAATCTTTAGAATAGGTCATTTCTCGTCCTTTAATTCTACAGCATCAAATGCTTTGGTATCTTTGCCCGGAAAATAGATATTATCCATTGAAACAATAATTCTATTTCCGTTGATTTTTATAATCGTGCCAGGACGAATCGGGGTTATAACTCTGTCCCCTACTTTAAAGTTATGATCTTTTCTTACATACCGTGGTGGATGTTTAAGTGCTGGATGGGTGTGTCCTACGTTATCGTCGACCCATTTACCACCTTCATTTAAGTTTTTTAATTGTGATTGGGCTTTACGTAATCGTTTGACTTCTGGACCGGACAACCCGTCTGATTTCTTTAAGGCTGTTAAGTAACCTATTAAATCTTTAAGCTTACTAGCTTCGTTCTCTACTATAAATTCTTGTGCTCGCATAGATATATTTATCGGTTTACTTTAGGGTTTAAAATTTGAGGAATATCTCCTCTATGTGTCTGCTATCGTCACATGCATATATTTCAGCGTGTTCGCTTCCTAAAGGAACTCGTAGTACTAAATCCTTTTTGGTTGCCACAATACCGTATATACCCCTTGACTTCTCGCCAGGTTCTAAACGCTTGCCTCGTATGAAATGTGCTTGTCTAAGCTCGTACCCAGTTGTAGAATCTACTATAAGGGTAGCTAGTGACTTTGAAAATGTGGCCCTGTGGATACGGTTGGTATCAGGGTCGATGATGCAGTAGACTATTGATGAGTCTTTACATGAACATAATTTAGCGTTCTAAGTCATTGGTTTATCTCCTTTGTTAATCCAGTGTTTCAATTTTTGTGCGTCTAATTCGCTTTCGTCTTTAGCAACGATATAGCCGTGTTGTTCTAACATTGCTCTTGCTTCTTTGATCTTTTTCTGTATCATGTCGTCGCGTCGCATATCTTGTAATCGATCAGCCCAGTTTATAAACGTTGCAGGATCTAATTTAAAATTAGGATCAGTTCGTTCAAGGTATTCAATAAGATTTGCTACAAGCTTATCTTGTTCCTCTAAACGCTTTCTGATATCTTCTAATTCGTCCATTTAAAATCCGAATATAATTTGGTACGAGATCAATAACGTTGTTATGTGTATAGCTTGATCAAAGCCAATGGTTACAAAGAACCAATGTACTTTCTTCTCAGCCCAAAGCTTTGAAGTGATACGCGATGTACACCAATCAGTTATAAAGTGAGCAATACCGTTTATAAGTGCAAAGTACCATCCTAGCCATAGGAAGAATGGAAGACTGTATGCAGCAATATGAAGGCCAAGCCACTTATTGCTTGAGCTTTTCTTAGTAGCCATACTGTCGGACTGTAGTATAAAGTCAGCGAAGAAGTGCATCCAAACTAAAATGATTGCAGGATGCATCAAATATACAGTAATGAAATTCCAAATTGCATCAAACGTTTCTAACATATTATACCTTTAAATAATGACAGACTTTAATCTATTGTTATCACGCATACAACCCACACCACTCCGAAGAGAAGGACCTAATCCTACGGTAGGAGCTTCGCGATCTGTCGTGAGCTCGATTGCCAAGTACTGTACGGTCTGAGTCTAATGCTTTGTATGCTACGCTTGCAACGCCTGCACATTAGTCTCGGATAACCACCCTTCCTCGTTTGTCAAATACACCTTCAGCCTTTACGCTGTGGATGCCGAGTTTAACAGTACAAATTTATTTATGCAGGCATTCCACCTGCTTGCTGGTTTGAGCCACGGCGGTCCCGGCTTCGGACTTCCCCATTCCTTACGGCGCACTTACAGTTTCATAGCTCAAGGGCCTTTGCTCCACTGCTTGCGTTCTTTGGTCCACAGACAATCATTTATGTGTCTTAACCGGGTTCTTAGCTATGTTTTCAATTTAGCCGTTTCGTCTCCACTATATAGGCATTCGGGCACATAAACGTATTACAAGTACATAATAACACCAAAATTTTAGCGTGTCTAGAGCTTTTGGTTAAATACCATTATGGGAATTAAAATTTATATTTACTTAATCATATTTGCATTGCTTGCATCAGCAGTCGGTGGAGCCGTTTGGTACTACAAATGGTCACAAGCTGAAATCAAAGTGCTTACCGCAAACAATGTGAAGCTTAACTTAGCAGTGGATACTCAAAAAGAAACCATTGCTACTATGGAAAAGGATGCACTTCTTCAAATTGATATTCTTGCAGAAGTTAATGTAGAGTTTGAAGTTGCTCGTAGCGAAAACAATGCATTACGAAAGAAGCTTGCAAAGCACAACATATCTTACCTTGCTTCCAAGAAGCCTAAAACAGTGGGCAAGATACTTACCAAAGCTACAAACAATGCCGAACGTTGTTTTGAAATATTAAGTGGTTCACCGTTAACAGAAGCGGAGAAAGCTGCAACTAAAAAGAGTCAAGCTAACAACGAATGCCCATCTCTTGCTAATCCAAACTATGTGGTGAAACCATGAAACTTATATTAATTGCATTCCTAACAATTACCCTAACAGGCTGTTCTTGGTTTAATACAAAACCTATTGTAATACATTCCAAGCCAGTAGACCGAATCCCTTTGATACTGCCAAATGTAGATCGTTTGTATAAGCGTGAAACAAAATGGATTGTAATTACACCTGACAATGCAGACGAAGTATTTGCATCGTTAAGAAAGTCAGGCTTACCAATTGCAATCATTGGTGTAACTGGAGAAGGGTACAAAATCTTAGGCGCTAGCAATGGCGATAAGATGCAACTCATCAAACAGCTTCAATCACAAATCAACGCATACAAGAAGTACTACATTGCAGTTGAAGAGCGTGACGAAGCCCACAATATAAAAGCCGAAGAAGAAGCCAAGTCCGTTAAATAGCCAAAATCCTATAAATACTTGTAGATGTTTTATGGGAGTTTAACATGGAAAATAAAGAAAAGTGGCTTACCCTAGCCGAGGTTTCTGACTCACTCAGAATAGTTCCTCGCGCCGTTTTAATAGCAGTTCTGTGGTTTGCAGGAATGTACATTTATAATATTTCAACTTGGTACATGGCGCTACCAGCACTTGAGCGAACAGTAGAAGTAAGTGGATTTGCTGGCGTTACTATCCCAGCAGTATTTGGTCTTGCAGGCAAGATGATTGATTGGTATTTAAAGACTGGTCGTTCTTGGAAAGAAGATAGCGAATAATAACGCACTCAAAGAAAAAGGACCTAAGTCCTTTTTATAACTTTTGTCCTTTTTGTTGTACTTTGTCTTATCTTTGTGTGTTGCTGGCCTATTGTATGTTTCCATAGTCCTTGCAACAGGATTCTTAATCCTACGCTTCTTAGCCATAATAGTCTCCTAATTGTGATTTATAATCTTCATACGCTTTGCGTTCTTGCATTGTTTTAGCGTCTTCTGTCCAACCATTTCTTCTTGGGTTTCCGCACATATAACAACTACATGGAGTAGGCGTATTAACTACTCCACCTGCTACCCTTGGTGGCATATAATTAATTTCTCCGGCCTCTGCAGGGGTTCTGCCTGCCCATGCACATATATGTCCGTAGCCCCAATGGAACTGACGTTTTACTTTTAGACGTGCTCTGTCGTGACGACGCTGAGCTCTAGAGTGCTTTTCTATCATATTATAATCTCCTTTGTTGCGCCTACCTAGCTAATAGATAGGCTAGATAGGCTTGATTATAGTATTCACACTCTCTCCTTTTTGTTTGGGTCTAATTCTGTACATCTTTCTAAATTGTCTCTGTTCTTTCGTTTGTTGTAACTTATCGTTGCACAATTAACACATAAGAATTTTTGTTTACCTTTCACAGTGTGACCAAAGCCACCCGATACAATTGTGTGGCAAGTGTTACACCACGGATAATGTCCTAATGCATTCATCCACAACCTATAAGGAAGTGTTAACAAGTTGGATATTATTCGTCTCATTATGAACGTTGTTGACGTTCTAATTCTTTAATCTGAGCAGCAATTTTATCTGCTGCCGCGTAACTGCGTACTGCACTAGATCTGTTATTTTGTGCAACCATTTCTGCTCTGTACGCACTTTGCAATTCTGCAATTTTAACTTGTATCATTGGGTCTGAGCCTTCCATTGTACGATCGTGATACGTCTGTACCTTATCGTCTTTATGTGGTAACGCAAAGCGCCACGTTTCAGTAATGTTGCCACGACGTCCATCGTCAGATACATTCCATTCAACATCATTAAATGATCCTGATAAAACTTTACCTACCGAAGGGGAATTAATTACTTCGCTCTTCATTCCAGCGTCTTTGATATTTAATTTAGTATTCTCAAGTCCTGCAGATGGTTGTATTTTAACAACCACCATATGAGATCCTGCTGTGTTGTACGCTTCGACTTTGCCGTAGCGATCAAATGCCATCCAAGCACCGGTGGCTTTGAAGAACTCGTAAATTTCTGGATGATTTTTCTTAACATCATCTACAGTTTTATCGTCGCCTTCAAATATAAATTCTGTTGATTTCATTCTACCTACCTACCTTTAATTAGTAGTATTTATGATTGATCGGGGTCTGTCTCGCCTTCGTATTCGTCGTACTGTTCGTACTGTTCGTCAGCCCAATCAATTGGACTTGGTGTTGGATATACAAGCTGTGATGTTAAATGACCACGCTCTTCGGTTATTACTGCTTTTGGTTCTGGGACTTTCATTGACTCTGGGACAAAGCGCATTTCTCACCTTTAAGTGTTATGACTTATGATTAGGCTGTTGCCTAACAGGACCATCAATAATATATATCTAAGAAAACAATAATACAGCAAAAATGTACTCAAAGTCAACCTATATTTTTTCTATATTCCAAGCGTGATATCCTAGGTTATTTCCCTTTGGTGTATCAATACGGACATAATATCCAATGGGCTTACCGCTGCCAACTTCTGTCATATCCGTTACATCGTGCGGGTCAACCACAACACATTCGCCTAATTCTTTTTGGTGCTTAACAATAACTTTATCGCCCTTGCTTAACATCTACTTTCTCCAAACGTTCATATTCTACTATTGAAAGAGTGTTGCGCACAAATTCGCGGAACTCCTCTGCGGTTATATTTTTATTGTCAACGTTTGCTTCTAACGTCCTCATAAAATGTTCTGCTGGTACTGGCCTGCTCATGATTTAATCCACCGTACTAACCTAATCATTCCGTACCCAACACAACCAGCACCGAGTACAGCTAACAAAAATACCGTAAATGCAATTGTAAGTTCAATCATAAAGCGACTCCATACATGCAATTTGACTTGTGAAAGTTTCACCACAGCGGTTACTACCATTTGGAAAGTATGCCCAACCACCCGGCACTTCTTTTATCTTGCCAACTACTGTGTTGTCCAGTTTGACTTTGATAATACTTTCATGCTCGAATTTTATATCACTCATTGTTTGTTTCCTTTAGTTTCTTAAAGACATAATCTTTAGGATCAGCTGTTGCATTAATTTCATTAAGCTTCCTCCAACATTCTAAATGTTACTTCTTCGTCTGTTATGATGTATCCGGAATCCAAAAGGATTTTGTTTCTTTCATCGTTAGTTAATTGTAACCAACTCTCAACATGTGTCCAAGTACCAAAGCTGTCAGCTGGCGCACACGCTACAAGCCATTTCATCATCTCTACTATTGATCTCCAATCATTGGCAGGATGTGTGTTTCGTGCTGCACCAGCCATATCATTAGCAAAACATGCAGAATGGAAGCTGCCCGGAGGGAAGCCGCAGATAACATAATTGTATAACTCTTGCATCCACTCATCATTCACAGGCCAGGTATAAAACGTTTTGAAAAAGCCTGATGCTTTGAGTCTGTCTGATTTACTAATATTACCCATTATGTTGTCCTGACAGCATTGTCATCATCTTCATGTATTCTTGATTCGCTTTGCTGAATATCGGTACCTCAAGCAATGCGTCCTGAGATTCTGCGTCTTCGGCTATTATCGCTAGTATTCTCTTTTTATACATTGTTGATAAAATTGGTATCAACAATGTATACATGAATGGTATAAAAATTAAGAACATTAAAAACAAGAACCATTCTTTAAAAGTCTTGTAATCCAATTCAAAAGCCGGAGCAACTACTGTATATGTCAATCCAAGCCACATCTCTTTAAACGCGAAAGAATATGTAAGACCTTCGATAATTTGTGGCTTTACATTATAAAACATCTTAGGTCCCATTATTTAGATCCTTGTAAATGTTCGATGAGTTTCTCTTTAAATTTCTGGAAACCATCTGCAAATTTATAATCTTCGCTAAGTGCTGCACCAAGTCCGTACAGTATATCGTCAATTAGCATTTCATCTGGATACTTCTCGTACCCGTGTTGGTTGTTATACGTGCCAACATAATCCTGCAAGCTTGCAACAACTTCTTCCATTGTTGGTAACGGTGATTGACCGTTAAGCCTGCGCCATGTATTTTCTTTTGCCCTGTTCATTATTCTGCATCCGGAATATGTATACGTGCAACTGTAAACTCTTCTTGACAGCGAGCACATTCACCAACTACTCTAGCATGGACACGACCAATACCATCAGTAGCACCAATCTTAACTTTAGCATATTCTTCGCCAGGTGAGTACAAACCCTTAGCGGCGTATACTGGTGGCTTATGGCCAAATACTTTACACAGTATGTTCATCACGTTCCTTTTTAAGTTTAGCTAAGTCTCTCTGCTCTTGCTCTTTAACCAACTTTATTGCATTCATAGTAGAACGAATTAATTTAGCTTTTGACTTATTGCCAGTTAATTCGTGATACGTTAATTGGTGCTCAAGCGTCATGTGCTTCTTCTCTCTGACGTGCAATGTAATGGAATGGACGTTCGAACCTGCCATCTGCATTACGGTAAACAGAAATGTACATATTCTGTCCAAAGCTATCTGTTGCATGATACGAAACAGTTTCACCATTTGGTATCTCACTGGATGTATTATCCCACGTACCAGTTAGACCTTCTGAAGCAAGTGCTTCGTCAAGTGCATCGAACCAATTTTGTTTAGAAACTATCATCGTCATCCTCGTCGTCTTCTATTAGTATTTCAGCTGAGCCTGTTTCAGTACAGAATTCAACATAAATGTTTTCATCGTCTGACTTCAGGAACTTGTTAATTAAACCACGCATAACATCACGTTGTTCGTCTGTTATATGTTCTTCAAACAAATCGTTTGAATAAACTGCTTCGGGCTTTTTAAACGATGCAATAAATTTCATTGCGCCTCCGCTCTAGCTTTATGATCTAATAGAGCTTCGTTCTTTAATCTTTGCAGCACATTAGTTCGTCCTGCAATTGGTGCTCCGGTGCGGCTTAGTTTAACACCGTTTATAGAAAGTAGTCTTACTTCGTTGCCATCGCTAACGACATATTCTACTGTCTGTCGTCTGCTAGCCATTATAGTTTCAAATGTATTAAACATATTAGCCTACCTTCTTTTTACAGTTTTGGTAATAACCAGCTGCTGCATGACGATCACAATTCATAACATCAGCTAATACGGTAATCATCTCTTGACGAGTAATGTCTGACTTCAATTCTTTTGCTGCTTGGTACGCGGTAACAGCGGTAGCAATTTTAGTACCTGCTTTAGGAGCTGCCGCCTTTTTAGCTGGAACATGCACTTCAGTCTTCTTACCTGAATATGATGTTACGGTTTTTGTATGACCTTTAGGAGCTGCCTTAGCTGGTGCAGCTTTAGGAGTCATAAACTCTGGAGTTTTATGGTCCATTGCTTCCGCAGTAGTCATCTTACCTAATGCTTCTTTGTGTACTAACTTAGCACCTTTGCACTTGTTATGTGAATAATTTGCGCGTCCACGTAACATCTTGTTATGGCGAACTGAGCTAAGAACAATCTCTTGACCACAACCTTCACATACATAAATGTGTTTCGCTTTTGGCATTGCTACCTTGCTCACATCCATTGCATGAGTGCGATCTGGGTTAACACCAATCGCTTGCATAACCTTCTTCCAGTAGTAACCATGTGCTGAATTGCGACCTGGGCCACGACCGTAAATATGTTCTTTTAGTAAATGAGCAACTTCATGTGGGATAACTTGGTTCATGTATTCGTCCCAGTTATCAACCATAAGACCTGCGTTGAAATTCAACTCCATTTGTGCGTACCATGCAGTGCCACCACATGTGCCACGCTTATCAAATTTAACATAAGGACCTTCAAGATCAGTACCAAGTACTTCATTACCTAGTGCAACAAAGTGATCAACTCTTTCGTATACTTCGCTTTTTTGTGCTAATGTCAACATGTATTGTACCTTTGCTCGTTATCTAACTGTTATATACATTATATGATTTTATAGCCGAAAGGTCAACCTTTTTAGGAAAATACATCCTTAAGGATTTCAAGAGGTTAGCAGTTTTTGTGAAAAAAGATTATCCTACTGTAAAATCAATGACTTAGCAGAATAGTGAAAATCAATGACTTACGTCACCTTTGTAAGCTATTCGTTGATCAGTTCCAGATATCTGTCAAAACTAGGGTACATTCTGATCATTGTTGCTAGCTGTTCGCTATATATTGTGATTTGCGATGCTGAGTAATCAGCATAGAACGGAGTCCTTAGCTTAACCAAACGTTTAAGCCCTGCTCCTGTGTTGCTTAGTGTACAATCAAAGGTAAATGGTTTTAGCACTATCCCAACTGCCGCATTGCCTGCGCTGGTTAAACGTGCTGATTGATTGTTACCGTAGTCGCGCCACCACCATACTTTGAGAGCGTATTCAAAACTAATGTTTACACCTAATTCTTCGAGTACGGCTGCGGTGATGGCCTTCTTGTCCATTACGGATAGACAGTGTCGCCTGCGGTTAACTTAACAACACTGAAGTCTTCCGTTTGGAATTGCCTGTTAAGTTTCTTGGCAAGGTTGATTGCGTGTCCTGGGTTACTAAACGAAACCTTCTTGTACTTAGGACCAGGATATTGGATAAGCATGTTCTGCGTTTTTATATTAATTGGGCGGTCTTGAAAATACACAGCCCATATGCCATCGCTCGCTAATACTTGATCTGTCTTGTAAGTAGCCTTGTTAGTAAGTTCTGTTAAAATTGTTGGTCTTGGTCTTGCCAATTGTAAATCCTCATGCTTATACTTTATTTATCTTAAAAAGTACGTACATAACCATTTACTTGAAATCACCGCCTGAAACTTCTATTTTCTGAATAGTATTATCATCGGATTTATTAGATTGTAATTCCTGCAAGACAAGAAGCAACTTAGTGATGTCGCCGTGCAAGTCCTTTGCTTCCTGAATAGATAACGACACTGCCTTCATTCTCTTAGACTCTGCCATCTTTATTTTATCAATGAATCTGTTTATATGAATGCTCATTCGAATATAGTGTTAAATTGGTTTAAGCCAGGATTCGTCTTGTACGGTCCTTTGTATTCATGACGCTGCAATGTAATAAGTTTAGGGCAGTACTGCACAATCCAAGTGCCATTGATACTAACTTTATAATAACCAGCAGCGAACCACGACTTACTATCATCAGTCTGTGTAAACAAAGGCAAAGCGTATTGCACATTCCATACAGCATTATAAGCTAGTCCATCTGTAGGAAATCCGTGTGCATCCTCTGAGATGGTTGCACGTGGCTTAGGTAATTCACTAAACTCAAACAGCCCAGACTCTTTTACATCAGTTAATGATTTAAAATCTCTTGCTGTGCTACCATGTATCTTAACTTCTATTTCATTGTTGGACTTTGTTTTTATCTGTCCAATCTTTATATTATTTTGTTGTAAGATCCAGAACTCATCCTTTACGACTGATTTTGCTCTAATCTTCTGTAAGTCTTCCATTCATCTACCCCTGTTAAATTTGTAATATGACCCTTGTACGGTTTCATCATCCACTTAATAATATCGCCTGGGTGTTCCGATAACTTAACTAAGTCATGTACACCGCAGAACTTCATAAACTGAAAGTTGATATCTGTTGCTGGGATATGCTTTACTGCACTAATCAATAATTCGTTAATAATAGTCTCGTCAACCATGTCTTTAATTTCATCTGGCTGTAGAGTTAAATCGATTAACCTACGATTGCGTTCGTAATCGTCAAGAACTTTGTGTTCAACATCGTTGTGGTCTGTCCAACGCTGTAGCATTAAGTTATTCCAATTATAGCCTTTCTTATCTTTATCAGCGAATGCTTCTAGAAGGCCTGTTTTATTCTTTGTGCCCTTTTTACGTACACCTGGATATGCACTAAACACGTTGTCTGACTTATCACCACGGATACATTTTTCAAATAGTAACCATTGTGGGTCTCCAATAACTTTGTGCTCCTGTGTCTTCTTATCGATAACGTGTCTGCCGTTATCGTCGAAGTTACCCTCAGGTGTAATCATTTCTTTTGTTATACCATTGTACATGTGTACCTTATCTGTGATAAGCTGGTAATAGTCTGTGTCGCTGCTTAGTATAACATGCTCATCGTCTGGGTGCAATGCAATGAATCTAGCAATAACATCATCAGCTTCAGCGCCAGGTGCTGAAATAACAGAACAGTTAGTCTTATCATTTAAGTAAGTTACAAAGGCATTGTATACTTCAAAGTACAAATCATCTTCTTCAATTTCTGTTTCTGTGCGCTTCTGTCTTTCAGCTGCACGTTGTTTCTTGTAAGGTTCATAATAAGTCTTACGCCAGTTATTGCCACCTTCTAGTGCAAACAAAACGTGGTCAGTGCCATCGCGCTTTATTAGCTTGTTAGCTGCGGCTAGCATCATGTGCATACTAAGACCTAACTTATCCGATATATCAGCGCCACGGTGTACTGTGTGTCGTGCGCGGAAGAATAAGTTCATTGTGTCTACTAAAATATATTTCATTGTTATACCATCTTGTTATCTGTTATGTGTTGTATTAAACGTCTTGCCCATGCTGCATGAGCTTCAGCGCCGTAGTGTTCGTTAGATGTAATAACGGTACTGTAGCCATTTAATTGCAACCAGCCATCAAATGATTCTTCGGGGAGATATGGGTTGATGTAACACTCTCCAAAGTCATAGCGTTCATCTTCTGGAATGTCTAAAAAGTTATCCTTGCCATTAAAGAAGATATGCTTAATGCCTAGCTTCTTCAAGTACAAATGAAATCCTTCTATTACCTCAAGTGTATTGAATATATCTAGCCTCCAATCACACCACTGGATAATCATAAACATATCCGAGGCTGGAACGATATCAGCTTTCTCTTCGATCCATTCCTTTGTTGTTTTTATAATACGTGCATTGCTACTTTCGCTTTCTGCGTCGGTAACGAATGTCATCTTTAATAAGTTTGCAAGTACAGCTCCATATGATACTTTGATATTCTCAGGGTGCGGTGCATTTTTCAGATGAACATAGCGATGTTCATCACTAGCATATGAAAATGAATTAATTGCTTCTGCTGCCGCTGTATGACTACCACCGTTTACGTAGAGCATCATTTGACTAATCTCCGTACTTTTCCAAACGAGCAATTTCTGCTTCGATGTAGTACTTGATTTTCTTAGCGTCACGGATCTTTTCTGAATGTGCTACTTGTCCGTATCTGTACCATGCGCGACCAATCTCGCCCATCTGCGCGTTCATGTTCTTGTAGCTAATTAAGTCTTGTAGTTCTTTAGCTTCTGCTGGTAATTCATAATAGCTTGCTGTGCTACCGTCACTTTTCACCTTTACGAGATTATCGTTTTCGTCTGTTGTATGTGCCATTTTATTCTCATTTGTATATATTCTTCAACGTATCTACATGATACGTAACTCCGCATTCTCTACAGAATGTGAAGCCCATTGCATTATATGCAAACCTATGATTGCCGCATACACGGCATTTAAATCCTTTTTCTATAAGTAGATCAAGCTTTAACCCAACGGTTTCAAGATCCGGATTCGCTGCTTTCTTTGTCATTTTTTTCGTTTTCCTCGTCGAGGTATTCCTGAGCTGGATCAGGACAGTATGTTTCCATTACGTCCAACAATGCTTTAGCAATATCAAATTGTGCTGCCATTGTTGAGTACGTAACAAGCCGACGAATCTCATCAGCTATACCAGTACGTGCTGCGCTATTTGCTAGATTCAGCTGAACAGTAATACCAGCTTCACGCAGGCTGCGAATGTGTTCAGTGTATCTAGGTTCAAGAACAGTACTATGAACTTTTATAGTTTCTGCGTGTCCTGGAGTCACACGTTCAACAAGATCCTTAGCTTCTTTAAGGCCAAGTTGAGCAAGTCCGCGAACTGCTTTAATGCAGGCTATCTTGTTTTCCATATCCTTAACGGTTCTAACTGAAAGTACAACTGTTCTCATAATGATACCTATTTGTATTCGCGACGTCCGCCGCCTAAGTCTGTTCTGTTACCTGGATCTGCTTTATCTTGTTCGAATGTCTCAAGTACTACATTTCTGCATACATCAGTAAACCACTGGTCGACTAAGTCTGCATCTTCTTTACCTTGGTATCCAAATCGCATTAACTGTGCAATGAACTTTTCATTCCAGTCTAGCTCAAATGCGCCATCGGATAAGTTATTATAATCTACGTCCATAGTGACAATAGCAACCCACGGTTCGCCACGTGTTGTTGCTGCTGCTTTTTCTTTTTCAAGTTGTGATAAATGATCTTCGATTTCTTTCTTTGAACGCTTTTTAACTTTAACTGGTTCTGGACTGTTAACATCCTTATTTCGCAATACCTTCCATGCGGCTTTAACTGTTTTAAACATTTATTCTACCTGACCTTGTAATTTTAAATATGTGTACTGGCGTGGAGTCAACCAGTAGGTATCAGTTGGCCACTGATACAGTTCTTCACCTGTTACCATTTTCTGGAATGGCCAAATGATTTGTTTTGAGTCTGTGCATCTTTTAATAGTAAGACCGTTGCGCACCATTTTCCAATGTGCATTATATTTGTATACGTTAATTGACATGTCTAGTCCAACATCTGCAGATTCTGTGCCCCAGTACTGTGTCATTATATTTCACCCTTTAAACGCGCAATGATAAATTCATCTTTATCGACCCAATGTTCACAAAAGTTATCTTTGTAAACATACGCTTCGGACATCATGTTTATTTGTTTACCCGATAATATACACTTCTTTGGCCATAGCGTTACTGTTAGCATCCATTTATTATACGCTTCTTGGCGTGGTTCGTCAACCGATCCCATCACGAGTTTACTCTATCCCAGCGCCTGCCACCTTCGAGCTTTGCAAATAAAAATTCTTCTTTTGAAACTTGACGTACTTCTGGCGGAGACCATTTAGATTTAAGTAACTTATGTGTTCGTGTACCTATGTACATTTGTGGAAAGAATCCAGTCCAAGTTAATGTTGCATAGCACACACGAGGTAAGATGAATCGTTTTAATTCCCACTCAAACTCACCTTCCATTTCTTTTATAAATGCATTTAGTTCGTCTAAGTCATGATGTGACATTGCCATTACAGATTACCTCTTACACCTTCAAACATAAACGTTTCTCGAGATACCCACTTCTCAATGAGTAGGTCTTCGTAAGGACCTCGTATAATCTGATAGCCCCTGTACGCCTCGGAGAACATTGGCAGGCGCTTGCCTGTAATGCAATCCTTACGTGGCCAAGCAGTCCAAGTCTTTTCCCACGTAAACTCTTTCGGTTCCCATTCTTTGCGGATTGCTTCGATGTCGAAGTCACACACTTATAAATTGCCTTTTAACTTTTCAAACATATACGATTCTGATGATAACCAGCGTACAAGAAGTAAATCCTCACCCGGGCCAGAAATAATTCTATATCCTCTGTAAGCTACTGAGAACCATGGCATGCGTTTACGTGAAAGACGACACCTGCGTGGCCAAGCAGTCCAAGTCTTTTTCCATGTGAAACGTGACATATTTCTAATAGCTTCTTGAGTAAAGCGGTCACCTTGTATTACAGAATCCACTGGCATTATATATTACCTTTTAACTTTTGTATAATAAACTGGTCTTCGTTCAACCAAGCAATTGCATAGCTTCCAGCCGCCCTTTCCGTCCCGTATCCGTATGCTGGATCTGTGGTATGTCCGATTGCAACTACACCGTACCAGCACTTCTGCAAAGGCCAAATCCATTTGCCACTTGCATTGCATCTACGGAACCACGGGCTCTTCATTGTGCGCCACCGTTTGTGATCGCTGAACAGGATTGACATTAGCATCCCGTCAGACGCCGGTTCCATCTTAGGTATGTACTTCCAATCCTCAGGACATTTCCAACCCATTATATTCTATTAGTAAGAGTCCTGAAGGTGTATGCCTTTGCAGACAACCACTCAGTCTTACCATCGTCCGGTGAAGGTCGAGTATGCAGTTTTGTATAGGCTTTAGTTAAAGGCCATATAATTGCATTAGTGTCAACACATCGATGAAAGCCCAAAGCAAGTGTTTCGCTCCAAGACCATCTAGGTTTGTTTGTGTCTTCTTGGTCGCAACTGCAACCACCGATCCATTCTGTAATCATATCACCCTCTTCTCTTACAGGCATTATATCTGCCCCCTTAGTCGTCTTATTGTAAACTCTTCTTTTGTTAACCATATCACTTGTGGATAGATAACAAATTCTATTTGGTCTGCTGGCATCTCTGGACACAGTGATTTAACACCTTTGTATGCTTTCATGCCCGGGTAAATTGTTTTACCACATCCAAAACAGGTCTGCGGTGTAAACACACGCTTAAATGTCCATTCGAAATATTCTACTGGCTCATCATTACTAAATTTTTTCTGTAGCGTTTCTCTAGCTACGCGCTGTTTAATTATCTTCATCTTCTCTTGAAGAATAAGATTCATGCGCTCTATACGTTTATCGATATCGTTCCTGATCTTCTCAACTTTAATCTGGACCTCGTCACGACTGCTCACGCTTCACCTTTAAGCTTTAACAGCATATAGCCTTTGTTAGACACCCAACTAAAATCTGTTACTATGTTGCCTTGGTACTCGTAGTTCATCCACCTGCGATGTGCTTTAGTAAGGAAGCCAATACGTTCGCCTGTTACTTTGCACTTAACTGGCCACAATGTAATACCTTTTGACCAAATAACAATTGGATGTAACTCAACTCTTGTCATAGTTGTATCCTTTAAGCTTCTGTATAACAAGTTCTTTTGGTGTTGTCCAGAAAGCAACATATTCCATGTACATTATGCTTGTTGGTCCGTAGCTAGAAATAGGACGACTCCTGCATACCTTTGTAAATGGCATAAGCCACTTGCCAGTAAACAGGCACCTGTGCGGAAACAGCATTACTGGTTCATCCCACACACGATGCGCGAGAGAGATATCACCATAGTATGTAGAGACTACGTTCCCCATTCATTCTTCCAAAGATCAACTTGTAAACGTGGACTGTAACGGAAACCATATGACATTGCTAACTTAGCAACCTCTGGCGCATTTAAATTATACATGTCAGGATCACCGCCGCATGGCATAAGATACACTTCACCATCCCATCCAGCTTTTCTGTACTCTTCAACAAAGTCAACAACGTCTGACATGTCATCGCGCGTTGCAACTACAAATTTTAAATACACTGTGCCGAACTTCATGTAGCTTGCAACTACCTCTGGCTTCAGTGCATCGCTCGCGTCTTCACCAGACATGTACAGCTTAGGACTAACACTAAACGTTAACGATGTGCTTGCTGTAGCATTTTTGATTTGACGTAGCAGTAGGTAGTCTGCAAACTTATCTGTGATCTTCTGTGTGCCGTTTGTTTCAAAGGTAATGTGTTTGTAACCTTTTTCATAAGCTGCATCAAGCAACTCAGGATATGCACGTTGCCATCCTAGCAGTGGTTCACCACCTGTTATAACAAGATGTGTGTTGCCGATGATGCCTGATATATGACCACCGCCTCTACGTGCTTTTTCAATCTCGTCCATTACTACAGGAATATCCATAACAGGACTTAATGATTTAAACGCTGGATGCCATGATGCATAACTATCACAACCTGTCTCTGCAAGTGGTAAGCTAGTGTAATCCCATTCCGGGTGTTGCTTAAGTTGTTCTGCAAACTTTTCTGGCTCGCCTGTGTATTCACCGTTCGGCATACCAAAGCCACGACATTGGAAATTACATCCAAATGTTCTTAGGAATACGCTTGGTACTCCTGTCCATAATCCCTCACCTTGGAGGGAATAAAATATTTCTGCTACTTTAAGTTTTGCCATTATTAATCCATAAAAAGTAAATCATATTCAGGCCACGGACTAACGTCACCATTGATTATACGTTGTTCTTCGTATTGTACATGATCTCGTACCTTGTTGTCAATCATTATATTAAGCTCTGGAGCTATAAACTTTTCGAAATATTCGTATTGACAGTTTGGTGTTGGGTGCATGTCATTTGAATCAAAGCTGTGTTTGATCTTTCGTAACTGTTTTGTTCTTGTTTGGTATTCTAATAGACTTTCACGTTGCAAGAAGTTATTGCTTATGTCGTCTTTGTACTTGTTGTATATTGCTAACAGTTTGTCAACATCATTGCACTTGCCCATCTCTCCTTCAAACAAAGGAAAGGCGCTAAAATTATATACAGTGTATCCGTTTTGCTTGGCATGTAAGTTTACCAATCTTATGTAGTCCATTGTAGCTGTAAAACGTTCCACAGGTGAAAAGATGTTTGCAAAGTATTCCATGTTGGATACAACTGATCCGGTGTAATGCCATTTCTTATCGTAATGATTCCAGCGATCAAAGCCAGTCCACATCACTACGACAATATCATTTTCCTTAGCTGTATCTATTACACCACGTGCAATAGTTGCGTTATCGGCTCCAACCCTTCCTGCACGACTGAACTCTGTGTAGTGCTTGCTTGCGTAGTCAGCCCAAGTGGGCCAAATATAATTTGTAAAACTGCATCCACCTACAACTAATTTTAAGTCTACCATGCTGTATTATAACACCTTAGGGCCGGAACGTCTATTATTCAGGTTTAGCTGTCCACCAGTCTTCCCAAGGGAAAACAATCCAAACATCGTGCTCGTCTTTGTAAATGGTTGTTCCAGTGTATGAGATTTCTTTGAAGTTACTTGAATTGTTATTAACGATTGTTGCTATGCGTACATTATCGCCGAATACAGTATTCCATTCAGGACTTGCTGGGCGGTTAGTGCTTTTCCAATCATCAACAATCCAGTCTAGTGTTGCGCCTGAGTCATTAATATCATCTACAATAAGAATTCGTTTCTTACCTAACGCATCTTCTGCCATCCAACAATTTGATTCTGGTCCCATTGTATCTTTGTTGTCACGTAAACTAACGTCTAATGAATACATTGGTACGCCAGTGTATTGACTGATTAATGTAGCTGGCAAAAGCCCGCCTCGAGTTAGGCCGACTATGTAATCTGGACGCCAGTGACTTTTCTCTAAATCATGCAGTATGCTTTGAACGTGTCCTTCAACATCTGCATAACTTAAATATACCTTTTCTGTCATTTTTATCTCCGTTGTGTGGTTCACACTATTTATTGTGGTAAAGCAACTCGAGCAGTATAAACATACGTGCCATTGTTACTGTTTACAACATCAACCATGCCGTCACCTTTAAGGTCGATTATTGTAATGTACTGCGACAGGTCTCCTAGTGTAGCAACCCTTGTAAACACTTGGTTCACGTTAAGGTATACGCCAACATCAGTATTGCCTGTGTTATCGTTCTTAGCAACAATCATATCCTTAAAGCCATCGTTGTTAATATCTCGCACAATGAATGATGGATTGTAATTGTGTGCCATTACAACTGGGCTAGGTAGGCGTGTTGCTGTTTCGTCTACGAATTGACCAGTGGTGTCATAATCATTAATTAACACTTGAACAACACGGTTATCAAAGCCTGCGCTAGTGTTGCCAATAATTAGATCTTCACGACCATCGCCATTAACATCAGCTACATGAGCTTCTTCAATCTTGCCATCAAGTTGCGAAACTGGCATTGCTATTGTACCTGCGGTGAAGTTACCCTCACCGTCGTTTAGCTCTATGGTACTTACTGAGTCGCCGTTACCTATGAACAAGTCAGGTGATGTATCGCTGTCTGCTTTAACAAACTGAACCCACATTTCTGCCTGCGGCATAGATGTTTTAACTGTAAATGAACCCATGCTGTTGTTTTCAAATACGGTTGCACCTGCCCAAGCGGTATTAATAACTAAATCAATATCACCATCGTTATCAATGTCTGCGCTGTCAATACCGTGCGTATACCAATTACGGGTTAATCCCACACCACTAACATTGATCTCAGGCATGTTGGTATCCATTGCATCGTTGTTAAATGTACCGTATGGATTCGAAAGTAATAGTACATCTTTCTCGTACCACGTTGCGCCTGTTGCTACGCCAATTTCAAGTCCGTGGTTACCAAAGTAAATATCATCAGCACCATCACCATTAAAGTCTGCAACTTCAATATGACGAGCAAGTGCTATGGCAGGAACGGTAGCTAACATTGTGCTAGTTTTATCTTCTAGCTCACCTGCTGCACTTTGTAGGTATATCTTAATTGGAACACCTAACCAGGGCTGAACTTGATCATCGCCTGGATCACTGCCTGCAAATGTAACAACTAAATCTTCAAGCCCATCACCGTTGAAATCGCCTGTTGCTGAGTTTGTATATGATGATGTATCAAGTTGCGTTGCATTATTAAAGTATGTATCTGTTATTTCCGATGGTACTAGTGGCTCAACTGGTGCTGTAACTGAAGCTGGACCGCCGCTTCCACCACCACATGCTGTTAGGATCGAACACGTTGCTGCCACTACTAGTATTGATTTAACCATAATAATTACCTGTTTGTTTACTATGTACTAATTATATGGCTATTTGGGCAAAAGGTCAACCTTTTTGTGCATTATTTTTGCATTATTTTGGGTAATAAAATCAATAAGTTAGCACCCCGTAGGGGCTATGTTTTTGATTTTATAAGGTTTTCAAACCCAAAATCAATGACTTACAGTAGCTTCAAATCACCGGTGATTTTGTCAATTTCTTCAGATACGCCAGGCCCTATTGCAACTGCTGTATAGGTAGGAACCCCGCCAAACTCAGTAAATCCAGCATCCTGTATCAAACTGCATGGCAAACCAGCGTCTATTGCTTCTTTGTGTACTGATCGCAACTTTTCTTCGCTGTCAACGGATACGCAGATTTTAGTAAAGCGGCCGGTTAGCCATTCCTTTATGTCTTCATTTAAGTAAATACTAAAATGTTCGCTATCAGACATCTCGCCGCGATTTAGCAGTACTGCCATAGATGCATGAGCACCTTGTGCAACCATCTTGCCTTTGCGCATGTTTAAATCTTTACGCAGGACAATAACTTGCTTAACTGCTTTAGGGTTCTTTGCCATCTTCTTGGTCCTTAGGGTTTGGGTCGTTCATAACTGCATTGTCGACCATTTCACATAGCATTTTCTTAACGAACTCTTTACTCATCATTTCGTTATCGCAGTAAATCGTATTGTCACCTTCCTTAGTATAAAAGTAAAACTCACCAAAGCCGCATCCCTTAGCAGTCCATTGAAAGGCAGTAGTACCATTTGGGTAGCATCTATCTTCTAGTTTTTCAAACATTTCGTGTAGTGACATATCGTACCTTTGTTATTCAGTGTCTTCGGAATCGCCTAAGCAGTAACTCTTCCAATTCATTAATTCAAGTGTGTAAAGTCTAAGTTTTAGCTTTGACCTTGCACTACGTTCATCAGCTGGAATAGCTTCGTACTTTGCAACTAGACCACTGTAGCGTTCAATCTTAGCTTCACACCTTGCTGACATTTCGGGTGTTTCTTTTAACTTCTGCTGCACATCATCCAGTATTATAACCATATTTGAGAATGCAGGTGTAGTGAACATTAGCATTAATGTAATTATAATATATCTCATTGTCCTACTCCTTTAATCTTGTCAATCCTAGCATTTAGCTCTTTGATATCGTTTAATATTTTAGCAATAGCACCGTCGGTGTCTGCTTCTTCAAGCTCTTCAACAAGCTCGCTCTTACGTATTAGCAACTCACCTATAATTGCATTTCTGGTTACAACTGCTTCTTTGTGTATCTGCGTTATAATCCTATTCTCAGACTCTTCTAGCTCTGAGTTAGTTACAATATACTTTCCTACTGTATCAATAGCTGTACCACCAAATGTAACAATAGTAATAAGACCTGTTACGATACCAATTAACATTGCTGCCGTTGCGAAAGGGCGGTTGTTAAACTGTGTCTTTAAATCTGTCATTTCAATAACTCCGTATAATGTACGTATTTATTGAATTACTAACAAATTTTACACCTCAACCTTGCAATGCGACTTAGGTGTTTCCCAGAACTCAACAGCTACTACCTTAACATCCATTGCAGCCATCTTCTTCTGCGCTATGTCAAGTAACCATGCGCTAAGGTTCTCAGAGGTTGGAACAAAGTCTACAAATACCATACCTTCGTACTTTTCAAGTACTGCTGGTGTTACTGCAAGTTCGAGATCTTCTAAGTTTGGTGTCCAGTATACTTCATCGTGGAATACACAAGCTGCTATATTAAGTTCACCGTCTTCGCAAATCTCAGGTACTTCGTGTGTAATTAGTGGATCGTTAATGTCCATGATGAACTTGTGATCAAGTACATCATCAATGAAGTTCTTCATCCAACCTAAGTGTTTAAAGTCTGTAACCATGCCACGCTCTAGCTCATCGCCTTCTAGCATAACTTTAAGTTTACCCTGGTGACCATGTAAATGCCTACATGCTAAACATGTGCCTTCGCTACCTGTAAAGTCTGCATTTAGTTCCTGCGACCATACGCGATGACCGTAACACCAGTCAAAGCTTTTATCAATTGTCCACTTCATTTATTTTCCTCTGTTTGTCTTTTTAGTAGTAAGAATGTTATCTGTTCAGAGTTCTCTAACATAATCTTACGTATATTCTTTTGAGTTAAACCTGTTTTACGATGTATGTCCATTACAGATAAGTCAGCACCAAGTCCGTTTACTACGTTGCCTATACGCGCTGCTTCGCGGAGCCTCTTTCGCTCACGCATTAATCGTACATGCTTATCAGTTCTTCTACGTTTTCTCATAGCCATATTATAACATCATTTATATCTTAGTGCAAGGAGTAATGCATCGTTTTCATTGTTCGTTCCTGCGAATACAGCATCCTTATCACCGAACTCATTGTGTTCAAATATCTTTGCGTTGTTGGTGTAGCTACCGCGCATCATTGTGATTACGGTGTGGTCACCTAACTCTCTGTGCGGATAGAAAAACTCTTCCCTAAACGCGGCTGGAACTAACCATCCATGCATGCCGTGATGTTCTGAGTACACTTTCAAATGATCAAGCTCAATGATGTATTTGAATCCGTGTAGCATATCCTTAATAGTGCTAGCACCTTGGCTTATGTTCTGTTTGTTCCATTCTTTTTCTACTTGTTGGTCTTGGATACTTGTGTTCGCAAATGAACATTGCACCCATTTATCTTTAATTAGACCTAGTAGGTTCATTAGTCTCTGTATCTCTTGTTGAGTTCACGTACTAATTCTAAAAGATGTAACGGTGTTCCACTGTTAGCTGCATACTTAACGAACTCGCTTGTATCCTTTGGTAAACAATGTCCACCAAAGCCGTACTCACCATCTGGGCCTGGTACTTGCGTATGTGAAAATCCTACTCTTTTATCTAACGCTAGTGCTTCAACCATGCCATCGTAGTTTATACCAATGGTAGTACCGTACAGTCGTTTAAGCTCGTTAAAGAACATTACCTTAGTAGCAAGGAATGAGTTTTCAGCGTACTTCAAGAAGCCTGCACTTTCTAAGTCTAAGAAACGTACATCGTTAACTGTCATTATTTGACTAAACACTTCATGCCACCAACGTCCACCTGTGCCACCGTAAATAGCAAAGTCACATTCACGGAACTCTTTAGAAGGGTCAGCACTTATGCTACCTCTAAGGAACTCAGGACTAAATGTAACACGACTTAAGTTACGAAAGCCTTGCAATGTTGATACTGACGTTGTAGACTTAATTAGTACCTGAGCGTTTGAATGGTGACGACCAATCTCAAACACGTAGTCTGTTACTAAGCTATCATCGCAGCGACCATTGTCGGCTTGCGGAGTTGGCACACAAATAATAAAACCGTCTACGCCTTTTATATTTTTAATGTCATCCAGTCCTTGATACAGTATGCCAGTGTTTGGGTCAACTATCTCAACCGTGTGCTTATCGCCAAGCACTGCGGCAATTGCTTTACCTACAAATCCGTTTCCTATTACTGCAAATTTCATGCTACTGTTTCTGCCTCTTCTTCTACTGCTTCGGGCTCTTTAACTTTGTTGTATTCAGTGATGCCCCATACAATTGCATATAGTATCCAAATGTAATGGAATGTATATTCTGTGCAACTGTAGTCCCAGAAGTCACACATATCAAACTTTAATTCTTTATTGTCTGATTCCCATCTAAAAGACATAGCTGCATCGTAAGCTCGCATCTGTCCATCATGTGAACAATCAATAACTTCTTCTTGCAATGCTTCCTTAAGCTCTTCTAGCATCTGCTTGTATGTTTGTGTGTCTTCCGGGTACGCTTCTGTAACACCTTCTTCGTCTTCATCTTCGTACTGTTCGGCAAAATTCTTGTAATCGTTCCAAACATTTTCTTCAAACGTTTCTTGTGAAAACTCCTCGTAACCATTACCGTCACCGCGAGCACCGTCCCTATCAACTGACTGCAACTTCTCAGCCCAGTAACTAGGATTAATTACATGCTTCTTGTTAAAGTCGTTGTCGTTCATAATAAAGAACTCAAACATATCTGATACACGACTAAACACATAGGTGCCCATGTCTTGACAAATACACAAGTAACCTGGCCACGTGTGTATGTCAAAGCGATAGCACTGCGAACCATTGTTTGTAAACTTTAGGTGTCGGTACAGCCCATCATCCTTTATGATTTCCATGGAGTGGTTTTCTGTATCACCTAAGAATCTTTCTTTAACTCGTTTTTGGTCTAACATTATATTACCTCAAAATAATCTATCTTACATTCGTATACTACACCATCCCAGACCACACCCTTTGACATTTCAATTGGTATAACTCCGTACAGCACTATGTTCTCTTCTGAGAAATCCAGTCTTTCAATTTTCTTACCAATTCTAAAGTCTACTTCGAAACCGTATTTTAGTTTGTTCCAAACCTCGTCCTTGGGATTTTCGGTTGTGTAATAACAACCTATTTCGACATTACTCATAAACGATGGACCAGCTACATGGAAACTATGCCCTTTAAGGCCCAGTGTTTGCGTTTGATTTATTGCAACTGGTTTCTTTAGTAATTTCATAATTTGGCGTCTGTGAAGGGGTTCGAACCCTTGTCCTGGGATTTAGAGTCCCGTGCTAAACCGCTCAGCTACACAGACAGTATAAGTAATATTAACACAATAATGAAGCCAATACAACCCCAACATATCTTGCAAGGTGGCCGTTTTCCAAGCCCCAGCATACATTTTCTAATAACGGTTTATTAAAGAATGCTATAAACTTTTTCAAGCCAATAACGCTATTACTAGAACTACCGCGGTAAGCACCACTACGCTTACATAAGTTGGTACAGTTTTGGTTAATATGCTCATTTCATTTCTCATTTGGTTCGTTAAGTTTTTGATACACTTCATAGCGGGTATGAAATGCCCGTTGTAACTCCAACACATCATTCCACGGAACTTTTGATTTTACCATTTCGTCCGTTTCCATCATTGTGTTAGTTGCAAGATACGCTTGCGACTCGTCTAAATATACATGTGAATGATAACCTTCTTTAGTCAGGTAACCAGTCACTGTATCTCTAAAGCTTTTGCTTAGATTGTTCACTAAGCCTGTCATTTCGGTTCTGTAGTCTTCGTCTAAGTAAAAGAATGCATGTGCAAATTCGTGATCGATTGTATTGTCCTGGCAGTGTACGCCAATAACATAAAACGGTTCGTCATTGTATATCCACTCAGATAACAAGTCTCGTAACCTTTTTTCTTTGTCTAGCAGTTCATGTGGACACTCTGCAAAAAACTCACGCACTACATCACCTGGAACATTAAAGCCATTCCAGTCTGAAAAATATGTAAAGTTACCAAACGCGCTAGCATACCAATCCATGTATTCTTCAAGGGTTGGAAACTCGCCGCAGAACTTAGGTGACTCGTAATACTCTTGCAACCGCATAAATGTTGAAGCTAGCTCGTACTGGTTCTCACCTTTAAGGAATATAATATTCTCTGTGCTGCTTTGTATTTTCATTTAGGTACGTGCACCTTGCCGCAATCTTTACAATACATTTTAGCATAATCCCAGAAACCATCTAAGCCACTGTTGAGCTGTTCTTGCGTTGCTAGAATGCCTTCATCGGCTGCACAGGTCCAGTTGTGTAAACCTAGTACCTTACAATTAAAGAATACTTTAATCTTTTTTAGTTCCATCTTGCATCAACTTTTCTATCATTTTGTATTGATCGTATGCATCTTTAAGAGCAGGATACATTTCGTGTTTTTCAAAGTCCGCTTGCAATATACACATACGTTCTTGCATAGTTGCAATAAAGTCGCCAACGTTGACGTCATTAACTATTAAGTCACCGGTGATTTCCATTGCTGGGTCACTATCATCGACGCTCTCGCGTATAGTGAATGCTTCATTTTCAGGTACACCCACTGTATTCGAAACCCAACTAGCAGTGATCTGCTTAGCCATGTTAGCTGCGAAATCTTTAGAAGTTATTCCTAAGTTAGTACGGTCGTAATAACTATCTAAAGATCCGAACTCGATGTCGAGGTAATCGTCATCATCATTCATTTTAGTTCCTTAACATTTATTGTTATGGAAGATAGACATGAACTCCGATTTTGTTGCTGGATCGGATTTAAACACACCACCTAGCTTGCTAGTAACTGTGCTACTGCCTACATCTTCAACACCACGAGACTTAACGCAGAAATGTTGTGCGTCAATTATAACGCCTACATCGTCTGTGCCAAGTATGAAAGAAAGTGCGTGATAGACTTGCTCAGTAAGACGTTCTTGTATTTGTGGTCTCTTGGCAAAATATTCTACCACGCGATTAATTTTACTTAGGCCGATTACCTTATCTTTTGGAATGTAACCAACTGTAGCAAAGCCGTCGATAACAACAAAGTGATGTTCACAGTTTGATTGAACATTAACATTGCGCTCAACAACCATTTCGTCGTACTTCATTTTGTTTTCTACTGCTGTACACTTTGGAAATGCATCTGGATCTAAACCCCAGAATACTTCATTAACGTACATCTTCGCTACACGGTTTGGAGTATCTTGGAGACTATCGTCTTCCATATCCAATCCTAGTGCTCGCATTACCTGGTACATGTGAGAGCTGATTGTTTCAATTTTCTCAGTACGAGATAACTTGTTTTCTTTCATAGGAGTTTGTACTCCTTTCTTTACTAAGTGTTCTTGAACTTTTCGACCCAGATCAGGGTCCGTTTTGGTTTTATTATATGACATTTATTTTCCTTCCTTACACGGATATTATACTTGGATTGACAACGTATTGTCAACATGCTTTGTTACCTTTATGTAACAATATTATTTATCTTTAAGTAGGTCTACCCAGTGTTTTATTGTTGCATCAAGCCCTTCGTCTAACGACGTAGTTGGTTTCCAGCCTGTATGTTCTGTGAGTAAATCGTGGTTACTGTTAAGCCAATATATTTCGCCGAAGCGTGGCTCTTTAGTTCCCCAGTTTACTTTACCTTTCCAGTTAAGCTTCTTAGCAATCATGTCTACTAAGTCTGCTATTTGGGTAGGATGATTTGGTCCAATGGTATAGATATTGTTTTTAACTTTTTCTGGATTTTCGATTACAGTCTTCCAACAGTTAACCATATCGTCTACATAGATAAAGTTTCTGTACGGTGCACCATAACCCAGATTAATTTCTTTTGGGTTCTTAATCATCTGTGTGATGATCTGTTCAATAACGAAGAAGTCGTTATCTTTGCGTCCGTAACAGTTAGTCTGTCTAAGACTAGTGTACGGCATGTTATAAGCCCTACCTGCGTACTGCAAGTATTTCTCAGCACCAAGTTTTGCAACTGCATATGGTGCGTTAGGGTTAGCTTCGGTCTCCGGATCAAACGCAACAAAGTCAACTGGTCTACCAAACTGTTCAACTTCGTCACTAATTGGCTGATGGCCATATACTTCCATAGTGCTAGCAAATATAAAGTTAACAAAATCATCACAATGCTTGTTAACACTCTCAATGAGATTCACAGTTCCTGTGTAGTTAATTTCACTAAATGTAATTTGCTCGTAAAAGCTTTTCTGTACTTCTGTACGTGCTGCAAGGTGCAATACCATGTTAGGATTAAATTCCTTAACCTCGGCCTCAACATCATCGTAATCTCTAAGATCACTTTTAAGTTCATGTATTACGAACTTATGACTTAGTGACGGTATGATATGAGAACCGAGAAATCCATCTGCTCCTGTTACTAGCAATCGGGTATTAAACATTTATTGTTATCTCTCTAAGGTCAGGGTAGCTCTTGTACCCTTTATCACCAAGGTCGGTGATCTCGTTATTGGCTAATTTGTTTAAGCCAATAACGGCGTCTTCTGGGCGCATCATATAATGATACCCAACAACGAATTCTTTCTGGTCTATCCATCGATCAAAACTTAAATCACGTCCATCGTATGATGCACGTTTAAGCCACTCGTATGCTTTCTTATCATTAGTAAGTATAGCACCACCGTGGCCAATTTCTAATGGCTTACCGTGTCCAAATGATAAACACACAATCTTCTTTTGATTAGGATTATCTAATTGGAACATATCTTTTTCAAAACGTCTAGCACTATCGTAAACAATAGAACCTTCAATCCTGTAATCTTTATCCCACTCTTCATCTGTCATCATGTACTCAATGCCAAGTTTCTTCAATGTCATTGGAACACTAAGGTAAGTGTGTGCTGGAATTGTTGCGTACAGCTTAGGCATTGTATAACGCAACCCAAGTTCAATTGCATGTGAGCAACTGTCGGTAGCAATAACACCACTGGCGCCTGTAAACTCAGCTAGCTCTTTTTCAAACTCTGATACTGCATCATATGGGTTACTGTAATCACTTATTTCTTTTTTCATAATAATCCTTAGTTGACATAATAATGGTTTCTAAATCGCTAAATGCTAATTTCTGGCCTTGCTCTTCTTCAAACTTACTAGCGTCTGCTACTAGTGAATCTGGATCGCCTGCACGTCGTGGACGATAGCAAATATCAAACGGTGTAACGTACTTAAAGAATGCGTTGACAACTTCTTGGTTACTGTAGCCTGTGCTAGTACCAAGGTTGTATGTTTTTGATTTGCCACCACTGGATAGAACTTCACAGGCCCTAAGGTGTGCTAAGGCTAAGTCGCATACGTGTATGTAATCTCTTACACACGTACCGTCTGGTGTATCGTAATCGTCGCCGTAAATAGAAAACACTTTGCCTTCCATTTGTGCTTCGAATATGCGCGGAATTAAGTGAGTGTCACCTGGCTCTGGACCGAGCTCATTATCCCAAACGTCCGCACCTGCTGCATTAAAGTATCTGAAACAAAAGTTTCGCATACCGTACGCTGCATCGTAATCACGCAGTATATGTTCAATCATCATCTTTGTATTGCCATATGGATTGACCGGCTTGGTGATCGATGATTCCTTAATAGGTAATTCCGTGGGATTGCCATATACTGCGGCACTGCTACTGAATACAATGAATGGTTTATGTTTCCATTTCTTCATGTGGTCCAACATGCGAATAGTTCTGACTACATTGTTATTGTAGTATTCGCTTGGATCTAAAACACTCGGACCAACGAGACTTGTTCCAGCACAATGCACAACTCCATCTACTCCGAACTCTTCCATCATATCAAGGATTTCATAGTCGTCGTAGTTTGACATGTAGAATTTTGTACCTTCTACTTTATTTTGTTCGACATAACGATTGTCGATTGTATAGACCTTTGCTCCTGCTGCTCGCAAAGACTTTGCAGTGTGGCTACCTACATAGCCACGACCACCTGTTACTAAAATTGTTACACCCTCTAATCTCATTTCTTACTCGCTATGTTGAATACGCTACAAGTAGCATTATAGCGCGATTCACGAGTAGATGCATCCGTTATGAGCAAATCTTTTTGTGTCTTTAACCGAAATATAAGGCCACGTAGCTCTTCTGCTGTCCAATTATCCTGTTCAGCAACTTTAGCCAAAATGTCTATGTCCATGCAGGTTAACGCTGCTACTTGTTGGTACTCATCCATCGTAATCAAGCTCGTCGATTATAATGCCATTGCTTTCACTTGCATAGCCACGTACTCTGTCAAATGCATCGCCCCATCGTTCTTCTAATTCTGGAGGACATTTTGGTGCAACAAAACGAGTAATACCAGATTGCAACATGTGAACATAACATCTGTCACATGACAGGAAAGGGTATGTGTACAGTGTGTAACCTTGCAGTGATTGATCTTGTGCAAAGTTCACAGCATTCATTTCGCAATGAATGATACGACTGTACTTTTCTTCTCTATTATTGTAAAACTGATCCGCGTCCGGCATTGCACGTGGAAAACCATTAAAGCCTACTGACGCAATACTTTTGTCAGGACGTACAATTACCGCACCTGTTTGTGTGCTCGGATCCTTCGACCAAGTTGATGCTAACTTAGCCATGTCTAGGAATCGTTGATCCCATTTATCTAATTTACTCATATCTTTATCATCACTGCCAATGCCAGCCAGTAGTATTCTAGCATCATTCATGGTAACTCCTACGGTGTTTTTGAACGTGTGACTGTTGCTTGCTGCACTGCATCGTCTTCACATTCTGCGTACTTAGGCACATCTCTATTATTAGTAAGTGCCATAACTGTTAGCATTTGTTCGTATGCTTCTTTAACAGCTGGGTCTTGTGATGCACGGACCTTATTCATTACAGTCATATCACTAGCAAACTGTTCCAAGCTTATTGTCGGAGAGTGTGACATTGATACAATGTTAACCGTTGTTTTCGTTAGACCAGGAGTAGAGAATTCATCTCGCTCAATGTTTACTGCTTGAATCCAAAGTCCGTAATGAGAAAGGTCCGCGTCAATCATTTGAATTTCGCTCCTGCTACTTCGTCTCTGTAGCGCATGTCGTTTCGCTTCCATTCTGCACCGTTGCCTTCCATGATGTCAATGCAGCGATCAATCGTACCGTTGGTCCAGTCACTAATCTTACCCATGTTCGGATGAGCTTCATCTAACAATGGTAGCATCTTGCTAATAGCATCGTCTATGCTCCAAGGCACGTATAAACGATCTGCGTCGTTTGCAAACGTTTCAGGAAATGATCTGTATGCTGGGTAAAGTACATTACAACCTAATGCATCAGCTTCACTTACTGTGTTACTAACCCAATCCTGCAATGCACAATTGAACATTATACGACTATTGTTTACAATTCCGTAGTACTCGTTCTTCTTTAAGTTTTCGTGTATTTCTAACTTGCCTTCACGTTCAAGGTGTCTTGCACGAACAACGTACTTTTCGTTATTACTACGTAGCGGACCACCTTGCATAATTGCAAACTTAACAGTTGGATCTATGTCGTGCATCTTTTCAATTAAGTCCATGTAAAAGTCTGGTTGCTTTTCCTGGTCCCAACGTGCGCCAAATACTACACGGCGTTCGCGATCTTCAAATGATTTTATTTGCGGTACACGAATTTGTACTTCGTCTTTACCAAATGCAAGTCCGCTAATGTTATACAGTGGAGCCTTCCAACGTGCTACTTTCATGTTCGCAATCATTTCTTCATTGGTTGCAAGTACACTAACGTTAGGCATAGCATTGATCATATCTTCGTAATGATCCATCCAGTCCATACCCCATACGTGAACAAAGTCATCTGGGTCAACGCGCTGTGCTAATGTACGCACAAATATCTGCGGACGATCACGTTCTGGAATCTGGCACATAATGTAACCTAATGACTCCATGCCAGGACTAAACATATCCTCAAAAAAGATACAGTCTTCGCCTGTCACTTCACCACTACGCATCATCTGAACTAAGTTCATCATCTGCGACATACTGAAAAATGATCTGCCATGTGCATCGAGAACCTGTCCGACTTGAATGGACTTCGTATTGTCTATTTCCTGACCGGGGACAATTACATAGTCGATCCCACGCTTTTTAAATGCGCGTTCACTCCAGTCCTGTAATTGTAACGTGTAACGGCCTTCATAGCTCTCCAGGCCCATGTAGATCAATTTTCTCATGTTTGTTTCCTATTATAATTTTGTAATGCACGACCTACTAGATCGTCATTGTCGATATCTGTAGATAGTGTAACATATCTAAAGCTTTCTTGCAAGTCACGGTATTCGCAATATTGCCGTTTCAGTGCATTAGTATCTGTGATTTCCGTATCTAAAAACTGTGCAATCTCTTGCATAGAATTCATAAAAGTATCAACGTTAACAAAGTCTAAGTAATCTAAATTGAATACACGACTATCGTTAATTGGTTCTTTGTATTTGCTGTGGTATTCACTAAACTCTTGTTCAAGTGTTATAGTAATAGCATCAATTATCTGCTCGTCCGTTAACCCTTTTATAGTGTCATCGTTGAGTATTGAATTTTTATACGTGAACTTATTGTTCTTGCGTTGTACATTATACACTGCCATTAACTCTGCTAACACGCTAGGAGTATAAACTCTAACTGCTTTAGCATCTGGGTATCTATCTAAGAGCCAGGTAGTGTTATCGTTTCGTGTGCCTTGATCGCATAGTACGACAAGTGTTTTGTTTAGTACGTCTACGTCTTCTAATAGTTCTAATTGGAAGTCGAAGTCTTTGTATGTTTTGCCTGGATTCTCTCTAAGAAACCTAGGTAGGTGATACGTGCGAATGTACTTTGCGCTGTGTGCATTGCCCGTCTCGGCAATGGTTGTTGTTTGTGCATTAACTGTACTGCTGAAGTAATCAGTTAATATTTTGTGCAAAAAGTGACCAGCACCACCCGACGGGTACATTATTAGTACAATGCCAGGCGATGCTTGATCGAGTGACACTACTTATTTGTTACCACGGTATGGACGACCTGTTGGACGTCGGTGGAATCTGTTTAAGTCAAATTCCCATTGATTTTTACAATTCTTTCCATTGCGGAATTTATTGTACTGCTGGAACGGATATGTACGCATGTTGTACAAATCTTGTTCGTTAAACTTATACCCGTGACTTACGCAGAATGCGCGGTAAGCTTCTAGGTCCTTCCATACCTGTTCAGTGCGTGGGTTCTTTTTAGTAGTGTTTCTGTATGACTTAGCCATAGTGTTTCCCTTGTGTAAGGTTTATAGTTATAATGTGTATTGTGTTGTTGATCCGTTTTCATTATCTTCGCTTACGCTAATAATGATCTCACGGCCGGGGTACTTCATTGCAATTTTCTCAAATAGATCATCGCTAATCATCTCGCATGACTTGTTATCAAGCTGCAAAATTCCTTCTTTAAACAATCCTTCGCAGTATCGTTTAAATTGTATAAATTCAATATCTCGGTCGTCATGCACCACTGCTATGCGTACCTCGAAATGAAATATATGTCTGTGTTCGTTTGCTAAAAAGCTAACGTCTTCTAAGTTTGTATCAGTAGCTGCTGCTGGGTATGCATGTATGCCTTCTCTTTGAAAGCGTACCCAAATACTTTTTCCTGCACGATTCAATCTCGATGCCACTGTGTCAAACTTTGCTTGTATTCTCTGTTCTGTATCCATAGTATATTATAACATACTCTTAATGTAATGTGTTAATGTTTAGATGATCTTGTCATCTTTGTATTTCTTCCAGTTAGTGTACTTGGTGTGATCCATTAAGTCGTGTAACTTATGGCACCATACACCTGGGTTGCTCGCCTGGAAATCTTTGTCGTCTATCTTAACTGTTGCGTTGTAACCAAGTTGGTTAGCGTAAGGAATCTTAACACTAATCATTGGAATGAAGTTTGGATGTTCTGATAAACCTGATTCAGCAAATCCTTCAACATGTTTAACATCAAAGTCAAGTGTACACCAAAAGTCATCTGGATGATCTAAAACTTCTTTTATCATTTTTTCCCAAGGGATCCATGATTCATCGTTGCCAGTTACATCAAAGCTCATGTTAGCACCGAAGTATACTGCCTTGCATCCGAGTGTATTTGCACGTTTAAGGATTTCACTTACAGGTTGAATGCCAACAACAAATAAAGTCTTTAACTGATATGCTGGAGTGTGTTCGACTTCGTACCCAACAAAGAAATCTGTGTTTTCGTTATGGTCTTGATTTTCGTATTCGCGTTTCATTTACTTTCCTCTATTCCTAAGTCTACTAAGCGGAACTCAATATCCCCAGGGCCTATTTTAAATGCTTCTTCACCTAGTGCTTTGCGTAAAACATCATGTCTTTCATGTGTTAATGCTGTACCGATGTATTCGCCTTTGTGGTATATTTCCCAGTTAAACTTTGAATTGTCTAGCTTCTTAGCTTCTTCAATTACCTGTCTGTTCATTTCACGTGCTGTGTTTAATGTTAAGAAATCTTCAGCACACAATGCTGCCTGCGCCCAGCCAATAAAACGATTTGCCTTAGCGCCAGTAACCTTACCGTAATACACTTGTTCAAGTATATCCTGTATATGACGTGCGCTTAATGCATGTTTGGTTTCAACGAATTCAGTTGATTCCCAGTCTACTAAGTCTAAGCACTTCTGTGCCATTAATTGTTCTTCAGTCATACAAACCTCATTTTTATCCAAGCATTAGATATCTTACATCTAGTCCACTTTTCTTCCCACGATGCTTCTGTGAGCCATTTTGTTTCAATTATCCTGCTGCCATCTTCTTGTGAACTTTCAATAGTTAACGGAAACAACAAGAACTTTGTTACTGTCCTGTATGTTCCTAATGGCGGCTCTACTCTTTTGCGTTGCATTAATCACCAAAGTCAAATAAGTTAGTAGCTTCTTCCGCAACTTGCGTCTTGGTTTTGCTAGGTTTCATAATTAAGTGAGCTTCTTCTGCAAGCTCTGCTTGTGCCTCATCGAGGTCAAACATAGCATCAAAGCTGGCTGCGGCATTAATAGCTTTCTTGCCACCCATACCACGCGCACCGCTGATGCCCATAAAGAACTTAGAATACATATCAAGTATTGCTAGGCGTTCTTCGTATACATTAGTTGAGAATACTGCATCTATTATATTTGTTATTGTGACACCAGTATTCTCGTCTACTAACATTTTAGGCAGACAACCACTATCGTATTGGCGGTTCGCTTCCTGTACACTGTTAATGTGGTGCCAAACATTGTGGCCCATCATTAATGCATACGAGAAACTATCCCAAGAAGTCTTCCCTTCCTTACCGACCTTATTAAGGTCACCTGGAGCATATACACAGACGTCTTTCATTTGTAGGTGTTCACTAATAGGACTATCTTCAAAGAGGTCGTGTATTCCATCTGCAACTGTACCATCACTGAATTTGCGTGTATCTTTTGCATACGCCTTGTTATCAGCAGTGGGGTTCATACGATATGACCATTTACCCGATTTATTCTTCTTAGTTAAGGTTCTATAGTCTGGGGTGACGGTCTCGTGATATATCTGCCCGTTGGCAGTAGCAAGGAACGGGCTTGCACAATCGAAACTAATTGTAAAGTTTGGATTATGTGTGCGTCGTACAGCTCGTTGCAATGCTGTTAGTAGTACTGCCCACTCTAGTTTACTTGTTCCTAGGAAGTGCATCCAATCCTGTTTGCCTTCTTCAAGTAAACCATCATGTATCAATGTTACTACTCTTTTAATAGCCAGGTGTGGGTCTGCCATGTTAGCACCACCCATTGCCCAACCTTTAAAATAATTTTCGTGCTTAGTTGGATCGCTGTATTCTTTCATCTCTTCGTACCAACGATCCGCATCGGAATGATTTGAACCTTGTAATACATTTAAGAACTTAGCATTGTTCGTTGCATGTTTCATAAAGTATTCGTGGTTGTATTTTGTTGCATCAACTGCATCTTGATAAGTTTTGATGTTTGTCTTTTTAACAGACTCAGCGTTGGTGCAAGTCCATGTTGGAATATCAAGTGTCATGCTGTAGTCGCTAATGTTACACAACCATTTCAGTACAGTACTTCTGTACTTCTCAGCTTTAGGACAATTAGGATCTGCCCAGTCTGCTTCCCATACGCCTTTAGCAATCTGGAAACCACCTGAGTCAGCTAGCAATAATGTATCACTGCTACGCTTACGAATCATGTTTTCCTTTGGTACGTCCTTAGTTAAATCTAAGTTAGCATGACCTGCTGAATACAATCCCCATCTGTACTTAAACAATCCGTCCTTGTTATTAAAGAAGTTCATCATTTCCATATCCGGAATGCCTGTTGGCATACGCGAAGGTGGAACATAGTTAGGATCGTCTTGCTGTTTGCCTATGTAAGTTGAGTAAAACGAACTAATAGCAGGTAAGAATACTGCATAATCGTTCTGTTCATTTGTTAAATTTTTATTCATCGTTACCTGTGTCTTTTAATCTGTTATACGTTTGCAACATACAAAACTGTTCAAACGCTGCCTTTATATCTGGAAAGGCTTCGTGTACACTTACACGATCATATCCGCGTGTATCTGGATGTTGGTCCAAAGTCCATTCGTATATGTCCCAGGTTTCTTGTTCTAATTTAGTAAGTGGTCTGCCGTCTGTGTACTTGCTCATAGTTTGTATTTTAACATAAACATAGTTTTATTACTATCATTATGGAACACTACATCCTTAATGCCGTAGCCTGTAATATCTTTTACAAGCTTGCAGCCGTACTCTTTTTCAAAGTCTTCTGTTGTCTTGTCATCAGCTGTAAAACTTTTTAGAGCTTTAGCTAGTACTATCAACTCTTCCCTGTCTAGCTTGATGTCAAGTTGACCGTGATATTGTGCGCGTTCCATTATCTAAAGAACAACCGTTTCATTGCTTGCTTGGTATAAAACCAGCCGCCGAAGTTATGTATACTAGAGTACACAATAAGGCCACCGCCTGCAATTGATAATATAGAACCAAAGAAGCCATAAAAGAATAAGTTGAATGCACCGTATATAACAAATATCACACCAAGTATAAACCAGGCATGCTGTACACTAAAGTTATGCACTAAACGGTTCTTTGAATTATAAAGACCATTTACAATGCGTTGCATAAAACTAGGTCTGCGGTTCTGCCTAAAACGATTTTCATGTTCGTATTTCATGATTTGTTTCCTGTTGTTAAAAGTGATTTTAGCACGTAGTATGCATTCCATGCTTCTTTTAGTGCCTGGTTGTCTGTTTCGACACCTTCAAGTAATTCAAAGTAATGCCTTTCCCACGATGGTCTGCGGTCAACTGCTTCCTGCTGTGTTTCTGTTAATGCACGAATAGTTTTAATCTGTTCCCATGCATCGTTTAATGTTGGATTGTCTCTGCGAAGTTTTTCCATTGCCGACAAAGAGTTTTCTTCAATCTCAGCTTGAATTTTAGCTTCAATTTCTTCTTCAGTTAATCCTTCAAGTGAATCTATTTCTGCCATTACTTTTTCACCAATTGTTTTATTGCCTGATACTTATCCCATGCATCCTTTAATGCTGGATGGTTCTCGTGTAGTATCTTTTCTTCGAGCTGTTCAATTTGTATAGTTTGAAGCGCGACTTTAAGTTGCATTAACTCTCGCTTCTCTTCGTCAATTGCACTTTCAACAGGTACGTTGTTCAACCAAGGTTCGTAGTCAGACATATCAGGCATTTTCCACAGTCCTTAAAATGATTTGGTACTTCTCCCAAGCATCTTGTAACGCTGGGTACTCTTCACGTAACTTGCGTTCTTTGATTTCTTGTTGTTTGTACGCTTTGTTTTTACGTTTCGCAGACCTAAGTAAGTCTGTACGCTTATCAATAAGATCGCCATCAATGCTGTACATAAAACCTTCCTCTAGAAACTCATCATTCATCTGCTTTTGTCAACTTCTTAGTTAATTGGTATTTGTCGTATAAATCCTGCAATGCAGGGTTCTGCTTACGTAACTCTTTTTCAAACTCTAATTGTTCTTCTAATGCTTCAATACGAGATTCTAACATTTCAAATACGCTCTCATATGATGAGCCTCGTGGAACGTCAGCTATTCTCATAAAGTCAACCGCCACCGTCATTGCCTACGTTGTCGTCAGCTGTCTTTACTAATGTATAAACAACTTTGTACTGATCGTATAATTGCTGCAAAGCAGGGTTCTGCTTGCGTAACTCTTCTTCTCTCTTCTGCTGAGCTAGTAAATCGTTGAGCTGGGTCTTCATTAACATAAGGTCAGACTGCATATCAATAAGCTCGTAATTACCTTGAACCATAACCTGAACCTCAGGCTGACCCATGTTGTTGTAACCTTGGGTGGTGGTTATGTCTATCATTGGGCCAGGCTGAATCTTCAACATGTTATTTGCTCTGCGCTGGTAAGATGTATGTGTATTCTGCTATGCCGCTATCAACAATAATCTGTGCTGCACCGTCATCGCTGATGCGAAGTACTTTATCGCCTGGTAAGCTAAGAATGTTAATAACATGTGCAATTGGCCAATGCCAGCTACGCTTTAAGTCGCCTGATACGTCAGGTGTAAATACAAAGTTACCTGCGTGAGTGCTGTGATCGCCAAAGTAAAATACTAAATCGCCGTCTTCTGTTTTGGCAATGAATGTGCTTTCTGTTGGGTTAGCTGCTGCCTGGAACTTCAAACGCTGAATGCTTGCCATTGATGGTTCAAGCTCAACATGCCATGACACGCCTTTAAACTTAACCGTCTTAAGTTGGTCTTCAACGATTTCTTTAGTCATAAACCTGTAATCGTTTGTGAAGTCACCAGTGGTATTTAAGAAGTTCATACTAACTGGACCTTTAACTGCATCCTGCTTTACTGTAATAACAGCATCGTTTAAATACTCATCGATACCAAGAATAGTTTTCAATGTTGACATGTTTGGCATACCAAACGTGCCCTTAAACTCAGCAATCGGTTTATGAAACGTTGCTTGGATAACTACACTTTTATCTTCTGCTAGACCTTCAATTGAAGTTTCTGTGTCTGTACCAGTAACCTTAACTAAGTCAATGCACCCTAAATCATGTGTATGTGCAATTAAATCTTTTAAATTATCAATCATTTTTATTCCTCTATTGTTTTACAATTATACTTGAACTAGTAATAAAAATCAAGTATTTCGGTGGCTATTCGTCTACAATTTGTCCTAACGTCTTGCCACCTTTAAGTGATGTGAGTGTGCCTGGCTTCTTAAGCGCAAACCAAGAGACTCGATCTGTTGTTACTGACTCGACAATTTCGAAGCCAGCGCATTCGCATACCCTTCCTAACATAACTCCAGGTGTGTAACAGTACAAACCTTCTTCAAAGTTTCTTGCTCCAGCTGGTAAGTCACAATTGTTATACGTAAACAATAAGTGACCGCCCGGCTTTAACAGCTCAAACGATTCTGCTAGGTACTGCCTAATAACATCCATTGGCTTGAAATTTATAAAGTGCTCCATGACAATTAACCCAATCTGTCCTTTCGGAACTAAGTTAGTTAAGAACTGTTCTTTATTCTCATTAATCTGTTTGAATCGAATTGTTTCGTACAGACTTCCGGGTAAGTTTTCTTTAAGCCAACCAGTAACATCGCATTGTTCCATAACATAAAAGACATCACTCGCTTTAAGTGCATTAAAGAACCTAAGAGAGTTAGGCCTAACATATACTGTTGCATGATGCCAAGACGAAAACTGTCGGATTGTTGAAACAAACTTATGTTCGCTCTCCTCGTTGTCAACAAACTGATCAAGCGATCTGTACTTTGCTGCTTCCTCTAGATTGAACCAATCCTTGCGTTCGTCATACATGTCGTAGCTAGTGTTAAGTGGTTCCTTAGATAACTGTTGCATTAATGTATTTGCAGTAATTTTTATTTTATCTATGTCTTCGACTAATGATGTGGTATCGTTCAGTATTGCAAAGATGTCCTCATCAATTTCGTCTAAGTCAATTGCTAAGTCACTGTCTTTCAAGTCGCGTATATTATCCCTAATATCAGAAAGTTTTTTGTCAAGAGCTATTAGCTCTGGAGTGATATTCCAATTATCGATTGTTAACTTCTGTGTTAGTAAGTCGCTTAATTTCATTTAAAACTCAAATAGGTTACCGAATGTACTACTCGTATCAGTATGTGCTTTTAAATCCCAATCCAGCACACCAAGCAAGTTGTCAACCTTTTGGTCAATAACTGTTGCTTCCATTGTTGCATCATCAAATGGTAAATCCTTAAACCACTGCGGAATATTATTCTCATCCGTAGGACGAGCGACACTTGTAATGTTCAGCGGGTTGTCTTTTAACCTACAAATAATTGCCTTACTACCGTCAGTTATTGCCATAGTAAAGTTATCATTGTACAAGTTGCGAAGATTATTGTAGTTATAACCAGCACGTACATGACCGGGCAACCTTGCCTTTTCACCTTTCTTCTGTGCTGCTCTTTCCTGTGCGCTGTACATTGTTAGGTTGTTAATACGCTTAGGAGATCCTTTCTCCCATGATGGTAATGCACCAAACTCTTTCTTAAACTCAAGTATTTGATCAATTACTTTCTCTTTACCAAGTTCGTTAAGTGTAGAGTCAAGTATGTCCTTTAAGAACTCTTGTACTACAGGCGGAGTATCAGAACGTTTTAAGTCTAATCCCATTGCCTTAACTTTACCTGGCTTACCATCAACATCAAGTCGCTTGCCTTCATTATCAACAACCATAATTGCATAACGTTTCTTGGTTATAAACAAACCATTCACGCCAACAACTTCTCGTCCGCACTTAATAAGTTCGCCGTAGTGGGTAGGACAATTAAATGCCCTGTGCATGTACGGTGGAAAACTTATATTACACTCTTCTGCTAAACTGTCGTAGAGTGCAATAGCGATGTCTACGTCCCATTCCTGCTGTCCTGATTCTACTGCGTCTTTAACTACAGGCCATGCTGTAAAGTAAGCTGAGTCAGTATCACCGTAAACAATGCATTCACCAACATGATCATATTCGCCGGTAAGACATTGGTTAACTTGTGCATCCATGTGCTGTGCAATTGCTCGTCCTGTAAGTGTTGTAGACTGCCCGATACGTTTATCAAAGAAACGACAATGCTCGTTTAAGATAGCGCCGTACAGTGAGTTCAAGTTGATCTTTTTAACTAACTGTCGCTTATCCCAGTACTCAACATCTGCATCTAAGCCTGCTGCAATAGCTTGCTTTAACTTGGCCTGCATTTCTTTACGCTCTGCGTACCAACGTTTTAACAGGTTTGGAATAATACCGGGATTCTTTAAACTAAAGATAGTACCGTTCGCAGATACAATCCAAGGTTGATCACTATTGAATATTAAATCATGTGCATCCTTAGCAGTCATTGTTGAATCGCCTGCTAGTTTAGCAAACGTAGATAGGTCATCAGATGTCTTTGGTTCCCAGTCAATGGTAACTTGTACGTCATCGCGACGTTCCATGACTGCTGTGTATTCTAGACTACCGAACAAACCTTCCCAAGCTGCTGCAAATGAACAACCCTTTTTCTTTTTAGACTTACCGTTAGCTGCCTGTATAACCTTGTCGGCCATTTTATCAGCAATGTACTTGTCTGTTTCAATTGGTCGTAACTGTCCAACAATAGTTTCAGGAGCCATGTTACATGCTTGAATAGCAGATGGATATAGACTGTTAATATCGACTGAGCCAATCCACTTATGTAAACCCTTCTTAGGATATGCTACATATGCGCCTGCTGCCTGTGTATTTTCATCTTCTCCGTAACGTACTTTGTCTGGCACAACAAAACCTTGTTCATGCGCTTCGTTGATAATTGCTTGCTCTGTTACTGCAACCGCACCCATAGTCTTAGGAATAAGAACTGTGTTTTCGTGTGCAACTGAGTTAGCTAAGTCAATGAACTTTAACTTCTGATCCAGTTTATGCAGTAGCATGGTATCTTGTTGGTTGTATTCAATGAACTTCGGAAAGTCCCTGTTGTACAATGCATCAAGCGAACCTTCGTATGCAACCTTAGTTTCGTTAAGTTCGTATTCGCCTATTGAATCTAAGCTGTACGATGGCATTTCGTGATATGTGTACTTGCGATATAGCTGCATGTAATCCATATGGATACGACCAGTTAAATCGTACGTAATATTCTCGCCACCAAAGCGTTCAAACGTGCGCTTCTTGGGAAGTTTATCCCACAAACAAAAACGTCTTGTATCATCCTTAGACAGCACTCGTGCAATACGATTAACCATGTACGGAATATCGTAGCCTTCACTGTTCCATCCACTTAGTACATCTGCATCTTCGATAATATCAAGGAAGTCTTTAAGCATTTCCTTTTCGTCTGTGTACAGGATTGTATTTTCGTATCTGCTACATATCTCTTTTGCTTCAAGCGGAGACATGTGCTGTGGTGCGATAACCTGTGTAACAAGTTGATCAGTCCAGTTAAGGTACGTTGAAATAGCTGTTACTTTGTTGAACGGATCAGTTACGGGACTAAATCCTTTTTCAGTATCAAAGTCTACCTCGATATCGAAAAATGCTGTTTGTAAGTCTGGAAACTCTGCGCCTCTGTAATTCCGTTCAAGGCAACGTGCAATAGGTTGGAAGTCGCTTTCGAACAACTGCGAGCCGCCGTGCATACGCTTTTCTTTTTGATACTCTTTATGTGAGTTTGATGTAAACTTATTAAGTTTATTGCCGTACACTGACTTATGCTTGCCGCGTGGATCGCTATAGAAAAACGTGTACTCTGCCGGGTACTCGACAAAGACACGCTTACCGTGTACTCTTTCTACAACAAATACCGTGTCTTTATCTTTATCGTATCTAGCGTCTACGAAACTCATTATTCAGTGCGGCCCACTGATTCTAAGATGTTTTCCAATAGCTCAAAGTCTGTAGTAGCTTGATGGAATGTTGACTTGTGTGCTGTCTTAATAGCTTTGTTAAGTACAGCTGGCTTGATATCCATTTCTTCTGCGATTGCTTTTACGGTGTCTTTTAGACCACCGTTTAGTACTTCAATTTCTGATAGTACTGATAGACCTTCACTCATTAAGTGCTTTAGTTTGGCCTTTTCTTCTGAATTAAAAACTTTATTGTCTGACATTTATTATTCTCCTATGAATGTGTATTATAGTGTAGTACTTAATAAATGTCAATGCAATAGGCAAAAAAATAGGTCCCTAAGGACCTATAAATTTATTCTGTTATTTGGAGGTTATAAGCCTAGTACTTTACTCGGCGCCGGACTTAATTCAAAGCCACGTTTTTCTGCTGCGGCAACTACTTGCTTCAGGTAGACTTGTAACTTAGCTTTTCCGTGCGGATCTAAAGTGCGTAACTTTTGGAGAAGCTTCTGCCACGTTGCGTTTAACTTTTGGTTTGCTTGCTGATGTTTTGCATCAGCTGCGGCTTTGTTGCCTACGCCAGTGTCGCGATTGATACCTTTAACGCCCGCAAATGCTGGGTCTGGCTCAAAGTCAAAACCACCGTCTGCTTCAAGTAGTGCAACGACTGACTTACATAGCTTAATAGATTCATTAAGCATTTTATTTTCGCGTAACGGTTGTTTGTCGAATAATTCAAATAATTTCATAATAATATTTATCTCTGTTTTAGCGTATTAACTGAAACTTCGAGCCCAGTCGTTTGCGTTCTTAAAGCCCTGATCACGTGCTAACATATTAATTTCCTTCATGCTCATGTTATGCATAACCATTAAATGGTCAATTGGGTCTCCGCCGCCTGCTGCAATATCACCAAACATGCTAATAGCATTATGGTCAATTCTTTTCTTAGGCTTTTTCATTTTCATTTCTAATTCCCAACCGTTCTTTTGGAAATCAATAAATTCTTTTGCTCTGTCGAACTTGCCATTTGGATATATTGCAAATCTAACGTTGCCGTTGCGACCTAATAAAGCTACTTCGTCACCTTTCACTAATGTAACATCGCTGTATAAGTGACCGCCGGACTTTTCTAAACGTGATACTGTGTTGTTCTGTTGTTCTGTCGGGCCTGCTGGAGCTGCTTCGCTCATGTATTTTTCAAAATCCCTGTATCCACGACGCCTTAATTCACGGTTAATTATTTTGATTTGAAATTCACGTGGAGTACCTTCGCCTGGTGATTGTTGATCGTCTATACCTTTGCCCTGAAGCCTAAGTAATGTTTCGTCATCCATATCTTTAACGGCTGCCATCATGTCTTGTGGCTGACGGTAACCATCCCACCAAAATGCTTTATTCCATCTTTTGCCTAGGCTATCGGATTTTGCTTCTTCGACACTTTCATTCTTTTCATTGTGCTGTTTCCAAGCTGTAGCATAAAGCACTTCTTCCCACTTATCGCCGTACTGGTCTTTAAAGTCCGCTTTGCGATCTTTAATCCATCCTTCCATGCCCGGTGGTGCTTTCTCGTTAATCTCAGCTTCGCCTAAAATGTCAATTGGTTCTACTGCCCCGGCTCTATTTCGTTTACCCATATAACCTGTAAATTCCGTTTTATTTGCTAGTGGAAAGTACTGGTCGCTGTCGTCTGTTTCAACAGGTGTTTCATTTGATAACCAATGATAAGCACCTGCTGGAGTTTGCCCAACGTGTGTTGCCCATCGCGGTGCTTGGCTAGCTTTTGGTGCGCCGGGTGTTGTCTTGACTCCCATCTTGCGGCCAATTGTATCGATTACGGACCCTTCGTGGATACGTCGTGGTGTTTCAAATAATTCAAATAGTCTCATTCGCCGTCTTCTATTGTTAATTGGTAGTCAAAGATATCACCTTTGTACTTGTCGCTTACGTGTGATTCCTTTGCAACAAGTTTAATCGTTTTGCCTTGGCTCATTAAACGTTTCATATCATCAGCCATACTATCAAAGTTTGATGTTGACATGCCTTCGTTAATTGGTTCTTCAGCTAAGTTAAACTTGCCGTTATCGCCTTTGCTTAACTCACGTGCTTTGCGTTCGTCGTGTAATTCTTTCTTAAATTGGGTTGCTTTGTCTTCTTCTGTCTCGTCCATTGAACGGAAAAGGTCTGCTAGTGATTGCTTCTTGTTCATTTCAGTACGCGGTGCTTCTGGTTGGGTAACTGTGTCTTCAAGTATTTCTGCGTGTGCTACTGTAGCCATTCTATCGCCACCTGCACCATCACCTAAATTAAAACGCTTGCCAACTGCATAGTAATCAAGCATCTGCTCGTCGGATAGCCCAGCTGCCATGTTAGTTGACATTTCTTCGCCTGTGTCAAATGTAACTTTGATTGCACGTAAACCGCCTTCTGTAACTGCGCTTTCGCCTACGTTAATCTTTTCAAGTTCATCAACTACTTCTTTACCAGCTTCTGGTTCACCCTCTTCGCCGCCTACCAGGAAGTTACTTGCTGGGTGTTTAGTATCTGTATTCTTTGCCATTGTATGTGTACTTGGCATTTGGTTAACGCTCTTTTGCTGTGCGTCTAACCCTTCTAACAATGATCTCATTGCATTCTTTTCAGCGGCAGCGGTACTTTCTTTCTGCTCACCTGTGTTTGCATCCGTTACTATTCCAGTGCCGCCTTCAGCATTAGAAAAGTTCTTTAGGATGTTTGTCATATCATTGTCAATCATAATTAGTCCTTGCTATTAGCGTATTTACCTGTTTTCTTGGCTTTTTTCTTTGTTTTTGGCGCACGTTGTACAGGTGCACCAAGTGGTGCTACTACTGTTGCCATACCGCCTGCACACGTTGTTTCGTTCAGGCTATTCTTTTCAAGTTCAATATAAGATGCAGTAACATGACTTAATCGGTAATCGCCAAACTCTGCTCTACGTAGCTCATCAATTAGGTCTGCTGCTGTTTCACGCCACTCAACGTCCTGTCCTTCGTAATCCCAACGTTGTCCTGGCTTACGATTCTTGTTCCTAGGAACTGATACAATAACGTCCATATTTCTTTTAGCAGATGCTTTGTGTGGCTCGCCTAATTCATTAGCAACATAGTTGTCCATGAAATGCTGTAGTTCTTCTTCGGTGCGGCTGTAGTCAGTGTCCTGTGGATAGTAATCATCCTCAGTTATAAATTCTGTTGCTCTCATGGTAATATCTCAAATTTGTAGTTGTCTATCATTTTAGCATCACCTAATTCAATATGCGGGTTGCTAACTGTGAACTCACCAATGCTAGGTTCTAACCTTTCAAGGCAAAATTCATATACACCTGGTACCGCTTTTACCTGGAGCATTTCTTTAATATATGTGTTGTCGTTGTACTTAAATGTGCGTTCGGTGAACAATTCATCGTTTAAATAGATTCTGTACTGCGGCGGAAAGGCTTCCCACTTGCATCTAACTTCAAATCTAACTTTGACAAATTTTGGTTCCATAACACTATTTAGCGTTCCATCTTAGCTAGTCTAGTATAATAGTCCGGCAACTCATTTAAATGATCTAGCGCAATTTCTCTTGCCGCTGCTCTGTTTGTTATGTGCTCTAATTCAACACCCGTACCCTTATCTAACTGCGCGTTGATTTCGTCGACAGTTACACCGTGCTTTGCAGCAATCTGCTCAACTGATGGTGTGTCAACACTTGGCATTATTTCTTCTGTTATAAATTCTGTTGATTTCATATGTTATCCGTATATCCAATCGTTAACTAGCTTGAATCGGATGTTAAATGCATTCATAAACAACTGCATTTCTTTAAGACATTCGTGCTGTCCTCCGCCACCAAGTAACGATCCACTAAGTGATTTTAAATCACCAATGCTGATGTCTGGAATGTAAATCCCATCATCGTACATCCACTCGCCGCCATCATCGCCAACAAGTTCTTTGAATATTTCTTCGCCGTTTTCTTGTCGCTCGATAATATCTCTACTATCGGTCATGTCATTCATAACCATGTAACGTACTACTTTAATAATAGTGCTGTCATCTACACCTTGGTCCATCCATGAACGTAACCAAGCATATGACTTCTCTTTAAAATTTATGTTGTGTGCTAGATCTTCATCTAGGCCGTGTTCCATATAATGATAAGCTACTTCAGACGGTGTGTCTTCAATGCCAACATCTTCGCCGTTAAAAAATGCAGTAACGTTTGGACGTTTTGCATTTATGTAGGCAATGGCTTCTTCTATAGCATCATTGTATCCAAAGTCGTCGGATTGATATGCTGGTTGAAAGTCTATTAAAATAACACTATTGCCACGCGCTTCAAATAATTCCATTAGTCTGTCGCCTTAACTATTAAAACTGGTACTTCTGATACACCAGCTTGTATTGCTGCCATTGAGCGATGCAACCCTTCTTGTGATATGCGTGGTCCTTTTGAATAGTCTAAAGTAAGAATTGGAAACTTCTCTCCACTCTGCATTTTCTCTGCATAACTAGCAGCTAATTCTGGATCACGTTGGCTGACAATTTCGTCTGGTGTTTTACCAAAGCCTTTTGCTGCACGTTTTATATATTCTTGCGGCGACATTTTAATTAATTCAGTCGCTATCCCTTTTGCACGTTCAAAGTATTCTGGGTTCTGCATCATATTATCGTAGTACGGCATGTCTGTTGTATCCGCATGAAATGCGTCTATGCTTTCATTCAAACCCTTGGGTACACCGTTTGTTTGTAACATAGGCGGTATACCATCGTCAGTTGTTTTAAAGCCTAACTTTTCAGCTTCGATACGTGTTTGTGCTTCGCCTACGTCAGGAGTAACATTACTGCCTTTACGTATTAAGCCAACACCTTCTGAAGCGAATTGCTTGCCTTTTAATCTTGTATTTGTAACTTTCTGTATTAGCTGCCATGCTTCTTTATTCTTATTAGCTGCTATTAAACGGGTAAGTAAATCAACTTGTTTCTTTGGTGCTATTTCATAGAACTTCATAACTTCCATTACACCAATGTTGCCATTGTACGATGCTTCAAACACAGATAAGTTACCTGCTGCTTCATGTATGTAATCGTAATCAAAATCATCAAACAAGCTGCTACGTGCTGCAAACAAACGCTTAATCATACCTTCAGTTGCATGTGTTGACTTGCCTGTTTCGAACTCTGCTTTTAATTCTTGTGCCAATGCCTCTGGCTTTTCCTTAGTGTGTTCTAAGCTTAAGTCGCGATCGTCATGTGCGCGTTTCTTTGCCCAAAGCTTTGCAAAATATCCATCTGTACGTAACATCTTAAATGCTAAGTTCTCTGGTCCGAATTCACCGTGCTTGTCTAGGCCTGCTTGTCTGTACTTCTTAACTAGATCCAAAACATCGTTTAAGTATTTACGGTTGTCTGATGCTAATGCACGGATAGCCAGGTTCTTTAAATTTTCGTATTTTAATAGCGTTGCTGTATCGTTAAGGTTTGCACGTTGCTTCGTTGGAATTCTATTCCAATCGTCCTTCATAACACTATAACTACCTAGCGAATGATGTGCTTGTACTGCATCTTGTACGTACAATTCAACATCGTAGCCTTTGATTTTAATGTCGTGCATATCGTTGTATTGATACTTCTTAGAATCAAATAACTCTCTGTATATGTCGCTGTCTGGAAGTTGTGTGAAGTCCACTATTAAGTGTAAGTCGATGTCTGAATGTGGTGTGTAGCTGTACGCTGCATTGGAACCACTTACTTCGATATCAACAAGTGCAATGTCCTGTACACCAAGGAACTCGCGGAAGTGATCGGCAATCTCCATTAGCTTATTACGGACCATCGGACGCATCTTATTGCCCATAAAGACTTGTGGGTTTAAATCAGTATTAAAGTCAATAGCTTTTGCTAATTGAAAGTTGTCTAATTCTGCTAAGTTCATGACAGTATTTATGATGAACTACGGACGCACTGGCTGAACGAGCTTGTGCGACCATACATGGCCGCCAATATCTTGCCAACGTTGTGTAAATTCCCATTCCTCTTCGCAGTATGTTCCGTTACGTACACCAGTATCAAAGTAAGTCCTCAAAAATGGGTCTTCGCCTATTTGTACAATCTTCTCGTGATCCTGTAAATGTATCAGTGCCTCACGACTTACTAGCATAAAGCCATTGTTTATTCTACCAACCTCTTCAATATCGCCTTCGCTCGCCATAATATCGCTATGGTATCCGCCGCTGCCGATTATATGTTTCTTAGATGATAGTAGTGCTAGTATATGGAATGGTTCAAACAATACGTCTCCGTCAATTAATAACATGTGGGTAGTGCCTGGTGAATTCATAAAGCCAGACGTTAGGATGTTACGTGCTGTTGCACCTTCATCTATTGCTGATGCTGTACTTGCTATGCCCATTTGCATTGCAAGTTCGTTCCATTTTTTAAAGCTTTGGAATGTGCCAACAGATACGCCAGCACGACATGCTATACAAACATGTACGCTTTGATCTTTAAGGTAGTCTAGTGGTGCTAAGTTTATGTTCATGTTCGTGTTCGTATTTAATACGATTATGAACGTAGATTAAAATTATTCAGGAATTCTGCAAATTCGCGGACTAGGTCTTCTGTTTGTACCATACCCATTGATTTATCAAACTGCTTACGGACTTTGCTTCCTACCTCTTCGCCATAAAGGTCGGTAAGGATTCTGTTACGTGTCTTACTGTCTGCTACTGCATACATATCACGTATCTCAGTTGCGCCAGTAATCTTTTTGCCAGCTACAGGGAAAGTAACTGTTGGAGTTGCATATGCATACATATGCCCTGATGATACAGGTTGTGCATCTTTACGCAACCATTGTATAGCTGCTCGCTCACCATTCTTTTTAAGTGCATACCCTTCTTCGTCAGTGTTAGTACTAACTAAACGATCGCCGTCCTTTTGACTTAGTGCAAGAATAAGAACAGTGTCTGCGGGATTGAATGGAATAGCATCTTTAATGAACTTATCAACGTATACATTCTTAACTTGAACAAACTTTCCAGTAGGTACGCCCATTGCTACTGCAATACGCTTCTTCTCTTCCCACGTAAATGGATCCTTTGGCCCTGGTGCTTTATCAGCAGATGCCATGTACACACTATTACCACCAAACTTGTTAACTAACCAATCAAACGATGCCTTGTGGCCTTTATGTGGTGGCTGAAATCTCCCTCCAAAAACTACAATTTCTTTCATTTCTTAATTCTTCCTTTGACCCACCCGGCTGGCACATCATCTTTTTTAAAATACTTATACTGTCCTGTAACAGGGTTATGGTAACCAACTGTTCCTGTAAACATCTTAGATTCTTTTCTTTTCTGAGCCTTAATAACTGGATCATCTTGCTTTTGTATATTTATCAGTCTAAGTTTTTCTTTTGTCTCTTCGGTTATTATCTGTTTAGCTCTTGTTTCTTTCATTAACGTTCTTGTTTCTTTAGAGTGTTTGTACCCTGTCATTCCTGATGTTTTGCCTCGTTTAATTATTGCTGCTTTGTGCCTCTTTCTTACTTCTGGGTTATGCATAGGATTATTTTTGGTAGCCATCGATTTTACGTATTTTAGCACGATCAACTATTGAATTATAAACTTTAGTATATTTGTTATTATTAAACATACTGATATTTAGTTGGAATCGGCCGCCGTAAATTACTTTTTGGGAAAGTTTAAAATATTTGAATTTTGTTTAGCTTCTGATAATACTTGCTGGAGTTCTACAGCATTTTGGAATTCAGAGACTTGGCTCCAAAATATACTGACTATAGCATTGTACCTTGCTATTGGGTCTTTGAATTTGTTAAGTTGTTGTTCTAACTGCCATTGAAATTGCAAACAACGTTCTAATCTATCTGGACAATCAGCGCATAAGTCTGTGATGTGTTTCTCGATGGTTTCCTTACGATAGGTTTCGTAAGCTTCTGGATCTGCTTTGTACAGTTCCATTAATTCGTCAAACGATTTCTCGTCGCACATTTAGTCACCTTTATTTGTACTTGTCATAGTACGGATTAGCATTTTGTCTTTTCATGGCGTTTACTGACCATGTATAGATTGTCTTTGCTAAGCCAGCAATATCTGCTCGCGTAAATTCTTTGCCTTTTCATTTACTGTCCTTAGTATCCGATTGATACTTTGTTTATAGTTCCAGCTGTAAAGCTCGATACTGTGACACGTAGCCATGTATAATTGCCTTCCAGGTTAACAAAGTCATTTTCAGTTAACGGGTTAATACCGTCACCTACAGTTTGGATTGGAAAATAGTTGCTGGTGTCGCTTGATTCGTCAAGCGTAGCTTCTATAGTTAGTACTCCAACAAATCCAGTTAAGTACCAAGATGTAGTTTGTACACTCTTGTCCTTGCTGTAGTATGCTGCTGCCTTCTGTGGGATTCCACTAAAGGTTGCGGCACTGCCATCATAATTCTCAATAGCAGTGCCGAACGTAGTAGACGGTAATAAATTATACGATGATGTTTTCATACCTGTATTTATCAATCTTTAGGCTTGAACTGATCAAGTACAATGTAACCGTCATCGCCTACTTTACCTGGCTCTGCAGGAACGATTGGACTTGGCAGTGATGGCATCGGATGTGACTTGCCTTCCTGGTCAAGGAACACCACTTCATCGTTTACATAATCAGCTGTGATTGTGCAATTGCTTAACGCTTCAAACAAGATACGCTTACTAAGTGGTTTCTTAAATACTTCAGAAATCTCACGTTTAATAGGTCTTGCGCCAAGTGTTGCATCGTAGCCTGTATCCGCAATATGGTTAATTGCTGCTTCGGTTACTTCGAGTGTAATGTTCTTAGACTTTAAGCTATCCTTAAGTTCGTTAACAAACTTAACAACAATCTTCTTAACGTTAATGTCTTCAAGCTTGTTGAACTTAGCAATACCATCAAGTCTGTTACGGAACTCAGGCTTGAAGAAGTCTTTAACTGCTTTGTCTTCTTCGCCGGTACGTTCTAATGGAGTACCAAAGCCGATGTTGTTGTTTTCGTTAGCTGATGCACCTAAGTTAGATGTTAATATAACAATGCAGTTTCGTAAGCTAACTGACTTACCTGAACGACTAGTAATCTTACCTTCGTCAAGTACCTGTAGTAATACATTCATTACATCAGGGTGAGCCTTTTCAACTTCGTCTAACAATAGTACAGAGAATGGGTGTTTGCTAACATCCGATATTAGCTTACCGCCACCGCCTGACTCTTCAAAGCCAACATAGCCTGGTGGTGCACCAATTAATGATGCTACTGTGTGCTTCTCCATGTACTCAGACATGTCATAACGTAACAGTTCCATATCTAAGTTTTCACTAATTAACTTAGCAAGTTCAGTTTTACCTGTACCTGTTGGGCCTAAGAATAAGAAGCTAGCAACCGGCTTGTTTTCTTCTGCAAGTCCACTGAAGTTAACATAGATTTTATCAAGTACTTCGTCAACTGCTGTTTCCTGGCCGTACAGTTTGTCATCAATGTTATGTCTAAGTGACATAAGAGTCTTGCTCTTTTCATTGCTTAAACGTTCTGGCGGAACACCTGTTACTTTGCTTAACTGTAAGATAACTTTTTCTTCAGTTACAATTGCATTCTCGTTATCGCTTGCACGTTCTTTAGCGCATGCCGCATCAAGTATGTCAATTGATTTGTCTGGATTGTGTCTGTCGTGGATGTAACGTATGCTTAGATCAACTGCTGTTTTAATAGCTTCTTTGTTGATTAGCACTTTGTGGAATTCTGATAAACGATCTGCAACCCCTGTTAAAATCTTAACAGTAGTTTCCTGATCCGGCTCATCAACTGTTAGTTTGTAGAACCTGCGCATTAACGCTTTATCTTTTTCAAAGGACTCGTAGTACTCGTCCCAAGTTGTGTTTGCAACAACCTTAATCTTACCACGTGTAATTACTGGCTTAAGCATGTTTGCAAAGTCTAACGAAGTTCCACTGCCGGCGCCTGCGCCTTTCATAGTGTGTGCTTCATCAATAAACAGGATGCCTTTACCTGAGGATTCAAGTGCCGATATAACTTTCTTGAACTTCTCTTCAAAGTCACCGCGGTACTTACTACCAGCTAACATGTCGCTGATGTTTAGTTCCCATACTGTGTGGTCTTCTAAGAATTTAGGTACTAGGTTATTAATGATGTTTTGTGCAAGGCCTTCAACAATTGCTGTCTTACCAACACCGGGCTCACCTATCATTAATACGTTAGACTTGAACTTTTTAGCAAGTATTTCAATTGCATCTTTGATTTCTTCGTCACGTCCAATAAGTGGTTCTAAGTCACCAGCAAGTGCCTTAGCTGTAACGTTGGTGCAATGTTCTTCAAGTAGTTCTGCAGACTGTGCGTCTGTTAAGCCACCTTTGTTATCGCTGTAATGATCATTCCAGTATTCAGCAAATGCTTCTTTATCATCAATGCCGTACTTTAAAATGAAGTAATGTGCATGACTATTTGTTTCACTTGAAATGCTTAGGAATAAATCGATGGTAGTAACAAAGCGTCTACCGCTGAATAAAACTTGTGTAACTGCGCGGTTGAACACACGCTCTAAGCTGTTTGTACGTCTTGGTACATCGCTCGATGCAGTTTTTGTGGTTGGTCCTGGTAACAATCCGTCAATATAATCTTCAATATCTTTGATCATATCATCTGCATTGACACCATAACCCTTGAGACATAAATAGAATGGTTCATAACTTACTAAGGCGACAAGCAAGTGTTCAAGGAGTACGTATTCGTGTCCTTTCTTTTTCGCTAGTGCAATCGCATAGTCGGTTATTTGTTCAATCTCTGGATTAATTTGCATATTATTCTATCCCTTCTTTTGTCGTTGGGCACGGTCAATGCCATTATGTAGCCGATCAATAGCTTTTTTAATCTCGCCATCCTCGTCTATTAGTGTAATTTCTTTAGTGCTACCTAAGTAATTGGTATAACTTAAGTGTATTGTACTGGGTTCTGGGTCCGTTTGCAAGTCTTTTGGCTCAGTTATGGTTGGATTGAAGTAAAAATGTGGCTTTGCTTTGGTAACCAGTATCTTTGAGTCTAGTCCAACATCTGGGCCAGTTACTAGTGTTCTGGTTGTTAGATTTAGGGCAATTAACATTTCGATACCTTGTTTTTGGTTAGTAGCTGGTACTTCGAATGTTACATCGCTTGCGGGTTTCTTTAGTGGATTATCTTTTATACGTAGCATTAAAATATTTAGCCTTTATTGCTGCGAATCAAAGATAAAAGTGCCTCCGGAATGTCTTTAGGAATTTTGCCAATAAGGTTGACTAGCATGTCACCTCTTGAATTAGGGTCAATTCTTGATTGTATACCTTTGCCCTTAACGCGCATAAAGGTACCTGGTTGTGTTCTTGCTGGGACTCTAATTCGAATTATGCTACCGTCAATGGTTGCAACATCCAATTCTGTACCTGTAATTAAATCCCAGATACTAATGTCCTGCTTCCTTATTAAATTTCGTTCGTCTACGTCCCAATTTGGGTCAGGTTGTAGTTTGAAAGTAATAACAACATCGACACCTTTAGCTAGCTTTTTGTACTTAACTGATTCACCGTGTTTAACACCATATGGTATTGCTACCCGAACTGTTTCAGTAGTACCATGCACAGGAATCTGTAACACCTGGTTTCCACCAAGCATTGCATCCTTAAAGGATATCGTTGCTGTTAGGCTTACTTGCATTTGATGGCGATATCTAGACTCACGTAGAAAGTCTTCTATATCATTTTTTGACTTAAAATTGAAATCAAAGTCCGGTGCCTTCCACCTTTCGGGTTCAGGTTCACCGTCTTTAATCTTTTCGTACGCTGCTTGTATTTCTTTGAATTTATCATCCTTTCCATCATTACGGTCTGGATGAAATTTCATTGCAAGTTTCTTATACGCTTTCTTGATGTCGTCTTCGGAGGCACCCCTCTTTACGCCAAGAGTAGTATATGGATCACTCACGACAGGCTCCCCTAGCTTCCTTATCGAAGTCACCTTCGTCGATTTGGCTTATGTACGCTTTATTAGAATTGATACTAAAGATCTTTTCGTAGTGCTCTGATACTAAGTTAATGGGAATTCCCATTAACTTACCAATTGCCTCAACGTAATCGAGTTGGTATATCATTGCAGTTTCAAAGCTTAAAAATGTATGCGGTAACGATGTTAAGTACTCTAGCGCATTGTGAAAATGTTCTGAGGTAGGTTCACCTCGTAACCTGGTTTGCTGCAATTCAAGAATGTTTTTATCTCTGCTAATAATGCCAATTTGCACATTAAAACCTTTTGACAAAAACTTATCAACAACGGCTTTGTAATCAGGAATTAGTACTGTTCCTTTATTGAGATATGGACACGAAATACTAATGACATGATGGTCATAGCCCCATTCCATGGTATCAATTAAATCTGGATTGCCCCAAATTTCGTTATATGGTTCTTTACTATGTCCCATATAGGCATCACCATTGATTCCATCCCATCCTTTAACGTCCGGGTGTAAATCAAATATTTTAGAAAACAGGTGATTGCCACTTCCTTGCGGCCCTGATAAGATTGTTATAGTTTTAGATTTTAACATTTAACTCTCTAGCAATAACCTCTTCGATTATCGATTTGAATTCATAGGTCTATAGCACAACCCATCTTTCTATTACTTCACCATTTCTGGCTTATAAATTGAACGTAACCCAAGTGCTTCTTTGTTAAACTTAACAAGAGCTTTAAGTGCTGGTTCAGTAACCATACCTTTTAATATAGATACAGTTTTGTTACCATCTGCGCCTGTTACCCATTTGTACTTGCCAATTTTCTTTTCAAGAATTGCAACTGATTCTGGGTTCTGTGTCATTTGCTTACATGCTAAACGTAAACGATCTGTGTTGGGATTGCCTTTGTTTACCCATAGTGCTTTCTGTATACTATCGCGCCATGTGTGAACCATTGTATATGCATCATATAACTCACCGCTTGGATATACACCGTGTTTCGCTTTAAATACATCTTCAAAACGCTTACCTAAGTAGTTGACATCGTCTACAGACTTACCAGTTTCGAGGTCAAGTACACCGTGATGCATCCAAGTAATAACCTTGCCTTCGTCAACTAACGGCTGTATCTTTGAAATGTACTGTGGTGGGTTGGCACGAGTAGCAAGGGTTTCACCACGTGTGAATGCAAGATAACGTTCGCTGCCTTCAAGACCGTTTACCCAAGTAACCTTGTCTTTAAAGATTGCAATATATTCATCTACCGTTTTACCAGGTCCACCAATTATCAATGCTAATGCTAAACCTTCTGGAACTACGCCTGGACCACCTACGTGGCTAATGCCGTTATCTTCATTTACACCAACGTGCTTAGACATGATAATATTTAGGTTCTGATGACAAACTGAATCATAGGCTTCGTAATCGTACTTAACTTTTTCCTGGAGGTAGCTAATGCCGTTACCACCATGTGATATTACTACGGTACCATCTTTAAAACGTTCTGATCTATGGAACCTATTAAGGGCTGCCATTTCACGTGCGCCTGGGTTATAAGAGATGCGAATCTTCTCTCCATTCATTGCTGGAGTTTTTTCAAATTCTTTAGCAACGATTTCAGCCCATACACTTGTGCCTTGACCTGGTTTCTGTGGAACCATAAATGTAATATTAGCGAATGCCGAAGTTGTTACTGCTAATGATGCAGCAAGTAATAAAGTTTTTAGTTTCATTTTCTCTCCTATGAATAACTAACGCGGCCCTTGTTCTTATAACCCCAATAAATTATTAGTACAGTTATAAGCACAATGCCAACGAATGTTGGGTGCATGAGCAAGTTATTGCCTTCTTTCAATGCAAGGTCTATTTTGCCCTGCCCAACATGATAACCGAAAAGTTCTTTCAGTTTTATTAATGGATAGCCACCGACATTAAATAATTGAAATGTCTGTGTAGCTAGCCCTTCTATTTTGTATCCTAACATGAATCCAATCATCATTGCTGGTCTACTAAACTCAAATTTCTTCATAAACAGGCCTAAGGCCGTAAATATGAATAACAGTATAACATTTTCTACTCCAAATGTCGAGTAGCTACTGTTGTAGGTTGCCCAAACTATTGCCAATAGTATAAAGGGAAAGTAGTATTTAAACGGTACGTAGGCAATGCGGGAAATATACTTGATCAAAAACAAACACAATACGCCTGTGAGTGCTGTTGCTGCTATAAATCCAAAGCTTAATGCAGTAAAGAACTGACCATCAGCTAGTACGCTGTCGCTGTCTAGTGTAAGCTCAAAACCTATTGCACCAAACAATCCTACAATAACCGCAGCAAACGGAGCACCCGGAATACCAAATAATACAGTGGGTATCATACTCGTTGCTTTCTGTGCGTTGTTACTGCCTTCTGGTCCAATAACACCTTTAATGTTACCGTTGCCAAATTTCTCTTTTGGGTTAGCTGCCACAGTTGCACCATATGACAACCAGTCACTGACACTACCACCTATGCCGGGTAGGAACCCAACTACACTTCCTATTATGCCTCCGCGCAACGACGACTTCCATTCCTTAAACGATACTTTAATCCCGTCTATCACTTGTTGTCTATTATCTGCTGCATATTGTTTGCTAACGGTCGAAGCCCTGAACAGCATAAGGATCATCTCTGGCATTGCAAATAAGCCTGCCATTATGGGCACCATTGGTATGCCACGTCCCCCGTCACCTTCTAGAAATTCAAAACCTAATGTAAAGCGCGGTGCGGCTGTAATAGGATCTGTTCCTACTAAGCTAAGGAATATACCTCCACACAATGCAGCGAGTGAGAAGAACCATTTACCATTTGCAACAAAGGTAACAGTTACGAATGCCATTATACAAAATGCAAATAACTCTGCTTGTCCTACTCCACCTTGCGTTGCTGGAAGCAGTAAGAAGTCTTTGTAGAACGGTAGCAATAAAAATGTTAAGCTACCGAATATTAATCCATTAACTGTAGACGTTGTTATTGCTGCCGATAATGCATAGCTTGACTTGCCTTGCTGTGCTAACGGGAACCCGTCTACCATTGTTGCTGCCGAACTGTTAGCACCTGGTATTCCGAGTAACACAGATGCAAATGTATCACCTGTTGTACTTGCTGCTACTACTGCCATTACGAATACAACACCAAGGTATGGGTCTACAGCTTGCAACATCACTATAAAAGGAAACAATGCTACCAGACCAGTAGTCGCTCCAGCAGCTGGTATAACTCCTATTATTAATCCGTATAATGTGCCAACGAATAAAGCTAATAAGTACATCATTGTAATTTCTCCTGCAACCAAATTGGGTGTTTGTCTAACCAGAATTTTACAAAATCTCTGACTTTATCGGTTGTTTTGTATCCCAGTGGTTCTAGCAATGCAGCTCCTTCTGTTCTAATTATGTCTTTAAGATCTACTGCTAAGTCAGCAGTAATAAGCTTATCGGGTACACCACACCACAGTCCATTGACATTCATTGAATTCATTGCATCGTCGATGTATGTCTCTGGATTAATGTCTAGTTCTTCTTGTATGTACTCTGGCAATGTACTATAATCATCAAAGCCTGTAACATCAGGCCAGGACTTATCTTTGATATTATTATACATTATGTTGAAACATCTATCGGCATGTTCTTTAAGCCAATACGGTTTATTAAATACAAATGCATGTTTAAATTCTGCTAAGGCCATATGTGTGTCGAAGTCTGTGTAAATTAATATTTGGGGATTAGGGTTATTATCCCATTCGTCATCGGTGGGACTACATACGAAAAGTACTTTGTTATTTATGTTGGATTTCTCAGTAGCATCATTATCGGGCCAACACTCGGACGACTTCCACCTATCTTTAATATCCCAGTGCTTGTCCATTGTAGTAGATTTGTCTTCCTCAAATACACATTCGTAATCTGAGCCTAATATTAGAACCCAGAGAGCAAAGAAGCCACCGCTTCCACCGTAATAGTTTAATGAAATTGTGCTCATGGTTTGAACACCGTTACTAGTATATCAGTCCAGTTTTTGATTTCAACATTGCATTCCTGTCCAAACGTTTCTTGAATCCACTCAGCATTAAACGATGACCACTTTAAGTTTTCTTGGTTTGCGAAACGTAGCATGTGTGAATTCTGCCTTTGAATTTCAGCTAACATTTTACCAGGGCCTTTGTATGCAGTGTAGTCAGGATAGGTAATATTAAAGCCGCCAGCTTGATGCCACCATTCTAGGCTCGGTAAGTCTGGTCTGTACACAAGCATGATCCAATCGCCCTGCTTGTAAGATTGGTATAGTTGCACACCTATTAAGTCTGTTGCCCACTCGTGGCTTTTAACTATCATGCACCCTGCTTCTGGGTTTGTGTACGCTTCATCTGTGAATGCGCAATTAGCTTCAAACTCCATACCTTCGCCGAAGTACGCGCCCCTGTGTCCGCTGAAACCACTGTGAGTGTACTCCCTGTGATTCCGTCTGTCTGTAGTGTTCATACCTTCTAACGACTCTATTACCTGTGCAATGCCGCTCCAACGTGAGCCTGGCACACCTGTGAAAAATATTCTCTTAGGGAGTTTAACCGAAGATTCGTCTGACATGTTCTGTACCTTTAATGTATTCTAATGCTGCTTTGTGTGCATCTTCCAATGGATGCCACATAGGGCTAATTTCAAAATCATTTTGTTTGCTCCACTCATGGAAGCCTATCCCATCAAACCAAGTAATATCATCCTTGTGTTGTTTCTGCAACTGATGTATCAATGGTGTGCTGTGATGCATATCTTTGTAAATGTTTTCATCAATGCATGTTGCGATGTACTGTATATTGTTTAGCTTTAAGTAATCTATAATAAGATTAATTGCTTTAAGCGATTCAACTTGATCCCATATAGTGTTGTGTAAGTGTTTATAATACAGCTCATGGTATTCTACATCTTCTGTTCCTGACGGACGAACAGTGTGCCACTCGTCATTTAAGTCGTTATAAAAATCGTATCTGTTACGCCATGTAAAGTTTACACTTACAATATCGTCTGGGCGTATACGTTGAACATTTTCAAAGAAAGTTCTAACTATAGTTTGATTGCTGCATCCTTGTACAGCAACACATTCGTAATTCAATTCGTGTTCTGCCGCTAGCATTGCCTGCCATGTACGGCGAGAATATAAATTTGTAAACCTGTTGTGTTTGCGCCATTCGCCTGGCTGAGCCCACCACTCAAAGTCACGCATGGTATCTCCCATGTCGGAGCCCCATGTAAAGCTATCGCCAAATGCTATCAGTTTAGCCATAAATAAATTAGTCCCGGTATAATAATAAAAAACTGCGGTAAGAAGTTCAGAAGCAATGCTTTCTGATTCCACCTATATCCTACGTAACACCACCCTGTCGCTCCGATTAGTTGCAAATAACTATTGTAAGGAACAATTCCTAAGACATGGAAGACCATAGCGATAAGTATAACAACGGCAGAAAGCCACTTAACATAAAAGGTAATTTTATCTTCATCATGCATAATCAACAATTCCTAAACGAGTATTTCACTAATACTTGGTGCCCAAGTACAAGCAAGTATATTTACAGTGGTTACGCCATCCTAGATAAAATATCTGAATCGGATACTGTAATTGATGTCGGCTGTGGAGCGAATCCATTTAAAGGTAAAATCAAAAACCTAACTGGCATTGATCCTACTGATCATGGCGCCGACGTAGTTACCACAATCGAAAACTTTGAAACCCAAAACACGTACGATGTAGCACTATGCTTAGGTTCTATCAACTTTGGTGACCAGACTATTATAGCAAAACAAATAGAAAAGGTCAATAGTTTACTATCGCCAAATGCTAAAGTGTTTTGGAGACTTAACCCCGGACAACACGATCACAATAACGAACTATGTCAGCAAATCGACTTCTACCCTTGGTCATTTGCTGAACTAAATGAATTCGCTGAACAATACGGATTCGAGCAAATCAATTGCGCCCATGATACAAACGGTAAACATATGCGTTTATATGCTGAATGGACACGAGGAGAATAACCATGACTGACGACAAACACAAAGAACTTATTAAAACAATATTTGGCACAGACGGGTCTGACAGAGTTAGACGCTGGCAAGGACGCGGTTCATACAAGTACAGTCATTATGCTATACTAGATAGAATTAACCCTGACACCGATTCTGTCTTAGACATCGGCTGTGGATCTAATATGTTTTACGGCAAGGTCAAAAACTTAGTTGCAATTGATCCAGTGCCTTGCTTCGATCCTGCTATTGCTCCATTTGAAGTAACTACACTAGAAGACTTTACAACTACTGAAAAGTTCGATGTTATATTATGTCTCGGCTCAATACAGTTCGGATCTCTCGAAACAATAACTGCACAACTTGAAAAAATAAATGCATTAGCAAAACCATCAGCTAAAGTATTTTGGAGATTCCAACTGCCAAGATCTAATGTTGGACAACCTGAACTTTACTATAACTGGACGTTAGAAAAACTGCAAGAATTTGCAGACTTATACGGATTCACCCAACAGGAAGAACATGTTGATGTCCGCTCTGATCCCAACGGGCAACACCCTCGACAGTACGTCGAGTGGGTTAGATAATTATTTTTTAATTGGTAAGTGTGCTAGCGTACGAAATGCATTCATTTCGTCGTCAGTACTGTTATAGATATTCTTGTGTGGAATTCCAGAAGCCATACGCATTTCATTTAATCCCATATCGTTAATTTCACGATACGTCTGTGGACTAAGAATTAACTCTCTTGCTAGTACTTCTTCATCGAATGCATAATCATTATCGTTGTACGTGATAGTCCAGTCTGCTAATTCAAGATCTGTTAGTGTTGCAAAGTCTTCTAACATTTCTTTAAGTTGTTCAATAATCTGTGTGCGGCGTTTAACTTCAACAAATACTAGGTACCTGTTTGGTTCAATTTCACCTGGTGAACGATCTGCATCTATTACCCAAGGGTAGCCAGTTTCAAACCACTTAACTAAATCTTCTGCTACGACAATATTATGTACGTAAAAGCTTAACACAATGTACGCATCGTCTTCGCCGACTTTGCTTTTAAACTCGTCAACGTATACAGTTGGCTTAATCATGTCAACACAATCCTTGTACTCAAGCCCTTCATTTAACTTATTCATTAAAGTTCACCTGTGTGACACCAGTCACCTTTCTTTAAAATTTTAGCAATTTGGTCAACTGACATTGCTTCTGCTTTATCACCGTAATTGTCTCTTAACCAATCTTCTACGTCGTCGACATATACTTCGCAATTTAAGTACTCGGTACCTGCATTATAAATCTTCTTACGTAAGTCTGTAGGTTCAGGAGCATCGTACGTCCATTCTATGTGTTGTAACCAACGATTAGCATCCATATCTGAAATCATATGCAAGAACTGTGGTGAATTCTTTTTAAAATCATTAAGAACTTGTTCAGGACTCAATTCATACCCTGCTAACTCTATTGCCCGGGCAATAAGTCTGAGAGTCCACTCTTCACTTGAATAATCAAGTGCTTCGGTTAATTTTCTTAATTGTTCTACTTCATTAAGCGAATGGGTTTTCATTTAATAATACCTAAGTCATATGCATAATCAATTAATTCGTCTATTGCACTATCATCTTCTCTTTCCAATGCAGACCAATCTTCTACATTGTATCTATCTAGGATATTTTCAGCTTGTAAGTGCCATTTCCTAGCATTACTTTTATTTGAATTGTCCATACACCAGTCATCGATCTTAGCAATTTGCTCTAGCTCACTTGAATCATCTTCGATATCAGTCATGTGCCTTTGATCAAAACCTGGACCACCAATGCCCATTGATTCGTCAACTCGGCTCATTAAGTTTCTTAATTGTGAAACTTCATTAAGCGAATGGGTCTTCTTCAGCATCTGCTTCTCCTTGGTCTTCTACTTCAGCGTCAAGCTCTTCTTCGTCGTTGTCAACGTTTGCGTCTTGATCTAAGTCTTCTTCATATCCAAGGTCTAAGTCTTCAAGATCAATTTCTTGTCCTTCAAGCTCGATACTACCGCTACGTATATCAGCGATAAGATCCTTTGGCATTGTGATTTCAACTAACCATATTGGCATTTCGTCTAGCTTAGGCTTATTCATGCCAGGACGGAAATCATCCTCTTCTTCAACTTTACGAGGTACTTTCATTTTAGTCTTTTTGAATTTAACTTTGCAATCAAATGGTAGTAAGCGCCTAGCACCCTTTGGGTCTGGCATTAAGTGAGCTGGCCACATAAATGTACATGATACAGTGTAGCGAGCAACTTCAGGACCTTCAACTAATTCTCCTAGTATCCAGTTCTTAAATGCATACAAGTCGATTTCGTCAAGTACGCCTTCAAAGTCTAATAAGGTGGTTAAGCTACCATCACTCAAGTATATCGTTTTGATAGTATCGGCTATCGCCCAGTAATCTGTGTTGTTTGAAAAGAGTTCTTCGTTCATAGTGTTATTTATGACTACTTTAAAGGATGTTGAAAATTGAATTCATGTATATTTACCGCCAAAACTAGTCATAATATGTACATATAATCAGTAACCTGACGATCTGGTTAAATAATTTAGTACATAGGAGACAATTACCTTGGCAAAACAAAAGAAAATGGCAAAGAAAAAAGCAGGCAGTGTAGTTAATTTTAACGAAGCTGTGAAGAGTAAAGCAAGGGAAACACAATTAGTACCCAAATCAGTAAATCAAGAAAAGTACATATTAAGTTTATTGGACGACCAGCAAGATATAGTTATTGCATACGGTCCAGCCGGAACAGGTAAAACTTACTTAGCAATGCAAGCCGCTATCAAGAGCTTGCGATCAGGCTTATGCGATCGCATAGTTTTAACAAGACCAGCAGTGGGAGTAGAAGATGAGAAACATGGATTCCTGCCAGGAACTCTCGAAGAGAAAATGGCGCCATGGACCCGTCCATTACTAGATGTAATGAGAGAATATTATACACCATTTGAAATAACGAGAATGCTAGAAAACCAAACAGTCGAGATAGCACCCCTAGCGTTTATGCGTGGTCGTACGTTTAAAAACTCGTGGATTATTGGCGATGAGATGCAGAATGCAACTCCAGGCCAAATGAAGATGCTACTAACCCGCATAGGCGAAGGGAGTAAAATTATAATTACAGGTGATGTCGAGCAGACAGATAAGCGCAAGAAAGAAAATGGGCTTATTGATTTGTGTGCAAGGCTTCATAATCCAGTAGGTGGAATTTCAACTTGTGAGTTGAATGCTAAAGATATACAGCGCCACAGAATTATTCAAGCTGTGTTAGGAATGTATAGCGATATAGTTTAAGTAGTTCGCAGATTTCTAATTAGATAAGTGGACTGGACTAGCATTTAAATTGATGCTAGTCCATCTTCTGCGTTAAGAGTCTTTTTGGATATATTTCTTATGTGCATACATTGCAAATGTTACACCTAGTGCGCCACCTGTGCCAACCCACCAAAACGCAGGCCAACCTATCTGAACTACATATAAAATTAATGCAATTTCAGAAAATGCGATTCCGTAACTTGTTATTATTGCCCACCAATAATATTTGTGAATAACATTCTGTTGCTGGAACGATCGCAATGCCACTAAACAAAATATAGCGAGCATTGTTAATAAGCCGCTACTCAGACTCATTTACATCTTCTTTAGCATCGTTAATAATAGTGCCTACCATTTCCTTTGCTGCTTCAAGCACTTCGTACTTTGCTTCTAGTTGGGCAATCATTTCTGGATAATGGCCTTTGTAGAAGTTATTAATTGTGTCGAAGTCTCTGCCCTTTTCGTTACCCAATTCACCTTGGAACCTTGACTTAACTATTTTACGAGTCTCGTAGTCAATGATAACTGATGCTGACTCGCTATCTCTTTTTCTAATCTTAGTGTCAAGCTTAACGCTTTCGTTATACTTGCCGCCTGGTTGTTGGAAATAAGTTACTAAAAAATATCTCATGATTGTCCTTGTACTAACTCTATTAATGTAGCTGCTAAGTTTATTTCTGGATCAGCAACTAATGTATGATTTACTAAACCTGTGCGAATAGTTAAGATAGCTGCATCCTGCTGCTCAGCTGTTTCGCCCCATAAGTCAAGTGATTCATACATCCATCTGTACACGCCTTCTATTTCTTCTGGACGTATACTTGCACATACTACTTCACGTGCTTTTGTGTACTGCTGTTTCTTTAACAAATCAATTACAGCAACTTTCCAATCATCGCCTGCGCCTTCGTCGCCAGCGTGTGGCTGTGCTAGTGTATTAGTAGTACTGTTCATCTGTACTAGATTTAAACACTTACGGAGGTCTGGGTATGTTGCCTTAACATAGTTGTCAAGTGTATCGATATCAAATTCAATTGTTTCTGTAATTAATATCTCAGCAACCCTTGCAGTGAATTCAGTTTGGTCAATCTTATCAATATGGAAACCCTGGCAACGTGAATGCAATGGTCCGATAATCTTGTTTGGGAAGTTACACGTCATTATGAAACGTGCTGTCTGTGCGTACTTCTCCATTAACCCACGCAATACTGCCTGTGCGCTCGGTGTAAGATAATCAGCTTCGTCTAGCAATACAACTTTAAAGTCACCAAATGGCATTGTCTGTACAAAGCCTTCAATCGTAGTACGAATGTATTCAACGTTATTGTCGCGACTAGCATTGATTTCTTTTACATCGTAGCTGTCAACACCGCATTGGTTAATTAGAATTTTTGCAAGTGTAGTCTTACCAGTACCAGCAGGTCCACTGAATAGTAAATGTGGAATAGCTTTTTCATCAATCCACGTTTGGATTTGCTTCTTTTGTTCTTGATCCCTAAACACATATCCTTCGACTGTGTCTGGTCTATATTTTTCTGTCCAAAGTTCTTTCATTTATATTATTCTCTCTATGATATATTATACTATAACTTATTAAATAAGTCTACGTCTTTTGAATCTATTGTGTCAACATTCTACAGCCGTAAAAAACCTCCGCGTGAATAATTATACATTTATTCACTGCGAAGGTCAAACTGTTAGGTTATTGCTGTTCTTGGAATCCTGGCTGCCAAACTTGTGGCTCTCTTCCGCCTGATGTTTGAACTCTGATCGGACCTGGTGCTTCTCTGTGATAGTAGCGTGTCCATGTAGTATCGTAATCGTCCGGACCATAACGTTCGGTGTGATAGTCTTTAGTCATCCAACCTAGTGCTTCAACGTCACCCATTGTGTAAACTGGCTCTGCTGAGCTTGATGTGTTATGTACAACTGGTGCATAGCCTGCTTCGATTTCTGCCTTTAAACGTGCTTGACGTTTTGTAGTATTCTGCATATCGCTTTCAACGTTATCTTCGTCTAAGCCCATAGCATATTCTTTTGCTTTAGGACCTGCGTGTACAGCAAGGAACAAAGTCCTAGGACCTTGCTTCTCTATCGTAAAGCCTGGACCTCTAATCTCAAAGCCTGCATTATTTGGTTCGTCGTCGTCATCGTCTATTCTAGTGCCCGGAAACTTTGCTGCTAATGCAGTTACCATGGCAGTTGAACTTACATTGTTAACTCCGCCGCCATGTCGCAACCACGTTTTAAGTGCGCCTGCGCTTTGTTCTCTCTCGTCTACTTTGCACCCAAGACTGACTAGGATGGATACAATTTCTTTATTCTTAGATCGAACGTTTACTGCTTCTGTGATAAATTCTGATGATTTCATATTACTATTTAGCTATACTATCTCTATCAGTACCGTCGTTGTGTAATGAACCTTCAATACGATGACGATCAGAGTGTGCTACCATTGCAGTTGACCAAGTCTCATCAGTTTGTTGCTCGTCGCTTACTGCTAAGATATCGTTAGGATCAACACGACGTAAATCAATTTCTTCGTCTTCAACTTGAACTTTTAAACCACGTGTCCAACGACCGTGCTTAACAAGTATCCATTCACCAACTTTAACATCCTTCTGCTTAGGTCCAACAGCAAGTACCTCGCCCCAACGTGGTCTAATACCTTCAGACTTACCATTGTCAGACTGCATAATAATACCGCCTGTTGTAAGCCTCTCGTTGAATTCCATATTTTTAATTAATATATGATCGCTAACGGCTTGTATACCGTTAGCTTTGTATGTTACTAGTGACATCTTTGTTCCTGTTTAAATTTTCTTAACACCTGAACCACTGCGTTCTTCTTCGCGTGGCGTAGGTAGTGGTTTTTGTTCAATCTCTCTAGCTTTTGCTAATGCTGCGGCTAGTCCACCCGATGGTGCCTTTTCAAGTGCTACTGTTTCATCTGGAAGTGTAACTAGCTCTTCATCAACTTCAATGCTTACTTCATCATCCAGGCCTGCTATCATTTCATCAACTGTTACTTCTGCTGGTGCTTCTGGCTCAGGATGTGACTGCACATATTTTTCTGCGATAAGCTGTGCTGCTTTTTTGCTGTTAACAACTGGTACATCTTGTGCAACATTACCGATCTGTTTGCGATAGTTTTTGTTAACTTGTGACGAACGTGTAGCTGTAGCTGTATTATTACTGTTAAGCACATCTCCACGAGCGTTAACATTCATATTACCGACCGCACGAACATTCTCATTCTTTAATATAAGCTTCTGGAGATCAACTTCCTGTCCACCTGCTGATTTGTAAATTTTGTTTCCTGACATTTTCTTACCTCTAATTATATACGTATATTTATCTCAAGAATTCGCTTGGGTCAAGTTTATAAAACATACTGTCGATTCTATGGACTTTTAATTTATACAATACATAACTAGACACGCTAGATCCACGTCCTACGCCCCAGACTACGTTGTTTAATTCCATTATATCTACAAGATATACCATGTACCTTAGTAGATCAAATAGGTCTCGTTCCATGTACATTAATAGCTCTTCACCACATCTCTGCAACTCTGGCTCTGTGTTGCATAGACTTAATATGTGCGCGGCGATATCCATTTCTTTGTAGCTATCAGGCATGTACCATTGTTCTTGATTTTGTTTATCAAAGTCTGTTACAGATAAATCCTCGTTCTCAGCGTACTCAACTAACGCTTGATATCCGGCCACTTTGTTTGTTTTACGTATGTCTGTGCTTGTACCGTCCATCATAAATGGGCCGGGCTGGTACTCAGGATCAGACGGATTAATATCGTGCATGAGTATATCAAACACTTCGTCTGCATCGTAAATCATTTGGCCGAATTTATCTGTTTTCATTTCTCAGGTTTTTTGGGCTTTGCTGGGTTAAAGTCAGCTTTAATAACTGTGCTGTCTTTCTTCTTAGACGATTTTACAACTACCGTTTCTTCCTCGCCTTCACTTTCGCTAGGCCAATCCAGTCCTAACATTTCCCATGTTACTTGCAATGGCTTAGATTTCTCATATTCTGCGACTGATGTTCCTGCTGGATATGATGTAGTACGAGTTGATGGTGATGCCCACCACTTTGCTTCGTCCTCTGCATTTACTATTAAATGCACTTCATCTTCATCGTCGCTTGAATCCCACACGTACTTAAGCCTTCCGCTAATATCAGTCAATAGATCAGCGTCCGATATCTCAAGTGTTTCTTCAAGGATAGCATTCATCTTTGTAACTAATACGGCCAGCACTATCGGATCAAACGGACCCGGCGATGGAACTGTTAGTACAGGAACACCTGCGCTTGCGAATGCTTTAATTGATTTAACATCTTCTTCCTGGACAAAGACACTACGCGCGGCCACTTCATATATAAAATATGTTAGTCTGTCAATGCCGATATTCTGGTCCAGTAGTTCATCACCCAGTGTATAAAAATCTATCGTTAAATTAAATCTGTTAAAATATAATTCACCGTCGACATGTACACCTGCCATGAACTCGTATTCATTCTTTAGTCTAGCCATTTAATTCCTCTTAATGCAGCTCAATTATAACGCCTGCAACAAATGCTTCTTTAATGTGTTCGTAAATATCCTGACGGATCATACTAGTTTGGTCAAATATTATAAACGGTCTATCTTCAACAGGGCGAACATGTAACAACGCCCCCTCAGTTAAAACTACAATAGATGATTTTATCCGCTCATGCGTTTCTGGATTGCTTGTGTATTCGTACAGCAAATTGAGCATTTCGTTCTTGTACTCTTGTCGCAACACAAAACACAACGATGTCGGATGATCATTAAGTAGCTGGAGTGCTGCTGTTGTATGCCCTGATTGTCTCGGTAGTGATATCTTTACAGTGCCAAACTCTTTGCGGAACCCATGGTCATCCATGTGCTTTCGCTCGTGCTTTAACTGCGGTGTACTTAGATTCTCTAATGCTTGTTCAGCAAGCTGTACAATCAATTCAGAGTTTCTTTTTATGCACTTTGTATCAAACTGTTCAAGCATTATGTGATATCAATCTTACTGTCAAGATCTACGTCGTCGCCACCGCCACCAAACTTCTCTTCGAGAATCTCTTGCTGTGCTCTTATATAAACTTCGAGCACCATACTAAGTTGATTCATAAGTGATTGGTTAGCAGTTTTGTAAGCAAAGGTTAGACGATTGTTTAGATCGCCTATCTTTGCTTGGATCTCTTCTAACGAGTGATCCTCTTTTATTTGTCTTATATCTAGTCCTGGATGTTCCATATTCTTACTTAGTTATAGATCGTCCGCAGCACGATTTTCAGACTCGTCAACAGTAAAGCCTGCCTTGTATCTACCAGTTAGCTTGTCTTTGTTCATTTCGATTATTTCGTTACCTGTGACACCTAATGCCATACATGCAACCATAACGTAGAACATTAAATCGCCAAGTTCTTTCTTAAGGTGTAATGTGTTTGCTTCGTCAAGAGGTTTGCCCTGGAAGATCATTTTCTTAACAATCTCGTCAAACTCGCCTGCTTCTGCTGTAAGGCCAACACCTGCTGTTAGTAACTCTGGGATTGATACTCCAACACTGCTGCCTGCTTCTTTAAGAGCATTTAAGCTCTCGATCATTTTATCAAAGTCTTTGCTCTGTTCAGATAGTTTGCCTTGCACAAACATTTCGTATTCATTTAAATCGGTCATTAATCCTCCTTAGGATCTTATTATTGAGGGAACCACAACTCAAGGGCTGCTTCCAAAACTACTTCATTTAGTTTGTGTCCGTGCGCTAGTGGCGGCTCAGTTTCGGGGCCAAGAACCCAACGGTAAATGAAGAACTCATTTATGCCGTCGTCGTAGAACAACTTGCAATCGCCTTTGGCAATTACCGCTGCTAGTAGTTGATGGTTTTGGTGTAGACGTTCACCTGGATTCCAATGTTCATTACTGTAATCTAAAATTACAACTTTGTCATTGCGGTCGGCATTTGGGTATGCTGCTAATGCAGTTACTATAGATGATTCGTGTCCACATTGTTCGGCCAGAAATACAAGTTGGCCCAGAGTAGGTACTCTGAGCTTATATAGTTCTGCTGTTTCTGCTTTGGTGAGAGTTCGTGTTTCCATACTGGCTAGTATACACGAAGTAAATTAAAAAATCAAGTAGTTTTGGCTACTATGCACCACCCCATGTGCCTGTGTTTGCACTTCGGATCCATATGTCTGATACACTATCGTAATCTGCTATACACAAATATATGTAAGAAGAATCGCCCGACATCATACCTGCTTTGTCGCCACTGCTTCCAACTGATTCCAATGGTACCGGAGATAAAACTTGTATACGTGACTGAGTTAGATCATCAATTGAAATTGTTGCACCGTTATCTGTAGATGCAAATTCAAGGATGTAAGTGCCAGCAGTTGGAAACGTAATTGCACCTAGTGCAACATTGCGGATACCGTCGATACCAATTGACACAGCACCGGGTAATGTAACTGTAAAGGCTGTATTGGTAATTTCAATCTCTACCTGTACCGCGCTGTGTGTGCTTGCTGCGGAAAAGTTAGCAAATGATAAGGTAATTGCTGCTGTTGGTGTTATCTTTTGGTATGGTGCAACTGACACATCAATTGCAACTGCTCCACTAACTGTGCCAGTATTTAAAACTGTGCCACGGAAGTTACGTATTTGAGCTGAATGTAATCCAGTTGATGAAAGATCGTTGTCTGCTGATATACCACCTAAAACCAATGCACCCTTAACAACTACATTATCTTGCAGCTCTTCTATTTCATCTTTTGCTGCTACGAAGTTGGTATTCGTATTAGTGAAATTATCACGGAAACCTTGACTATCGTTATCCTGTCCTGCTATTGGAAACTCTGTATCAATGTTCGTTGTATTAATTGTGCTAGCCATATTATTATAATCCTATTTGCTGTATTTATTACTTACTGTTCGTTATTTATAATCATTACTTGTGGGAACTTAATATATTGATCGTTGCTGTCAGAGCTATCGTAGTTGTCAATCGGTGATGCAAATCGGCAACTGCCGCCATCGAACAATGTTTCGTATTGGTTACCATATAGTCCTGGATCACGCGGTACATACCCAACCGGCAATGGCGGTAGGTCTACTGTTGTGAACGTATCAATATTATAACGATCATCATCTGCTGTAACCTGTGTGGTATCTGCTGTTGTTTGTGTTCTATCAAACGTTGTAGTTCCACCAGGTACCCACTGTTGTAAATTCAAATCCCAATGTTCAGATAACTGTGAATCTAATGTATAACGGTCAATTTCAAAATCAACTAAATTAAGTTGTGTTCCGAAAAACTCTGTGATGTTGTATTGTAGTAGCTTTGACTTACCTGGCTTAGTATATGCAATAACCCAAGCTGGTGTAAATCCTAGTACTGCACCATCCTCTTGCTTTGAAAGCATCCAACGAGGTAGTACTTTTGATTCCTGTCCAATCTGATCAACAACTTCTTCTCGCATATTTTCTAAGCTGTTTGGGTATACTGTTGTAACTGGTACACCATTATCAATTGCTGGATACTTAATAGGAACAGATGGTGGTACGCTTTCACCTTGTGCATTAACAAGATTATCTACAACCTGACTATACACAACTTCGTATATAACATTATCATTTTCGTCTAATGCTCTTGCTGTTTTAAATTCACCAAGTACTAGTTGCTTATTATAATGATTCAGTTCTAGTGCTGCAAAGTAATCTTCAATAGATGCTGGTGTTAAACCAAAGGCATGTTGATATATAACTCTGTTCGCAGACCCAAAGTTTGGATCGTCTGGTCTGTATACAATGTCTGGAGTGATAACATCCTGGTTCAATAGTAATGTGTCAAGTAATAATCTATCTTCACGCGGTGGCATTGCCTTACAGTACAATACATTATGCGGACCATTGAATTCTTTATTAATTAAAATTGTAAATTGTTTTGTAACCGATACAATACCGTTTGCACTATATGCTTCAACTATGAATACATATGTTAAATCAAACGTAGTTGGATCTGCGTCAAGTCTGGTTGCAAAGTCTGCATCGAACGTAGTTGTATCACCGTCTAAGCTGAATGTTTTAAAGCTTACCTGTCCAGCTATGTTACCACTCGGCAACAAAGTTAATCCCTGTGGTAGTTTACTATTCGATCCACCTGCTTGTAATCTATATTGTAGTACAGCGTTACCGTGTGTTGCTTCCACTGACAACGTACTGATAGTACCATTGTCGATTGTGCCTAAGTCTTCATCTGTTATCCACTGGACTCCAGTTTCAATATCTCCAACTACTGTCATTGATGTTATGTATAACAATGATTGAATGCTTGGGTCTATTGCTTTGTATACTTTTACGCCGAACTCAAATTCTTCTTCAGTTAATCCAACGTATGGTAGGTTGCCCGACAGCCAACCTGTGTCTGCATCCAGTGATAGTCCTGCAGGTAAACTGCCTGAGCTAATTGTATACTGAACTTGATCACCATCTGGATCCTTGCCTTCAAACTTATACGCAAAGTAATTATCGTGGCGGTAACTGCCTATGTCATCAACGTTATTTGTAATGTACGGGGCGCGGATTGCAATGCTGTCTGCTGTAATGTTGCCGCTGTCTGCTGTGAATTCAACTGTGTCAGCCGTCATACCATTGCGACTGTACACGAACATTTCAAATGTTCTTAATACAACATCTTTACCATCTGTTAATTGGATTGTAAATTGGTAGTTCTGACTGATAGAAGTTGTGCTAAAATCAAACGGGTTCTCATCAAAGAATGTACCGTCTCTATCCCAACCTGCTTGGGCAGCTCCTAAGTCGATAATTGGCTCAGCGAAACCGCTTAATAGGCCATCAGTAGTAAGTGTTATACCATCCGGTAATTCACCAGCTACTACTGTCATAGAAATTATATCTTCAGGATCTAAATCTGTCGCTTCAAACTGGAATTCAATTTCGCTACCGTCAAACCATTCACCTATTCGACCTGCTGGAGTTATCCACTCTGGTCTATCCTGCCCGGATACTGTAAGCGTAAAGGTTCTGTCGGCTATGCGATCTTCATCATCGACTACTCGGATTGCAAACTTTGAGGTTGTGTTTTCCGATACAGCCGATGGCACACCCTTGAAGTCTGCTACTGAGACTGGAATGCCTTCTATGGTACCGTTTGTGTTTACTTGCACACCAGCTGGTAATGTGCCAGCAATTAACGAATAGGTTACTTTAGATGGGTCACCTGGAAAATCTGGATCTTCTGCTTCGAGCGCGATCCTGTAAAACTTTCCTTCCGGTACGACCCCTAAACTACCAGGCTCTGTTTTCCATACTGGTGCTTGCGACATAGTTAGCCCCTATTAAACGCCAGCTGCTAAGTTGCCTGTTAAACTCCATTCATCAGCTGCTAGTTTCAAAAGCGTAGCTTTGCCGAACTGATCTTCGATTTGGGCATTACCGTTTATACTTTCAACTGTTACTGTAAACGCGGCTTCGATATCAACTGTTCCATCCCACTGAACGATTTCAATGCGTGTACCGATTGGAAATGCTACTGATGCATTCGTCGGAACTGTTACTGTTGCTAAGCCTGCATTAGTCATTTTGATAATGCTATTAGCATCGCCTAATGCTAAGTCAAAAGAAGCTGATTGTGTGCTAACTGTTGTACCGCTGCTGCCGCCGGCTGCTTCATTCTGTTGCCAAATTGTAGCAATGCCGTCGTAGTCTGCTAGACAAACATAAATGTTAGTGCTATCATAGGCAAGCATACCAGCAACATCACCAGTTTCGCCAACTAAAGTTGGTGGAGCTGTCTGACGTACTACTGGTGCTACACCTGTGTACAGTTCATTGAAATTGTCATTGGTTTTATCAAACGCGTCACGAAGCTGATCGCCTGTGCCATCGTTTGCTGTTGCACCAATATTGATTGTTTGTTGTGACATAATATACTGTTCCTCTGTAAGTTACAGTATATTTATGATGATTGTAGTGACTACTTAAACAAGAACAGCTATGATTTCTTCTTCATTTAGAACTAATAGATCTTCGCCGTCGACTGTAACTTCGGTTCCTACGTATTTACCGAACATTATCTTGTCGCCAACTTGTACATCAAGTGGTACAACTTCACCAGATGGTAATGTTTTACCTTTTCCTGTTGCTAGTACTAAGCCTTCTGCTGGCTTTTCTGCTGCTGACCCTGGTATAACAATACCGCCAGCTGACACAGCTTCTGCTTCGACCTGACGTATAACGACGCGATCGTGTAATGGACGAATGCTTAATTCAGACATTTATTTTTCCTGTTTATATTTCTTACTATCCGAGTGCAACAATGAAACCTACTATATTAATGACTACGAAGTAGCCAGTTAATCCAATAGACCAAACCATTTGCCTGCGATAATAAGCGTACATGAGTGTCACAGATCCAACTTCATATATTGGAAATACGACCAGCATGTTTGGGTCATTTGCGGTCAATGCTAAAAGCAATGAACCTGCAATAGTAAAAACTGTACCAATCATTTCAAATATAAATGCTATATGATCATGTTGCCAGCTTCGAACTAATGCATTTTTTACTCGTTCCATCTATTTATTGCCTACTGTTGGGCTTAGTGTAATTTTCTGTCCGGACTTAGATCGTTCGCGTCAGTAAACTCTTTAAGCTCTTCAGACTGATCTTCAACATCGAAGCCTTTAGCTTCAAGCTGTGCCTTAAGAGTGTCTATAAATGAAGCATCAGAGTCGTCAAGCTCTACTACTGTTACACGGTCATCTGAGTTGATAAACTCTTTGAATTCTAAATATGATTGCACCCATTCAGAGTCTCGAAAACTAAAAATAGGATCAATATCATCAGGTGCAGTATCAGGGGAAACCCCGAACAACCGCATCACATCGCGTAAATCGACCTTATCGACCGTTCCACTTTCGTAGAGGCCCGATAGGATTGTCATTACAGCGGTGCGGACGGTTGGCTCAAGATTGTCGAACATTACTCAGCTTCGACTTTAGTGTTGGCTTCGATGAACTTTTCAACTGCTGGATCAGTCGGTGCTTTGTCTTTGATGCGAGTCTTAACATTCTTAGTTAAGGTAGTTTTCATGTCTGCGCGTTTTGATACACGTGACTTCTCGGCAATTTTAACTTCCAAGATTTCTTTCTGTGCATCGTTAAGACCTTGCTTGTTAGCCAGGAAGAACTCAGCTGCTTCAAGCTTAGTCATGCCCTTATCAAGTTCAATAAGGTCAATTTCAGTACAGCCAGCTTTATCAAGAATTTTGATGCGCGATACTAAATCGTTCGCCCAACGTACTTTAATTGTGCCATCTGCATTGATTGCCGTGCCTACGATTGTAAATGTTTTTTCAGTGCTCATGTGTTAATCCTCCAAGGGATCGTTTAGTTTAAAGTTAAGGTTTTTAGTTTAGCTTTTCACAGCTAGTTAGATTAGTTGATTCTGCAAACTGTTCAAAATTGGATTCACCGTCAATTAAGTCAATAACTGAGTCGAGTTGCGAACACATATCATCAACTGATAGTTCTGTGTCGCTTTCCCAAACTTGCCCTACTAGTGCTAAGGATCTAGTTACCTCAGCAATGTGGAGTTCATCTGCTTCGTCCGTTTTTGGTGTCATATTATCATCACTAATCATATTAACAGCTCTAATTGTACGTTAAGATTGATTGGAAGTCAACCGATATTTTACTTCGGTTTAACCGATTTTAATCATCCATGGTGCTGGATTGTACCCAGTTGATCCTTTAACTTCAACTGGAACTGATATAACATTTGCGGATCCATATTGTGCCTGCACCATTTGTTGGGCTGCAAAGCTGGATTCTGCGTTAAATTGAACGGTATGTGGTACACGGGCATTCCCATTTTTCACATATACTTTGGCTTGGAAGGTTTTCATAATAGTATTTATTCCGGATAAACCAAACGTTTAATTGTATCTTTAGTTAACTTGGTAAACTTGCGCCCAGTACGGCTAAAATGTACTGAAGGCTTTTTAAACATCTGGATGTCGTGTGTACCGCTTTTGATGTAACCAACACATTGTTTATTCTCATTGAATATGTATGTGTGGTTTGGTATGGAACATTCAACATTGCTCCAATCAGTTACTTCTTGTAAGAATTCAACGCTCATTCGTATGTTACCGTTTTGATTTCATCTTTTGCGTACAGGTCTTCCGAAAAGCGTATTACCATGCCCTTACCAAAAAGGACATAACCTGCGGCTATGATGCGTTTGATAAAATTGCTGTAATACGGAGTTTTCTTTCTACCGTCTATATCACGTGCAATATAAGGAGTACCGTTGATTACAATAGTACGAAACTGCTTTGCATTTACACGGCTAACAATTTCGTCAAATGTTGGAACTGATGGTTTGAACTGGCTCAATGTCTTATACCTTTTATCTAACTATGTACTAATTATACTGGGTTCTGGGCATAAGGTCAACCTTTTTATTAATTTATTTGCGGCTTATAAATCAATGACTTACAAGCATGTTAAAATAAGGCGTTTTAAGGCGGTTTTACGCGGTTATATGCGTATTGATACGTGATTTAACATTACATGCAAAGTTTTTTCCACTATTGCTATATAAATCAACGACTTAGCGAATATTAGCTTTTCGCAGAATACGGTTTTAACTCTATATAAATCAATGACTTACAATGCCGCCATAAAAAGCCCGCATTGCGCGGGCTTTATATTTCCTTATGCACTTATTAGATATAAGTGATCCATCTATTTCCAGGGTTAACTAATTGCTTTAGCTCGGCTACCAGTAACATCACGTGATGTCATTGAATACTTACCTGCTGTAACTTTAACATTCAAACCTAACTGGCGTAAGTCGAAAACGCGAGCTGTTAAGTTCATGATTCCGTATTGCTTTGCTGCTTGGCTTGCTGTAAGTGTGCGCCCTGTACCACGTAAATGGTTTTCCAAGAATCGAGCTTGGCCTTTTACTTTATAGTATGACATTTTATATTCCTCTAAATATTACACTGTACAGGTCTTACTCTGTACAACGCATACCACAAGTATACGCTCTTCCCTGTAAAATGTCAACGGGCAATTTATCCAAAGCTATCGCTTTAGGATAATCTCATCAGCTAAACCGTAAGCTACAGATTCTGGTGCGTCCATAAAGTTGTCACGGTTGGTATCCTTTTCAATTGTTGCATAAGGCTTACCAGTGTTAGTAACATAAACTTCATTCAACGCTTTCTTCCAACGAAGTGTTTCAGCTGTATGGATTTCGATATCCGATGCTTGACCACTGTATCCTGCTAGAACCTGGTGAATCATATGTGTAGCATGTTTCAGCATCATACGTTTACCTTTGGTACCGCTTGACGCTATCAATGAACCCATGCTTGCCGCTTGGCCTGCAACGATAGTTCGAACATCACATTTGATAAAATTCATTGTGTCAATAACTGACATACCTGCTGTAACCGATCCGCCCGGGCTATCGATGTAAAGTAGGATTTCGGCATCTGGATTTTCACTTTCCAAATATAACATTTGAGCAACAATCACATTTGAGCTAACCTGGTCAACCGGACCATTAAGCATGATAATTCGTTCTTTAAGTAAACGACTGTAGATATCATAACTACGTTCGCCTTGTGCTGTTTTTTCAACAACCATTGGTATTAGACCAGACATACAAACTCCTCTTATTAAGTATGAATACATAATAGCATAAATAGTACATACAATGCAATGACAAATTGTACCAAAACTAATACAGGATACCAAAATGCGTTTTACCGAATTTAACCAAATTGACGAGGCCATTCTTTTAGAATCTCGTGGACTAGCTAGTCGTAAAGTTGGTGATGTTTTTACTTCCAATGGTGGCGAAGACATGACCTTTCAGGGTATTGAGTTTTACCCACAGACTGGTAAATTTGAAGACCCAGAAGAACTTGCTGCTGAAATTGATAACGCAGAAAACGAATTTGGTATAATTACATGGTTAAACAATCCTCCCAAGACAGGTGGCTTTGGTGTTGTTAGCTTCGAAACTAAAAAGGGCGACATTAAACACTACGGTCGTTTCTTTAAAGTAGTTAAGGCAATGCACGATCAAATGTCTTGGAGCAATAAAGATATCCCAGGATACGGACTTGCTAGTAAAGCAGGCGTAAAAGAAACTGCTGGCATGCAACCATCCGATGTACTAACACAAAACGATAACAACACTCCAGCAACTATTGTAAAACAAATTGGTGCTAAGTTCGGCAAGGACCATATCCTAACTAAGGTTGCCGCTGCTGTTGCACGTGGTAAGAAATTCCCAATTAAAATTCCTGCACAAGAAGGTTTAAGCTTTGAAGCTTACCGTGATTACTTCTCTGAGATGTTACATCCAATTGCACTTATGAAACATACAACTAGCGGCAATGCATCTGAAGCAGAGCAGCAATTCCTACCTGGCAGTAGCTTTGCAGAATGCTCTATTAGCTTTAGTACTTCAAAGACAGAAGGCCTAAGTGATAGTATCCTAGTTAACCCAGAAGGCCAGAACATTAAGGTTAGCAGTAAAGGTAAGTCAGGCGGCGCTCAAGCAAGTATTAAAAACTTAACAGATGCTATACACGAATTAAAGAATCCGAAGCTAATTAAAAAGCACAAAGAAATTATCGACCTTATTGATACTGTAACAAGTGCTGGCGCTAAGGAAGCTCCTAGCGAACTTGCAATACATTACAAAATGATTAATCCAAAGGAAGCAGGATTAATTACGCGCATGGCAACACTAGTAGACAGTGGCAAGCTTAATCACAAGAAGGTCCTTAAAGGTGGTTACCTAACTAAGAGATTACAAAAGATATATGAAAATCGTGTAGCTAAAGATGCTTCTAAAGTAAATCCACATGCACATATGGTTGCCGCTCTTGCGTTCTTAGTAAGTGATCATATCAACAATAAATCTACATTTAGTAAGTCAGCATCAGAAATACTTAACCACGCAGGTTTAGTTACTGTTGACACTAAAGCAAAGGAAACTAGCAAGGAATGGATCATAGAAGATTTCGAATCTAAATTCCCAGGTGAATCAATCACCGGTGTATTATTATCAGCACAAAAGAACTATTCAAGCACAATGTTCCGTGGTAACTTTACATTTAAGATTCTTAAGAACAATGCAAATCCAAAAGTATTTGCTGATGTGAAACCTGACGATGCGCCAGATAAGAAGAAAGCACCTAAGAAGAAGGCTGCTAAAAAGAGTTTGTCTGCTGCGAGTGGTGGTACTAAGAAACCTGCTAAAGGTACAACACAAAGATCGAAACGTTAGTACATGCTGTCGTACGCGGCTTCGTAAACTATTTCCGACTCTTCATTAAGTTCATCTAGTTCGTTATCTGATAACGGTGTTCCATTATTAAATTCTGCATAACCAATAAATGCATCACAAAAATCTGGATAGTCTTTTCTGTCAACGTCTTCTACTTCAAACGTATCAAAATTAACTAGGTTGATATCAAGCGGTACGCGCTTTAATGCTTCGAATGTATCTTCTGCTGTAGGCATTGTTGCTCCGGTGTTGAATTGTTTAAAGCTGCAAGCAACCTTCCGTGGTTGCTGTCAGTGGGATTGTGAAACTCATATAGCTATTGTCATCCCCATCTATTTTCTCTTGGTTTTATATTTTATTATTTAAGTTGTCAACATGGTTTGACACGCATAGGCCTTCTCCTAGTTAAGTTAAGTCCGGAACCCTTGTGGAGCGAGTAAGGGTTCTACGGGGTACTGCTTCTCTATTATATAGTCTCTATGTGGCTAAAAGGCCTTTATCAGTTTATTTCATCTGTACCTGACGGCTCCGCGTATGGCAAAAATTATGCCAATTCTTTTTCGTACTCTTCAACATTACTTACCGCTTGCGGATAGAAGCACGAACCTTCTTTGTTCGCTACCATTATCTTAGATGCGTAGTACATCGCTTCCTTAATGATCTCACTTTCGAAATCACCAATTGGCTTAATGTTTATAGTAGTAAACGAATTGCCAGTCACAGGATCCTTAAGGTCCGACAGAACCAACGAACCTGCGATGTAGTAACATCCGCCTAGCTCATCCATTCTCTTTAAGGCCGGGATTGCGTTCTTGTATTTCTCAACAAGTCTTACATTATGAATTAAATCTTCAGACATTATTCTGCACTCGGGTTAGTTTCTGCGGGTGCTGCTTTGCCTTTAACAATTTCTAGGCATACGGCAGCGGATTCATCATCCCAACCTTCAACTGCACATCTGGCAGCAAGTGGGTCAACTTTCTCTTTACTAATTAATTCTTCAACTAATTTTAAGCGAGCCATTTCAGCTGTGTGCTTTGCTTCTTGCACTTCAATCTTAGCTTTTGTTGCCGCTGCTTCAGCTTTTGCTTCTTCAGGATTATAACTGTTCATGTGCATGGTGCAGGTTGTTATTGATAAAAATATAACAACAACTACCGCAGCAATTGTTCTAGTTATTAATCTGTTGAGCATAAACTCTCTTTCGTCTTTACTAATTTGTTCCATTGTTTTTCCTTATCCGCCTTTGTAGCCTTTGAGTACTGCCATAGTCAGTGATTGCTCAATATCATCTGGCGGTATTGTGAATGTTTCATTAATGCTATCGAACTTGAACTCTCTAGATTTGTCATCTAATTCTGCGCCTGGTGTAACCGCCCAAACATTACTGTTAGTCCAACGTGAGATTCGACCGATACCAAGTGACTTACCTGGCTTAACACCAATCACCCAATCACCGCGTTGAAGTTCTTGTTTGTACTTGTTAACAGGATTTTTAATTTCTGCCTTATCGTGCTTTTTTACATTGCGGACATAATTAGTTTTATGTTCGCCTAGGAGTACTTTTGCATAGGCTTCGTTAATACGCCCTTTTTGCTTGCGACCATCTACTTCGTAAATAATCGTACCACCGTAAGTTACAAGCTTATTCGGTTCATCATTCTTGCTGTTTTTATAACGCTCGGCATGTGTTTCAACTTCAACATCAACTATCCTAGCAATAGTACCGATGGTTGCTGTGCATGTGATTTCAATATAGACATTCTTAGGAACAACAATGTCGCTAGTTTTATAAAATGTGTAAACAGTATGATTCCGACCTTGCCAGTTCCTTTTTTCTTCGGACCTGACTTTAACGCCTTCGCAACTTCGTAAGATGGCTTCCATTGCTGCTGACATTAGCTTGCCTCCGAAATGTCTCTAAGGTAAGCATAAGCGACATAATACTTTGCTAACCGAGCTGCTGCCTTTGGAGCAATCGTTCCGTCTGCTAAAATGTCTTCTGGCTTCATTCTGTGGATGTCACTGTTGTGACGTAAGTCAGCCATCTTAATTGCGATAGCAATAACTGATACAGACAGCTTGCGTACATAATCCATGTATGGCACACCCTTAAGGTGCGTCATTAGCACAACGATTTCAACTGTACGTGGGTCAAAGCCTTCATCTATTAGCTTTTGAGCAGACCACAGTTTTGGACGGTCTTCAAGCAGATCATGAAATACTGCGGCTATCATTGCTTCGGTGCCCAAGTGAGCAACACCACGCATCACATGCAAGCAATGCTCAATATAAGGGACACCGCCCTTATCAAATTCGCCCTCGAACGCTGCTGATGTTATTGCAATCGCTTTGTCGAGTCCTGCGTATTTCACCTTATCTGCCATATTAGTCCTCTCTTATGTGCCTTTTATCTAACTATGTACTAATTATACGGTACATCTACCCAAAGGTCAACCTTTATCTTTGCTGAAAACGGTGGTTTAAGTCGTCAATATAGCAGTAAGATGTGGCTGGTTTATCGCCCTGTGCTGCTACATGCTGTACCATAACGTTGACTTTCTGCTCTGCGATCAGCACATTTAGCTCTTCTGTGGTTATTTCACTTTGGTGCTCAAGCCCAGTTATACCATCTAGGTTGGTCCTCCAATAATATACTACGTACTTCATTCTAAATCTTCTCCAAGTTCTAAATATTCACCAGCAATTAAACCATTAACGGTGTGTACCAAGTTCCAAGTTTCTGGATGTGAATGGCCATAATTGCTAGTTACACTAACCTCAAGTTCGTTAGTGTCTTCTTTGACTTCCTTAATTGTACAGAACCAATTGAACTCCGGACTAGACATTTCTCGTCTGTACATATGTTCAATCTGCATACCAACAAATACTTCACCGCGTTTACGCTTTGTCATCATTCATCTCCTGCAATACTTCTGCTAATAGTTCTTCATGCAATGCCATAACTTCTGCATCACGTTTAATATCGGCTTCTGTCTTTAGCATCTTCATTACTTTCTGACAGATGATATAGTTTTCTTTTGCACGTGGATCCTTAATGCGATCAACATCCGGTTCAGTTGCGCCATCTTCATTCCAGCAACCGTACGCACCATTTACCTTAGGTAAAAACCAGTGTATGAATTCATGTATGCCTGCGCGCCATTCATCAGCTATTTCGTTTGGCATATCTGCTGCCTTGCCCATGTTGCAATAATTCCAACTCATTGGGTAGACACTTGTGTATGATAGCTCGTTGCCAGCAATACTTGAATGTGGAGTGCTGCAAAGATAATCAATGTGCTTCTCACGGAAGCCACGTACCACACCTTCGTACTCTAAGCGTACTGATTCACTGTCGGACATTTGATCCTGACACTTGCCAAAGTCATATGGTTCAGCTTCTTTAATATGTTCAGGCATTGGGCGATTAGGATCATCCAATACATTTGATAGTCTGCCTTTGTCGTTCCAATCGTATCCTGTTCCGTTTGTACAAAACAAAGTTTCAAGGCAATGTATACGAGTTGGATACAAACTTGGGTATTCAAGCATCATACGCTTAACTTCAAGATCTAAGCTGTTTAATTCTCTAGTCATTATCCGTGATCCTCATCTGAGATATAGCCAATGCGAATACCATCTTCTGGCTTTTGGTCTTTAAAGTGTAGGTACAGCATTTCGTCTGGTTGAATAAAGCAACCTTCAACAATGGAAATTGTCATGCCCATCATCTTCATGCCTTTGCGCTTGCCGGAATCTAATATCATGTCTTCAACTGATATCCATACATCAGACTTGCGCATCTCACCATTCTTATTATGGTACATAGGCGTTAAGTAGTGTAACCATCTCATGACTGCTGACTCTTTAATTTGTTTAGGATCATGTTCTTTGGAACATCACGCACTGCCTTGCCTGCGTATATTGACACAATATAGAACAATGCCAGTATATAATGACCGAACCAAATAAAGGTACATGTCAGAGCAAGATCAAATGCTAGGTCAATTGGGAATGGTATAACAGACTGCGGCATTCGCGCAAATGTTTCTCGAAGATCGCCTTTGTTATCGTTATTATCAAGATCATCGATGAACAGGCCAAACATTATCAGTACACCAAGTAAACCAGTAATCCAGGCCATAAACAAGGCAACATTTTTTGCACCTTCAACCTGTTCAAAGAAACCGTAATATAAACACGCTGCAAAGATCGTATTAACTACGATGTATCGCGCATAAAGATATGCTGGATGTTCTCCTATAGCTTTCCAGCTCATGCAAATACTCCTAACTTGTTAGACCAAAACCAAACTTGAAACATTACAGATGGATACATAATGATATAGTGAGTTGGTGTTATTTCAGTAAATGGAATGATAGCTGGTAACGTAACCCCGTTGCCAATCATCGCCCCAAACATCTTAAAAAATCCGGTAATTATGGCACAAGCCGTAAAAATAAATGCTATTTCTATAATCATAAGTCTTCCACTAGTTCGTATGAGTTATTATACACGTATTCTAGGAACACGTCTTCCACTGTTTTGCCAATTTGTGCTGCAAACCATGCAATGATATAACCGTTTTTCCAGTTCTTACCAGTCTCATAACCATCTTTATAAAAGTTGCGGTTGTTACCCATTTTCACTGCCTGCTTCGTAACCTTGTTCGTAACCTTCGTCATTGCCATCTGAGTAGCAAGACTCGCCATATGATTCTAAAGAGCTAACCTTCCAGCGATCTGTTTTAAATGTCTGGTTGTCTTTGTACTGATCACATGCTACTTTTGGTCCTGAGAACAGAACGCTTGTGCCAATATGAACTACGTATACTTCAAACATTATATCGATGCTCCTGCTGCGTCTTCGTGCATGCCTTCAATCTCTTCGCGTAAACGTTCAATCTCATCAGCTGCTTCATTGCAGTAATCTGGAGACCAATAATCGCCAACACTGTTCTTTCTCTCAGCAGCTATGTCTCGCATGATTTCTGTGATATCAATGTCTGCCACGGAACGCTCCAGTGATGCTACGGCTACGGTCACTAGCTAATGACTTAACAAGCTCTGACCGTAGCTGTTTACGTTTATGATAAATCATATCGCGACCTAGTTTACATTCACACATATCCATGTCGCCGCCCATTGCGTTGATTCGTACTGCTAGTGAGTTTGAAGTTTGCATTCTGTGATCTCCTAATCGTTAAATACAATTGCCGTAATATTCTTCAGTGCTGAATCACGTGTGTATGCTTTAAAGTGCCAAGCTTGCAATTCACCTTCGTTGCTCTTTTCTTCATGATCTAAATAAAAAGTAAGTTCCTTGCCTGTGCGAGCACTTACCATCTTAAAACCTGCGTCAGCCGAGTCTGGGAAAATACGCTCCAGACGAAAATCAATATCTGATGCTTCTGCGACAAACTCGTTGTCGTCTTTGTAGTACGTAAAACCTGTAGAGTTAATAACCATCTTATGAACACCAATAGTTTTCTGAAGCTGGGCTAGTTGAATAGTTTGCATTAATGCTTTCCTGGAACTCTTCTCCAGTCATTGCATTTTTGCGAGTAACTGTCTTTTCAATGTTCTTGTTAAACTCACCTAGTTCAGCAATTGCAAAATCTTCTTTTACATATGGTGTCTCAGTGTCATACTGGTAACCAAGCTTGCCTTTCTTGTCTAAACGTGTAAGAGCTGCTTTTGCTGCACTTTCACTTTTATAACGTTCTATGTAACATCCAACTGAGCGAGCTGGAGCACTTAGTATCTTAGTAGTTTCTTTGTTGTATATTACGTATGGCATGTTCTTGCTCCTGTTTATTAACTCTATGTACTAATTATATGGCTTTTTGGGCAAAAGGTCAACCTTTTTGTTACTTTATTTGCACTATATAAATCAATGACTTACAAATTAGTTGCAAATTAATTACATTAGCAAAATCAATGACTTACGTTAGCTAGCAAAATCAATGACTTACATGCCCTACATTAACATGCACTAATTTAATGCATAAATACTACAATGAACGAAGACACAAAGCAGTACATCCGGGATGCGATAACCAATGATACGCTTGAAATAAAATACCAACCGCAATTTTCCGTGATAGAGGGCAGTGGCACCAGGGCAATATCTAACCCAGGGCAAGTTCTAGAGCGACTTAAGATATCAGGTGTCGAGGCACTAGTCCGCCCAGACACTAACGTATGTCACATTGAGACACTGCTTAAAGTAGCCGTAACATCAAATCAAATAATCGACTTAGGCTATCACATAATGAGAAAGGCTGTCGAACAACTTAAAGAGTGGATAGATGACAACGTAGTTTGTAATTCATTCTCAATGTCAGTTAATGTGTCAGCTGAGCAATTACACGATAAGCACTTTTGCGCAAATGTATGTGGTATCGTAAACGATGCAGGAATTAGTCCACACCAGCTAACAATAGAACTTACTGAGACCTCAATGATTAGCGATGTGAATGTCGCAAAGATGTACCAGCTTTCGACGCATGGTATTAATATTTCAATTGACGATTTCGGAACAGGTTACAGCTCATTGGGTAGATTAAAAATGATGCCGTTTAATGAACTTAAAATAGACAAGATGTTTATAGACGATATCGGAAAGTCGTTCGAAGACGTTGCTCTTGTTACTGCGATATATCAGTTAACTACTGCGCTTGATAAATTTACTATTGTTGAGGGAGTAGAAAACGGAGCTCAATTTTCACTACTGCGAACAATCGGGTTTACATCTTTCCAAGGTTATTATTTTAGTGCTTCTGAGACTGCTACGGAGATGACTGATATTCTTAGCCTAACAAACTCTTTACACTCTCAATAGTATCTAGTGTTACATTGTCAAGCTCACGTGCCCAGCTAGCTAGTTCGTGAGTGTAATCAACTAATACAAATTGAGTCATAGGATTTGTTTTTATTATTTCGCGTACATTAAAATAGTATTCTTCTCGTAGTACTCGTTCAGCTTCGTCGTCTGTGTTTAGTATAGGACTAAAATTAAAACCTGCCATTAGTACAATATCAAACTGTGGTACTGCAAGATTCATTGCAACGATGTCATCTTTGTTAACAATCGCTTCGTTCTTAAACTGACCATTGAACAACTTTACACCCAACGGGCTGCCAACTTTTGTGTAGCTTTCTTGCATGATGTGTAGAGTGCAAACTGCATGGAATGCACGTTGGATTAAATTCTTAGCGTCAGCAGTTACCGAGCAGATACAGTTATCTGGTCTGTACTCTTTCCATGTCTTCCAACTACCCCAGGATATTGCTGTTTCTTTAATAACACTTGGATCTAGTACGCCGGTTGGAATGTCTTCGCTAATTATCCAACATACTTTCATATTACAGCCTTAAGAGGTACCCAACTAAAGTCATGTAAACAATACCATGCAAAGATAGGATTGTCTAATGTCATTTGTGTGTTTAGTACTAAGTCGCCTGGTATGCCTGAATAACCCGGAACAGATGTTCCTTGTGCTATGCTACGTGAACCTAGTTTAAGTTTCTTAATTGTTGTTACACCGCTTGTATCAATTGTTAAATCTGCACTTCGGTTAACACCAATTACCAAATCCTGTGCTCTGTTTGTACCAAAGAATGCTGTGTTCTCTTTGAGTTTACCAGCTGTGATTTCAACTTCGTCTTCCCAAACGTCTAATGCTGCGTTTGGAGTTTTGGTATTAATACCGACACGCTTGCCTTCTACATGCAATGCATCTATTGTGGATGTGCCGGAAACTGTTAGCCCGTCTAACTTGCCTACTGTTGTTAGAGATGACTTTGTAATTTGTCTGCCTAGTGTATCGTCCGATAATACTACATCGCCGTTGAGCTGTACTTCTTTAAAGTTTAAAACATTAACTTGATCAATAACTCCGTCAATCATTTCCTGCTTAACTGAGTCAACAACATCAAGCTTGATACTAGATGCTAGTCCGTCCCATGCGCCGCCTGTTGTATCTACTGTGCCGTGTACAATAAGCTTGCCGCTTATCGTTGCATTCTTAGTCGCAAGCTGATCAATTACACTAACGTTTCTAGAGGTTAATGTATTTTCAACAACAACCGCATCGTCCATAATAGTTACTTCACGTTGTGTTGCTTCATTATGAATACCTACGCCGTTGAACTCAGCTGCAAACTGCTCTGCAATTTTATCAGCAATGATTGATTCAACATCGTTGCCAATGGTAATCTTACGTACTAATTCTGTGATTGCGTGTGTTTTAAGTTGACCTAGTAATGCTGCATCGTTTTTGATTATGTCGGTTACTGACTCAGACGTTGCATCAGCGACATTGTTAGCTACTGTGTCATTAATAACGTTAGCATCTAGTAATGTACCATCACCTTCAACTATTAACTCAGCTACCTTGCCTGCTACCTGCTCGGACATACCTTGTTTAACTACTGCATCAAGATTAAAATTACGCACTAAGAGTGAAACAGCCTGGCTTCGCAGACTTGCTATTAACTGGTCGTCGTTCTTAAAAATCTCTGTAACTTGTTCGTTAACCGCTTCTGTAACTTTACTAAGTATTGCGGCATTAATTTCATCTGAATTGATCATGATATCTCCGGTTTCAACTTAGTGTATTTATGACTAGTTTACTCCCGTAACAAATCAAGTGTCACACAATGGAAGCCGCCGCCTAATGTACGTGAATGGCGTAGCTCAAGCGGTATTACTTTAAACCCGTGCTTCTCTAGCTCTGCATGTATTAGCGGCTGATTCGCGTCGCAGATTACTGTCTTGTTGCCAATTGATAGCATGTTAATCGCTATCCATTTACTTGCATACGGATATCCTTCGAATCCTTGTGGATCAATCATATCGTCTGTAATGTAGATCTTAGTGTAGTCCTTTAAGAACTCAGGTAGATTATCGTCATTTACACGGTTTGCATTTAGCACAATACAGTCTGAATCAATGGGTACAATTGTGCTGTCAATATGTGAGGAGTTATACACGTCAGTCGTGTGAACTGTGTATTCATCACCTAGTGCTCGTTGCAACCACTTCGCACCGCATTCGTTACCTGAACTACTAATAAGATATAATAGATCGTTTCCGAACCTGGCTATGTTTGCTGCATCAAAAATAGGCTCTTTATTTGTAAGCTCGTACCGTCCTTCGTAGTCTACGTTCTCATGTGTCATGAGATCTGGAACTGGAGCTGCCAGCCAATTTGCGCCTGTGTTTATGGCTTGACGTTTAACGTCACGGAAGCATGTCATTTCAGCTTGCCTGGACTTAGTTGACATCGGAGCTTCAATTACTGTGTCGCCAACAACTAACAAATTATCGCGCGGGCAATAAGCATACTGTCCATCTATAAATTGAAAGTTAACTGGGTCTGGTCTGTACACCTTAACTCCGCGATTGTGTAATACCCTCGCTAACTTGTCCAGGTCCGCGTTAGTTTCATCTATTATTTTTTGCGACACAGGACCTGACGGCGGAGGTGTTTCATCCCAGCCTGCTTGTGACATCTGTATTTGAAACAGTTTGTCTGTAGCTGGAAAATTTGCATGTGTTGCTGTACCTATTATTACTTCTTTAAGAGGACCCCATTCATTCGTGCTATGTACTGTCATTCTTAAACCCTGTTAATTGCAATGTGTATCTGTTATCGTAACCTATGTTAGCTGCAAGATGTGGAACATCGTGTTCCCACCAAATACAATCACCTGCTTTCCATTGTGGCATCTGTTCGTTTGCAATAGTTAATACATGCCCTGGCTTCCAGTCTTCGAGTAATACAAGTCCACGGTGTATTGTGCCTGGATGATCCTTGTGCAATTCCTGGAAACGTTTAAATGTATCAACGTGCTCTGGTAATATTGTACCTGTTGTCATTTGATAAAACGACCAACTCAAGTGCTGCCAATTAAACTCTGCCTGGAACGGTTCCATATCAAACCACTCAGGCCATTCATTGCGCATGTCATACATGTTACCTGTGTAATCCCTGTGGGTGTATCCCGATTGTTGCCACCTTTCTACATCGTCTGGATTATTAAATGGTTCGTGCGTGTACGACAAATCCCTGTGCTGGTTGTCAGTCCAGGGCAAATCAATATGGCCGAAGCCGTAACTGTATTTAGATGTCACGTGTGTCACCGTAGTGAACAATTGTATACTTGTCATTGTCACGTAAGATTCTGCGCCACGGATCAATTATAACACTGCCTGGTTCCATTTCAAAGTAAGCTGGTGTGTTAGCAGTCTCGCCCATGTAGCCGTATGTAATAGCTTTGTTATGTGCCCATAACACTACAGCCTTCATCTTAGGACATTCGTGTCCTGTCATAGGATCTGCATAGTACATTTCACGGTCGGTTAGTTCTTCAATGTAATGTCCAACTAAAATACTATAGCTACCTTCTTCGTAAGCTACATCTGGCTTGTATGCTCTTCCGTGTATTACAATTGGCAGATCATGTTCGTCTGCTTGATCAACAATAAACTGAGCCATGTTCTTAGCTTGCACTTCACGCGCTCCCATTATGGTATCGAACATATCATAACCAATTTCATATTCATCTGATAACCAACGTAACGCAATGTTATCACGTGGATGACAAGCACCTGCATCGCCCATGCCCGGTACCATGTACTGCGGTCCCATAATGCGCTTTGTGCTACGTGCTAATGCACCTGCAACAACATCTGAATTCATGTTGCCAATTTTCATTGAGAAGTCTTGTATCATATTAACAAGTCCAATCTTAGCACTAATAAATGTATTGTAGAAAATCTTAATGCCTTCTGCTTCTTCCCATGTGCCAAGTTCTGCACGAGTCTCTGGTTGCTGCATTAACTTACTGTATATGTTAACTAAGTCTTCAACCCGAGGATCGTTGCCGTCTTTACTACCAATGATTAGCATTTCAGGATTAACCATATCCCACTTAGTGGTGCCCATTGCAATTAAGTACGGATTGTAAATTAACGTATGGTTGTCTAGTAATGGATCAAATTCGCGGCGGGTTGTTCCTGGTAGTACTGTGCTGATTAGTACAATGTTCTTTTCTTTCTTGGCATGCTTATTAATTTCACGTAAGATACCTTTTACAATATCGTAATTAAAGTCTTTTGGCTCTAAATGACATGATGGTAGTTCGCCACCATATTCTTTATTGTGTGGCGTTGGTGCTGCAATAAAGATCCAATCACTTTTAGAAACTAACGTCTTTATGCTTTTAACAATTTTAACAGAGTCTGATTTTCTCTTCTCTACATCATATCCAAATGTAGTGTAATGCTCTGCAAATACCTCTGCACATTCAAGGCCTAGTTTTCCTAGTCCTATGAACCCTATTTTTTCTTCTTTCATTATTCTCTCCACTAAGTAGTAATATGTTTTCCGTTGACAACTTTTACAGCTATTTAAACCAATATTGTTCAGGCCCTAAGAAAGATACAAACATCCAATCATTTAATGTACACGGTTCTCGTTTACTTAAAGATATTATTGTGCCTGCGTTTAAACCTGACGAATCAAAACCAGCACGTCTAACCGGCCAAGCTGCAATGTTTGATCAGGAGCCAATTGAGCTGCAATATTTCGAAGATTGGATTAACTTCAGTCCTGCTTCGTTTCCTGACCATTTTGAGTACAAACTAACTAACAATCTTTATAAAAATTTAACACCACAGGAGTTCATCTTTAGACACTTCTCCGGTGTGCATAATCCTATTCTGTGTCATTCAGAACGTAACAGTCCAGAAGTAGAATTATTTAAACAAAATCATTTTCACACTGTGCATTATTTTTATCACGGTTTAATCGCTCGTGATTGGTATAGGCACTGGAAACATTATAGCATGGAACAGGGCACGAAGTCAAAACGTCTGGGCATGTATTGCCGTGATGCTACCGGTAGTAGGGAATACCGTTTAGACTTATTGCATAAGCTGATCCCGTTTAAAGATGATTTGTATTACAATTTACAGGATCCGATTTTTAATATTGATCCACAGCTTAATGTTCATTACAGTGCTGAAGCTGATCAATATGCTAGCGATGCAAGTGCAACTATTGTACCGGACGATTGCAAAAAGTTCGACATACAACTTGTGCCTGAAACATTATTTGATTCGCAAAAAACACATCTAACCGAAAAGATATTTAAACCTATTGTAATGAAACAACCGTTTATCGTTATCGGGTGCCCGAATAGCTTAGAGTACTTAAAGAGCTACGGCTTCAAAACGTTTGATACTATATGGAACGAACTGTACGATAAAGAATTAGACAGTACCAATCGCATGGAAATGATTATTGAGTTAATCGAAACTATTACAAGCTTAACAGATGATGAATACGATAGTATGTTAGCCTGTGTAGATGATATAGTAGAACACAATCACAAACACTTTTACAGTGAAGAATTCGAAAAGCAGATGCTTGATGAATTACATACTAATCTTGATAATGCTATAGAAGAACGTAACAATGAATATGAGTCAATGCCGGGTGGCACTTGGTTTATGTACTTGGATAAGTTGTACTTAGAAGGTCACGATATTACTGATTTTATTAGAACACGTAACGAAGAAATTATAAAACATTTATTAACTAACGACCCAACAATGGGTCGTCAATTAATGATTAAGTACAGGCACTTACTGGAGTAAACCAAAGTGTCCTGCTGCTGCTAGAGCTATAGCTAAAACAACAATTGCAATTCTAATAGCGTTCTTATTAGATTTCTTTGCTGGCTCAACTGGTAAACGTCTAGTAGGTACTACTGGCGTTTCTGCTGGTGCTTTTAGCTTAACAGATTTCTTCTTAGCTGGAGCTTTCTTAGGTGCTGCTTTCTTTTTAGCAGGTGCCTTCTTAGCTGGAGCTTTCTTAGGTGCTGCTTTCTTCTTAACCGGTGATTTTTTCTTAACCGGCTTTTCCTTCTTATCATCTGACATGTAAATTCTCCTTAGTCATGAATTGATTTCTTGCCGATCAGTTTGACAACCGACCCCAAGCCTTCACTGCCGCAAGCATTAATCCCTTGCGCCATCTCTTGATGAATAATGCATCAAGCTCTTGCTCGAACTCTTTGTTCGCGCGTTTCCAATCACCGGCGGTGACTAAAATATAGTCATGTACAATGGCTGCACCAAAGTAACGTCCTGTTGGAGAAAATAACCAACGCAGGAAAAACGGAATGCTCGCGCCATCTGTTACAAATCCTGCTGGAACTTTAGTTCTGCCATTGGCAGACATATATTCTTCTTTTAATTCCCACTTAGCACGTTTGTACCATTTGTCAGCCGGAATAAATTTTACTACTACTGTATCTTGCATCAAACTTCCATCCTTTATTTATTTTGGTTTCTTAGCACGTTTGGCTTTTCGTACTTTTCGAGCCTTCCTGGCTTCTTCTCGTTGTTGTTTAGCTTGTAAACGGTCTTTACGCTTTTTCTTATTAATACGAATAATATCTGCACTAGCGACAACGTCACCAAATTTAGCTGCAATGATTGGTGCAAGGTCTGCAACTCCGCTAGCTCGTTCTTTTTCGATTTCGTGTATTTTTAGAAAGATGGTCTCTTCGTCTGAGTTCAGTACACCGTTTTCTTTTTCAAAATATATCATTCAACACTTGTCCAAGTAATGGCTGCAACCGCTGTTGAATCAGCTGCAAGTAATACAGCGTCTTTCTTAGCTGTAAATTTCTGCAAGATCGATAATTTGATATTACGCCCATCTTGTAAAACTGTTTGCATTTGTGCATTTGTGTGCATTGTGTATGACTTAGTGCCATCCTGTGCGTCGCGTACTGCATAATACATATCGTCGCCTGACGCAACTGAACCAATTAAGTTAAGTTGGTCTTCTGGTTCTGAATCGTACCAGTTTTCTGTTAAAAGAGCCGACGAAGGAAATCCGTTAACAATCTCATCCTCTGCTATTACAGACAATTCAATTATCTTTGCAGTTTTTTCAGCTGTTAGAGCTGCCGTAATAAGATCAGCTTCAGTAATAGGAACGCCAACCCATACTAGATCATTGTAAACGGTTGGGTCACCAGCACAAGAAACGATTGTTCCTGGAAAGTAATCACCTACTATTAAAACATAATTTATTGCCATTGTTTAATCCTAAAGTTTTGTTTCAGTTATTATAAATTGTGAACCAGCTACAACCATGCCGCCAAAGTTCGCAGTTCCAATTGGATCATTTAAGTACCAGGTTCCGTTTGTAACACCAATTCGCCCACTGTATGTAACTTGCGATGTTGTGTTCGGTGTATCAACAATCTTCATCGAAACATTAGCGTTACCATCCTGGCTACCAGTTGATGGAGTTACTGTAGTTACCCCAATACAAGTCGTGTCTCTAAATATAGCAATAACTATATCAGCTCCCCTATGAGAGGTACCAGCTACACAAGTGAATTCAACAGTTACATAATTTGTTGCTGCTGTTGGTGTAAGCGGAGCTGCACCCATCTGCGTACCTTCTGTTATCAACGGTACTGTATTATCGTACGGAATATGAGATGTACCACTTTGGGATGCAATAGTACCGTACATTGTCTGAACAAAGGCATTATCATCTATTGTTATATCAACTGTGCCAGTGCCGCCATCTACTGCTGTTACGCCTTCGCCGATGAAGTTTAAGTTAGTGAACGGGCCGCCAGTTACTGTAACGCCTTCATCTTCAATAATAACAGATGAGCCTGCATTTACACTGTCCATTATTTTCCAATCTACATCAGCTGTATCTACCTTGCGGTAAACAGAACCATTTGTTCGTAGATATAATGAACCAACAGGTGCTTCATATCCTGCCCCTATTGTTGGATCAGCTGAGCCTTGGGTTAGAAGAACTGTGTCGTCTAACGCAAGTATCTCAGTACTAAATGCACCATCTATATTTGCCATATATTACTTCTTTCTTTTAGTTATTAAATTAAGTTAGCTGCTAAACGTTTTACCGAAACATTAACTGCCGCGCTTGCTGTTAATTGAAGGCGCATGTTGCTACTTGTTGCAACTACAGTAATATCATGATTGAAGTTTGTTCCAATTTTTAATGTCGAAAACTTATTCCAATCAACTACACCAGTTGGTGTCGCGCCATTATTCATAGCATGAATTTCAGTGCTGTAACGTCTTGTTGGATCACTAACTAATTCAACTGTAACAATCCACTTAGCAACATCTGTTGTCGCTACTGGAAGTATATCAATGTCTGTGATTGTTGTAACATTAGTATAGTTCTGTACAAGACTTTCGCCTAGTGCTGCATCTAATGCGTCGATGCTTGCTGCAATTGATTGGCCATCTGTAACAACATTGTCGCCAGTGTAAGAACGATCACCAATTGCATCGTTAATGTCGTTAAGTGCATCAGTAACTTCTAACGTACCTGCTGCGCCCCATGACATATCATCCGATAATGCATTGTTGCCGCCGTCGTTAGTAATCTCACCGTCGCCCATTGCATTGTCTAATGCGCCGATTGCTGTTTCAAGATTAGATGCTTGTGATACAACATCAGTTGAACTGTATGTTGGCATCTCGCTGCCTGGACCAGACTTACCAACGAATGAACGTAAGTAACCTAATTCAGCTGCGCCTGCGCCGGAACCAAACTGTACCCATACTGCGCCATCATATACCCACTGTTGCTCAGCATATGTACCTTGTTGTACTAATACCGCATCACCGTCTGTTGCAAGATTTGCTGGGTCTTCTGTGAATGTCCATGCGCCTGTAGAACCGCTAACGATATAAACGTTTTCGTTGCCTGTTGTTAAGTCAGTTAATAGTATTCTATCATCGACTGCAATGCCAACACCGTCTACTGTATCGCCAACGTTTGCTGCTGCTTCTGCTGCTGCAATGTTAGCATAAGTTGTGTTGTCACGGACAAGAACAGGTTCACGCCATGAAAGGCCTGCTGCGATTGCATCTACGTATGCTTTGTCTGTTGCTTGTTTCCAGTCAGCTGAGCTGCTGCCTGCTAGTGAAAACTTCCAGTATATCTGTAAGCCGTCTGTTTCTGCGTTTGTACGTAAGTATACAGAACCAATTGGTGCTGCTATATGATCGGCACCTGCGCCCGGAGCGCCGTCTCCGATTAGGACGTTTGCCGCCTGTCCAGCGTCTAGTTCTATGCCTAGTCCTTCGCTGATATTAAATAAGTCAAGTGCCATGATTAAAATCTCCTGTTATAATTATGCTTGTATTTATGCCGATAACATTGGAATTCTAGTGACACTAACTGTTATCGGATTGGTATCATTATTCTTTACATTAAATTCTACATTCGGTGATGTAAATGCTAGGGATGGACTGTATTTTATCTTATCTCCAATCTTAGCATAGTGGTTGTGAGATACTACGTCGCCGAGTTGCTTATACGAACCTAGCACTTCCGATGCTGCCACCTCACCCGTTACGGTATCAACTACCGAAACTATGTATTTCGTTCCTGCGTTTAAACTAGGAGCGAATGTTAATACTGTTGTTGTTGCGCCAGGTGCGATTGTTGCTGTTGCTTGTGTAATAAACGATGCGGCTAAGTTATATGGTTGTGCTACATCGTTAACGTCACCCATCCATATATGATTCTGTTCAATGTTCGGAACATCGTTTGATCTACCTGCACCAAATATTATCGCAGAGCCGTCTCGCACACCGGGGGCCGATGATGCTTTTAATACTTGTGCAATCTTTTGTATTTGGTTGTCTTTACCAGTTGGCTTTGCATTAACACCTGACCCAGTTGGGCCTACCCAAACTTCGTCACCGACACTAAATGTCAGTGTATCAACATTTTTAAGTTCACCGTTGAATGCGACAAGTCCTGTTGCACCAACTGCTAGGTCTTCTTGTAGTACACCAAGTGCCGGCATACGTGTTGGGTCACCTGCTTCTGCTCGTATAATCTCAAGTACACCGTTAACGTCTTCGCCAACCGCATGTACAGGGTCAGTAAGATTTAAAGGAATAGTATCAACGTTCTTAACTTCAATTGAGCCAACGTAAACATCTGCTTGGCCTGGCTGTGGAGTTCGTGCTGCTACTGTACCTATAAAGTTAAGTTTGTCAACGTCACCAACTAATGGAACGGTATCATTCTCAACAGAAAGACCTGAATCAAATTCGACACCTTCTGTATCTGTTCCTGTTCCTGTAGTACATAATGAGTTATCCCAAAGATCCATAATATCTTCAAGAGCTGTATCCTCCGGACCGCTAAGTGCAACATCAAAAGTTACATCAACATTAACTCCGTCGTTAACTGTTACGATTTCACATACCGCTGTAATCAATGGATCAGCATTAATAGCATCCTTCATGCCCGTTGGGCACAAAACTATATCGTTAGCTACTTTTTGGACTATCACTGACATCTTATGCTACTCTCCAAAATTCTATTATTACTTCCCAAACGCTTGATGCAGTACCGAGGGTGTCTGTTCTAAAATCAAAATCGTATGTATGTGTACCAGCTGTTAATGTGCTGTAATGTACTTTATGTGTGTACTGTCGCTGACTGGTACCTGTTGTACTAAATGCACCTGCGCTGTCTTTAGGTTCTTGTTTATGTATTTCACCAAGCACAACTGTATCTTCAAGGAACTGTGCCTCAAAGTCGCTACCTGCACTATCGTGGTTCCAACCATAACTGATTGCAATACGATATGTACCTGCTGGTACTGAAGTAGTAGTAAACGATAACTTGTTTAAGAATGCAGTACTAGTGGTAGAAGTCACACCTGATGCTGTTGCTGTTTGAAATTCTGATCCAAATGTTGAACCACTTGCGCCACCTACACCTACGTATGCTGCACCATCCCATCTATATAAAAGGTTAGTGTCTAACGCGACATAAATTATGCCTGCTTCGCCTGTTGCTGGAAAAGATGCAAGGTTTGCGAACTCTAAGACTTCAATTGAGCTGCCGCTTGCGCCGCCGCCACAAATAGGTTTACCACCAGGTGTGCCGTCGTACATTCGCAGACAGCCTGTAACGATGTCATAGAATAGGTACGTTTCTTCACCGACGTAAACCGCTGAATCTACATTAACCAAAGAACCTTTGATTTTTCTAATAGCAGCCATTCAAACGCTCCTTACTCTGAACCAGCTTTTCTTGAATTATGAAATGCCTGTGCGGCGTTCCTTCTTGGATTAAGTTGATCTTCTTTAGTGTCTTGGCCTTTTTGTTCTTCACCAATACCAGCTGATTTCTTCATTGCTGCAAGTTCACTGTTGTAACCTTGATCAGCTTCTTCAACTTCTTCTTCTGGCTTCTCGCTTGCCCAAGGTTGCTCTTCTGTAGTTGGTACCATCTTTTCATCTGGTTCTAGCTGAGGTTCCATGTGTGGATCTTCATCGCCTGCAAACTCATCAACATTGTTATTAACACCTTGTGACTTTTTAAGTAACTCGTGTTCTTGTTGTAATGGTGATATCATTGTTGCTGGTTCTGAACCGTCTGTGCTATCTACATCAACTGGTTCTAAATGAGTTACCGTAACATCAGCACCCATCTCATCCGATTGATCACACGGCTCACCTGCTTCACCCGGCACTTCCTGGCCTGCTACAGTTTCAGTTTGATCAACTAAATCTGCTAATTGTCGTAATATTTCGCTAACTCGCATATTATAATTCCTAATTGTTCTTTATATTTATTCAGAATGAACCCGTTTGTTCAGTTAAAATATTACCTGTCCAATCATCAGCTATTGTGGCATCCTCTAGTACTGCAATGCGATTGTTAAGCTCTGCATAGAACGTATCTAACTCACCTTTAAAACTGCCAGTAAGGTGTCCAATTGCTTGTTTGCAATAATTCCAATTCTGTAGACGGTAGTTCTTTAAAAGATTACCGTGTAGGTCTGCTATCTCATTAATCTTGTTAGCCTCTTGGGCTGCTATATGTTCGCTATCGACTACTGCAAATGTCCTTACCGTTTTACCGTCCGAAAACTCTACGGTGTCCAATTCCATGACTAAATATTTAGAACGAAGAGAATCGATTGCGTTGTTGGTTTCATAAACTATGTACATAATGTCTCCTATACTATAATTATAAGAAAAACTATATGACAATAAATTTTGATTTAATAAGCGATTTGTATCTCGAAACACTAGATAACTTTTCATGGGAAAATAAGGCAACAAGTCTTTTTTGCATTGTAGCTGGAAACATCTCCAACGACCACGATGTATTATTTGACTTCCTAGAAGAGCTGTCAAAGTATTACGAAGCTGTATTCTTTATAGACGGTGACTTAGAGCACGATAAGTTTGAAGGTGACTTTGATAGAAGTTACGCATCGTTACGAGATAACATAGGCGACATGGAAACAGTATTCTTCTTACACGAAAATATTATTATACTTCCTGGCGTAACGTTATTAGCTACTAATGGCTGGACAACATTTGATTTTACAAGTCAGCACACAATAGACGAAACACTAGACTTCCTCGAGGAGCACGAAGGTGTACCGATTGAAGTTTCAAACCAGATTTTTAAACTCGCAATAACAGATCAACATTATATGTACAATAGCATTGAGTCCGCACAGGATATGGATGACGTTGAGGATATAATTGTTATAACCAACTCGGTACCTAATTCAGAGTTTGTAGTACACGACAACGATTATGATGGTACGCTACTAGGTGATACCTCAGGTAATGGTGGCATCCTACATTGTTTAGAAAATGACTACAAGAAGAAAGTAAAAACTTGGATCTTCGGGAAGTACACGGGTGACATTGATTACGATATCGAAGGAGTTCGATATGTGAATAACCCGGGCCTACAAAAAGACCCGAGCATTTATTATCCAAAAATAATTAAAACTTAATCGGTTTCTTGTTCGATTCGGATCTGTAACGGATAGCCCTGCTTACGTGCATCTACTGTTACTTCAATGCCTTTCTGCTCTGCTACCTCAAACGGTAATACCGCTGCAACTGCTGAACCAGCAGTATGTACGTCATTTGCTATTCGTTCAGCTGTGTTATTCACATAGCTAAAGTGCTCTACCAAGCTTTCTATAACAAACTGCATACTAGTCTTATTATCGTTTACATAAACAACCTTAAACATTGGTGGCTCTTTAAGATCTAATCGTGTTTTAATTGCAACTTCAGTTGACATTTTATTATCCTTCATATAAGTATTTAGTTATTGTATACATTGTACACGGTTATTAGGCCGTGTACAACAATATCGGTTAGGTTACTTTATTTCGATTTCTTTCGGTTTCATAGACTCCGGAACTAATCGTTCAAGTGTAACTGATAAAATGCCGTCAGTTATTTCAGCTTCTTTTACTTCAACATAATCTGCTAGTGCAAATGAGCGTCGAAATGTTCTAGCACTAATGCCTTGGTGTAGGTACGTAATTTCTTCTTCTTCGGTACCTTCAGAAAGACCACGTAGTCCTGTGATTTCCAGTTGATTGTTAGCAGTAGTAATCGCTATATCTGATTTTCTAAAACCAGCTACTGCTAGTTCAATTATGTAGTTATCGTCATCAACTTCAATAATGTTGTATGGTGGATAATTACCTGTGTTTGTATTGTCAATACGGTTTATCATTGCATTCATGTATCGTTCAACGCCGATTGCGTTGCGTAGGAATGGATCAAGATTGATAGAGGTGAGGTGTTTGCTTTTAGTCATAATAGTCTCCTTAATATTAAGCAAGATTTAAATGTAAGACCCGCCTTATGCAGCATCTTACTTGTTTATTTATCTATATAATATGACACTTAACGACTTTTCACAAGTCGTTAGGCAAAATTAGCGTCTACGTTGTGGAACTAATTCCTCAGTACGAAGCTTTTTGCGATAACGTGCTTTTGCTGCGGCTGCTTTACGCTGTCGCTTTGTTGATGGTTTCTCGAAAGTTTGACGACCACGAATTTCCTCAAGGATTCGTTCGTTAGAAACTTTCTTTTTAAATTTTCTAAGGGCTTTCTCAAACTGTCCCTCGTATACTCTTACTGATGGCATTACTTTTTCTTTACCTCCGTTGGGTGATTAATTAGCGATTTAGTGATCCGCACCTTATTTATGTCATTTCTTGTATACTTGTTAATATTGAACATGTGTGGTAACAATGCTGTTTCCATTATTGAGCGTAAACTACGCGCTCCTGTCTTTTTCCCTATTGCAATGTTAACAACCTGTTTTAATGCTTCTTTATCGAATGTTAAACGTACATCATTATATTTAAATAGATGCTTGTACTGTGATACCAAGTTATTTTCTACATCCATTAATACATTTAACATATCATCTTGTGTTAGTTCTTGCACTTCTGCAACTATTGGAAATCTACTAACAAATTCTGGTATTAACCCAAACTCAATAAGGTCTGTTGGTTCAGCATCTTTAATGTATCTGTTATCGACGTCAGCTGTATAACCAATCTGCGATGGTTGTTGCTTACGTTTCTTAATCTTATCAAGTCCTACGAATGCGCCACTAGCAATAAACAAGATATTATTTGTGTTAATTTCTATTGTGTTTTCTTCGCGTCTACCAAGATCAATTGTAAAGGTTGAACCTTCAACTAATTTCAATAGTGCTTGCTGTACGCCTTCTCCGCCTGGTTCCTTGCCGTTAGTAGATGAACCAGACTTTGCAATTTTATCAATCTCGTCTAAGAAGATAATGCCACGTTCGGCTTTATCAACATCGCCACCTGCTGCACTTAATAGCTTAACTAGTATCGAATCAACGTCTTCGCCAACATAACCAGACTCAGTTAATGTAGTTGCATCTGCGATTACAAACGGTACTTCTAAGTACCCTGCTATTGTCTTTGCAAGTAACGTCTTGCCCGAACCTGTCGGTCCTAGTAACATTACATTACTTTTATCTAGTGTTGCCTTATCTGTGTTAAGTCGTTTAACATGGTTAGCAACTGCTACACTTAAAATAGTTTTTGCGGAATCTTGACTTGTTACGTAGAGGTCTAAGTAATCCTTTAATTCCATTGGGTTGATGTCGTCTAGCTTAGGCATTTCTCGTTTTTCATCGCCTGCTTCACTTGCTAGTATTCCTAAACATACATCAATACATGCATCGCATATGCCTACTTTTTCACCTAGTACTAACTTATTAACTTGGTGCTGTGTTCTATTACAAAAATTACATTGTTCTGTCATCGCGTTACCTCTTAATCACGACCCAGCAGATCCTCGATGTGTTGTTTCTCTGCTTCGTTCAATAGCCCCGGATTATACGTGCCATTGCCGACCCTTTTAATTAACGCTTTGATGTATTCATGACTATAAGCGGTAAAGTTTAAAACATTTTTATCTATTCCATCCCAGTCACGACCATTAAAGATATACAGGTGTGTTGGGTCTAGGTCAGTACGTAAAAACATCCTGCCTAGCGTGTTATTTGTCACTGGAAACTCAGTGCCAGATTTTACTTCTTGTTCAAAGTCAAATTTAATTGACGGGAACGACTGGATGAGTGCTTCAGTCCTAAACACCTTCCCGTTGAAATTAATATAGTTCTCGCCAACTTTAGTTAAGGAAATCTTACCATCTAATGTATGTGGTAAATCACGCAAGTCTTTTGCAATATCACTTAACTCATTAAGGTCCTTCCATGGGCCTTCGTTTATACTATGTGCTTCTTCCGGCTCTGGTTCTTCAACCTTAACTTCTTCTATATCTTCGTCAAAGCCATGTGTTGCTTCGTATACACCATTCTCTGCATCTTCCCAATCAATTTGTTCTTTTGATGCGAAGTTAACTTTACTTACCTCGGTCTCAACAGGTGGTTCAGGTGGTTCAGGTTCAAGTGGTTCAACAAGCTCCTCCACAGGATAGTCTTTTAAAAGTTCATCCATTGTGTATTTTGGTTCTTCTTTGTCTGCAAGTTCTTTGAGTTCTGCACGGCCTCTATCAAATGAGTGTTGTGCTGCAATCAATAGCAATACTGCAAATGGATCGAATACAAATATAATAAGGATGATTAACCACGTAACTGCTTTTTCAAGTAAGTTAGCATCTGCTTCTTGTCCGTACACAAACTCTGCTATGTACTTGATCGGACCAACTTCAGCTTCTAGTTTACGTGTGCTTGCCTCAAGCTCGTACTTCTGTTCTGTTAAAGTATCAAGTTCGGCATTTGCTTGTTTGTTCTTTTTGTGTTCAGCTGCAATTAAAGTTTCGATATCGTTCGCATTGGACTTGCCCATACGCGCTCGCAAACTCTTAATGGTTGCATTGCTTTCGTCTATTTCTGTTTGTACAGATGCACGGATACGATTGATTTCTTGTTGTGCTGCTGCTGTTGCTGCGGAAGGTGTGCCCCTAATGTCATCAATTTTTCCTAATAGGAAATCACGCCTTGCTTCGTTGCGCTCTCTAAATGCTTTAATAGCTTTTTCTGTTTCGCCTTTGTACGAACCATCTGGCTTAGTACCTACTATGCCTTGCGCTGTTCTAATCTGACGTTTGTTAAGTGCTGTCTGTAAATCACCTAGCTGTTTGTTAATTGCATCAAGCTCAGACTTATAAGGTACGGTACGTCCTTCTGTCTTTGTTTCATCTGTTGCAATGATATCAAGCTGTACTTGTATGACTGGCTTAACACGATCATACGCTGAATCAATACGCTGCTGTTCTTTATCAATTTGAGCATTAAGTCCGGCATCAACACCGCTACCGTTATCCTCGTAGCCTCTAATCTTTTGTTCAGAGCGAGCAATGATAGCATTATTCCTGGCTATCTCTGCTTCAATGCGATCAACCTGTGCTACGCTTTCCTGTGATTGTGCTGTTTGTTCAACGTGGGATTTAGATAGATATCCAAAGATACCCATAGATGTGATAAACATGACACCTGCTACAATAAGCGCCATTCCGAATACTAACAATCGGTTCTTATCCTTGTAATTGTAATGTAACCAAATGACTGCAACTAGCTTGCCAACTTCAATGGATGTGCCCATTACTATAATCGATGTAGCATACGCGCTGAAAATAGCTGCTAAACCAGCTACACTAAAATAGATTGCAATGCTACTAATGAACAGAGCCGAAATTAAGGCAATATAGCCCAGTCTTATATTCAACATATTATATATTTATGGTTAGGTAGGGTTCAGCTCCTGAGTTCTTGTGTAGTGCTCAAGAAACTCTTCGTCTGCTGCCTTGACAGTGGGATCCTCCCACTTGAAACGATGGGGTAGTAAGAAAGGAGTCTCTCTGTAGTACTTATTATGTAACTTAGCCCAGATCTCCTTTCGTTCTTCTTCTTTTTCATGCGCTGCAATCGCAGCCATAATCGTGTCCTGAATGCCCGGGAAATCCTGCGCAAAGAAACGATAGTCCCAGCTGAAGCAGTGAACGGTTGGGTAATTGCGGTTAAACAAATCAGGCACAAGCTTACGGGTTTGGTACTCTGCTGAGCAGATTTGCTTCCAAATGCCATCGTACGCACCACCGCCACCGGAGCCTGTGTACGTCAGTGAACGGTTGAAATTACCGCTGCTACCAAAGGTATCCTTGCAACGGTTAGCATAGCGGATCCACACACGACCACCAAAACCTGGGTATCCGCGAAGATTGCCCTCACCGTCAGTATTTTTACCACTCCAGTTTGAGTAACCGTCAATTGGAGCATTGTGTGAGTTTGACACCATTTTTTGGTATTTGATATCCCAAGCAAAACCAACAACAGGATCCTTCTCGTTAATTACTGCAATAACAGACTCAGCAATCTCGTCAAGGGTCTCTGGGGTTTTACCATAAATGTCTTTAATCTTTTGCTGCTTAGGATGTAACATACTATCTCCAGATACAAATTAAAAGGTTATATCTTTTCGCCTGGGGCAAAACCGCGGAAGCCTACGAAGCGAGGGAATCTTAAACTATAAGTATCCTCTGAGTCTTCAGCTTGTGTAACTACGTCAGCTTTAACTTCTGCAATGAAGCCAAGTAGCTCCTTACGTCTATTCCAAAAATCATCACGTTGTGCATCACTAAAACCGCCGCCTACGTTAACTCGTATAAAACGACCGTCGTCTGTGCCTTCACATACAAATGCACCAAGTCTGCCTAAGTTGCGACCTGTGCCTTCTTCAACATCAACTACTGCCAAGTCAACTGTAATAGTTGGCTTCCACTTCATCCATGCTGTACGGCGTTTGCATACATAAGGAGCATCCGGATCCTTAATCATAATGCCTTCATAACCAAGTTCGATTTGATCTTTTGCAAAGCGGTCCATAACACTGCGACCGTCTGCTGTATCAAGATCTACTTCAATACCACTAATGATATGTAAGCTAGAACATGTTTGGTTAACACGGTCCTTAATAGAACCAAGCCAATCATTTGAACGAACGCTTTGTGGCATTGTCCACAGACCTTTGTTAAACTTGTCTAATGGGATAATGTCAAAAATAGTAAACACTGCATTGGCTGTATCAATATCAGACTTGCGTTGTGCTTGCTTCATTAATGCTTGGAAGTTCTCACTGATGATTTCTCCATCTAGTACGAACTTAGTAATTCTGTTTTCAGTCCAAGGACTGTTCGTGTACAGTTTAACGCATTCTGTTAATTGGTCTTCAATATGCGGAAAGTTGTTAAATGGTTTGCCGTTACGACTAAACAACTGTACCTTAGTTTTCTCAGGAAAAGAAATATCAACAATAGCTAAACAGCGTATACCATCTAGCTTTGGTTCAAGTATCTTTTTACCTGAAACTTTCTTTGGGTGTTTCGCGCTGTCTGTTGCTAGCTGCGATTCAAAAATGGGTATTTCGTATTTGGTACCTTTAAGTACTTTGTTGAATGAACTAATGGTTGCCCCAACACGTAGATCTTTAAGTATAACTGGACGAAGTAAGTTGTTCCAAAGATCACTAGTGTAATCCATGCTAGCACGTTCTAATTCAGCTACGGCAGCATTGCCGGTAAATTCACGTGCTTGCAATGCTTGGAGCAATGTTACAAAATCTTTGATTGTTGCTGTATTAGTATTTACAGCTATTGTCTCAGGTACTTTCTTAGTGTTGTAAACGTTAAATGGGTTCAGGGCATACCAAGCCATAATAAGGAACTCATCTGCATCCTTTGCACCAATATTAGCAGCTTCTAATGCTTGCTTAATTACATCAAGTTTGTGTAACTTGCTGTTAGATTCGTTCAGTTTGTTTATCCAATTGTGTGGCATGCAGGGTGATCTCCAGTTATTTAAGTAATTATAACGGAATTATCCAGAAAGGTCAACCTATTTTTGCTGATTTTTACGAAATATTGCCCGGTTCTACAGTAGATGGCTGGTCATTTATCAGGTTATCTGAGGATACATTAGCTTCATTCAGCTTATCCAAATTCCTGCCCTCACGCATTGCCCCAATTATGGCATCGCCGCCCTGGGTGTCTGTAGCTAGTATTTCGAGTATTTCAGCAACATCGCCCTTGCTTGTCTTCTTACCGTGTTGATGTAAGTTTTCAGCAAAGGCTAGAGTGGTCTTTTTGTTTGCTGGTATTCCGTTGCGTAGCGGATCGGCTGTTTCAAAGCCTGGTAGGTAAGTAACTTCGAATCTAACTTCCGATTCCCAAAGTTGCTCAAGTTCTGTTTTAATGCTCGTTATTGATCCAATGTATGCTGCGGTTGCATCAGCATGATCAGTTAGGTTCGCATCAGTTAAAACAGTAATACCGTCTGGTAGTACCGTGTCTATCAAATCTACTAACGCTGCTGTCTTGTCAGCATGTATTCCGTTGCCCGGAATACTTGGATCAACTGCATGTGGGTTAGGTATTTCAACATGATATGTTTGTGGGTCTGGCGGTGTTGGTGGTGGATCAGCAACTGTGTACACACCGGCGACAACGTCTCGTATAACTTCCAGCGTGTAATGAATCCAATCTAGTTCACCGGTTGTTTCCCAAGTACTAATCACTGAGTTCAGTGTTGCCTGGTTTGCAACATGTGGTACGCCTGCTGGAGTACCTACTAGGTCGGTAAGATAAAACGTTCCGTCTGGTCCTGTGCCACCGCCCATCTCTGCTAAGAAGAATGCAGATGTTGATGCTGGTAGTGCTTCTGTTAATGCGCTGGTATTAGTCAGTCCGCTATTACTTTCAATCGCTGTTGCTGCTTCGCCAAGTTGCTGAGGTGAAGAGTTTATAATACCTTTTATCTGTCCTAACGAAATTGCAAATGCAATATTGGCTCTTGTTTGATCAGGTGGCATAACTGCCGGTGCTGCAAGATCATATGCTGCAACATACGGTGCGATGTCAGTAGCATTAATGTAAATGTTCTCAAGTGTTCCATTGTTTGGAGCAGTAAGAGTGGTATAGGTAGTAGGGAATATTTTAGTTAAGTCTAATAAGTCCGATAATGCAGTGATACCTGTTGTTGTGAACTGCATTACTGATAGAATTTGTTCTAGCTTGGCACCTGTCACTGTTACGAATGCATCATAGCAACGTTTCTGCGCTGCTGGTTTTAATATTGATTCAGGGTTATCATTAATTGCAGCTTGTAAGTCAAACATGTCAACACCTTGTGCTTCAAGTTCATCTGCAATTGTCGCTATCATGTTTATACTCATCAACGACTCTAGCAATGCTTGTGGTGTGCCAATGTTATCTACTTTCGTAAAACTAAACAAGAAGCCAGTGTTAACCAACTCAGTCGCAAAGGCATGTACATCTGTGCTAAGTGCTGTGATGTTACCCGACATTAATGCATCGCCTGATGTAAAGGTTTGCTCAGTTAATGCAGCACCGTTGACGGCACTGTTAACATATGTGTTTGCTACATCCATGTGACCCATTGCAATTTGCAGGTAAGTTATATATTGTCCTACACTAGGAAACATATTATCTATGTGCGTATTAAGAAAGGTATCATAGTAATGTGTATCAATGCCTTGCGCCAATGGGTTTACATTAGTCAAGTAAGGTGCGGTAGTATCAAGTGCGTATATAAACGAATCGATAAGCGCCTGTGAGATACCATCTGGATTAGTTGTTACATCGTAAAGGTCAGACTCAAGCACTGCAACGGTATTAAGATAATCAAGTACAATAGCTTGATTAGCATATGTACTAACGTCTAAATCAGTGTTAAGTTCAATGGCTGTTTCGTTTAAAAGGCCTTCGCCTGCCATCATTATTAATGGAGTAAGTGAACCCATGTTATGCGCCTACAAATACAGTAGCGGCAAATGTTCTGCGATTGTGTCCGCATGAATCAATTGTACCGTTATGTAGTACAGGCCTTCCCTCACACAAAACAGTTGAGCTACCGCCTACTGTTTTTGCTGAACAATGCGAACTACACCCCGGAGCACCGCAACATGGATGTGGCGTCACAGGTTCGCCGGGCAGCATCACTGGTGCGCCTTCGGCAAAAACAGTACCGGCGCCACCAAGTGCGACACCGCCTGCTACATTAATATCTCCTTTCCTTACTACGTTTGGCATGTAGTATTTATCCAGTAATTATTTGCTTCGGACCAGGTGTGATAATACCTGACTTTTCTTCCTGTGGCTTAACTGATTCGATATATGCTTCTTTAACATCTTCGCGGCAAGGTAATGCTAGTGCTACACCAATATAGTGTAATAAGCCCTTTGTGCCAAATTCTGCTGTGAACATAACTGGCAGGAATTCCATACCATTTTGACCTTGGCCAATTGTTAGCGGTGCGTCTAAGTGATAACCTTCTTCGGCAATCTCTAATACTTTAGCTACTACTTCCTGACCACATGTTAGTTTAAATGAATAAATCTCGTCTGCTTTAATTTCCATTAATTTCTCTAATTCTCAATGCTATTTGCTTTGTAGTCATTTTGTTAAGACCATCAAAGCCACCTTCTACTAGAAGGGTTTCGGATACGTATAATTGTGGAACTGTTTTATGTCCGTTGCCTTTTAAAAAGCCTCGTGCATCGTCGTCTAAATCAATACGTACTTCTTCGTACTGGTAACCGTGCTGCGATAATAGTGCTTTCGCTTTATCGCAATACGGACAACCTTCTTTACTAAAAACTCTAATCATTTATGTTTCCTTCGTGTTAAAAACTAGCGGCATCGGAATGCCAAAATAACTCTGCTAGTGCTGCTCTAAGCTTATCGTCGTCGACGTCCCAGTCTTTTTGCCATACTGCAAAGATACCCATATCACCCTCAGGGCGTTCTACTTGGTACTTGTCCTTTAAGAGCTGCATGATTTCATCATACGCTGCCTGTGATCTAATTACTGCAAATTCTTTACTTGGTCCCATTGCTGGCATGTTGAGCTCCTGTTTTCATATTTATATACCTACAGATCAAAGCCTTTAAATGTATCTCCGTCTACGTCTTGCTTGGTGCCGCCTACGATGTAACTCGAAAGCTGTACTTCCTGTGGTGCTACTTGTACGTCACCACCTGCAATCCATTTCTGGGTCCACGGTAATGGATTTGATCCACCTTGGTATGGACTATCGATGCCCAGTGTTTGCATACGCTTATGGGCAATCCACTGTACGTAGTCTGTTAATAGGGCTTTGTTTAAACCAATCATCGAACCATCTTTAAACAGGTACTCTGCCCATTCAATTTCTTGCTGAACAGCATCAGTAAACATTTTCTGTACTTCGTCTGCACATTCTTCTTTAATCTTAATAAAGTCCGGATCATCCTTAGGTAACAGCTTAAGCATTGTTTGAGTAAAGCCTAGGTGTAGGTTCTCGTCGCGGCAAATTAATTTGATTTCTTTTGCGTTGCCTTCCATTTGTTTTAATTCTGCGAATGCCCAGCTACATGCAAACGATACATAAAAGCGTATGCCTTCTAGTACGTTAACGCTGTTCATTACTAACCAGATCTTTTTCTTAATGTCGTATTCATCGACAACTACTTTCTTACCGTTGACTGTATGTGTGCCGAGTCCAAGCATTTGGTACGCTATCGCTACATCGTGTAACTCATCGTAGTACTTTGTAATTGCATCACTACAATCAACAATCTCTTTAATAGTAAGCAACTCGTCAAACACAATAGATGGATCTGAGTACACGTTACGAATAACATGCGTGTATGCTCTGCTATGCAAGGATTCGTTTTCAGTCCACTTAGTCATCCAGTTTTCAAGTTCTGGTATACTAACAAGTGGTAACAATGTTAGTGAAGGCGAACGGCCTTGTACACTATCTAATAGGATTTGACGTTTAAGGTTTGATGTAAAGATGTGCTGTTCGCTAGCTGTAAGATTCTTAAAATCATTACTATCTTTGCTTAAGTCAACTTCAGTCGGTTGCCAAAAGAAACCAAGCTGACGTTCGGTCATCTTATCAATTGCTTTGTACTTCAAGTCATCATAACGTTGTATGTCCACTTGACCGTCTAAGAACATTTTACGATCTGTTGCTGCTTTTTTGTTTACTTTAAATACGCTCATCTTTCTGCCTTATTATATTGAACATGTGTCGCAGACTTCATCTAAGTCTGTTGTGTCTACTTCGCCCTGGCCATCAAAGGTTTGACAATAATAGAGCGTCTTCAGACCAAACTTGTATGCCAGCAACATATCTTGTAACAATGTACTCATCGGAATCTGCTCGTCTTCAAAATGCTGCGGATTGTAAGAAGTATTAGCACTAATAGTTTGGTCAATGTACTTCTGCAATACAGCCATTATCTGTAAGTATCCTTGTGGAGACTTTTGATCCCACAGCAATTCATACTTGTTCTTCAGTCGTCTGTACTCTGGAACTACCTGTGTAAGTACGCCGTCCTTGCTTTGCTTAATTGAAACATAACTGCGCGGTGGTTCAATACCGTTTGTTGCATTTGCAATCTGTGCTGATGTCTCTGCAGGCATAAGCGCCATTACAGTACTGTTTCGTATGCCAGTTTTCTTTAACTGTTTACGTAAGCCTTTCCAGTCAACTTTGTTTTTGTGCTTAACAAGTTCGTCTACTTCTTTCTTGTAAGTGTCAACTGGTAGTATACCTTCGCTGTACTTTGTTTCATCGTTACCTGGGCAAGCACCAAAATCTTGTGCTAAGTCTGCGCTAGCTTTGATTAAGTAGTACGACCAATGTTGCGCCCATGTATCAACTAATTCTAATGCACTGCCATCGCTGTACTTCACATCGTGTTTAGCTAGGAAGTAAGCAAAGTTAATAATACCTACGCCTAGTGGCCTACGTTTTTCTGTTCCCATTTGCGCTGCAATAACAGGATAGTTCTGATAGCTTAGTAAAGCATCGAGTCCACGTACTGCTAAGGTACATGCCTTTTCCATATCTTCTGGCTTCTTAAATGCACCCCAGTTCATTGCGCTTAAAGTACATAATGATATTTCGCCCTCTGGGTCTGCAATATGTTCCAGTGGAGTCGTTGGCAATGTAATCTCTAAACATAAGTTAGACATTGTAATTGGTGCAACATCTGGCTTGAACGAACTGTGTGTATTGCAGTGGTCTACGTTCATTAAATAAATGCGGCCTGTGTCCTTACGCTCTTGCATGAACTGTTTAAATAGTTCTGCTGCCGGAATAGTCTTTTTGCGAACCTTTGTGCTACGTTCTGCTTTTTCATACAGTTCGCGGAACTTGTCTTGGTCGCTATAGAATGCATCGTACAGACCAGGAACATCGTTAGGACTAAACAGTGTAATGTCTTCGCCTTTAATTAAACGCTCGTACATTAGCTTATTAAACTGTACGGCATAATCCATATCACGTACACGGTTCTCGTCGATGCCTTTGTTGTTTTTAAGAACAAGTAAGTCTTCAACTTCCAAGTGCCATAATGGATAATACACTGTAGCAGAACCTTTACGTATGCCACCTTGGCTGCAACTGTTTACCGCACTTTCGAAATACTTTAGGAACGGAACCATCCCAGTGTGGTAAGCATCCCCTCCACGTATAGGAGAACCTAGTGCGCGAATCTTGCCTACGTTAATACCAATGCCTGCACGTTGTGACACGTACTTAACAATCGACGATGCTGTTGCATTAATGCTGTCTAAGCTATCTGCTGAGTCAATTAATACACAAGAGCTGAACTGTCGTTGCGTAGTACGCACACCAGCCATGATAGGTGTTGGCAAACTGAATTGGTGTGTACTGATTGCGTCGTAATATTCTTTAGCCCAATGCAAGCGAACTTCTTTCGGATAGTGTGCAAACAATGAAACAGCGATCAAAGCATAAGCGATCTGCGGTGTTTCGTATATTTGTTTTGTTACCCTGTTCTGTACTAGGTACTTGCCACGCATCTGTTCCATAGCTGCATATGTAAGGGATTCATCACGATCGTGCTTAATAAAGTTATTAATGGTATCCCATTCGTCATCATCGTAATTTGTACCTAAATCAGCATCATACAGACCAAGCTCAATGTTTTGATCTACTAGCTGTTTAACGTGCCATGGCTTAAATGATCCATATACTCCCTTGCGGAGATGATAAGCAATTAGTCTGCCAGCAACATGTTGATAGTTTGGAGTCTCTTCACTAATCAAATCAGCTGCTGACTTAATTAATGTTTCCTGTATCTCTGATGTTTTTATTTTGTTGTAAAATTGAATGTGACTTCGTATTTCTACTTCACTTGCTGATGTACCTGTTGTTGCTTCCGTTGCCCAAAGTGTTACTTTGTGTAGCTTCTCAATGTCGAGCGGCTCGACTTGACCATTGCGTTTGGTCACTAATATTTCAGACATTTTTATCCTTCTTCTTTTTCTTATTCCACCTAGCCTTTTGCGATGCTGCAATTGCGGCCTTGTGTTCTTGAGACATTGCTCCTATTTTCCGACCTTTTGTTGCCGCGGAAAGTTTTGCTTTATGCTCTGGAGTAAAAGGCTTTCGCTTAACTCCAACTCTACTGTTTGCTATTTTCTTTTTAGTTTCTTCTGAATGTGTATATCCAAAAACTCTACCACCAACTCTAATAAAATTGCCGGTGGTTGCGTCACCACGCAACCGATGTATAGAAACATGGTCATCTGGGTGAAGTGCAATTAAATTTCGCGGATGATGTGCGCGTGGGTCGTCTTTAAAAAGACTTTTTGGTTTTATGTGGTGTACATGAAACCCCTTAGGAATATTCCAATCCGGATAAAATTGGCGCCAGTATTGAATAAGATTTTTACGATAATTAGTCGGATGATACATACCGATATTTATATTATCTCAATAATGGTTTTAAATTCTCACAATCAAACGTAAATTTAACACGAAGATCAGACTGATCTGCGGTGATTGATCCCGGCTCATCATTTAATGTGTACTGACCTTTATTAACTTGCACCAGCGTGTAGTTGTCGGTCTGTACCATATGCAGAGAGTTTATATCTTCGTGCTGTACTAGTAGGATAGTATAACATAAGCCAAGACATTTAGCAACATCACAATAGGCGGGCTGAGCCAGAAGATCCCACGGAAGTGGCCAATTGTCAGGGTCAGTAAAATGAATTGTGTTATTCACGATTGGTGCTGTATCCCACCAATCGTGTATCAAAGTTAGGGCTTCGTCAAGTGGTAGTTCAGAAGCTTGGGTTCTTAAGTCGGACCATTCTCTAAGAAGGTTAGTATAATCGGTAGTCCACATATTATACAAACTTCTCTATAGAGTAGTTAAGAATTGCGGTTTCCCCTGCGGTTGTTGTAAATTGGAATTCAGACGAAGTATCAGCACCCGGGCTAGTTACACTAAGAACTACACCAGTGTCACCAGACTCTGTGTATTCATCATTGTATAGCACTGCTGAACCGTCATTAGAAACACATATAGTTCCCATTCTAGTTTCAAAGTTAAGACCTACGCTACGCTTAATATTGTAGTCTACTTTATACGAGTTCACATCAGTGTCATTCATTACAAAGATTGATTTAGGTACAGTTATGTTGTCAGGTACTTCACATTCAATACCAATTTGTCTTTCATATGAACCTAAGTGAATTGAGTGTGTACCATCAATTGCAATACCACCATTGCCTGCAAGGGAGATACGAGAGAATGTACTTTCGTCCTCACGAGAGAATAAATCACCAACACTAGTGCATTGGTCTGTGTCGAATCTAATAACTGGGGATACTGCGACAGCTCCAAGATTGTTACCAACATTATAAAATACGTTATAGCCTGAGCTGTTAAACAATGTATTATGGAAATGTATTCCTTCAAATGCAATGTTATCAAATATGTTACGTGATACAACTACACCAGTTGGACCTGGATCATCCATTGATACAACTGTACCTGTACCAGTTAACGGACCACTTGCTGTAAATGTTTCGCCGCGACGGTTAAATGTTGCTGCTGGAGTGAAATCTGTTGTTCCAATTTCGATAATTTTATATCTGCCGTTTAATTCTAATGCTGTTGCTTGGATAAGATCATTGTGTATATGTACGCCCTGGTAGTGGAAATCTAATCCACTGTTCTCTAATACAACGCCTCGTGCTTCGCCAGCTACTCTAAGGCCGTATGTTGTGCCATGTGTATCAAGTTTAGTCATTGTAACATCATTAGTTGGTGCTACACTGCTGGCTATTTCAACTGCTGATGTTCTGTAACCAAGTGATGTTGCATCTGTGTTAGGACCATGCAAGCCTAAGTAATTAAAGCCACTATTTGTAACACTGTCTAATTTTAAAAGTGTGTTCTCTTCTGTTGAGTAAATTGCCATAGAAGTTAACTCAATACCAGTCGGTGCTTCTGCGCCATTGTTGCCAATGTTTGCACCTGTTTGTTGTAAGCTGTCTGATGTTTCAACTACTTGTTCTGTTACGCCACGTACTAGACCTGCGCCTACACCTGCTGCGGTTGCAGTAAACACGATATCAACTGTGTTAGATGCTGCGCCAATTGATGTGAAGTCCGAACCGTTAATAGCTGATATTGCATAACGTGTACCTGGTACAATATCTGTAATAAGAACATCGTCTGCGCTAACAAACTTAATAATAGAACTTGTTAAGCCTTCGCCCCATAGTCTAGCATGTGGAGGTACTTTGATTGTTTCAGATACTTTGTAAGTTCCTGCTGGGAAGAATAAACTACGTCTAACTTCAACGTTTGATTCACGACAAAATAATTCGTACAATGCTCTGTTAATTGCATCTGTGTCGTCTGTTTCACCGTCGCCAACTGCGCCGAAATCTTTAACACTAGCTATGTCATCAAACTTACCTTGCAAGCTTCGAACAATTGCTTCTTCGTTTTCACCAGTGCCAACAACATATCCTGCTGCCTCACCTTTGTATGTGTACGTAGACGACAATGCTAAAATATCACTGAATTCTGTTAATATTTCTGTGTTGCCAATTACTGGTGCGCCGTCTACTAGTGTACCATTACCGATAAACAATCTACGTTCATCAAGTACCCAACCAAACTCTGCTCCAGCTAATTGTGGAAGGTTTTCACTTAAACCTTTTCTGTGAGTTATTCTAGACAATTGCAGGATCGCGATATGCCTTACTCCTTTTCAAACCAAACCCGCGTACCGTCTACGAGTTTCCATGTTTTGCCTTTGCAAGCTACATTCTTATGCCCAATTTTTCTTTTATCTGTGTACGGGGGCAACTGTGGATCTCCATCTTTGCGGAATCTCCATCCTTTCGGCGATTTGCCATAATTTTTAGATTCAGGGTTTGCTACACTTGATGCATACCCATCATCAACATTGTTATTTATGCACCATTCTTTTAAGTTAAGTACATAAAATTCGTTAATTGAATTATCTTTTTTGCTAACCCACCAACCCTTACATCTCTTAAGTGATTGGCGTTTGTGCATTGCTGTTTGTTCTTCTCTACTTAGCGACTTAAACCACTTAGTGGCTCCGGCAAAACTATCTGATTGGTTCCCACGCTTTTTGTATATCTTATTTATTTCTTCTTGAGTCTTAAAATTACTCCAGTGGAAATTCTTATATCTTTGCTTAATACGCTCATATGTATGTGATGAAAATTTATTTTTACCATTAAACATTCTAACAAGTGCATAAAACATCTTAGACCTATTTTCGCTAACCGTTGCTTTTTCTAACAATAAATGACATACAAAATGCTCGCGATATGTTAGATGCACACCGTTCCAATTGTATTCTTTAAGATTTGCGTACTCGGGAAATATAGATTCAGGTAGAATGTGATGATGCTCTGTCTTACCTTTAATTTGTTTGTCGCTGGCCTTCAGAATAATACCTAAATACCAACGATAATACTTATTGTCTATAAATTCATTGATCATATTACTATTTATGGCTTTTACATCTCAAAGTATTGTTCTACTCGGTTCCACCAGCGTCTACGGTGCTTATCAAAGTCTTCTAAGTCAATAATAAACTCCTGGTATTCAAAGTCCTTGCTACACATCATAATAACACCCTTGCGAATGTTAGTGCCGTAAAGTGCATTATGAGCTTCGCCATAGGCTGCAAGCTGTAAGTAGTAGTCCTGAATCCATTCTTCTTTCTTAGGTTTATTGGTTTGCTTAAAGTCAATAATAGCTTCGCCACCTTTGTGTACACCGACGCAATCTGTTGTACCTGCATAGATGTTCGGATGACAAACTGGAACTTCTGTTCCCCATATTTCATCTACATTAATCATGCCTTTGTCGATGATAATGCTTGCCATGTGGTTAGCTTGCTTTGCATATGGATTTGAACCTGGGATAGCGAGCTCGTCTGTTATGCAATAGTCTTCAAGGTATTTGTGCATACGAGTGCCACGACTAGCTGCTTCGGTTGTTATTGCCTGCGCTCGTTGAGCACCGACATTCTTGCGCCAATTCGCTAATGCTTCGCGGTCGTCTGCTGGTTTGGTTTTGTCTAGTACTGTTGTGACGGACGGCATAGGTGCGTATTCTGCACTACCTTCAAGTAGGTAATGTCGCTTGCCGTTTACGTTTTGTCGTTTAAGGGATTTGTAATCGTATTTCTGAGTTATCATCTAGCTAGTATAGCAAAGATGATATTTTATGTCAACCGCGTACTTGTGCGTTCATGTATGAAGTGTACAGCCCTTTAAGTTCTTCAAATGACTGTTGTATGTCTTCGATGTCACCATCTGTAATTGAACTATCAAGCATTTCAATCTCATCTCTAAGTCCACGCATTAAAGATCTAAGCATATCATCGCTACTTCTAAATGTCATGTTTTCTTTAATTTGTTCTGGCATGTGTTGTTTTATAAAATCTAAATCATCCATTACTTTTTAATTCCTTTATTTGCTGCACGTTTTGCCATACCGTCAACTACTCTTTTAGCTTTATCGACTGACATTTGACCTGGATCAACTTCTCCCTGGCCTTTGAAATGAACTTCTTCTTCGTTAGCATCTTTAATAATACTTTCGAGGCTACCTTTTTCAATAAGATCAAACAATGTATCTTTAGTTAATGGAAGTCCCATCTTGTTTACAATACCAATAAATGCTTCGGTACTAAGCTTTGATGGAGAGTTTTCATCTTCTGTACGATCTGCAATCAACTGACTAATAGCTGCAATCTGGTCTTCGTTCTCAGCTTCTTCTTCAGTAATCTTATTCATTAACTGACGCATGTCTGGATACTTGCTTTCGTTTGTTGCACTGTGGTCTGCGACGTCAATCTTTTGTCCACAATGATTGCACGGTTGCATAGGATAGTAATGCGATGCATGAGAACGCATATCGGTATATGCAAATACAGGTTTTGCTTTTGATGGATCGATTTTGTTATGCACACCACAATTCCCACACTCAAACGAGCCTGTCTTTGTTTTATGTATAACTGGTTCCGGTAACTTGTACTTGCCTTCGTTCATTACTGGCCGCCCATTTCCTGTTTGATAGCTTCGTATTCGTCCATTAACTCTTCAATTAACGAACCAATGTTTTTATCATTCGATGCAAACTCTTCAGAGCCAGCTACAATAGATAGTTGGGCTAAGCCGTATGACTTCCAGTACGAATGTTGGCGTGGAGCATATGCACGAATTGCATCATTTAAACGTTCTATAACTTCGAATAGTTCTTGCTGTATGCCCTGGAACTCGTCAATGCCATCACGCATATTTTCAAGTTCGTTTTCTAGCTGACCTAAATTGTCAGGAGCTTCTTCAAGTTCAGTGTATGTTTCAACAACTTCTTCTGCTTCAGCACCAATACAAAACGGATCGTCTGATTCTTCAATAGCTTTCATTTTATCAAAAGCTTCATTAAGTATTTTATCTGACATTAATCTTCTCCTCGTACTTGCATTTCCAATCCTGGAAGTGTGTCACCAAGATCATCCATTAGAGCTGAGAGCCTAGCTTGGATTGCCTTGCGATCACCATCATAACCTAGCGCATCCATTTGACGGCCAAGCTGCCCTAATTCAAGGCGCTCATACATAGCTTCCGTGTTATCAAAAAGCTTAGCCAATGCTCTAAAAACCATCTTATCTGCATTGCCTTCTTCTTCGAGCTGGGATAGTCTATTAAAAGCTTCATTAAGTATTTTATCTGACATATTAACGACGCTCGCGACCTAAGTCGATTTCCTCGTCGTCTGCTTCAAGATCTAAATCAAACTCATCGCCGCCTAGTTCATCGCCACCAAGCTCGTCGCCCATGTCGCCCATGCCTAAGTCTAGTTCTTCTTCGCCGCCCATTTCATCACCGCCGTCGAATGAGTCTAAGTCTAAATCGCCATCACCCATTGCTACTTCTTGTCCAGTTAACGATGCTACTGCATTGTTAACATCGCCTTTAGCCTGTTCAAGTGAAGAAGTTAATGCGTCAAGTGAAGAGCTAACCGAAGTGTTAAATGATTCTGCTGACTCTACACCTTGTGCATCACGGATGCTATCGTGTAATGCTGGTAATGATTTGTACTTAATGTCTGCAAACTTTTCAATCATTGACTGAATTTGATCTGCGATATCTTGTGCTGCAATTGTGGTTTGAGCCTGTCCGATTTCATTTTCCAAAAGTTTCTTAGCTTTCTTGCTTTCAACAATCTTCTTCATGAAAGTTTGTGCTGTCTTTTGGTTGCGTAGGACTGATTGCATATCTTCTGATATACGTAGTGCTTGCAATTGACCTTCTGAAAGAGTGCCACCTAATGCAGCAATCTTAAGAGCTTTGTTTAATAATTTGTTGTTCATTTCAGATTCCTGTATTTGTTTGCTTGTAGTTAGTTCTGCTGCTCTTTTATCAGCTGCCTCGTTTACCATAAGCAATTTCATATACGATGCGTTATTTTCGCTCGAATATAGATCGTTCTTCTGCTTAAACTCAACAAGCAACTTGTCTGTGTTATTAAGAAGCTTAACCGACTCTTTCAAGTTCAGTTTTTCTATGTTATAATTAGTACCAAATTGGGCTTTAATTAAATCAGCAACTGCCGTGGCGTCCACTGGTTTTGATAAGTCATCTAAGTTCATGTGAGTTCATTCCTCTAATTTGTATGTATTTAGCCGATTTAGTCAAAATGAATAATTACTTGTTTCTGCGCTTTTTGAGCTTAAGAGCCTTGGCGCTGTCTACGCATCCTGCTAGTTGTTTCTTAAAAATTTGTCTGTTGTTGATGTCTTCTGTTAACCGTGCTAATAATATTGCTCGGTCATCTAGCTTATTAACATGTTCCAGCATATGAGTTAATACGTCAACATCAATCTGCTTTGCATTAACTTGTGAATCAAGGAATTGCATCTTGTTTGCTAAAACGTGGTTGCCTGCTTTACATGCAATACACCATGCTAGTGCCACTTTAGCTGTATTGAAGATTAATGGTTCGTCCCCTAACAGTGTAGTAACTTGCCAGCCCAGTGGAGTCTCCTCAATTGAGTAAGCACCGTAGGCTTGATATGTATTACCTTTCTGTATAATGATCTGCTGTTCTAGATCATCTTGTGTCAATGTTTTGTTGGCTATTCTGCGTAGGGATTTACTAACGTCTTTATACTTCATAGGTTTCGAACCTCATGTTCGGTGCATAGTTTTCATTAGTTAATTCTAAATCTTTCTTTTCATCTAAGCCTGTCAGCAGTGGCACATTTTCAATATCTTCTTGTAACAACCCTAACGGGTTGCCATTCTTTCTGAATACATCAATATGCTCGATGTCAAACTCAAGAGTCCAATCTAACTCATTAACAATCGTACGGATGTTATATGGTTGAGTACGCAACGAAATAATTTGAATTAGAGTTTCCCAGTTTGTTTGCTGGCGCCTGCAATGAATCCATTCTTCTTCTGTATGGATTAGCTGTCCGTTAATTTTTGCTGGTAATAAATTCTTTTTAAAGTTACGCACCACACCTGTATTTGTTATATCAAAGTCTGTATGAATCTTGATGTGTTGTGGCATGTTGTATTTAACTAGCTAGAAACTCAGGCCATAAAAAAGCCCCTAATGAAAGAGGCTTTTTAATAATACTAAGTTATACTTAGATTGCGAAAGCTGCTACTGTTTCACCAGTTAATTCAGCTAACTTCTCATAGATAGTCATATCATATGTGTTCTGACCAGCTGACTTATACTTGTCGCCAACTGCATCAACACCTTCGATGATCATGTTAACTTCTGTATCTGTTGCTGCGAAAGCACCAACTACTGAAATTGTGCAAATAGTTTCAATTGCTAAAACTGCTGCATCAAGCTCAGGCCATGCTGCTGTTACGCCAGCGCCTGCTGGTGCTGCTGTCATTGCTGATACGTTAATACCTACAATAGTACGACCAAAAAATTGATCTGCTTCTGTATAACCGTTTACTTTTGTTACGCCTGCCATTTTAATTCTCCTAATTTATGTGGGTGTCTTATGTTATCCCGTTGTAATTATTTATCTCTCTTGGAAGATTTTTAATCGTTTTATCTATGCAAAGCACGATTTGCGGCAGTAAATTTGTGTCTTGATACTAATTTTACTGGTCCATCAGCGGTCTTTACTACATATCCTTCGCCGCCTTTCTCACCACCAATTGACTGTTGTACATCAGTTGGGTGGGAATCAAATTCGTCTACTAACCAATCTTTAAGCTTCATTACGCCTCTGATTAGCGTCCATAATGCATTAACACCTTTCTTGTGGTTCGTTAAGTATGCACCGATATTAGCACGTTTCTTGTCTGTTAACTTTTCTGTGTTTAACCACTGAGCAAAGTCGTTGCCTAAGTTTTCAAGTCCTGTGTCAACACTGTTGTTGATGTACTTGTAGAACAATTGATGTATGTTAGCAATACCTTTAAGGCCTGCTGGATCAAACAATGCTTTGATTTCTGCTGCATGTTTGTTAGCAAATGCTTCTAACTTATCAATCGGACCTGTGTTAATCTTAGATGGCTGTTGCACATACACAGGAGGAATAATAAGTACTTCATTACCTTGTAGATGCTTAATAGCTTCTTCTGTTGTGTTGAACTGATCACCTATGTACTTGTGTACAGTGATGCCTGTCTTACTCGCACCAATAGCTTTGCCTAGCTTAGAGTCTTTGTTTACTTCATAACGCACTACGTTAGGTTGGAACACGTATCCTACATGATCCTCTAACCCAGGAGTATTAAAGTACATTAAATCTCCGCTTAGGAAACCGCGGAAATCCTTCGGTGTTGCTTTTTCGTACTCATCAAATATGTCACCCATGTTAGTTATAAACTGCTGGCGTGACTGATCCATTGACGGACTTCTGTTTGTTAGCATCTTCTGTAATTCTTTAGCCGACTTTGATTTACCATCGTAGCCTTTAGCTGCAAAACCAGACTTATCAGTTAACATAAACTGACCGTTTTCATCGCGGCCAAATACAATAGCAGGACTTCCATCCCACTTAATAGTTGTTTCGGAGTGTGCTGAACCTTCTGCAAATGCACGTAGAGTTTTTATTGCTTTGTACAGTCCGCTTGGACCTTCATCTAAGACTAAGTCTTCAAGATGGTTCATGTCGCGAAGTTTACCTTCAGCTACATATTCTTTGTAAGCTGGCTCAGTGTTATCAAACAGTGGCTCCATATCCATATTAACTATTCTGTCACGTAAACGTGCAAGGAAGTATTCGTCCGGATCATTTGATTCGTGTACTTCTGTCTGTTCTGGCATTGGTAATTGAACACCATAATGTTCTGCTAGTGTTGCCACTGCTTCGCCAATAAGAGCTTCAATTTTGTCGGGCTGTCCCTTGTACTTTTTGTATACATATTCTAAGATGCTGTTTACGCTTAAGTCCATTGGGTTAGCTGAATAGCCTGGTAGTAACTTACGCACAATCTCTTTTGGATCCTGCGAAATTGTTTCGTTTGTAGCACGATTAACTAGGCCTTCTTTGTAAGACCACTTCATGCCTTGTGCTTTTGCAATGCTTGCCATAATGATATGTCTATGCATACCTTTAAATTCACCAGGTTCGCCACGCATTGACCAAGCCTGAAAATGTGGGTTACCAAACATTAAATCTAGTTGTGCAAACTCGCCTGTTTCTCTACCATTCTCGTCTCGGATAGGAGTTTTAAAGTGTACGTTGTCGCCACTTAATTTAACCCATGCGCCCGGAGTTTGACCTTGTTGCTTTGCCCAAGCTTTTAGTGTATTAGCAACTTCTTTCTTATCGTGTACACTGCTGTCCACAGATACGTCTATGTCGCCGCTTGATGCTTTTTTGCCTGTTGTACCAAGCCATTGATCTAACTTGAAGCCAAGTATCTTTTCTACAAATTTAAGTGAAGAAGCAATGCTTTCTTTAGGAATACGTACTGTTACAGGCTTCTTGTCTGGTCCCTTAAAGACGTTGCCGCCCTCAAATAGCTTATAGTATGAGCTTAACATTATGCGTCCTCTGATTCGTCGTAACGAGAATAGCCCATTGACCACAATGTCATAGCTTCAATATTATGTGCTATAGATACATCTTTCTTAATGTTGCCTGGATTGGCCATTACGCTATCTATTATTTCTCGTGCTGGGCCTTTTAAATCGCCCTTGTATGGATCTACTTTTAATGTTTTCTTCAAGACGTTTATTACAAGTCTTGCTAGATCGTTTTGCGTCATTTCTGTCTCAGACGCATCTGCTCTGCCCAAAGCATTGTTTACTTTGTTTGCTAGTAGCTGATGGATGGCTTTTGCTATCTTTGGTACGTTGGCTTTCTGTGCTTTAGAATGGCGCTTGGCAATTGATGCCCTGGATGTTTTATCAAACCAGTCGCCTATTCCTTCGTTAACAAATTCACTTGCTTTCATTTACTCGTCCTAAACTTCTTTTGAATTTTAACGAGTCTTTTTGCTTAATAGAGTTTAGAAGCTTGCGGGTAAGATCCTCAACTTCTTCACTAGTGTATGTTTCTTCCATTAAATCTATTAGATTGATAGCACTTGCGATAATATTTTCGGCACGTGTCTCAATCACATACCGCGAATCGCGAGCATTATGCATTAGTTCAAGTTCTTCTAATATACTTCGTGTATGCTTTTTCATTAAGTAATTCTCGTTTATACTATCTTATATTTATGGTGATTTGTAAAATGAAAGAAACTCTGGAAAGTATTTACTAATGTCCATGTTCCTTTTATTATCTTGATCCGTGACAAAATCAACTATTTCGCCGACTGTATCGCTTGCTGCGGGCTTAGGAATTTGGTCTAATACTGCTGGATGATGTAATTCAAGCCACTGGTAGTGTGCTTTTGAAATCCTGTGTAACCCAAATTTGCCGCCAGCTGCATGTCGAACAATATAGCTAGCATCGCCAGATTTATTAGTTCTAATTATACTGTTATTAAACCAATCCGTTAACTTATGCATTCTGTGTATATTTAATAGACTAAGTGTCTGCTCAATTTTAAACATAACATTGCCCGGCATAGTACTGTAAAATGTTTCAATCTGCTCCTCAATGCTTTTCCACTTAGTTGGAAAACGTTGGTATTCGTACGCATCTTCAACATCATCTATACTAATATATAGCTCAACTAATTTGAACTCGTTGAATAATTCCAGCACACGCTTCGATGGTTGTACTGTGCCATTGGTATGATACATTAAATTAATCTTGCTAGTATCACAGTGTTCTTTTATGTATTCAAGGAACAATACATTACGAGATGAAAGGAATGGCTCGCCACCCTTAAATTGTATCTTCTTTAAAATTGATAGATCGAAATTATCCAGTGACTTCTGTATAACTTCAAAATCATTAGTTAACGGCATCGGAGACTTATCTGCGAATTTGGTCCAATACGAACTGTGTAATGGACCACAAATCATACATGCTGAATTGCATGTAAAGTCTAGTGTCACTTCAATGTACTCAGGACCAACTGCATCGTATATACGGTCATCCCATTGCATGTTAGCTGCTAGTCGTTTGCTTTGCCTGTTATGTGCTTCATCGTGAATGCATCTACGACAAAGTGTTTCGTTAAGTGGTGCGTTGTTCTTATTGTCGTTGCGCATAGTACTAAACAATGAATTGAAATCTTCGCTGTTGTACGGTGTAACTTCACCTACTAGGCAACACGGCTGGACTTTGATTTCGTCGCCATAGCACATTATGTGAATTGACGAATGTATATCTCTGCAATAGTTATCAGCCATTACTTCTTAATCTTATTAAGCAACGAATTCAATTTACTTGAATCAACTGTGCCTGATACCTTACCTTCATCTGGTGCATTTGAAATTGTAGATTTTGCTTTAATGTTATTCAAGATGTTCGAAGGCGATGCACTATGCCCGTGCCCTGGTTGACCGTTGTCTACAATACGCAATGTATCTACATCAAACTCTAAATCAATCTTTTGTCCTACACCTGCTGAACTACGTGTTTTCATTAACTGCAATTGGTACTTGCCACGTTCGCGCATTGCACGTGATGTGAATATACCAAACACGTTATCAGCTGTATTAATTTTAGAAATACCGCCGGAGATCATGCTGTGGTCAAACTCTACTTCTTCTACTGCTGAACGGTTAAGCTGTGATGCTGTTACCATTACAATATCAAGTTCCTTAGCTAAGTTACGTATTTCTTCTGATACGTACTTGTCCTTAACGAACAAGTCGTTTGGACTAACCTTTGCAGTTACAGGCATTAGCAGATCCAAGTAATCAATGCACATGAAGTCTATCTTCTTACCTGTCTTAACTTGTAATTCCTTTACGAATGCACGAACATCGTTGATGTTGCTTTGAGCTGGGAAGTATTTAATCTGTAGATCGCCTGCTGACTTAGCCTTCATCTTAACTTTCATTTCAACATCGTCTATATTTTTAAATATAGCTTTGCTCGGCGTGCCTGTCATCATACTGTCAAGTCGCATTGCACACAAGTCTTCACTAAGCTCAAGTGTTACAAAGATTCCGTTCTTGCCCATCTCTGTCCAGTTAACCGCTAAGTTCTGCATGAATAATGATTTACCAGAACCAGAACCACCTGCAAAGATTTGCAGCTCGCCCCTGTTAAAGCCGCCGTACAGCTTGGCATCCATTGTTGCCCAACCAGTAGACGTTTGTCCGTTGTTATCCTTAATAGCTTTTAAACGTGCTTTTGGATCTTCAAAGTAATCAGTACCCATATCTTTTAACAGGCTGATTTCTACTGCCGCTTTTATCAATGGCAATACTGGTTCAAACTCGCCCTTGTCAAGTAAGTCTGCCGATTGCAGCACTGCTCGTTCAAGTTCTTGTCGTTTAGTAAAGCTTTCAAACTCTTCAAAGAACCACTCGTAATGCCCTTCATTAATTTCTTCCGGCAGTCCGTCAAGTGTAATTTCCGTCATTGCTTTTAGCTGTGCTAGCTCAGGCAAAGTGCCGTACTTAGTAGAATGCTTTTCTATAAAGTCAGCTGCGGGCTTTAGCTCGGGGTGGAAGTTTTCAACATTAAAAATATTTTGTATACGCACGAATGTCGCTGCGTCTGCTATCATCATTTCTAAGAAGAGCTTCTGGATTTGATACGTGTATTCAATCATTTAATTTTATCTTTCTCCGTGAAGCGAGATTATTAATCATAATCCTCGCCTTTACTTTACTTGATGTCTTTGCAGCAACTATACTTAACAATACACCAAGTCTGCCGTATTCTTTTGTGGCGTCGTTTACATCTTTAATGTGAGCTGGCCAGTTTGGTATGCTTATACTAAACCCTGCCTCTAACGCTTGCTCAGCTAATACCATGCCTGCTTTATCCTGGTCAGGTACTACAATAACTTCCTTGCCTTGGCGTCGAAGTATTGCTTGCTGCTGTTCACTTAATTCATTATGCAGTACTGCAACACCCCTGATACTAACAGCACAGAAGGTTCCTTCTACTACTATTATAAAATCCCAATCGGGTTTTTGCATCTCTAAGCCAAACACATAACCAGGTTGTTGATGCTCATTAACGTACTTCGGAAACTTACCATCTAAGTAACGTGACGTCCAACCTACAATGTCTTCACCGTACATATACGGTATTAGTATACGCTGCTTATTACGTCCTTTGTCCGACGGTGTAATCTTAAAAGGATAATCATGATAGTCTAGTCCACGTTCATCCCTTAAGTAATCAATTGCCCATTTATCGCATGTCATAATGTTACGTGCTGTAGATGGTAGCTTTTGTTTCTTAAAGAATATATTGCGTTGAATAATTTCATCACGTGAATTAGTGCGATCCTTAGCAATATCATATATCTTTTTATTCTTAAGACTATCTAAATTAATCTTCTGTATAGTATCTGGTGGTACGCCCATCCATTGCAAAAGCTTTTTAGATTTTAAACTAAGTTGCTGTCCGTTTACAAATCGTGTTTTGAAACCACAATTAAAACACGAGAAACTCCAGTCCTCGCCATCGAGAATTACGCCACCACGTTTTCTTTTGTCTGGAGTTTCGCCATTGTGGATACACGCCGGACAATTAAAGCTGTACCACCCCGCTGGTGATTTTTTTGTTCTCGGAGGGAGGTACTGTAAAATATCAAACATCGATTCGTGTTACCTTCCAGTGATTTTCATTTTTATACTTTTTCTTATTTGGTGTATTTTTATAACATTTTCTATAGGCATTAAACAAAGACCAATAACTAATACCAATTTCATCCGCAAAGTCTTCTGCAAATTGCTGTAAGCCTAGTTTTGTTTGCCACTGTCTACCAGCCGGAGACTCAATTAAATATTCGCCTCTGTGAGATATACGCTTGCGTTCTTTAGTTTCGTAGGTGTCACCTGCATTTTTATATCTCTGTGTTTGACCTAAACTGCAACCCTTGCTTCGTATTTTTTTCTGCTCAGTGGTTTGATTTTTATAATAGTCAAGGGCATATTTTCTTGCGGTTTGCGAATCAACTCCTTCTCCACCTTTTGTTATATTGTAACCCATGCACCTATCCCTACTTAGTAGGGATTCAATCCACTTGGTTTCGGCACTATTTAATTCTTGCTTTGTCCAGTTATCGTTGCGTTCGATTATTTCAAACACCATATTTTCCCAACCATATTTCTTTATAGCATTTATAATGTATCGGTTTGATGAGTCCTGGCGGCGGGCCGCTGCGGCCCGCCGCGAATTTATACGATTGTTTCTTTTTATGCTCAGAGATTGTTGCCTGACCAATATAATACTTACCAGACGGTGATGTTATTTTATAGACATATCTCATTTATCAATTATAACAGATTCTATCTTGTCAATCAAGAATTCTGATATAATAGCATGACCTTTTTCGTTTGGATGCATTCCTTTACAGAACAAAGGATCCTTGCGAGGCTTGTCTCGTATTACGAGCATTTCTAATGCAGACGATGATTCAATTAAAGTAGGCACTTTAATTTTATGGTTTTGTGTTAGCACGTTCATCTGCAACATATTAATATTGTTACGCGCTGCAATACCGTCAAACGCTCTAACGGTTGTATTGTAATTTGCTTGACGCCATTCTTCACTGTCAGATAATGTGTAGTGTAGCTTATGCAGTGTACGCCAATGATCCATACGATCTTCTTCGCCCCATATGTCACAGTCCTTATTGATCCAAACAGAATGTACATGTTGGTGACATGGGTGTTGTGCTGTACGTTGCGAGTCTAAGTAGTTTACATTGTGCCAACTGATACGTGACTCATCAGTTAAACCAATAACAACTAAAGATTCTGCAATGTGTTCCGGTGTGCTATTGTCCAACCAGTGGTTGAAGTTCCATAGCATTGACTGTAAGCTTGCACCATTCCATGAGAGGTCCTCGTATGTCCAGCCGTAGTGTTTAGCTACTAGACCTGCATATGCATGTGACTTGCGGTAATCGTCATTTTCCCAATTGAATGGTTCTATGCCTTTGGCTTCAAGTTCTGGATCGATAAGCTCGTCGCCATACGTCCAGCTACAACCAAATGAAACTAAATTCTTAATCATAATTATTCCTATCTTTGCTACTATTTAACCGCTGAAAATTACTGTGTGAATATTTCGTAGACCAATTATCTGTGCTGTATTTGGTCTACTGTACCTGATACTTCTGTAATGTTGAACCTAATGTAAGGATGATATCCGCTAACATTAATCGTATGAAGATCGCTTAATGCAAGACTTTCTGTTTGAATTGTGTACCACAACCCGTCAGTATCTGCTGCACCTTGTACTTCGATGTCGCCGCTGAACTGATCCATATCAAATTGGAATGTATGTAGATCTGTTGCGTCAGTATTTAAAATACTTGAGTTATACGGATTAGTTGTAGGTGTTGGTATTGTTACTATCTCGCTCGCAATAAACGTAGGCATGATGCTATCTACAACATCAATAAGGCCACGTGCGCCTGCGTTGTCAGCTACGTATACTGGCTCATATGGGTTACCTGTTGATACCTGCTCAACACTAAAACCTACTAGGCCTGGACCCATTGTGTCTAGTTCCTGCTCAGTTAGTACTAACTTGGTTTGGCCGACTAATTCATTCACCATTGTTAATGGCTTTTCTAGTAGTAGACGATTGCCATCGTGTGATATCAGTCTGCATGTAAACTCCATGTCAGTAACGTCAACACGCTTTTGGTCCTGGTTTACAAATTCTATCAGAATCTGGTTATCTGTGCCCCTATGAGCAATTAATGTCTTTGTGTACACTTGATTATACCTTCTTGAAAAAAATGCACCTGTGGTATCTAACAAGATAACCCGGTGACGTTGGTGGTATAGGAATATCTTAGTTGTCATCATGCAATTTTCTTCCTAAGATAAATCCTGCTGGCTGCTCTCCTGCAATATATCTATTTGCAGTAGTGCCATTAGTATACCATCGCAATCCTTTACCTGATTTTGCTTTTTCTGCTGCGGATTTTGAGTGGTATGTTGCCTTTTGTTTTTGAATTAATCGTTCTTTTTCTGCTGCTGGTCTAGTTGCATGTATTTTGGTTACTGCAACCGACAAACGAGCCGACGTTATCATACTTTCTTGCTTGGTTTTATTCTTAACAGTATTTCGCATTTTATTGTAGATTGCTGCTTTTTCAGCTGCTGATTTATTTAAGCGAATGTCTGAAATCTTTTTATTTGACTCAATTGATGGTATAATTTTTCCAGCTATATTAGCATTGATCCATCTATCATCGTGTAACACTTTGCATCGTCTAAGAACTTTAGTCTCCCAATCTGTAGCTTTCCTGGGAGTTTCAAACACTTTACGTATTTCAAATTCAAAACTATCAGTGCCGTACTTTGTGATTAAATTTTTTACTTTTGTACTGCTAGTAAAGTATTTTGTCCATAAATCTTCTGCAATGGGAATTTTCTTCTTGACGTTTTGATACCGCACACCGTAATAGTATGTATTGGTCGGTATGTGTTTTAAAAGGTATGTGTACGGTTTCATAGTACTATTTATCCTTTTTAGCGACAAGCTGTGCAACGTTATAAATACATTAAATGGAAAATAACAACAACGTGTTCGAAAAATTAACAGAAAAGTACCCATTCCTAACGGTGTGTAGGTACGCTGACGAAGAGTTTGTAGGTATTATACAAAATCGCGATGCAACCATTACAAGTTTATACAACTTTGGTGCATTACCTAGTACCGAGCTAAAGGAACTATTCCTAGAACTTGGAGAAACATGGTGGTGGGAATCGAATAGATCCATTCCAATTAACATATTCTTACGCCAGGAATGGGTAGTATTCAAACCGTATACTAAGACATTCATTAACAAATCCCTCCAAATCTTAAGCGGTCCAGCTACTAGCTTAAACGAAATAGTCCACAAGAAGAAGAAACGTAAGAGCATCACGCTAGTACGCAAGATGGAAGACTAGCTACATACTCTTCCACATAACGCTCAAGCACAAAGTACGGGTATTGCAGTTTAATTAACTGCTCCTGATTATGTGCAAATATATGAGCACATCGCTGAAGCACTTCAGCCTGTTCCAACTTACTTAATTTCACAGCTTCATCTATAGCTGCTTTCCATCTGGTATGATCGTCTTCAATTTGATCATAGGATTCATCTATAATACTGCCAAATGTTTTAAACCCAAGCTCATGTAATCCCTGTAAGTACTTCCACCCACTTATTGCTATAAACAGTCTGCCAGCGATCATAGGCTTTGCTATTTTTTCTGTTGGGAACATGAACTGGTTTCTGTAGTCGGTTTCGCATACTACGCTGTAAGCTGTTTTGTTATAGACTTTGGATGGTATTACTTGTGACGCCATCATATCAACACCAAGGTATGTTACTACGTCTAGTTCGTCGTTACGTACTACGCCATCCTGCCAAAAGATGTCAGATGGGTTACCGTACGAATCATTATGCACCGAGTTTGTTTCTAAGAACTTAGACTCAAGGAATGCTGGATTTGAATTAATACAATCCCTTACGAAGCGCCTGTGTGGTTTATCTACTCCGTACAGTACTTCAAACGGAATATCTTTTGTGCGGCACATATCAAAGTTAACATTAAACGTATTGTAATCGCTTAAGTAGAAATTCGCAGTTGCTTTGAGCCAGTACGAATCGTAAACTATTTTTGCTTTTGTCGGCTTTCGCTCTGGGACGTATCCCAGGAAGAATACAAAATTAGATCGATCAGTATGTTGCACAATAGCGTCAACATTAGTGTTCCCTTCAATTGATTTAAAAATAACTAGGTCTGCAAATGCAAGGCTTTCTAGTCTATCAATAGTCGACCTTACTTGTGAAGTGTCACAGTAATCGTATTCAACTATTGCAATCTTTGTGGCATCTGCATCTCTAAACTTATCAAAGTCGCTTGTCATATGTAACAATGCGTTTGGAGTTAAGCCCAATGGATCCAGATCGTAATTGTAAGTATAAATTAATACATCTCTCATGACATAGTATCAACTATATTCATGTGCAATGCAACTAATACCGCATAGCTAACTGAGTGTGATTGCTTGAATGAATACTCATCGTCATCTAACCTATCCCAAATAGTTTCAGCCATTTCTTTCCAGGGCTTGCCAAGCAAATGTTTCTTACCTGGGCGCAATGCTGCAAGGAACATAGCCATACGTGGAATAGTGTCTGGCATACATTGTGCAAGCTGCTTGTGATAGTTTGCAATGTGTATAATCTGCTCAACAAACTCAGGTTCTTTAAGTCTGTGCCAAGGTGGAGTACGGTTTAATAATTCCTGGTAGTGTGCTTCATCTTTAATGTGCTGATAAACAGATACATTAAGGAAGTCAATTTTAAAATAGCCACGCTTGTCTGCGTCTTTGAAGTGCAATGCCGAAGCGTCAAGCATTGGGTCGTAAGGAATAGGCTGTACATAAACGCCACTATTATGTCGTTCAGGTTTGCCCTTGTGTAGTTTACGTGCCGAAACATGTTTGATATGTTGTAAAATATCTGCTCTGTTTCCAAAGTCTATATCAATATCAGCTGACATTAAAGAAACTCCATGCTATCATACCTATGTTAAAATACACTGCCGCACCAATGAACAATAGTAAGTATATGGTCCACTTATAGAATCTTGTTGCATTACCATCCTGCTGCACTTAACATCTCCTCTGCGTATTTAACATCTGCTATTTTCTTTTCGAAAATAGGTTGCCATTGATCTGGGTCAATTACTGGCCAAACCATTTGCATCTGTTCCGATGTTAGTTGAGCTAAGAACTCTTGCCCGCTTTGTGATTGATAAATTACCCACGGACTTATCCTACCTGTTACTATAGCATGACATAGTCTGTTGCTGCTACCGTAACGCATTACATCTTCAGGGCGCATTTCTTTTTCTTCAGCCCACGCTATGCTGTATTCAACTGCTCTAGTTAATGCATCGTTGACGTTCTCAGTCCTTAGTGCTGTTTCAAGGAATTGTGTGTACGTTGCATCTGTTGCCCACTTGTCTAGTTTAATACCTGACGCAACAATCCAATCTACAAATCGATTAGTCTTAATGCATTTTGTATTAATGCAGTAGTTACCAAACTTTACGAATGCAGTGTAGTACGGACTTGTTGCAAAGTCAGCAAACGTCCTAGTCTTAGCTTGATTTTGATTGTACTGATAGAACTTAACATACGTATGCATGCCAAGTGTTACACCTTTCTCGTCCTTAGCTAACCACCTGCGCTTTTGCTCACAGGCATGCACTAAAAGGGTACGCTCACTCTTAAATTCTTTATGGCAGTACTGACATTCTAGCGTGTCTGTTTTCTCTGTGGACTTCAACATAAAATCTCGTTTGTGTTAATGTGCTCGTGTAGAAAGTTATTTAAAAACTTATGCTCACCTGGTGCTATGTGGCGGCTACTCAATGGAATGTCTCGTTTTATATCTTCCGGAACTGACTTGGCACCTTGTGCATGTTGCCAGCTCACCGATTGCCATTGCAATCGATCAATTATTTCTGCATTGTAATTGTCTAAAAATTTAACATCGTTTGGATCTAAGAACTCAGCTTCGTCCATCATTGTCTCTGCTGTGTTGAACACTACAATTTTATGACCGCGTGATTTAACACTGTCGATCATCATAGCTAGTTGCAGATATAAAGCATATGCATGTTCTTTAACACTGTTAATACTGTATTGCAAATGCAGATTTACATAACTTTCTAAATCAACTACACAATCATCGTACTCTCTTGCACCTATCGGTGTTGAGTTTCCAAATGATCCCCACTTCTCATTGTTTACTTTCTTAAGTACAGGCAATTCAAAGCGGTGTAAAAATGTTGTGCCAACAACATATAATGTTGGCTCAGCTTGCATACTGTCAGCTACTGTCAATCTAATTATAGCACTGTTAGACTGTCCGTATTGTGACAACGAATCGTAATGTTCTATGCCTAGCTGTTGTGCTAAGTCTTTATGCCCATCGCCCATTGCGTGGTGCTTCATATAGCTGCAACCAGATGTTACAAGTCTGTTAACTTTCGCCATGGTCTTTAATGTACTGATTAAGCTCTTTCTTTGTTAGCATTGTACTGAGTGCTTCTACGTCTGCTTCCTTCATCGTAGGGAACAATTCTAAAAGCTGTTTCTTAATCGGACCTGATACATTCTTAGGCTTCGGCTTTTGTTTAATCCATTTGTGATTCTGTGATCCTGCTCCTGGGCTAGCTGCTGTGAGCATCAGCCATTGTAACTTTGGATGTTTAGCAAGATCAAACATGTTCACATTAGCATAGTAATTCGTACTAGCTATATAATAGTGTTCCATGCCTGGAGTTGATTGTACAGATGCACTGTACTTCAGCATAAGGAATGGACTAAACTTCTTCTTTAGTTCATCATCGAGGTTGTCGTAAAAATCTCTGTCTTTACGATCCATTGCTGATAGTATTTGTCCTAGTGGTATTTGTGGAGCTGCCATGTTACCATAAAATTCCGTAATCAATCACTTCGCAGTTACGCGAAATTTCTTTAATGAAGTACACGCATTTTGGGTTCGGGCCTTCTTCAATTGGTACTGCAAGAAACTGCCCGTTCTTTAGTTTAGGAGCGTACCAGTTTACTTCGCTGTACACATCGATTATCTCAATGGGTTCGAATGTTGGTCTGTATGCTGACAAACTATTAAACTGAAATGCACTAAAGTCTCTATCGTTAATGGATGTAAGCGGAAGTGATTCGAGATCACCAACGTCATCTTCACCAATTACAATTTCCCAATCAACTGGCATCTTAATTTTATGATTGCCTATCTTTAGTACTAGTGCTGGACTAGTAAAACTCTCTAAGAAGATTAACGGAATGTACATGAAGTCTGGTTCAGCTGGGTTGCTGTTATCCAAAATAGCAAACCGCATGTCGTCTATCTCTTCCGGGAGCGTGTTAAGTTCGAAACTTGTATCGTTAAGTGTATGTATTCTCATAGTTGTATTATATAGCCTTTAGCTGTGTTTGTCTAGTTTTTCATAAGGTAGAACGTAACTAACTGGTTGTCTACCTTAACTAATTCGTTGCTGTATCGCAACTTTCCTTTTTTAGCTTTGTCTGTCTTTGCATTAGCTCTCGCAATGCGAACCATCTTAGGTGTAATCTTTAAAACTTTATATAGTTCAAGTGCGTGACCTGTTCCGCCAACGACATAGTCGCCAATGGCAAGAGGTTGCTCAAAAAGATCCTTTGGGCTTTCGTTATTGTCCATTGAACTTTAGCTTCCAGAATGTAGCTTGGTCTTCTTTCATGTATACAGCAAATCTAAATACTGTAGTGAACTGTGCCGGATCTCTGTGTCGTTGTATGTACACACCGTCAAATGAATTATCCATTGCCCATTCAACTTCAGGACGACGTACGACTGTGCTAATATAATCTAGCTCTTCAGAGTTAAACATTCGCTCATTATACGCATCACTTTCTGCCATGCCAATGTCTATGTTATCCCTATGCACTGTGACTAATGTGTATGCATGATGTTCGAGTTGCATTGGATGCTCTTGCCCATTCATGCAATCATATCGATACTGAGCTTGTGTGGGTTTCTTTTTTGTTACCATAATATTCCTTGGTACGGACCTGGTGATTTCTTCCACTGCGGTTTCCTCCAATCTAGAATCTAGACGTAACACTGGAGTCTCACCGTAGTAGGTTCTACTCATTGCCAATGTATCTTCTCCACCTTAAACGGATACTCCGCTTCCCTGTAGAACTGTTTACGTTTTGTAAGGTGTCGCTTTGCAAACTTACAATTACTAGTTATATCGTAAATGTCTGCGTAGTCTTTATCTTCTGCAACACGTAAGCTTCTGCCTATGCTTTGTATTACACGTACAAAAGACTTGCCTGGTTCAATTAAAACAAGATTAAAGATACGTGGAATGTTAAGTCCTACCGCTGCGACACCGTATGTCGCAATGATCATTTTATCATCATTGTCTGCTACTTCGTCATATTCTTCTTTACGCTTATCTACTTTGACTTTACCTGTTACAACAGATACACGGTCTGGCGGTAGCCGCAATGCGAGTTCACTTGCTGCACTTACCCTATCCACAAGTACCAAAGTATTACCTGTCAGGGATTGACCTATTATCATCTCTGCAATCTGATCAAGTCTGTCGCCGTCAGTTAATAAGTATTTTAATTCTGCTTGATAGTTACCTAAGTCTCTGTTGTCTTGTAGCTGCTTAATGTGTACATGACAGCTAGAAAGGATGCCAAGCTTCTGTAGCTCTGCCGCGGATACTTGTCCTATAACTTTGCCTATGGTGCATTCAATTACCATGCGCTCATGCTTTTCTTTTGGCACTGTGCCTGTTAATCCCCACCTTAATGGTATGTGGGCCATTGGGTCTGTTAACATTGCTTTCAATGCATCAGCTTTGGCACTGTGGACTTCGTCTACAATAACGCAACCTACATCCTCAATGAAGTCATCAAATGTAAGTGTTGCCTTGCCAGACTTGCTATCCTTAAACAACTGGTTAAGACTTTGCCATGTGCATATCGTATGCGTCTTATTCCATTCCTTGCGGTTGCCGTAGTACACACCAACGTCCAGACCCATGTTAATGTAGTCTTCTTCTGTCTGTGTCACAAGCGACTTATTAGGTACAATGATAACACTGCGTCCGTATGGCTCTGCAAATAAACTCAAGGCGGCGGTTATAAGTGTCTTACCTGCGCCCGTAGCTATCTCTTGCATACACTGTGGGTTCTGCAGATAGTTGTTTATTGCTGTGACCTGATGGTCGTTCAGTATAATAGGTTCGCCTTCAAAGCGATGCCCTTCCGGCCATGTAATGTGCGCGAACGTTTGATTAGTTACTGTGGGGAATTCAAAATGTGAACTGTAGTTACGTCTGTCGTCAAGCTGTATGTCGTACCCTTCCTTAATAAGTTCCGGAAGTATTTCGTCAAGCAAGTTGATGTAGGTTGCGCCACCCAATTGTACAAACGCAACTTTCCCATCCCAGCGTCCTAATTTAAAAGCTGGCATGTGTCTTGCAGACGGTATATCAACCTTAAATTTCTTAACTAATTTTTGTCTTGTGTCTAAATCTAGCCCTAATAGTTTGCAGTTTACTTCATCTTTAATTTGGATTGTACATGTACTCATTATATTTACATTTATCTCCGTGATTCTTTTTATAATTTCCTAGGTCAAAACTGCGATAGCAGTGAGGGCATTCAGTCTTGGGTAATATCCTACCCTTGGCTTTTGCACTTATTTTGTCTTTGGTTTCTTGTTTTAATGTTGTTCCAAGTCTTGCGAGTCTGATATTTTCGGCGTGTTCTTTTGTTTTAGGTTTTCTCATCCGTTGCTTAGTTACATCAGATTTTTTACGACCTTTACCTACACTGATTCCTTTATTCCATGCTGTCTTTCCTTTATTGGCTTGGCTTATCTTTTTCTTAGTCTCTTCAGTGTGTGGTTGCTTCTTTTGTCCAATAACGTTTATAAATGGCCAATTGACATTCTTGTCTCCTCGTAATCTGTGGATAGTCCAGTGGTCATCTTTGTGCAAAGCTATTAAATTAGACGGGTGATGAATTTTTGGGTTGCTAGGGTCTTCAAATGTACACTTAGGTTTTATATGATGTACATGAAAGCCTTCGGGTATTTCCCAATTTGGATAAAATTGTCTCCAGTATAATCGTAAGTTACTTCTCGGATTATTATTATATGTCACGTTTTCCCTGCTATTGAAAGGTATATTACTTTGTCTGCTGCAAGAGCAAACTTACCAATCGATTCCTGTGAGTGGAATAGGTTGGTTATAGGCGTGGTAGATATTAACGTATTATACCCTTCTGCAAGCAATTTGTCAACCATGGCTTCATCTCTAAAGTCAGTATGGTCAAGTCGCTTAACATCTAAGTCCCAGTCTTCAACTTCTGATAGCTTCTCAAATGCGACAAGCGGCTTAGCTGGTGATGTTGGAATCCAGGAATGGGTATATAAAACAACCTTACGGCCGCTTTCTTTAATGTAATTCTTTATGTCGTTAACGTCTGGTGCATCCATTACGTTGTGCTTGGTAGCAGGCGATACGCTATTAACGTACTGAGCAATATCTGCTAACTCCGGAGGTGCTATTAAGCCGAGCTTAGTTAGACGTTCAATGTTAACTATTGATAGATCACAAGGATCTATATCGTTTAGTATCGGAAGCATGGTTTCTGTTATGTGGCTAACGTACAACCTGCCATTCACTATGCGTACTCCAGGTGTCCATTCTTCTTCTGTGCCAACAGCTTCTATGCCGCTAACTAATTCAGTAACCGAGTCGTCTAGTTTTACATCAATGCGATTCGCAAAGTCGTACACACCTTTGAATAGGTACAAGTTGAACGGGCCGGACCAAGTCTTGTCAGTATTGTTCCAATTGAAATTGTACTTCTGGCCGTTACCAAAGCTCTCACGGACACCACCATTTAAATGAACGCCAGCATCGTCGTGAACTATTGCACGGACTTCTTCAATCTGATTCTTATTAAAATTGAAATATAACTGTATCTCAGGAGTGCCTTCATTATCGGCAAGCCTTAGATATGTTTTTTGATTAAGTGTTTCGAGTGCAATGATACCGTTCTTCCAATTTAATGCAAGAACATCTCTGTAGTTTACACTTAACTTCCTAAGCTGCTTCCTGTACTTGTGTACAATCTTTTCATACAAATCATTTTGACCTGGACTAAGCGGCTTGTCTTTTGTTAAGTACTGCACCGAAATGTTTGACATGAACTTTAGATCATATCGGTTAAGCCTGACTTTAGTCATCAAGTCATGGTGTAACATGTCTCGATTTTCAGGCAGGCTAATAGATTCTTTCACCGGTTTAGTCACTGACTTAGTTGTCATAGTAGTTCCAATTTGTAAGATGTCTGATAAGTCCATATGTATATTATAGCACACTTTTGTGATTAAAAAAGCCCCTTACGGGGCTTTCGAGTAAATGGACGTTTTACAGGAGTTCAACATATTTTTTAAACGTCCAATCTTCTCTAAACTTAGAAACTGTTTTTCATAACAGTTGACTCTGCTAGTCGCTGCCAATTAGGAGTAACTTTGATTAAGTCCGCTATCTTCACTGCCATACGTAGCGAGATTTCACGTAAACGGTCCTTATTGTCTTCCATGTACTGTACGATCTCGTTACCTTCATTGTTCTCAAAACGGTAGTGACCAAACAGTTCACCTGTTTGATGAATTTGACGAATACGTAACATACGATCACGCATTGTATTCATTGTAAGATCTAAGTAATGACAACGTGACTGAAGAGCTTGCAAGTGGTCCTGCAACTTCTTAGAGCGGATGTTATCAAACTGGATGTTAGTGATGAAGATAACGCTGCCTTTAAAGTCAAAGCTATCTGGAATACCTTCGTTGCGAAGTGTATGTGATTCTGCGTTCCAGCAAATTCGACGCTTCTTGCCACTGTCCAGTGCCGCTTTCAGCAAGTTAAGAGACAAGTCGTCCATTAAAATTGAGTCACAATCATCAAACACAACCACTTGGTTGGCTTCATTATTGTTATATAGTTTCTGGTATAAACCAATTGGAGTCATTGCACCCTTAACGATGTCGTATTTAGGGCTGCGGTTAGCAACTTGATCAAATAAATGTGCTTTTTCTAACTGACGGATAACACCGTATGACTTACCAACACCTGGAGGACCTACAACAATCATGCCGCGTACTTGGCCTGCAATTGCAGCACTTGTCATCTCTTCAAGTATTTCAAAGCGGTCTGCAATACGTGCCATAACCTCTTCATCGGATTCTTCTTTAACTGGAACGGCTGCTTTTACAGCGGCAGCAACTGGAGTGGTTGCTGGAAGTGTAACGCCTTCTGGCATTAGTACACATTCTGGATTTGGAACATTAACGCGAATTTTATCACGTCCTACACCAATTTCACTATTTGGACGAACGGTAATGAACCAACCCTTCGCGCCATTTTTTAATTCGTTTACTACTTCAAAGCTCTGATTATGTACTTCTTCGCCTCGGTATGTACCTTCTAATATAGTTACTTGCATTCTGTGAACTCCTGTGTAAGTTCGGTTTTAATAGTAGTTAAGTCTTTGCCTAACTGTTCTAAGTATTATATGATTATCTAGCCCAAAGGTCTACCTTTTTTTGCATTATCTACGGTTGTAAGTTGTTGATTTATATAGGATTAGTAAAATAATTGTAAGTCATTGATTTTACTAGGATTGTAAGTCATTGATTTTATTAGGATTCAAAAAAATACCCGCTTTCACGGGTATTTTGTTCACATTGTGTACTAAAATGTCTAGTTATATAGCACGAAATACTGAGCCTGTGCCTGAGCCGGCGATTGTACATGTAAATTCAGTACCTTGCAAGCTATTAGCTGATCCCATTGCTGTAAAATCTGTATCGCCTGGACGAGAAATTACGTATCTTGTACCAGGAACACATGAGTCTGCTGCTACCCTAATATGGCCTGGAACGTTTCCAAGTGGCACAGGGAAGTTAAAATCAACTTCGATTGTTGCACCATCATTAACTTCGTAATGATAACCTGGCGATGGTTCTACTGCATCAATTAAAACCGAATCTATCTTAATGTTTGTTTTTAAGCCTGGCTCTGATTCCCAAAACTCAATAAATTGTGCAAGATTTGAAGGTAGCATTTTGTTCGCTGCTAAACCTGCGATCATAACAGTACCACCATTAATCTCGAATGAACTTGGTACGCCGTCTGCAATCAGTGTATCATCTACATCAAATTCAATTAATGCAACAACTTCGCCACCTACTACCGGTGCCGAAGCTACAGTTGGTACTACGCCGTCGTGAACTAATTCACCATTGAATGAAGCAGTAATTGATACATCACCACTTTCTGAATATGCCAGTCCAAGGACTTGAATTGTACGTAACCCCATTTGTGTATCTCCTAATATTTAACTTTATTTATCTATTTTGCCAAACAATGTCAGATTCATTGCATTGCTAAGTGTCCGGAATGTAGCGGATCAAATCCGCCGGACACTAAACCTATTCCATCACTGTTGTCCATAATCTCGTTTGCTCTTGTTGAGCCACGGCAATACTAAATCACGCTGTCTAACATGGCCGCAGCGGTTAATACTTTCTTCTGCACTAGATGGTAGTAGACCTTTTTCTGCAAGGTCTACCCACTTAGTAGTACGAGGGTCCATAGGTTCGTGCGATGACTTATACACCATTGCATGTATCCAGGGGTCTTCGTAGTTCTTTTTAAAGAAGCCTGCATTACAATCAAAACCCGACATTGCAAGCATATGAATTAGACTCACTAATGTGTAGTTAAAGAATTGTCCGTCAAGCTGATCGAACTCTTGTTTATGATATACCACGTTTGTAGTCTGTGGCACTACTATACAAAGCATGCCATCGTCCTTTAACATCTTGTGAAAGTTTGCAAGTGTGTTGAGAGGGTTAACTGCATACTGGAATGCATCATGACACCACAACACATCGTATTCGTTTGTTTTAAACGGATCCTTTTCGAAGTCGTGCCTTTCATATCTAATGTTGTGATGTGTTATTGCAGATTTCAACTCAGGTAAAGTATCGATGCCTGTGCATTTAATATCTAACGGGATAGGATTGTCGTCGTCATCGTCGATAGTACGTGTTGCCCACCATTCTAAATCTTTACCGGTGCCGCAACCTACATCACAAAGTGTATCAATACTTCGCATGAAATCAATATAGTTTGATAATAGTTCAAGTGTTTCTAACGCATGTTCGTGGCTTGCATCCGGTGATGGAAAAGCAATTGGATTGCCTAACATTAATGCTCCTTAGACGCTGATGTCTTCTAAACCTGCTGTACGCAAGCGAGTAATATGTCCTAGCTGGAAGTTCTTAGATTCTAATGCTTTTAATATTCCAAGGTACTTGTTACGAAGTAATGCAACTTCGTTTATTAATACTTCTTCGTCGATTATATCATCTTCGGCATCTGCATATATCTGAGCGTCACGACTTGTTAGTGCTTTAGCATAACCCTCAAGATATTTCTTATAATGTTTGTGCCTTGTCTTCCTAAGCTGTACATTTAAAAAGTTAAGCAGTGCTTCAACTTCTTGTAATTGATTAAAACGATGCTCAGTGATACCTGGCAGGTCTCGGAGTTGTTTCTCGACACTTCCGTGTATCTTTACATCGTCCCTTGCAGTCTCTAACTCCCTTTCATAATATAATATGAAATTAGGAAGAAGAGCTAGATTAACTACAACCTGATTGTATCGAACCATTGGTTAGCCCTCGACGTGTTCGTCGCCCCATTCATCTTCCAGTTCTTCTTCGTCGAAGTGTTCTTCATCTGCAAGATCTCGTAGAGCTGATTTTAAATGACTATCAACACCAAATGCAATTATTTCATTTGCGTCAATACCGTGCTCTAACAGCACATGCATAAAGTCATCTGCTGCTGCATCTACATCACCACCTAGTAAATGTGGTTTTAATTCTTTCCAAATTTGTAAAAGTATTTCTATATCGTGTTCCATTAAATCTTCTCTTATTATTATATTGTTACGTCTTCACCGCGGAGACGTGCTTGTATGTGTGCTGGATGCAACGATACCCAATGATCGACATGGTCTGCTACGTCTTGGGTATGTGCAATGTGCAATGCATCGCATACGCATTTGAACTTAGTATTTACTACATCCTGTAATAGGAAACAATGATCAACAAATTCGTTTGCAGATGCTGCTGTGTCTAAAACTTGTAAGCCGTTAACTGTGGTACTAGTCTTAAGTCGTTCATGGTATAACCAATCTGCGTAGCTACTTAGCTCTTTAGGAAAGTCGAATACATTTATTAACTCTTCTTTAATCCAGTCTGGCAATTTATCAAAGTCTTCAAAAGACGTGACCTCAGGCCAACTTGGATCTCCTACTGCTTTGTAGTTATGTATGACTTCTTCAACGAATAGGTCAAACATTCCGTTCGATTTATTAAAGAAAGCTGCGTTCTTGTAATGTGCTAAATCTATTTGGGTTTTTAAGTCAGTATACAAGCCTATTGAGGTTGCATCGTCATGTGGTTCTGGTCTGTTACAATATAGTTTTATATCGTTTAATCGAAGCTCTGGGTCAAACAGACAAAAGGTTTCACTTTCCTTCCATCTAGATGGGTCTTGAATGTCCCAGTTCTCCTCTATTAATTCTTTAACATCATACCCCAGGGCGAGCTGGAGGCTATAAAAAAACATAAAGCCGCCGCTGCCGCCACTGTAGTATATGCTATACCGACTCATTACTTAGCGGTATCACCTTCCATAGACTCTGCCATTTGATCAACAACATCGTCTAAGTCAGCGTCAGATATATTATCTGGGTCGAACTTGTCATCAACTACTTCAAGTAGCTCTGCTTCGTCAGCCATAGCAATATCTGCCATCATTGTGTCTAAGCAACCGTCATCGTTCTTTTCCCATTTCTTGCGGAACTTTTTAATTAGTTCGCCTTCTTTGGTAATATAAACATAGCTGTTACCTTCTTTCTTAACAAGCTCTTTCTGCTCTGCTAAGTCAAATAAACCACTGTAAGGGTTCATACCAGTTTTATAAGGAATCTTAACCTGGATATTTTCAAACGGTTTTGCGTAACGAGTTTTCATTACCTTACAGCCTGCACGTATACCGTGAACTGCTGAAGTCTTGTTACCGTCTTCATCTTCCTTAAGCTTCATCTTCTTCATTGCAATTACAATTGATGATGCAAATATAAATCCGCGTCCACCACTTATAACTTCGTCTGGGTTGAACATATCCTGGCTTTCATATGTATGGTTAGTACATACCATGCCTACGTTATACGCACCAAACATGTTTACAGTGTTACGAACTAATGCTGTTAATGCTTTAGGCTTACGACCTAAGTCACCTTTCATGTCACCGTCGTCAAACTGTTTAACGTCTGTTGGTGTTAATAACATGCCAAGCGAATCAACTACGAATAAAACCTTTGGTCTTTCTTCTTCGTCCATTGCTTTGTAGTCTTTCATGAACGTACTAATTGCTTTAGCTACGTCATCAATCATTGACATTGACAGTTTGATTAACTTGTCTTCGCTTGTGTCAACACCTAATGCATGTAACCAAGTTTCGTCAAGTGCATTTTCAGTATCGATAAGAACAACAAAGATACCTTGTTCTTGTGCTGACTTTACAATGTTACCAGATGCAAAGTAAGATTTACCTGCGCCCGATTCACCTGCAAAAATTGTAACCTTACCTAGTGGAACACCTCTGTTGAAGTCTCCGCTAACAAGATAGTTTAATGCATAGTTACCTGTTGAGATCCAGTCTTTTGGATCGTGAAAGCCTGTTGAAAGGCCATCAATTGATTTTGTTATTGATTTTCTAAATTTTGAAACGTCAAATGGCTTCGTGCTCATTTATGATCTCCTAAATATATAGTTCGCAATGATCATCATTAACTAAGTTTCTGTAGACTATTTGTCTATAGTTAGTAATGTTATCCCATATGTTTGTTAAATTACCTAAGTTTAAGTAATCTCCAGTTGGGACTCTATTGCGACTTTCACACCATGCTATGTACTCCTTACTCAATGGAATAGTTTGTGGTTGTGATAGATTAAGTTCTATTCTGCTTGATTGCGTGTCATGGTTGTTTTCATCTGGATACTCTAAATCCATATCGTAAAATGCAAACTTGTTATACAGTGTCCTACCTTTAACATGGAATGAAACCTTTAAATTACAAATGTCGTTTGACATAACCGAATCGCCAAATTTATTAGCAACTGAATAATATTCAGATTTGTTTCCTTCGAGGATAATACCTTTGAACGAAGCTTCTAACGCATGTATGTCTGTGTTAATCTTTTCGTACAATTTAAGTTTGCCTCGTTGTTGCAATAGCCCAGACAAAGACACATCACGTATCTCGTCTGGGTATAGCTCATGCACTTTATCAAACTCAGCTCTAACAGCTGGATCTGTGTGCTTACGCATTGCATCAATGTTAAGTATAACTTCATGTGACAACGCCCAATCAGCATGGTATTTGTTTAGCAAAGCCTGATCGAGATACTCTTCTATCTGATAAACATCTAACTTCTTGCCGCGGTACAGATGTATGTACTCGTTAATACCAAGGATGGTATCTTGCAAGTTGTTTAATAATGTTGTGATAGTGTCGATGCTTGATCCAATCTTAGCAAAGTCGTTTATACTAGCTGAATTAACTTCTTGTATATAATACTCTACTAAGTTTGGATTTACTGCCGTAAACGGCAGTACATCTCCAGATCTCTTGAAGACTAAACTAAACTCCATGTTAACTTAGTCTGTCTGACGTGAACGAATCATTGCAAGAATGTCTTGCGCTTTCTGAGTGTTCGCTGCTGGCACTTCTTCTGTTGTTGCTGCTGCTTCAACTGGTGCTGCTTCAACTGGTGCTGCTTCAACTACAGGCTCTGTAACCGGTGCTACGTCGGCTTGTGCTGCTGTTTCAACTGTTGGTTCTACTGTTTCAGTAGCTGCTGGAGTTGTTGCTGCTGGTTTTGCTGCATCATCGCCGCCAGTTTTAGAAACGCCTGGTGGAGTAAAGTATGCACCCCAACGCTCTAAGTCGTACGGTTCGCCTTCAACAGATGCTTCAAACATTTCACGTATAACCTTCTGAGCTTCTTCAGATGGCTTTGGTGGTAAGAAATCAGCTAAGTTGCTTAGTGAATGAGTTTCAATTGCTGCCGCTTCGTCATCAGTAAGTGCTGATTCTTTACGTGCCCAACTTGAGTTAGTGTAATCTGCATATCCGCCTTTCATCTGCTTCATAATGCGGAAGTCTAAACCGGCATTAGTATCAGTTGGAAGGTTTTCAATTTCTGGATCCATTAAGCTGTTCTTAATTAATGTAAAGATCTGTGGGCTAATCATGAAACGACGAATTGGGTTTTCTGGAGTTGGACCATTTTTAGGATCCTGGCGAACAAAACCTTGGAATAAGTATGTACGTTTCTTCCAGTACTTACGTCCCATTTCTTCTAGTGAAGCATCTTTGAACCAACCACGTACTTCATCAAGTACTGCATCTTTCTCGCCATACATTTCCATACATGGAACCTGAACTATGATGTTGCTTGAAGCTGTTGGATCGCCTTTAATACCATTGAATGGGAATTTAAACATCGCGCGTTCAACCCAAAAGTAAGGGTTATCTGTGTTACCGTCGTTTAAGAAACGAACAATAGCTGTATCACCTTCGTCGATGTTCCAGTGTGGATATACAGGGCCTTCGCCGTCTGTAAAAGTTTTGTTTTTCTTGTTGTCTTGTGCTGCTAAACGAGCACGAATATCTGCTAATGAGGCCATAATAGTTTTCTCCTTGTAATGTCCTAAATCTACCTAACTCTTCTCGAGCGTATAGAATATCTAACCTGATACTACGCAACCTTCGCGGCGTGTTGTAGTATACGATTATTTATCATCGTTTTACGATAGTCGGAATTTTTAATTATAATAGTTGCGACTACCTGTGTATTATAAGGCATCGCAGGGAAAATTGCAAGTGAAATGGCTTCCAAAAATAAAACGACTTTCGCCGTTTTAAATTTTAAACATCTAGAGGAATGTTTATTTCTTTAAAAGGAAATTGGTACGTTGCATTAAATCTTTAAGATCAGTTTGATTGTCCATTGCAACATGTAATGGCATACCGGATTCGGTTACTTCTTCTTTTTCTTCAGCTTCATCGACTTCTTCAACAGCCTCATCGACTTCTTCAACTGCTTCGTCAATCGCTTCTTCGACTTCTGCTTCTGTCTCAGCGACATATTCTGTAAATGGTTTCATATTGATATCCTCATCATTTGATTCTTTTCGTATGTATGCGTCCACGTCTCTGTTAACACTAGCATGTAAATGGGTTTCATCGTCAGCATCAAGCTCGCTCTCTAACCCTTCCTGTACACCCTTTATTGCCATTTTAAGATTTTGCATTACATTTGGGTTACTAAATTCTAATTTATTTCGAATAGCTTCTCTGATCCAATTGATAACAATCGGACGCGCATCAGCGTCTGGATCACTTTCAGCTACTTCAGATAATGCATCAAATAAATCATCGTCCCCAATAATATTGTATAATGCATCCGACGCATTCATTGCGTCAAGGCCGAGCGGTTGTTCAGTTGATAAAAATGCTCTAAGTGCTTTAACTTGTTTTGGTGTTTCTGGAACTGCCCAGGTACCTTCGACAATATTGTCTGCCCACTCTTCAAATTCCTTTATCTCATTCATGTCGTCGTCCCTGCCAGGATATGGCATTTCATCGTCATCATCGTCTTCCCAATCGCCTTGCTCCGGATGTGTATCTCCAGGAAATTGTTTACCCTTAACTTCTTCTGGCCATTCAATCTGAGCTTCTGCCATCTTTTGCAATCTAGCTAATAAAGGTAACGCTTCTTCGGTACGTGTGTTGACTGTTTTCTCTGTGAATAATTTACGGATAGCTGATGTATCTGTGTCCATCTCTGTAATTTCAGATGGTTCCCAACCTTCCTTATATGTGCTGTAACCACGCTTGCCAGCTATTTGCTTTAGGCCCTTACGTAGTGATGTATAATGTGTGCGGCCTGTTTCAACCAAAGCCATTGCTTCGTCGTTGCCTTCGTACATTTTTGAACGTCTAACAAATCCGCCCAATGTGTTAATATCTTTAACCATTTCGCAGATGTGTATACCAAATAAATCGTAAGGATTACCGCCTTCGGTAACGTGGCGAGCCATTGCTCTAGCTCCTGTTAATTTGGTAAATGGTAATTTGAAACGTTCACCTGATGCATTTTCAATAAACAACGAACTGATGTTACGGAAACGCTTTTCGTCTTCGCCTAATGCTCTAGTATGTTTAATGATGATTTTAGCTTTGCCTTGTGGGCTGTAGCTTGTTTTGGATGTACCGTAATACCCTTCGAAGATATTGCGATAGCTTTCTGTAATGTCTGTTATATTAGATAAGTCGTACTTTAAATCTGATGTGTGTTTTAAACTAAAACCTAATCTGTTGCTACGAGCGTAGGTGCTTAAATGTTCTATTAAGTTCTCCCACTTTTTCTTAGCGTCTGGATCAAGTGACTTGCTGGTGTTGTCACCATAGTACACTTCAAGGTTATCCTTAGCACTTAATAATATTACAACTGGGCCGTAATTACGTGAGTTAACAAGAAAGTCAAAACTAAACATTTCAATTTCTTCCATGTCTGTTGTTTCTTTACCTGTTGAGTCTAGTGTTTTGATATCTGTATTATCGAACTTTGTGCCGAGAATGTTATACAATTTTTCTGCTACATTTTCCATGCAAGTATTTACCTTAGAAGTTAGAACATCGCAATGAATGGCATCGGTTCAACGACGTCATCACCGTAATCACGTAGTTGGCCAGTTAGCTCTTTGTGATAATCTTTTAGTACTGCGAACATGCGAATAGTTAGTAATAGTGACATAACTAAGTCATCGTGTTCGCCTGGTTTTGCAGCAAAGCTCGCGCCTAGTGCTACAAAGTGTTTGAATTCAGTTATTAATGGCTTACTACTAACTGTCATCTTTTTAGTTTCAACTAAGTTCTTTAACTTAGCACATGCTGAAATCTTACTTTTGTTTGTTGTGTTAAAACCTTTGCGGTAACGTCTATTAGTTGTACCGCTACCGCGCAACTTAGGCTCACTTAAAAATACGCCTGCGATGTTTTGTTCGCCGTATTCATCTATGCTTATAAGTGCGGCTTCGCCTAGTGTATTATTCTCTACACTGTAATACACATTATTTGTGTTCTGACATTTGTCTGACACTTCCTTAACAATATCCGCAAAGACTCGTATCTGCATGGGTATAGGAGTTTTGTTGTGCTTCCACTCCGCGACTTGCTTAGTAGTGTTAGCTTCGAATACTTGAATGGCTGCTGGGTCTCCACCCGTGCCGAGGCTCGGGTCTAATGCCACTGTGTAAATCTTTCCGGGCTTCGGTTCTGAGTACCAGCGTACCTGGCCGGACTTGCGAATAGGTTCAACTCCGGCCATTTCAATTAGTGTTGTTGCCGCGATAAGTGTTTCGTCGAAGATTAAGAATTCGTTTAAATGCTCACGACGGAAACGTTCTTCGCCTATACGCCCCTTCTCTTCTTCAGCCCATTGGTCGTCGCGATCAGGATGTGCTTTCCAGTCAGCTTCATATGCTTTGAAACCGTTCTGTCCAAGGCCGCCTTCGCGCTCGTTACCGTATTCGTCTTCTGTTTTGTTTGCGCCTTTCCATAATAATGCAAACTGATCTTCATCACTGTTCGGTGTTGAAGTAATAATTGCACCGCCACCTGTTGATAGTGTAGGAGATATTGATGTCCAAAATTCTTTCGCAATGTTAGGTCTTACAAATGCAAATTCGTCTAAGTACAATAATGTAATAGACATACCACGTCCAGTGTTTTCTGTCGTTGCCTGTGCAACTATACGTGAGCCATTGTCAAACTCCATCGATCCTTTATTATACGATGTCACACCCGCTCGGATGTGGTCTGGACATAATTCATATGCATAGCGAATACGCTGCATAATTTCTTGCACACCACTATACTTGTGGGCTGCAATAAGGATTGTGCTATCAGGTTTGAACATTGCGTACCATAGAAGATAGCCTGCCGCGGTGGTTGTTTTACCAGTTTGCCTACTAAGTAGGTTAATGCTAAAACGATAGTTTACATAACTGTCTATTAATCCCTTTTGGAATTCATATGGATTGTATTGTAACCTACCTTCAAGAGGGTGTTGGATATAGAAAAAGTGCGTTAAGAAATACATTGGACCGGTGTCGGGGTCTGCACATTTTGCAAAATCAAACAGATGTTGCTCATCATAATGAGCTTTGCTATGTGCTTTCTTTACTAATACACCTTCTAGTGATTTGGACATAGTTGTATTTACTCCAAAATCACAATTACGGACAAAATGTTTTAGGGTTTACCGCATGAATCCTGGCATATAACTAACATTCCGTCGTCAAAAGAGCTATGCTGCCATGTATTAGCAACATCATCGAACCATTTAATGCAATCTACTAGACTATTTTCTATTGCATTGTTATTGGCAACCATGTGCTTGAATTGGTTGTTTGCTGCACTGTGATAGCCTGATTCGTATGTCTTAGGCTCAAAACCTAAGTAACAACACGGATATACATCGCCTTGCGCTGATATATAAATCTCTTTGCGTCGTTGTGCTTCGCAGTCAATCTGCTTACATTCTTTTCCATTTGTTATATCTTCAAGCAATATAACGTTCTCTTGTTTAAACTGTTGCAATTCTTCTACAGTAGTAAAGTTAAGTGGTGAATCATCAGTACCGTCTATGTCACACACCTTACCATCTTCATTGAACACTGGCAAGTGACCTCTAGTGTTCTTAATTGCTTTAAACTCAGTAAACCCAATTCGCAATAAGAATAGTTTTAATTTGTGTTCTTGTGTTGCATTGTGCTTGAACTGTATAAACTGACAATGAGCTTCGCCGCCAGCTTTTATATATGCTTTGGCATTTTTAAGTACGGTATTAAATGAAGTGCCGCGCCTGTATATTTCATGTGTACCAAAGATACCATCAATGTCAAACGATACAATAACACCTAGTGTTCCTAGTTCTTCCCAAAACTCTACCTTCTGTGCTGATGCATTGGTACTAATATTAATTACTATGTCTGGGTTTTCTGATTTCATCCATTTAATAATATCAATACTATGCGGGTTCATTACAAAGTCACCAAAGTTACCATTGATTCTAAGATTCGTTATTTGTTGTAGGAAGTTATCTTTAAAGATTGATTTAATGTCTGCTAGTGTTAAGTTACGTTCGATATATCCGCCGTTGAACTTCTGCCCGTAAAAGTTGCGTGGGCAGCCAGGGCACTTTGCATTGCAATACGAACTTAGTTCTAGGTGTATTTTGCTAACTGTGTCTATGTTGAACATGCTGGTACTTATAAGTGAAGATGCAGGACTCAATAAAAAACAGCCCGAGAGCTGTTTCTTAATTACTATGCAGTTTTAGGTAGCGAATCTAGTAAACTGCGGCCGTAACACCATAACGGTCCTAAGACGTTATTCGTTTAAACATGTGACCAGTTAACTCCAACTTTACGCATCGGCGACGGTTCAGCTGGTACACGTACATGAATATCTTGCATGTTACCGTACCACTCATTAACTAATTTTGTCATTTCTTCTAGTGAAACACCGTTTGTTTGCCAAGTATATGCATCGCCTGCGTGACGCATCTGTTTGCTGTCGTGTTTACTCATGAACACTTTAAGTTGATGAGTAGCTGCACTATTTTGCTGTGCTCTGTGAGCTGCAATACTAACTTCAACATCACCGTAATTTGCATTAGGTGGAATGTCTGACACTGCTTCCATTAAGTTACGTAGCTGATCTATTTCTTTCATTTTAATATCCCTTAAAGCCTTGCGTAGGGCTAACTGTGTTTATTGGATCTGGTTCTTTACTTGAAGTATTTATGTGTTCTTCGTAGTTTATACCCATTTCCTTAAATGCAGCCTTGACCATTTTCTTTTCTTCATCAGTGTAAGTAACAATCATTGGACGTCCAGTTACGAAACTGTACGGGTCAATGTCATTACAATGTCCTGGAAGTCGTGCCATCAACTGTGATGCACGATATAAGTCAAGGAAACCGTCTGCTGTAAATGCTACGCCAGGAGACACTGCGGCTTGAGCCTTTAATGGCTTACCACGTTTTGCCTCTGTGACGAATTCGCTAGCTCTCATTACCAACTCATCTTATCAATGTAATTTGCTAACTGACGTGCTTCTTCTGTTGCACCGATCTTTTTAAGTACGTTAACTACTGTGTACCCTTCTTTCGAATCTGGATCACGTTCTACTGCGGCCTTACCTGCCGGAAGTAAATGCTTAACAATAAAGTACACTTCGTCATCAGTAAAAGAACCTGCTGACTCATCTAAGCCAGCGTGTTTCTTAATAAGATCCAAATCGTCCATTATTTCTTCTCGCCTCGGATACTAAACTCTTTATAAAGATCTAAGAAGCCATCAACACTTTCGTGTTCATTTTTAAAATAAGATTCTTCAACTTCTTCTTTCTTATCTTCATCTTCTTCTTTGTCATCTTCCTTGTCGTCTTTTTCCCAAGGCTTCTGCCATTCTTTCTTTTCTTCAGCTTCATCAACTTCTTCGTCGATAACTTCTTCTTCTTTCATTGCATCTTCGAACATGCCGTCTAACATTGATATTAATTCCGACATTGGATTGTCTCCGCCAGCTGCTGGTTTGTGCATACGCTTAGGCTTATTAAGGCCACCGCTTGTACCATGTGTTACCATGTCTACACCAGCTTCTTTTTCATTTGGTGTGTTAGCATGTTCGATGTCACGCTCTTCGCCAATTGATTTTGCATTGTCAACGTAGTCTCTAACATCATCACCAAAGCGATCAAATAACCATTCACTTGGATCACCTGTACGTGCTTTCTGTGTACCATAAGGCATGTCTTCAATGCTGTAGTCCATAAGTGCTTCGTCAACTGCGTCATTACCGTTTGATAACCATTGCATTAAGTCTTCAGTACTGAACTGTGATAATATTTTATCTACGCCGTGGTCTTCGTTGCTAGCCATTGCTTGGGCACGTGTCATTGGAGTGTGTACTGGTATTTCGTTATCGTACAGCTCGTAATCATCATCGTCGTTGCCAAATTCAATTGCATCTAAGTCGGCGTTTGAAGGTTCAACATCGCCCCTTGGAGCAAAATCATCTTCATCGTCGTCTTCCATTTCGCTCATGCCGCAAGATGCATTTGCATTAAGCTCTTGTGGTTCTGCATCTGGTACTGGTAATTCTGTTGTTTGCATTGGCTCTGCTGGCATTTGCGCAGGTTCGCCTGTATCAATCATGCTAGCTTCATCGTCCATGCTAGAATAGTCACCTGGGTTTAAACCTGCATTCTGCATCATTGCTGCTAACTCTTCGCCTGCACCTGGACCAACTGCTGTTACAGTAGTTGTATCATTTGCTGGGTTTTCTAAGTTAGTAGTCTGAGTCATTGTAATGTCTTCAGCTAGTAATGCATCGAAGTTAATGTTGAATTCTTCGTATACAGAGTTATTAGTAATGTCTGCTGAAACAATGTCACTTAAATGTACTTTAACTGTCTTGCCGTCACAATCACGAACGACTGTGCCGTAATGTCCACTTGGACTACGGTTAATGAATATGCCTCTGCGATCACCGTCTGGGTCTGAACAAATTTCAGGACTTAATACAACTGGTGTACCACGCTGTAAACGTTTACGGTGTGCTTCGTTTTCACTATCGAAAGTTGAAAACTCTAAATCATCACCTTTGCTCATTGCTATTTCAGCACCTGGAGAAGCACCTAGCGAAAACTCGTCTAGCTTAGTTGACTCTCCTAATTCATCGTCATCGTCATCTGGGCTACCAATCATTTCGTCTGGATCATCACCGTCATGGCCCATTGCGCTAGACCATTCATCTTCATCAGACTCTTTAGACTCTGTAGCAAAGCTGTTTTCGTCGTCGTCAACGCCCATAAATGCTGCGGCTGTTTCTTCATCGTCAAATTCTGTAGTGTTACCATCAGTTGTAACTTTTACTTTATTGCCCATGCTCTGTACTTTAGTTTGTGTTTCGCCTACACCTTGTGCTTGGCGTGACTTAACTCGTCCACTAATACGTTCTGCTGCGCCTTCTTCAACTGGTGTAAGTTTATCAGCAGCCGATTCAAGGTTGTCAAACGTCTCTAAAATGTTATAAAGTTTCATATCACTCATTATATTATGTCCTTAATTTTTAAACGCTTGACCTTTGATAGTGGGCTATCTTTGTCTTCGTCTGTATCTGTTGAATATTGCGCTGCTGGTGTTGTTTCACCTGCTATTTCAAAGTCTGTGTCTGCTTCGCCTGCAAACTCTCTAGCTGCTGTTTCGTAGCTGTCTGCATATGCATCGCTAGCGTCTTTCTGCTCTGAGGTTTGATCTGGGTATTCAGGAGTTTCTAAACGTGTACCGTCTTCAACACCTTCTAACTCTTTAGTCATGCTATCGTTAAAATCTTTACAAAGCACAACTATCTTAGCTGGATCAATGCCACACTGTTTAGCAAGTTCTGTGATTTGCTCTGCACTTCCCGGATAATTTAAAGTAACGTCAAATATATTAATCTCTTCGTTCTTTAAACCTGGAAAGCCGTGTGGGTCAGCTTGTATTGGGGTTTTCTTAGGCTTGGTGCAGTTATCTACATCAAACATATCCAATGCTGCTGCCAGCTTGTCGTAGTTCTCTTTAGGTAATTCGCCAGCAACTTTAATACGATAAACATATTGTTTAGCTGACGATGTAAAGTATTCATTTAGTGTTTTCATAAAGTGTTTATCTCGCAATATTTTTATGTATTTATCGATTCAATCAGTTTTGTCTTGATCTTGTTTTGCTGCGTTCGCTTGCTTTAGTACTTCTGCAAGTAACTCATTTCGATCTAACATCTTGCCTTCCCCAGGTGTAGCATCTGGGTCACCGCTATCTTGATCTAGCTTTGCTTTCTTAAGCTGTAGGTCAAGCATCTTTAACTTTTTATTAATCTTAGCGTTTTTGGCTGTAATAGCGTGTCCTAGGAACTGACTTGCTGAGCCTAATATCTCGCTTGCCACTCTAGCTTCAACATTCATGCCCAAGTCCATAAGGTCCTTGTAGCTGTCAATAGCTAGCTGAGCTATATCGTCCATTTCCTTATCAGCTGCATCAAGCCCTTTAATAGCAGGCAACGCACTATCAATCTTTTCTAGATTGTGCATTGTTTCTTGTGTAACTATTTCAGTGGATGGTTGCTCAGGTTGAGCATCTTCACCGACATCATCTGTGTCAGTATCTTGTGGTAAATCGAATAACTCTGATAGTTTTTTTGTCATACACGTATTTAGTCACAGACCAAAGTGTATAAGAATTAGGATAGGCTATCGTCTGCCCTTTTGTGCGAAAATGTCGTGTTCTGTAATAACTCTGAATAAAATGCCTTGCTTACGTGCCCATTTTTCAGCCATTTGCCATTTAGCCATATTCACTGCTACTGTTGCACGTTGATTTTGGTTCATGCCTTCCTTTAAAGCACTTTGATTAGCTGGCTTAATTTCAATTAATTCAGTTATAATTTTATTGTTTTTGGTTCTGTATCGTATCAGGAAATCAGGTACGTATGTTGTTTGCTTACCTGTAATTGGATGTCTGTACGGTATACGAACTGCTTCGCTAGCCCATTCAAGTATGTGATCATTGGTGTCACAAAAAATACAAAAGTGATTCTCCCAAGAGCTTCTATAAATTATTTTGCCCTTGCCGATATACTTGTCTGGATTGCGTGGAGTGTATACACCTTGTGAGAATTTAGAGCTGCCTCTGCGTCCTGCCATGTTTAACTCAATACATTTCGACCAGCATAATAATTTGGTCTAATAGGATTTTGCACACCGTACATTGTCGACGGAGAATTAATACCGTTTAAGTAATACGCCATTGATGTATTCAACGTCATTTCACTTGTTACATCTAGTGATTCGAGAAGTGTAAGCACATTTAAGCTAGTAACTCGTGCTATTTTGTATAATGACTGCGTGAAGTTTAAAGCTGCGCCTTCATCTTTCATAACGCCAGTGAACACACTTAATACATGATCATATTCATTACCAACAGATGGCTGCGGCTGTGACTCACGATTAACTGCTCGTGTTATGTTAGCGTCCGAGTACTGCGTGTCGTTTATTGTGTTTCTATTATTACTAGCCATTGTTACTCCGAAGACTTAGTCGGCGATGCCGTTGTGTTCGTTACATTAGAGTTGTCGCCCGGTGAAGGGAAATTCAATAATCTATCCGGCGCTCTTAAAGTATCTAGTACTGAACTAGTCGCGTCTTGAATAGTATCTGTTGTAACTACATTAGCTAAGTTCTCAGCACTACCAAATGTAGTTACAGAAGCGCCTGCTTTTTGTACTGCGCCTAATATATTGCCACTAGCTAAGTCTGTTCCAACAGCGTCAAACGTATCAGTAATGCCGCCCTGACCGAATGTTGATGATGTACTACCTGGACCTAGTGCGCCTGGTTCTGTATCGTAACGATTTGCTTCACCAAAGCCTGGAATATTCTCACCGCCTGGGCCAACATCACCGAAGCCGTACTTAACAGCTTCGTACTGAATTTGCATCTCATGTTCCATCACACCAGCGGATTCCGCATAATCATATGTGTCGTGACGCCACGACGTTATAACAGGATTAATTAATGTATACGAAGTGTACTTGCCGCCTGACATACCATATACTGTTATGTCTTTAAAGAACGCAGGTTTAGCACCTTGATCTGCATTTGATGAAATTGTCTTACCCCAGCCTGCTGCTTGACGTGACCTTGTAGGACTGTAAATATCGCGACTATTGTAAGTTGTTTTACCGGTTGTATTTTGTTCAGGTGCACCTTCACTATAATGATAAGATGAATCTGCAAAATAATATGTGTAGTAACTATTCCATAATGCTAGAACATTGTTAGAGCTATCATCATGTAGTTTTATAGTTACTGGTTCATAATTAATTCTATTATGAACTAATCGCTTTCTGTTGTACTGGACGTATTCGCCTGTGTCCAATTTAAATGAAGGTAATTGTATTGTCTTAACCAGAGCACCAATAAGACCTTTGTCAGTTGACAAAACATGGCCTGGATTAGTAGGACTAAAGTAAACATGAAAAAGGAATTTTTGCTTTGGTGCTAACGCCATCCCGTCCGGGCGCATTAGCTTCGAAGCATGTGAATAATCCTTTTGTATATTGGTCCCAAAGAACCCGCCAGCTGCTTGACTAAGAAGCTTCGACGGGTCCGTTAGATCATCTAAGATGCTCAATGTCTATTAACCTGTAGTGTTAAGACCTAAAGTACGACCAACATCTGCACCAATACCACTTTCTAATGGAGTCTGTACTGCATTATCAAATGTGATTGTTAACGCTAATGTTGCTGGATCGTTTGATGTATAATCTACATCACCGTAGTTAACGCCTTGTAGGTAGCAACCGTATATTTCCCAAGTTTCAAGAACGTTGGCTTCGTGTGCTCCGTTACCACCGTCTAACATTTCTAAACGTGTAGTAAATTTGTAATCGATACCTGAAGCTGCTGATGCTTGCTCCATGAAATCGAATTGCTTCTGCATTTGCTCACCAACTAGTTTAGCAACTGCGCCTGAGGCATCATCACGTAACGTACATGTTACATCAGCCCAACTTGGCTTACCAGCTAATTTAATTTTTGAGTTGTATACGTCGATTACAATTGGTTCGAACGAAGGATTCGGACGTGCAAAGTTCATAACTTGTTTAGTTAATTCTGTACGCGGAGTCGAAACACCTAGGTTTTCAAAAATAACGCGAAAACGATATTTTAATTTAGGCATTAACAAGCCTTGGCTTGTTGCACTCTGATCACTTGCTAACGGCGTGGTCATTCTTGTTAAAGATGAAACTGACATTTTATTTGTCTCCTGTTATATAATTCTTACTGTTATTTATCCTTTTATCATCGTGAAAAAATCGCCAAAATAAAAGGGCCGTTAAGCCCTTTTAAATGTACAGCTCAAAAGTTATTAACCGCCGCTAATTTCACCAGTGTTCTTAATTCTAACAGGAACATAAATAAATTCGCTTGCTTTAACTGGTTCTATTGCTATATCAACCCAAAGTTCGTTTCGATCAATACGATCATTAGTGTTGTTGCTCTTATCACATACAACAATGTAATCGTAAATACCACGTTTTGAAATTAAGTCATTAAGCATACGCTCCATTTGACCTTTGATTTCATCACGTGTTAACTTGTCGTTTGGTTCAAATACAAACTGCTTACCTAATGCATCAGCTTGTACACGAATGTGAGCAACCAAACGTGATACGTTAATACGATCTAACGCTGTTCCTGGCTTAGTAGTTTTGTTACCGTAGTTAACAATACCTGCACCTGGAATGAATGTAATTGGGTTAACGTTGCTAGTGTACAGTACGTCGCGAATACCCTGGCGTGTTGCCATTTGCTGGAATTCACCTGTCTGTGCATCAATGTAACCAATTGCATTAACGTTATCAATTTGACCACGTCTAACACCAGCTGGAGCTAACCATGGGTATGATTGTTCGTCGCTGTGTATAATTGTACGTAGCATCATATGACTTGGTGGAACAACAATTGATGTACCTGATAAGTCATTAGTTCTACCCGATGGATAGAACACACCAAGGTATTCATCATTTGATGCTAAGCCATCGCCAGTTGATGTGCCTAGTCCATCGTTGTTTGATGCCCATTCAACAAGTTCTGAACCTGTGTTAGGTAAACGTAATGGTGAATCACCAACAATAAATGCAGTGTTAGCACGTTCGTTATTTAATGCAACCATGTTAGGAATAAGTTCTGGATATCCCGGAGCTGCAATTAAGTTATACAGACGTTGTTCTTCACGTATGTCTGAGTTAGTATCAATTGCTGCTTTCATTGCTTCAACAACTAGTGCGCGTTGAGCTAAACGACCAAAGTTTGCACTTCCATCATCTTTAAGTCCTGATACTGTAACCCATGCATTTCTTTCTGTTGGAAGAACTGCTGAACCAAAGTCATCTGCGTTGAAATAGTTAACACGGAATTCTTTAACGTTATAACCGCTTCTACGCATGTTGAATAATAACATACCGTCTGGGTATAAAGCTGGATCTGGCGCATCAATGTCTAAGTAATCGCTTGATAGTAAATCAGTAGTTGATGGCATGTCACCAGTAACTGGATCTGTGGTACCGTCTCCTGCCCAACGTGCGTCTGCAAATAATACACCGTCTGTTGTTGTTTGATCTGCATTGTCAATTAATACCCAACCATCAACTGCGTTCTGGTCTTGTTCCCAACGTCTTAGAACTGGATAGTTTTCTAAATCGCTTGTATCAATCCATAAGTCGCCATACACCAATGGTGATGAATCTGACTGGAATTCAGGAGCTGTTGGTGAAACAGTTGGACCTGCTGGATCAGTTACTGATAAGTCTAGTCCACGGATATCGTTTGTAACATTCTTGTAGCCTTTCCAAGCACCACCATCGTGTATCATAATATCAATTTCGTCAATTACTGGGTAGTACCAACGTGTACCATTTAATGGATCTTGTCCTGGTACTGTAACATCTGCTGTGTAAGTTAATACATTCCAGTTACTTAAAACTAACTGACCTGCGTTATTGTTACGAACACTTTCTAATGCATTACTAATACCTGTTGCAGCAATCGCGCCACCTGCTGTATCTTCGAGAATAATAACACCACCACCTGTGTGTGAAATGTTTACTCGATTATTTGCAGTAACACTTGATGTAACGTTTGTAATACCTGCGGCAGTTAAGTCTGCAACAAAATCAGCTGGAGTAGTACCAGTCATTGTAACTGTTACCGCTGCTGTTAAAGCTGTGTCGTTTGTTACACTTGCTTGGATAGTAAACGCGTCGCCGCTATTAAATACTGGAGCTGTTGTAGCACCAGTAATTGATGTTTCGCCAAATGCACGTTCAAAGATTTTAAATGTGCCTGTGTTGTTTTCTTGTGTGTCGTACTGCACATATGTATCGCCAACTGCAATTGACTTACCACCAGTAGCTGGATCTAAGAACTTGTTAGCTGTTTGATCATTTGCATATACTGGAGCTGCTTGTTCAGCGAAAGTATCTGTTGATGAATTGTAACGTTTAATTACAATGTTTGTGCCTTCGTTAACTGCTGTAGTCTTCTGCCATATTGAACCACTTGGGCGAGGAGTAACATCTGTTGCTCTCCAACGCGGAATGTTTACATGGCTTTCGTGTGCTACGATTGGACCTGCATACGAACCTGCTGTAATACCAAGGTCAGCTAAGATAGTGCCAGTAGTACCATTTGCTAATGTTAATGTTACATCAATTGAACTGCTGTCTGAGCCTGCACCAGACTCGATGTAAAATTCGATTCTGTTGTTAACCTTTGCAGCGGTAACACCTGTGATACCTGCATTAGTGATATCAGTTACTAATGTATCAATTGTAGTACCTGTACCAACAACTGTATTACCGTTGATAACAATGTCATCGCCGATGTTCAATGCCGGGCTAGTTTCTGTGCCAACTACTGTTGCAATACCTGCTTTCCAATCATCCGAACCGATAAGAACCCATTCGTTGTTATTGTTTTTCCAATATATTGGATTGTTGGCATTAGTTGTTACAATTGCATAAGAGTTAATTGTACCAACACTTGCTAATGGAACGCCACCGACTGCTAATAAATCATCGTTGTCTGTGATAAGCATTGGAGTAATTAAGTTAAACGCATTCTGCGTTGAATTCCAAGCAAATAATCCATATGATGATTCTGCTAAATCAAACCAATAAGCGCCATTGTTTGGATCACCTTTCGGACGTGTTAGTTCAGCTTCTAGTTGAGTTAAGTCAACGTCAACACGCTGAATGTATGCTCTGTTAGTAGAACCCAAAACTGAGTATGCTGCCATTAATCCGTATTCGTTTAATTCATAACCGTTAATGGCATCGCCACCTGCTGTTTTGTAAAACTCTGGATTACCAAACGTGTTCACAAGTTCACGCTGGCTAGTAATTAAATATATATCATCAACTGATGATGCTAGTGTACCTGGTGCAATTCCTGTGCCTGCTGGAGTTAATTTATTTTCCGCTGTGGCTAACAAGATGTACGGTACTGTATTCTGTCCTGCTGAAGAGTACTGACTTTCGTCTATAATAGTTACTTCAACGCCCGGTGATACAAGTGCCATTTTAAAATCTCCTATAAATGTAAGTTTATTTCTGTTACATCTATTTATTAGAAAACCCGGAATATAGGTGGTTAACGACGGTGGTTTTGAAACCTTTAAAGGACCGACTGCTAAATAAAGTTATGAAAAGACCTATTTGTACTGCATGTAACCAACGTCATGCAGGAATAAACTATAAACGCAATGGGAAAACATACTATCGAAAGAAATGCGACACTTGTATAAGGGAGAGCCGTCAGGTTAGACCTGCTAAACCAAATTGGACCAAGTCCGGATACAAGAAAAAGATGCAATGTGACAAGTGTCACTTCAAAGCTAGGTGGGCAAAACAGATTATTGTGTTTTATGTTGATGGAGATTTGAACAACACCAAATTGAACAACTTAAAATCCATTTGTTTAAATTGTTCAATTGCTGTTGAAAAACAAGATATGCCTTGGGCTAAGGACTTAGGGTTAAACGCTGATAATTAAAGCTTAGTAATACCTAGCTGCTCTATTGATTTCTGTAGTACATCAATTTGGTTAACACAGTCAGCCAAAGCATTATGGTTGTTACCAAGTGGCTTAGCACCTGTTAACTTGTATATAGTACGCGCATCCATAACCTGCCAGTATTTCCATGGGCAGCTAATACCGTATTGGCGCATCGCATCTTCTAAAATTACCATATCAAAAGTAGTACCGTTAGCCCAGATGCGGCTATGCTTCCATGCTACTTTTGATAATTCCTTAAGACCTGTTTCAATATCAACACGGTCTTCGCCGTCGCCTAGAGCTTCTTCCTGTGCATCTTCAGCTTGCTTACCCCACCATTCAACGGTATCATCGTTTACACTACGTTCGCTCTGAGAATCAATAGTTAAGCGTCTGTAATATGTTACGTCGGTGAATCTATCGCTAAAAGGATCAAAGCCCTGAGCACCTATTGTTAGTATAGTTGATGTAGGTGTGACATCAAGTGTTTCAATATCTATCATTAAATCTGACATGTTAATCCTCTGTTTTATTTCCCGGAAACTCAACTACATTATCTGTTGGCTTTGTAGGAGGTTCTTCCGTAGCTAAATCTTTCTTGTACACAAGATAAAAATTTAGTAAGATGCGTTGAGCTTCTGCTAACTCGTGACTTAAGTTTTGTATTTCATCCTCAGGAAGAGGAATATCCATTTTAAGCAGATCCAGCAAACCTTCGCATCGTCTGCGAGCGTCGTGGATTTTAATTTCTATATCGGTTAAGGTGTATTCGCCTGTTTCATAAGTCATAAGGATAGTATAATAGAAAACTGTAGGTTTGTCTACCTACAGTTTTTCCATTTACTTTGTAACGTGCGGATTGTTTATATTGTTGAACTCTTTTAGGAATGTATCTTTGTGCTTGTTAACTGCAACCGTGTAATGCCAGTCATTGTACTCGCTACCTAAAGCACCGCCAAGTCCACGATTGTATGCTGTGATAGCAAAGTTAGTTGGGCGTACATAGTTACGCTTTTCGTTGCGGCCCATCATCCAAAGATACTTACTTGCAACTCGAATATTGAACTTCTTGTCCATAATCAAATGCGCAATGATTTCTTCATTGGTCTTTAGGTAAGCTGCTTTTTGGACTGTCTTCATTGTTCCATTAGCTTGCTTCTCTCTAATGCGAGGCTGATAAAAACCTGGGAAGTCATTAGGGAACCGTTTAAATACGTCCTGGGCTGCTGCTACTTTAATTTGACCTACACCGTAATAGCGTTTACCAAATTTTAAACCAGCTTCGTCGCCAGCTACTTCGTGTCCTTTGTATCCACCTGCTTTAGATTCTTGCCAAATAAGACCTTGTAGCACTGCTGGTTCACGATGACCATCTGCTTTTGCTACATCGTATGCATACAATAGCATGTCTGCCTGCTCGCGGTCTATCGACCTAGGTAAGCTAACAATGTGACGTTCGCCTTTGTATGAATATAGATTTTCTTGATATGATTCACCTTTGCCTATCATCATTAAGTTGAGTGGAGTCATTATTACTTCTGCATATGTACCGCAGTAAGAAATAGGCATAGGCTCAGTTGGTGCCATTACTGTTGGGCTAGCAGGCGCTGGTTTTGCCTGTGCTTCTTGTTCTAAATAGCCGAACTGCATAACAGCCAATGGTACTGCAATTAGTGTAAAAATTGCTATGGCGATGTGGTAACCGAAAGTTGAGTTACTTGTTTGCTTCTTCATGTGGTGCCTCTAAATTAAAATGTGTTATCCAATTACCCATGTTAACGGATCTGATCCATCTACAAAGTTCTTTAAATCTTCAAGTAGTTCTTTCATTAACTCGTTTGCTTCTGATTTCATTGTTGAACCGTTTAAGCTAGTGCCGCCATTCGGTCCTGCAATTTGTGCAAACTTTTCACGTGCTTCACCTTCCATGTACTTACAATTGGCATAGGTAAAGTCTTTAATCCACTGTGATATCTGAAGTTCTGTTAACAACTGTACCTCAGGCTTCATGTTGTAAGTCCACAATAGTATAGTTTCACCTGAACTAGTAATGTTTCTAACTAACTTAATACGCTTGGTGCTTGGGTTAAATGTAAAGTTCATGTAACCACCAAACATTCTTGCAGCAAGTTCTAGCTTTTGTGTGTATAGTTCCCACGTTGCTAAACCGCCAGTACCACCTAAGTTTAAGATGTACGTATTAATAACAGCTGATGAGAATGGATCAAACGCTGAGTCGCCACCAATAGAACCAAATGTTCTACGGAATATCTGGCGGACTTCTGTTACTTCCTGAGGTAGTGTGTATTCATCTATATTTTCCTCAAGGTCCAACCAAACATACGCTTCTTCGTATGCATTTTGTGCCTTTTGCCTATACGTGCCAATTGCTCGTTTATAAGCTGTTTCGTAATGTATTGGATCAAGAGAAAGATCCACCATACCACTACCCATCAATGCTGATGCGTAGTCAAATACTTCTTGTTTCATTTCTTCTAAGTTAGCCATAAGTTTTCTCGCAGTCTATATGCTATTTATCCTATCCTGCTTGGCTAACTCTTCTACTTGAGGCATTATGTTCTTGACACAAGGTCCTTTGATTTGTCCATCCGGACTAGATATTACTATTGTCGCACAATCCAACGGCCACGGATATTGAATTACAGTGACGTGGGACTTAGACAAGTCAAATATTTTAAGTCCTTCTGTCCCTTCGGGGCGATACATTAACACGCCACCTAAAAAGATGTCTTCATAATTATAAGCTGCAACCATAGCATTACCTAAAAACATGCTGTATGCCTTTAAGGTTACTACGCCAAGTAATACCGAGCCAACTACTGTTCCAAGTAAAACTCGTTTTATGCTTATCTTAGTATTCATTACCACCACCAATGGATTAAACATTTAGTTATGCCACGCGATTCTAAGAACTCAGCAATGACAGGATATTGTTCTTTATGCTCTTCGTGATCAATCCAGGTATAGTAATAATGATCGTTACCAAACCCCATGTCGGACCAAAGTTTTCTAACTTCGTCTTCAACTTCAACAGGACAATTGCTCCACTGCACTTCGAAAATATTATGTGCTTCTATGCATTCTGCGCCGTTTGTCTCGGCAGTTTTCCAAGCATCTTTACCGTGGCTATCTTTATGCTCGTAAGCTGTTGTTTCACCTGAGTACCTTGTATTATTCTTTAGTACTGAGAATGTTTTGTTGCCACCTTTCTTGTGTTTCTCAACACGGATATAGTGTGCAACCTGTTCTTCAGATAGCGTGTCAAGGAATCCGATAAGCTCGCGGCCTTCAGGAATACCCGGAACTTCAAGTCCAGTCCATTCGCCTTTATGAAACAGATTGATGCCGTCGTAATCTATTAGCGCAAAATTGCTCACAAGTTACCTCCAATGGTAACATCATATGTTTTTGTAGACTCGAAGCCCCAGCTAACCAGATAACGTTTAACACTTTCAACATCGTCGGTGTTCTTAAACATTTCAGTCGCTTCTTTAGCAAGTTCTTTAGCAATCTTTTTAGACATACCGTCTGGCGCTTTCATAGTTAATGCAGTGCCTGGCATATCAAAGTCGCCGTATGTTTGTACATTAAAAGTAATCATGGTTTCCTCGGGGCCGAACTCGTGGCATTGGTGGAGCTGGAGGTGGTGGCGGACGGTTTGGCTTAAGTCGACCTGCATGATGTGAAGTGTCTTCAAACGTTACCTTGCCTGGGTTTTTAATTGTCATCCATAATGTTTCTTTAAGAAAGTTACCGCTATTCCTAACATAGAAAAACAGTACTACCAACCAAACTATAGCATATAGATACCACGGGCCTCCGTCGACATTCGGGTTTATATCCATAATGATACCGTATATTGCCGCTGCTTGCATACAACCAAGCCAAAAGGCTAACGTTAGACGTCGCTCTGGAGTCATTTTAAGCTTTTTAAACTTCATGCTTTTCCTTTTGAAACGGCTCGACATCAAACCCGAGACGCTTCTTAACTAAGTCTTCTTCAGACTTTACATTTTCTTCCATTAGCGTCTTACATTGCTTAGGCATTGCAATTGATCCTACTACTGCCATACACTTCCAGCAACGGTAAGAACAACCGCTAGCATCATCCCAATGGGCTTCACCACAAGGCAAGTCAATGGTTTCCGGTACTACGGTACCATCAAATGCGCGTGGCATTACTCTGGGCCTTTTGGCTTGGTAAATGTGCTAATAAGATTCTCTAACATCCGAAGAGTTCTTTCTTCGTCGCTTAGTGATTCGTCAAGGTCAGCGTCAAAGTCAAAGGCGCCATGTAACATATCATACGCTTCTTTGTTTTCATCTAGCTCACACAGGTCTTCGCAGAACATACCGTACTCATTAGACACTGTAATTGGCTTGCCTGATATCTCGCATTCGCATTCGATATCAATCTGACCATTGCCGTTATCATTCGGCACTGCTTTAAATCTACACATCTTCTTTTATCTCCGTAAGTTTAAGGGCGTAAAAACTGTTATCTTCTTCAGCACGTTCCAAAAAGGCTTCATCAATAACAATTCTGCCATCCTCCTGGAACCAAGTTTCGTCAATGCTGTCAGCAGTAACATTTTCACCTAAATCAATTTCTACTCGTATTTTACACATTAGCACTGTACCACATCAATTATTGCCTCGGCATCACCAATTGAAACATTTGGAAAGTGACGCTTTACTATATCATCCGGGTCGCAGTCAAAGTCTGCAATTTCAGTATCAATCTCCGATTCACAGTCTGTGATACGCATTGACTTGCTCGGATGGTCTACCATGAATGCTATCCAACACATATTAAAATACCTTCAGTATAACAATGTTATCGTTAAAGCGACCGGACATCTTAGTCTCAACTGACTTCGTTTTCTCAAACAGCTTCCTGGTGTTTGGTCGGCTCGCTGCCATTAGTGCTTTAAGCTGCTCTGCTGGCTTACGGACTGTCTTCTGCACGGACTTCGTTGTGTTAAAGCCTTCGATTGTGTTGTTCTTAATTGACAGGCCACCTGCGTACTCGTCTGCAATGAAATACATGAGCTTGCGCTTCTTAGCATCGTATGCGAACATTTCTTTAGCACCAATAATCTTAGCTGGCTTTTCACTAACAAGCTTTAAGGTATCTTCCTTAGGCATGAACTTCAACTTACGTGCTAATTGATCAGGCGTCTTCACCTTACGTGCTCGCACTTTCTTAGTTGACTTCTTGTATGCCACATAGCTGTGGTAATCAGCAACAACCATTTCAGCAAACTTAACTAGGTTGCGGAGTTGGATTTTAGTAAACTGACTGTAACCTTCTTTAAGATCAGCGTCTTCACCTGCATGAGCTTCTTTATATTCTGCTGCAACCGCTTCCCAGTGTGCAATGCCTGCGCCTGCATGAGCTGGTAGGATGTTTGCAATCTTTAAAACATCAATTGGCTTGAAGTTGTGACTAGCTTTTGCGCCTGCTTTAATGTAATCATCAAGCAAGCCTTCTATTTCGCCTTCTGCTTCTGCTGCAATTTCTCGCATACGTTCCTGGATGTTAAATTTTGCTTTGGTTGCCTTAGCTTCCTTAGCTTCATCTGACTCAGGGTCAACTTCTGCTTTTTTAGCTGCTACTGATGCAATTGCTTTTTCAATTGCAGTGTCGATGCGGTTTGTCTCATCTTCGTCCAGCACCCAACCCATCATAGTCATACGAGATAACCAGCCTAGTGCATTTGATACTGAATTGTCATGTGCGCGTTTAAGCTGCTTCGCTTCATCTTTGCGCTCATTAATAGTTAAGTACTCTTGCAGGAATGCATGAGCATCTTTTGAACCAAAATTATAGTTGTACCAGTTAAGTCCAGTTGATAAGTGGTGCTTGCGATTGTCTGCGGTTATTTCAACCCCTTCCCAAACTGGCTCATAGCCTGTGTACTTTGCTGCATCAACACTTACTTTAAGTGACTTGGCTGCTGTGTTCAGTGGCGCTGGGTTCATTGCCCTTGCTCTACTTGTTTTAGCTTTAGCCATATTATGTGCTCCTGTTAATTAACTTATGTACGTATTATATGATCATCTAGCCAAAAGGTCAACCTATTTATATTGTGTTCTCCAGGGATTTTTGTATAATTTTGTAAGTCATTGATTTATATAGCTTTTTAGCAACTCACAATATATTGGTACATTGCTGTAAGTCATTGATTTATATAGCATTAAAAATTAAATAGGCGGTTTTTAAAAAATAAGGTAGGGCAATGTATACATTATATACGTGTAATACGCAAAAACCACGGTTATTTTGTAAGTCATTGATTTTAACTTAAAATAAAGGTTGACCTTTTACCAAAATAGTCATATAATTAGTACATAGTTAGATAAAGAGACAATGCACATGAACGTAACAGACGAGATGCTACAAGCTGCAATGAAAAAAGCAGTAGAATTAGGGTTACTTCCTGCATTTGCCGGTGAAGAACAATACTTAAAGAATTGGGATAATATGCAGCAAGTGTTAGAAGCTGCATTTGAGGAGATAGCGCAATGACTGTACCATACGATAGACCAGTACCAGGCGAATATGATGTTACTGTTGAAGCAGACGGTGAAATCACAATTGCTATTGATGGTGGTTACCATGGTGAGCAAGTTGATCGCGTTTTCACAGGCGAGCAGATGAAGACTATTGCTGCATACGCTGAACGCCACCGTGCTGCATACCAAGCATGGGTTGATGGTGATTACGAAGACGAACAAGTTTATTTTGATGCAATGGGTGAAGAATGTCAAAAATAAAAGTAGGCGAGCAATACTTTAATTGGTGGACTACCGGCTTTGTCGGTCCGTTCACTTATAAGGGTGGCGATAACTTTGCGTTCAATTCAATGATACGCGGCGACATTGCTAAGTTAACACTTGCCCAAGAAGGCTTTAATTACATGTTCGACAATGCTTGGACATTAGATGCGTCTCGCGATTATGCGGGGCAGGTGCATGAGGTGTTTGCTGCTGAAGCAGTTGACGAGCAGATTGCACTTACTAATGATCCCCACGTTGTTGAAATCTTAGAAGCACTGAAAGAATGCACCGATGTTCTTTTGGAATCACTTGGAGTTACATTATGATGTTAGCCTCATTTTTAATTGGTGCGGTATGTGTTATATTGATTATAGTTGGCGGTGTGTTTGTGTTTGGCGGCATGCTTGGCAATGACATTAGGGTATGTATTGGCGGGGGACTAATGATCGCCGCTGGTATTATCTTACCAATATCGGTATTCCTATGAAGTTTACTCCACTTGAAAAAAGCAGAGCTAAAGAGCTCGAAACTATAACTACATCCTATTTAAATGTATTGTCACATGATGATTTGTTAGGCGTGGACCCAATGCTAGTACATCAATTCCATAACTGGGCTGATGATAGTACCACCGAACGTGCTAATCCAGATGGTATATTTTTTAAGGGCTTGTACGAGAAAGCTAGATACATCTCAGATAAGTTAGGAATGAAGACATCGTTTTGGGTAACCTACTATGTCAAACATGCTGTATGGGGTTTTGAATACAACGGAAATGAATACCTGTTGTACTTTAGCAATGAAGGACTATCACTACAGATGCTGGACACCACGTCAGGCTATGAAGTGCTAGCTTGTATTTCAGAAATAATCAAGAGGTGGAAATCATGAAAGCACTATTCTTCTTACCAATGTTAATACTAAGTAACCTGCGCTTAATGCTGCCACGTCAAATGTTTGCAGCAACATACACACCAGCATCGGATGAGATGCGGGATGCAGAGCAGGAAATCCGTAACGTATCTAGACTAGCTGCTTACAAAGCAAAGAAACTTTTAGGAGAGTAACATGAAGTTCGCTGACATGTTAACGTTTTGGAAGATGAAGGGCATGATTGAAAATGATATCTGCATGACACGTGATAATGTGCATGGCAATGATCACAAGCATGTTCTTTATTTAATGACAGTTAAAAGCACATTTGAAATAGCACAAATTGTATACCGCTATGACTTAGTTGATAACGTTAAGACCAAGTTTGCTTTAGTGTATGCCGACATATTATTCCCAGGCAACAACTTTGGGCAGAAGAAGCCTAACGAAGTGTTCATTAAAAATGCTAAGGTTAGTGACTTAGCCAGGTACCTATGTGAGCGTACATGAAGCCTGCTGAAGTACTCACATACGCCTTGCTTGCTGGAGAAGTGACTCTTAATAAACAGTTAAAAGACAACTCCGGCAAGTTGACCGATTTCTATATAGTTCAACTTACTGTACGCGGCAGCTCTATTGGCTTCCAATACCACAAAGATGGCGACGAATTAACCTTTGTCAAAGGTAGTAAACGTGAGTCTGATCCTACGCTGGGCACTACGCTATCTACAATCTACGGTTTTGATCATCTCTTAAAGACCCTTTCATTATGAAACTACCAGAATTTATAACGTACTGCACACTTAAAGATCTTATTGTAGTGCATGAAAGGTTAGATAACGAGTGGTATGCTAATGCCACTAATATGCAGAAACTTGTAATAGAAAATGATAATTTCCTGGCTACAATCAAATATATCCATTTTGCAAACAAATACAGTATATTATATTCTGAACTATCTGAGTATTCACCAGATATGATACACTCCCTGTTCACACCGACTTAGATATTATAATAAGCAAATTCGCGTAACAATTCTGCTCGTATACTTCTGCATAAATACATCAAAGCAGGAATATACTATGCAATTTACAGAAAATAAGTACACCAGATGGTATTTTAATATCATTTACAAAGCGGCAGATGTTCGCACAAAGGGCAAGACTGAGTTACACCATGTTTTGCCTAAATCGCTGTATCCTGAATTTAAAAATTTGAAAAAACATTCATGGAATGAAGTACACCTAACTGCACGTGAACATTTTATTTGTCATTGGCTACTAACTAAGATGTGTACTAACCGTGCCAATATGCACAAAATGGTCTTTGCATTTAAAATGATGATGCACATGGAAAATCCAACACAAAATAGATACAAAATTAATTCACATGTGTATCAAATTCTTAGAGAAAACTTGGCGCAAAAACTGAGTGATTTTAAGTTTACGGATCAACGCATTGCTAATATGAAAAAAGCCGCACAGAATAGGGCTGCTAACCTGACAGATGCCGAGCGCGAACAACGAAGTGAATGTCTAATTAAATTAAATAAAAGTAGAAGAGGTGAGAAGCGACCTTCCCAGTCTGGGAAGAATAATGTTATGGCCGGACCAGGCGTATTAGCTAAATTTGTTGGAGAAAATAACCATTTCTATAACAAAACCCATACGTCAGAAACCAAACAGTCAATAGGCGAATGCAGAAAGAAAGAAAAATGGATATGTCAGCACTGTCAAAAAGAAGGGGTAGGGTATGGCAACTATCACCGCTGGCATAATGAAAATTGCAAGGAGAAGATACATGCCTAAGTTATCATTGTGGCGCCAGGAAAAAACGAACGATTTTAAGTTTCTTGATAATATAATTAGGGAACAGTATGTAGTCGGGGGCCTTGATATCCACATACACAAGTACCTTGGCGTTAAAACTACCGCAGAACCATCAGGGGATGCAACTATCCCAACATACAACGAAACAAATCCTCTCTTTATAGAAGATTTGTTATTGCTTGAAAACCGTAATCGCGATTACGAAGATGATGTGTACACAATGCGCGGTGTTTATCGCACACAAGATATCGACTTTGATTTAAGCCAATTTGGACTTTTCCTCCAAAACGATACACTGTTTATTACCTTCCATTATAATGATATGATCGACCACCTTGGTCGAAAGCTAATGAATGGTGACGTACTTGAAATACCAAATTTACGTGATTATCATCCACTGGATGATTCTATCCCTAAAGCTTTACCAAAGTTCTACGTTATTAATGATGCGTCATTTGCAAGCGAAGGTTTCTCACAAACATGGTTACCTCACTTGTGGCGTGTAAAGGCTGTACCGTTAGTAGGCTCACAAGAGTACAACGATATTCTCGAAAACTACATAGACGAAGATGGCGGCATTGATGGTGATGACGGAGCCGGTAATGGAAGCGGAACGCTTGCGGATTACATGTGTCAACACAATAAAAACCTTGAACTAAATGATGCTATTCTTACACAAGCCGAAGTTGAAGTTCCACTAAGTGGTTACGACATAAGTAACTTTTACATAGTTGAATATGACGAAGAAGGTTTACCCGTTGACACATTCGGCTTACCAATAGATACAACATATATCACAGCTGATATAATTACTGTTACAGCTGACTTCGGTACTGCATCAACAAATACAAGAGGTGAGCTATCACTAGGGTACATGGACGGAGACGGACTTGCACCAAACGGTTGGCCTGTTTCACCAGGTACATCATTCCCAATTAATCCATCAATTGGCGATTATGTATTACGACTAGACTACGCACCTAATAGATTGTTTAGATACAACGGTACCATTTGGGTTAAAGTAGAAGACAACATCAGAACTGATTTATACTTAGATGGCGATACTCAACGTAGTAACTTTGTTAACAACACAGATACCGTTAGCACTACCGACCGCGGTGATATACCAAGTAGACAATCACTTAGTGATTTACTTAAACCGTCATCTGATAATTAATATGTACATATACCTAATCACAAATTTATCTAACAATAAAGTTTATGTTGGACAAACTGTACAGAAGAATCCAAAGATGCATTGGTATGTGCATTAGAAGGAAGGCCAAGCACTAAGTGGACAAAAGAAATGAAAGAAAAAGCCTATAAAATGTTTAAAAGGAAAACTCGGAAACTAATCATCGGCAAACATGTATGGATGGAGGTGTAACGTGGCTGCTTTTCATTATGATCAACAAATAAGACGCTTCCTTTTACAGTTTGCTAGAATGTTTAGTAACTTCGAAGTTGAAAGCGGACTTGACAATACCGGCAATGCGACTCTTATTCGTGTGCCAGTGCGCTATGGCGATGCGACTAGACAAGCTGAAACTATCTTGCAGGAAAACTCTCGCAATAGTATTCCGTGTGCTCCGACAATGTCTTTTTATATTGACTCGTTAAAATATGATCGTCCTCGTATGCAGGAACCATATCACATTGACAAGAAACAAGTTAAACAACGTGAGTGGGACGAAGGTTCACAGACATATGAAACTACACAAGGTAACGCATTTAGTCTTGAACGTCAGATGCCAGTGCCGTACTTACTTGGTTTAAAATTAGATGTATGGACATCTAGTACAAACATGAAGCTTCAGTTAATGGAGCAAATCTTAACACTATTCAATCCAGCACTTGAGATACAGTCAACAGACAATTACTTAGACTGGACAAGCTTAAGCGTAGTTGAGTTAGCCGATGTTAACTGGAGTTCTCGTCAAGTTCCAAACAATGACGATGCAATCGATATCGCTACACTAAAATTTAATCTTCCAATTTGGATTAGCCCGCCTGCTCGTGTTACAAAGCAAGGTGTTGTCCATAAGGTTATTGCTAGCATATACGACGAAGCTGGTGAATATGTCGATGCTATTGACGCAGATAATATACTACTAGGTACCAGAGTTAAAATTACTCCACACGGTTATCAAGTATTGTTACTAGGCAACGAGTTGCGTATTTTACCGCAACCAACACCAGGCGATAACGGAGACATTCAAACAATTCCAGATCCGGCCGATAATAATATTTCGTGGAGAGCAGTAATTGATGAGTACGGTGCATTAAACGATGGTATATCACAAATTCGAATTGAACCAGAAGATGAAAGTGACTCTGATATTGTTGGCACCGTTGCGTTCCATCCTGCAGATCCTAGTTCGTTACTATTTACAGTAGACACTGATACGTTACCTAGCAACACAGAGCTACCAGTTGATGCTGTTATTGATCCACTAGACGATGGCCCAGGCGTTGGGTTACCCGCTGCGGCACTAGGCGCGAGATACTTATTAGTTGATGACATCGGTAACATAGATAATACTGATATTGCTGATGCTTGGCAAGGACCAGGTGCTCCACTAGTCGCAGTTAAAAATGATATTGTCGAGTACAACGGAACTGATTGGGTTGTTGCATTTGACGCATCAGCACATAATACAGATGCTCCTGCTTATGTTGCTAACTTAACAACGTCTATACAATTTAAATTCGACGGTAACGACTGGAAGCGAAGCTACGAAGGAATATACCCTGGAGGTAGATGGGGTCTAGTTCTTTAAGATTGACAAATCTTACAATACCTGTTATACTGAATTGATATGAAATATCATTATACTTACTTAATAACAAATTTACACCCACTCTCGAGAGAACGCTATTATATTGGTGTGCATTCAGCAAGTAGCGATAGCAACAATTACATGGGCTCAAGTAAATATCTTACTAAGGACATCATTCAACTCGGAAAAGAAAACTTTGAAAAAATAATTATCGAAATTTGGCCAACTCGAAAATTAGCAGAAGCGCATGAAATATGGCTTCATGGGTGGTATAACGTAAAAAATAATAATTTATTCTATAATAGGGCTAATCAACTAGATAACGGATTCACTTCGTATGGAAACGTAGAGGTCGCTAACAGACGCATTACATCAATTATTAAATGTTGGGCAAACAAATCACCAAACGACATACTAGCACATGCCACAGTCGCTTCGAAAATATCAGCTAACACATGGAGCAAAAAAACACAACAAGAAAAAGATGATATTTTCAAAAAGGTGTCATTAGGTAATAAGTTACACTGGACGAAGAAATCAGTAGAAGATAAAGATAAGTGGTCAAATAAGTTCAAAGAGATTTACAATAATAAATCGCCAGAAGAAAAGAATATTATTGCAATTTGTAATTCAAAAGCCACAAAAGGAACAAAATGGTACACCAATGGAAAAGTTCGCAAACGCTGTTTACCAGGCCGTGAACCTGACGGTTTTGTCCTAGGACATAAAATAAATGTCTAAAATAGAAGCAGTGGGTGTGTGGTTCTACAGTAAAGAAACTAACCGTCATCTTTACTTAATGCGCAATGACATAAAGTACAAAGGCCATTGGTCGCTCCCAGGTGGCAAGATCGAAGAAGGTGAAACATTACTTGAAGCAATCGAACGTGAATGCACTGAAGAAATGGGTTTCATGCCCGAGTCTATTAAACTAATACCCATTGAAAAGTTTACTGCTAATGATGACTACTTTAGTTACCATACATTCTATTGCATTGTAGAAAAAGAATTCACACCAGAATTAAATCATGAGCATGTTGGATACGCTTGGATTAATTCAGATATTATCCCTAAGCCGTTACATCCGGGCTTGTGGGCTACATTAAAAATTGATGATATTTTTCAACGTATCAATACGTTAAAAGATTTGTACTTAAATTAGATATCACACTGTGAAACAAACTCAGCTCGCGGCATCATATTAAAATTAATACACCTGCGCCAAGAGTCTGGGCTATTAACATCACTTACATGATGGAAAGTCACATCGTTGTATGTTTGCATTACCTTTGTAACTGCATGAATCGTTTTCATATCAGCATCAGTTAAATCATATCCAAACATATAGATATCTGTGTGTCCGTCGAAACATGCAAGCCACAATGCTGTTGCTGGTGACACCATTAATGTGCCATGCGGTATTAGATAAAACTTTCCTGGGTTAGCAATACACAAAGCACCTGACGTATAAACAACATTGTCGATGTGATACCCTTCGCTAATGATCTCATCTAACTCAGGCTGAGTTAATACTATAGAGAAGTCTGCATTCATTTCTTTCCATGAATCGTTAACGGCATATAGCTGCATCTTGTTGCGGCCTAGTAGACCTCCGCTGTGATTCTGAAGTTGCTTTAGTGATGGAGATTTTATTATCCCGTGTGGCATAATACAACATGCCCTACAGCTTGAGCTCGTAACTTCGATTGGATTATCCACCCACTCTCGTGTTTGATCTTTACCGCCTTTCTTAAAAACAGTATTGGTAATTACAAACTCGCCCGGATACTCCGACCTATAGAATTTTTGCATGTCTTAATTGATTCCCTGGAATGTTCAGTTATATTTAGCCAAATAAAAAGGGCCGAAGCCCTTTTTACTATATAGCTATGTTAAAGTTAAACTACAACTTCAATAACTGCTTCGCCTTCAGAATCTTCTAAAGCCTTAGCAATTACAGCACCCATCATAGGGTTAGCTTCTGCTCTCGCTCCGCCGTTGCCGTCACTTACAAGCATGTCGCCTTTCTTGATGCTACCGCTTACCTTACATGGAACTCGTCCACGTAATGCTACTGCTACACCGTCTGCGTCACTGTTCATTAAGTAAGCTGGGTTTGTTGAAACAATACCTGCTACTCGTTGATCGTGATCGTGGCCACAAGCTGTAACTTCCTTAGCACCACCAAAACATACTACAGTACCTGGAGCAATTTCGGCATCAGCTTCATATATTTCAGCTAAATCCGCGTACTGAGCAGATGTTGATTCACCGTAGAATGTAGTTGCATACATTGCGTTGAATACGTTACCACTTGCACCAACTGTACGAGTGTTGTTTGCATCTGGAACTAAGTTACCAGCAATGCTGTCACCAGTGTTAGAAACAAACGCATCATCAACACTAAAATCGTTACCAGTTAATGTTAAGTTTGTGCCTGCTGTGTAAGCTGGTAAACCCTGGAACTGTGAAAATGTTAATGCATCAGTATCAAGAACAGCTATTGCCGGTGAACCACCGCCTGATAAACCAGTTTCTAATAGTGTCCAACCAGAAAGACCATTTGCTGAACCTTCGTTAATGAATGCAAATGTACCAGCTGTTACTTCACCTGATGGGTTACCATCGTAGTCAGTTGCACGAGTTAATACAAACGCAACACCGGCAGTACCTAATGTTGTCATTTCGTATATACCGTTATCAGCACCAGCTGCCTGGTCTTTAACCATAATACGATCGCCTAATTCAACTGCAATAGTATCAACTGTTAATACACCAACTGCATTAGCTGTTAATGTTTTACCAATACCTGAGCCTGCTGCTGTCACTGCTGGAAGAGCTGCATCTGTAGCTACTCGACATGCATCTTTAACTAATAAACCAGCTTGGGCTGAGTCTAACTGATTCTTAGTAACTGCATCTTGAGATGATACGCCATCAGCCATGTTAGTAATACGCTGGCTACCCATGTTGATTAAGCCAGTCATTGTAACTGTACCATCAGCTAAGAAGATAGCATTACCATGAATACCATCAACCATATCTGCATCAATGCCAGAACCTGAACCGTCAACAGTAATTAATGCTGCTAGTATCTCAGCTGCTGATTGATCAGCCGTTGCACTTGCTTCAATTGCTGCAAGCTTTGATTTTTCAGCATCAGTATAACGTATTGTTGCTACGTCAATAACAGTGCCACCACTATCTTTCATATAGATAATGCCGTCTGCTGTGTTTAATGCGAGTTCACCAGCTGCTAAGTCGCCTGGATTAGGCACTGCACTTGCTGTCGAACTCCTTTTAAGTAATATTGTATTTGCCATTTTTATAGTCTCCTATGAGAGGTCAAATTATTAATTGGCTTATTAATAATGCCTTGCGGGTCAGGTTAACTTTCGCTAACGCCCAGTGGGTCAAGACTGGGGCAAATGCCCCAGTCGCCCGTTCTATTAGTACGAACCACCGTCTAAAGTGACATCTGGATCTAATGTTGTACCTAAGTCTACTGGAGCTGGATCAACGCCATTTGACTGTAAGAATGTTACCGTACCTGCTACATTCTTAATCTTAACACCGCCTAAGTCAATAGTTGTGCCTGATAAGTACAGATCTTTCCAACGATTAGTTAATGAACCTAAATCGTATGTTACGTCTGCTGATGGAATCATGTGTCCAGTTATATCAAACTGTGTTGTGTTAGCTTGTATTGTAACACCACCGTCTGATACACCGTTAACACTTGTAGTAGTTGTTAACTCACGTACTTCAATAACATCGCCTGTTGCTGGAGCTTCAGTAAATGTTAATGTAGTACCAACAACACCGTAAGCTGTAGTTGGAAGCTGAACAACACCGTTAATGCTAACAATACATGAAGCAGTTGTTTGAGCACTTGCTAATGTAAATGCAGTTTCTAAATCATCACCTGCGAATGTTTCACTTGCAATGATTGTAAACTCTGTACCAAACGTTGCCCACACTGTGCCATCAAAGAATTCATATTGATTAAACACTGTGTTATAACGCATCATACCAGCTATACCAACTGATGGACGTTCTAGTGTAGTACCAGTTGAAAGTATAGATGAAGTGTTGCCACCTACCTGGAACTCAACGTCTGTTAATATTGCTGCTGTACCAACGTTAACACTGTCTGAACCTGCATCAACAAATAATGCGTTAGCATTTCCGTTACCTTCAACGCGGAAGTTAAAATCACCGCCTGCATCGTTAATAGTAAGCTCTGTGCCCGCAGTTGCTGATATGTCATTACCATCAATAGTAACGTTATCAATTGCTGCTGAACCTGTTACAGTTACAACACCAGTCGCATTAATATCAGTTGTAGTTGTTAAACCAGTTACACCAAGTGTACCAGTTGTTGCAACATTACCTGTTGTATCTGCTACTGTAAACGCACCAGCGTCTGCTGTAATACCACCGTTAAGTGTTGTTAAACCAGCTACTGTTAAAGTACCAGTAGATGCAACGTTACCAGTTGTATCTGCTACTGTAAACGCTGTTCCGTCTACTGCGATACCACCGTTAAGATTAGCTAGACCGCCAACTGTTGCTGTGCTTAATGTAGCCATTGCGCCAGTAGTACCATCAACTGTGAAGTTTGTACCATCTACTGCAATACCACCGTTAGCATTTAACAGAGCTGTCATTGTTGCTATACCAGTTACACCAAGTGTACCAGCAATCTGAACGTTATCTGGTAAACCAATTGTTACTGTGTCTACACCTGTTACAACTTCAACTTCACTTGCTGTACCACTAAGTGTGAGTGTATCACCTCCTGATATTGTAGTTGGAGTAGTACCGTCTGTAAGTGTGAAACCAGTAGAAGCAGTTGCGTCTACGTATGCTTTAGTTGCTGCATCTTGTGCAAGTGCTGGATCTGCTAAGTTAGTAAGCTTGTTTGCGCCTGCATCAAATACTGAAAGTGCATCTAATGTTACTGCGCCAACTTGTAAGCCACCGTTTAAGTCAGTTAAACCAGTTACTGTTAATGTACCGTCTGTTGCAACATTACCTGTAACATCTGCTACAGTAAATGCAGTACCGTCTACAGCAATACCACCGTTTAGGCTAGCTAAACCAGCTGAGTCCATTGTACCAGCAACTACAGTATTACCGTTAGTTGTATCAACGCTAAATGTTGTGCCCGATGTGCCATCTTGTATTAAGAATACATCACCTACGCCACCTGTTAATGTAACGTCGGCGCCAAATGTTACTGCACCGTCTGCGTTTAATGTACTTGCTGTGCTTACTGCACCAGTTGTACCGCTAACTGTAAAGTTTGAACTATCAACTGCAATACCACCGTCTAATGTTGCAAGACCAGCTGTATTTAAAGTACCAGCAATTGTTGTGTTACCTGTACCGTCTGCTACGATAAATGCATTTGTATCAACTGTGATGCCGCCGTTTAAAGCTGCGCCAGTTGTAACTGTTAATGCACCACCAATAGTAACGTCATCTGGTAAACCAATTGTTAAAGTATCTGTTGCTGTTACCGCAACGTTAACTTCATTAGCTGTACCGTTTACTGTTAATGTATCACTACCAGCAATTACTTGTGGTGTAACACCATCTGTAATAGTCCAACCAGCTTCAACTAAGCTATCTACATAACCTTTGTTTGCTAAGTGTGCATCAAGTGATGGAGATGTTGCCCATGATATAGAACCAATAGCTGCATCAACAGTGTAAGCACCGTCCATTGTATCGCCAGTGTTAAGTAACTTACCGTCTAATGCAGTTTGTAAACCATCTACGTTTGCAATGATATGTGCGTGACTATCGTCAACTACTGTTACCGTTAATGTGCCGCCAGCTAAGTCAGTCATTGTGATTGAACCAGTTGCGTCACCACCCAATGTAATAACTGGATCTGGCTTATTAGTTGTGTTAGTCCAATCTAAGTAGTAAGTACCTTCTTGACCGTCTAATAAGTCTGCGTCTAAGAATGAGCCTGCACCTTGTGGTGATACGTTTAAAGTATTACCGGCGTATTCTAAGTTAGTTCCTGCTGCAATACTGCCTGGACCAGTAATTTCTACCCAAGAATCTGTATCTGCGTTATACAAGTATGTGTGTCCATAATGCACTGAATCTGGATCAGAACATAAAACAGTAATACCTTGTACAATTTCTGTTTCGCCTGCTGCTAAACCACTACGTCCTTCTGGGAAAGACCAACTTGCTGCTGTAGTTCCGTTACCTGTACCGGTGAACTCAATTAAATCGCCTTTCTTAATGTTATTTGTAACATCAAGCGCGGCACCGCTGCCAGCACCGCCGATGCCTGTTGCTACGAAGCTCACGCCAACTGTGTCAGCAGATGCGCCAATTGCTATAAAGTCTGTGGTACCAACTGTTGTAATTCTGTAAGTATCACCAACTACAAAGTTACCATCTGTTACAGTTGCATCATCAGCGCCAATATCAATTTGACCTAATGCACTATCTAGGATTCCTTGTGCTGTAATGTGTTCTGCACCAATGATGAATCTGTCGCCTGTTGATAATGGTGTTTCGATCAATGTGTAGTCACCATTGCCTGTGCTTGTAATTGTTAAGTTAACAATGTCGCCTGCAGATGTGCCAACTACTGTTGACCCTGTACCTAATGAGAATGTAATAGCTGCGGTTGCAATAAAGGAGCAATCTGAGCCTACTGTTAAACCATAATCTGCTTCTGGTGTCGCTGGGTTTACACTAACAACGTCAGCTAAATCTGTGTCAGTAACTGGATCTTTCCATACTGTACTTGATGATACTAAGTTGTCAACATATACTTTAGTTGCTGCATCTTGAGCTACTGTTGGATCAGCCATGTTAGTGACTTTATTAGCACCCATATCAAGTGTGCTTGCTGCATCAATTGTAACGTCTGCTAATGTAGTAATACCATCAACGTTCATTGTACCTGTTGTGCTTACATTACCAGTTGCGTCTGCTACCGTAAACACGCCATCTACATCAATACCACCGTCTAAGCTAGCTAAACCAGTTGCATTAATTGCCGCTGCATTTGTAGCTCCAGTAATTGTTAAATCGTTACCAATTGTAACGTCATCTGGTAAACTAAATGTTATTTGGTCAGTAGCTGTAATAACAACATCAATTTCGTTTGCTGTGCTATTGAATGTAATTGTTTCACCACCTGATATAGGTTGTGAACCTACGCCATCATCAACGATAGTAAACGCTAGACCCGAAAGTCCTGCATCAACATATGCTTTAGATGTTGCATCTTGTGCTTGAGTTGGTTCTGCAATATTAGTAACACGGTTGCCGCCCATATCGACAGTACCAGCTAATTTAGCTGCACCAGTTGTACCCGTACCTGGACCAGTTGCTGTAAATATTACACCTACTGTATTTGCACTTGCACCAATTAGTGTAAAGTCTGTATCACCAACTGTTGTAATTTCATATGTAACACCATTAACGAAGTTAGTTGTTGCAACAATTGTTTCTGTTATAACAAGTTCCGAAATGTCTGCTTTTTCAAGTGTTGTATCACCAGTTACATCTAATGTACCGGTTGTGCTAATGTTACCACTAGTATCTGCTACTATAAATGCACCATCTACATCAATACCACCGTCTGCTGATAATACACCAGTAAGTGTAACTGCATCTGGTAAACCAATTGTTAATGTATCTACTGCTGTAAAGCCAACTTCAACTTCAAGTGCTGTACCCTGTATAACTAATGTATCACCACCTGATATAGTATCAGAAGATGTGCCATCGTTAAGTGTGAAACCAGTTGCTGCAACCGAATCAACGTATGCTTTAGTTGAAGCATCCTGTGGGTTAGATGGATCTGCAACATTTGTTAATGCATTTGCACCAGCGTCAAAAGTAGAAAGAGCGTCTAATGTTACATCGTTTAATGTTGAAAGACCGTCTACGTTTGCTGTACCAGTTGTACTAATATTACCAGTTGTGTTTGCTACTGTAAATGCACCGTCTACATCAATGCCACCGTCTAAACTAGCTAGGCCAGCTACGTCAAGTGTGCTTGCTGTTGCTACTGCACCAGTAGTACCGTTAACTGTAAAGTTTGAAGTATCAACTGCGATACCACCATCTGCATTTAAAATGCCAGTTAATGTTGTTGCACCAGTTACACCAAGTGTACCAGCTACCTGTACGTTTGTAGCAAGACCAACAACTAAAGTATCAACACCTGCGCCTGCTACTACTGTAGTTTCGCCTGCTGTACCAGTAACTGCTAATGTATCACCACCTGAAATAGTAGTTGAACCTGTATCACCTGTTAAAGTGAAACCGCTTCCTGCAATTGTATCAACATATGCTTTTGTAGCTGCATCTTGATCTAATGTTGGATCAGCAATATTTGTAATCTTGTTTGCGCCACCATCAATTGTGCTTAGTGCATCCCAAGTTGTATCTGCTACTGTTAAAAGACCGTTTAAGTCTGTTGTGCTGTTTGCTGTTATTGAACCGCCTGCTACAACATTACCAGTTAAGTCAGCTACTGTGAACACGCCATCTACATCAATACCACCATCTAGACTAGCTAGACCAGTTGCATTAATAACACCAAGTGTTGATGTACCTGTTACGCCAAGTGTGCTTGTTGTGCTAACTGCACCAGTTGTACCATCTACAGTAAAGTTTGTACCGTCTACTGCAATGCCACCGTTAAGATCTGAAAGACCATTAACTGTTAATGATGAAAGTGTTGTTGAGCCTGCGCCAAGTGTACCAGTTGTTAAAATGTTACCAGTTGTATCTGCTACTGTAAATGCGCCATCTACATCAATACCACCGTCTAAACTTGAAAGACCAGTTACATTAAGTGCTGTAAGGTTAGTGTCGCCTACTGGAATATCTAATCCAGCTAGTGTAGTAGTACCAGTCGCTGTGAATGCAGCAACCTGCATGTCAGCACCTGCTGAAAATGTTACTACAGTATTTGATTCTGCTTCATTAACAAAGCCTGCTCTAAATTTTGATAAGCTTTCATCCCAAACGAAAGCAACGTTTGTGTCTGTGCCACGTTCACCAATGAAACCAATGTCAACCGCGCCGGCGCCTGTTTGCTGTGAAGCTAATACAAGGATCGGATCTTCTACGGTTGTGTTAGTTGAGTTGACGGTAGTCGTTGTACCGTTGACAGTCAAGTTACCTGTTACGGTAAGGTTTGACCCATATGTTAAATCATTTTCTAACAATCCAGACGTTACAGAAAGGCCAGAGACCTTTTCCGATGCAACGATTGTAGTGTCAGTAATCTGATTATTTTTAATTCTTGTAATAGCCATGATATTTGAGCTCCTATTTAGCTTACACGTATTTATATTTTTAAGCCAGATTTCGACTGTACGTATATTATCTTGGTATTATATAGCTAGGAACCTTACTGATACGATATCAGTAACTAATAGGATAGATGTGAATGTTAAGGTTGTGCTGCTCACCGAATATACCGCGCCTCCTTGCGGATCTTGAACAAGACCATTAACACTAACGAGAATAGAATCCGTTGTTGCAGCTTTATTTAGCACAAAATCAAAGGAACTTGCTGTACCAGTACCAGTACCGATGCCTGTTGCTGTAAAGACTGTGCCCGGGTTGCTATCTGCTGCGCCAATAGTAGTGAAATCAGTTGTTCCAGTTGTGGCGATTTGATATGTAAATCCAATTGTGAAGAAACCAGCTGTGAGTGCTGCTGGAGTAATTTGCTGTGATGTAATTGCAAATGTTGTTGCGATGGTTCCCCAGAACGAACCATCAAAGTATTCAGGCTGGCCAGTTGTTTCATTCCAACGTGTCATACCAGCTACTGGAGTAACTGGACGTTCGCCTGTTGTGCCTGAAGGTAACTGCATTGCTGACGAACTTTGTAGGTCGATGAGACCAGCACCTACAGAAACAGTTAAGTCACCGTCTGCTGTTGTTGTTAAACTCATGCCAGCTGTATTAGCTGTAATACCTGCGGCGTCTAATGTTAAATCGTCAACATTTAAAATACCTGTTAAATCAAATGTACTTGTGCCTGCTGTGTAATCAAATCCAGCTGTGCCATCTATGTGGCCTGCTGCATCTGTGAACAGAACTTTATTAGTTCCTGTTCCATTAACAAATACGTTACCTGTTAAATCTATATCGGCTGCATCGATAACTATTGTTGCACCAGTCGTGCCAATTGTGTCACCGGTTACTGTAATAGCACCTATTGTAGCTGTTGCGCCTGCAATGTCACCAGTTGCATTTAATGCAGGTACACTTAATAATGTGCTTGTATATGTTCCGACTACTGCGCCATCAATTGTGTAATTAAAGTATCCAGCAGCGATGCCGTCGTCAATAACTTGTAAAGTTGTGTTGTCTAATGTGATGCGATCGTTTGTTAACGATCCTACTGTCGATGTAAGAGTCTGTAAGTTAACAACATCTAAAACCCCAACTGGGTCTAAGCAACCAAGTATTCTTTTGCTGTTAACGCTAACGTGGCCGCCTGTTGAAGTAAGTATTAAATCGCCTGTCGCTGCACTTACTGTATTACCTGATAATGTAATGTTACCTACGTCAGCTGTGTTAGCATCTAAGTTTAATGATATAGAAGCATTACCAACAACGTCTAATTGAGACGAAGGGGTCGCAGTGTTTATGCCAACACGCAATCCAGTGACGTCCATGTACAGTAAATTAGAATTAACACTAAGGTCAATCCCATCACGTTCTAAATCACTTTCTAACATTTTACCGCTTACTAAGTTAATAGCCATTACATTTTATACCTTATAAATTTGGAACATCAAATACATTACCGCTCTCAACATACGTATCAAACAATCCGTGAATAATGGTAATGTCTAATCCTGTTGGCGGAATTGATGTGAATACAATATCAAACCCTGACGTGTCGTAGTTACTTGCAGCACCTGGTGTTTGATAGATACCGTCAATAAACACTATTATGCTAGCGCGGTGTGATTCACGCGACATAGTAAATGATGCATTAATTCCGTCTGTCACTATCTTGTCAATACCAGGTGTTGTGAGTCCAGTCTTAGCCAGATCAACAAATGCTGTTCCGTTAAAGTATTCAAGACTTTCTGTGTCTGTGTTGTATCGCAAGGATGCTGTAATTGGAGTTACAGGACGCTCTGAAGTTGGTCCAGATGGTAGTACCATTCCTTCATTACCGTGTTTACTCTTTTTAACAAAGTATCCCATGTTACACCGTCACATAACTTGTAATAACTGATACGACACTTGCTACCGACGAAAGTACTACAATCGAATCATTATTTTCCAGGACTAGTTTTTCACCACCTTGGTATAAAATATATGTGTCGCCTGCAATAATTTCAAGATCTGTTATTAACAGATTGCCGGGGCCAGCTACGGCACCATCTGGTACAACGTGTATTTCACATGCTACCGCGGCGCCGCTAGTATTACACAGTGACATGAATGTTACCGCTGAATCACCTGAACTTATATAAGTTGTTGCTGGTGCTGCGCCTACGCTTACTGTTGAAATTGCCATTAATTAATAACCCTATTTAAAATATTAAGCCATACAAGATAGCTTTCTTTCTTGAAACTAATTCATCAGCATCTGTCGAGTTTGCAAAATACATACCCGATCCGCCTTTCCCAACAGTCTTAGCATAAAGTTTATTATACCCTGCTGTTGGTGTTTCATCTGTTACTTGTTCTTTAAAAGACAAGTCCTGATCAAGTTTAACTAGACCAGTTGTGCCTGCTACTATTACAATGTCGCCGCCTGCGGCACTTGTAATTGAAAATCCGTTTACATCTAAATCGCCACCTAACTGCGGAGTTAAATCGCTAACTAAATTAAAGCTAGCTGCAATCGATGCATTTAGTGGATACCAGTCACCAGGACTAGCAACATCAACATCGTTTGCTTCCCAGTAATCTAGTGTCTCGTTGTACCGTATACCTACATTTGCTGAACCGCCACGATCTATTTCAATGCCTGATTCACCTTCAGATATGCCTGCGCCTAACTCTCCCGAGTTTAATACAATTTGGTTATCTACTATAGTTGTGTTAGTTGATTGTATTAATGACGAAGCGCCTGTTACTATTAAGTCACCAGTAATTGTGATGCCACCTGCTTCGTGCAAAACAATTTTGTCGCCTGAATCTATTGATTCAATTGTATAATCGCCTTTAACTCGTTTATTTAAACTCATTCAATGGTACTCCTTATACGTTATTTATGTGAATTAAGAATTCGTCAACAGATATAATTTCAACATTTTCAAGTTCATTTAACGGTTCTGAGTACATTATCGCAGTTTCCGGGCCTGTAACTACCGTGAACTGTACATTTGGATTATGAATCATTACCGTTCTAATTTGATTATACCAATTTCCACCGTACGTAGGAGGATCATCTTTTGTCTTATAAAGTTCGTGGCCAGCATACACATTATTAAATTTATCGTTTGCACTTCCAAAATCAAACCCAAATAGGTAAAGATGGGTGTGTCCGTGCATAACTGCTAGCTGGACTGCATTAGGTCCGCTGCTCCAATTTGAATATGGTGCTTTTAGCTTCTTAGCACCTTTGTCTGCATATGGGCTTCTAGTATAAAACTCTCGGTGGTGTGCGTATCCTAAATCTTGGATCAGATGTGCCTGCTCATCGTCGGTTGCTACTAGAACATCCGGTGTTACTTCTTTGTAAATGTTATTGCACCCGTACAGCACACCTTTGCTGTTAACGAGTTTTAAACAAATACGGCGTCTACTGATACCGTTTCCCGCTATATACACAGCCATTAAAAAACCTCTTGTATGTAATTAGCACACAAGAGGTTAGTTAATAATTTAATTATAAATTAAATTAGAATGTATCACCTTCAGCGTCAGCTGTAGCGATAGCAGTTCCTGTTCCAGTACCAGCTGTTTCAGCAGTGAATGTGTCACCAGCTAAATCACCAGTTGCTGTAGCTGGATGCTCAGTAGTGAATGATGTTGTACCAGGTACAACAATTTCGTATTCGACACCAACTACAAAACTACCAGATGTAATAATGTTAGTTGAGTCACCAGCTTCTGGCATTTCAACACGGTCGTCGGATGTTGAATCATCAAATGACCAACCAATGCTTTCGCCTGTATCTACCGTCACTTTATGTGCCGCAACCTTAATAACTTGCTTAACGTTTGCTGCATCGTCTTTAACTGAAATTGACATTTCGTTAGCTGCTAACGAGCCTGGTGCTACGTCAACTAACCAGCAAATTGCTTCGTTTGTACCATCTGAGCAGCGGAACTTTTTAGAGCCAAGCTGCTTAACAATCCAACCTGCTACTTCCGAAGTACCATTATGAAATCTTACTTTTATTTCGTTTCCACCAGCTGTTGGCTCACCGAAATATCTTTTATTTATAGGTCTACCCATTTGAATTCTCTCCTTTGTTTTTAAGAATTGCCGTTCTAAGGCTACGCGGTTGGTTCCGCATAAACTAGTTAACTAGCTGTAGTCTTATTTATGGAAAACAAAGGATTTTAGTCGATACCGTCAGCTTTATTTTGAGCTAAGATTTCACGCTTGCGCATCATACGCTCAATTCTTGATTTTGACAGGTTGAAGAAATACTCTGCTACACGCTCATGCCAGTGATGGTCTGGGTGCATTCCATCACGTGCAAATGAATCTATCACAAATGGATTGTTATCGTGCATCTGAAAATTAGTCAGAGTTTCTATAACAGGATTAGAAAAGAATGTAGCAGCATGATTATTATACAAGCTCTCTACAAAGCTATAATTCTTGTTAAAGTTAAATGTTAAATAACTCTCATCTATCATAACCTTAGGAAAATGTTCGTTGTCAATAGCCGCTTGTATTACCTTATTATCGCCGTAAGGGGTTGGTAGTTCAAGTCTTGTAATTGGAGGCCAGTACACATACACTAAGTCAGGTTCCATATCCCTGTCTACTTTATACAGTGTACGAGCAACATAATCTGTGCTTGCTCCGCTAGTTGCCAGGTTCCAGTTAGATGCAGTCTTACCTGTGAACTCTTGTATTTTAGCTTGTAGTCTAGCAGGCCATGTTTCTTCTTGCTTAACCCCAACACCAACTGTCATGCTGCATCCACATGCTACTATCCTAATGTCAGGCTCATCATAAAAACTATCGCCACGATAACCATGTTCGTTGAATGTGTATGTAATGTCGCGCTCAAACTGTGCATGTTCTGGCTTATCTGTATCTAACCAATCCACTGTCATGTTAGGAGGATACATTCCACTCATAGGAATCTCTTTTGCCCAGCCAGTTAATGCACTTGTGTTATGCAGGAATTGTCGTTGCTTCCATTTGCTCATACACTAAAGCTCGTTCCACAACCGCATTGTGTTTTAGCTGCTGGATTTGATACAACAAATCGCTCGCCTTGTACATCTTTAGTGTAATCAAGTGTTGCCGTCTCAAGGTACTGATAGCTCATTGGATCAATTAATACTACCGCACCTGTGTCATTAATAATGATATCGCCTTCGTCAATCTGTTCTGCGAATGCAAACACATAATTAAATCCACTACAGCCACCGCCCGATATGCCAATTCGCATTGCCATTGCATTGTCTGTTTCATTAAGTAAATCAAATACTTTTTGTTCTGCTGCTTTTGTTAAATTCATAATATTTCTCTAGTTGTCACATGCGTTGTACGCTTTAATTAACGAGTCAAGTATTTCCTTATCGATCTCGTCTGCTATTCCCTTGGCCATTTGCTTGACTAAGATATCTCGAAAACTCATCGACATATCAAACTCGTCTTCGACCGGCGGTATGCCGTTCTTTAAACGGTCCCAAACTTCTGCTTTTTCTTTTGAAAGTTTCTTAGCCATACTTATGATACTACTATCGGATCATCAGGAAATGCACTCACTAATTTCCATACTGTGCCAGTAAACACATATATCTGCGAATCGTCTTTATTGTAAATCATTGCACCGGCTGCTGGCGGACCTGTCACTGAAGAATTCCAGCCGACTTCGGAAGTCTGCTTAATTCCGTTCTTTAAACGATCCCAAACTTCTGCTTGATCAGATGTTAGTTCTTTCAAGTAGGTCTTCCTCTATTCTTTTCTGCTTATTCTCTTTACTAATATGATGAAGAAAGGCTGAGTGACTAACTTGCACTAAAAATCCAAATGGGTTATTGCTTTTAGTTGAGTCAAAATGCTGATATGAAATTAACATTTGCATAACCGCAGCTTGAACTAAATCATCTGCGTACACTAGACTCTGATAATGTTTTCTGTGTAGTAGTCTATCCGCAAGTTCTATCATGTACTTGCCTAATGCTTGCGATACTTTGCCATCATTTTGTGCATAGTCTATAGCAATAAGCAAATCAGAATTGTTGTTGATTGGACCGTAATAGCCCCACGGGTCAACTAACTTATCCCATACTGCACGTTGGTCTTTATTCAACAGCATTGAGTTTGTCCCATATAGCTTCTTTCTCTAAGCGATCATGGAACTCAATCATTGCTGCTTTTCTTTCTTTCTTAAAAAGATCAAGTGCTATCTTGTGTGGGCAGTCCTCAGGGTACTCAGTTATGTTGTGTTCAGCTTCGCTTAAGCGACAAGAAACCCAAGTGTTGTCTGACTCGTAGTCCCTGCTGTGATCGCTTATGTGTAATGTTTCATCCCACTCGTAGTAATTTTTACATTCAAGTATATCTCTGCACATACTGTCATAATGTATTCTAAACATCTTTCCTCTGCTCTGCTGCAATTTCACTAATTAATATATCAGCTAGTTCTTGTTCAACATCTATTCCGTGTAGGGACTCTAGGTCTTTAGCAACGTCAACAGTCCAACTAGCACGTAGCCTACGGGTCACAGGGCCAGTCTCCTTTAGGCGGTCCCAAACTTTTTCTTTCTCTCGTTGAATAGCTTCTTTCTGCTTCCGGATACCGTTGCGGATCTTTCGTTGGTTCACTTGTATTGCTGTCTCTTTCATCAAACTTCCATTCTCCTAGTATATGTTTATTAAATTCTGTCATATCTTTAGTCAGACTGTCAATGTATGCGTCTACTAAAGACCAATCGATCCCATACTTCTGGGGGAGTTGTGTTACCCCAGATAATTTCTTCCATATGGTCTCTTCTTCTTTTTGCAGCCGCTCTCTTTCTTTTCGCCTCTGCTCTTTTCTTTTTCCGCGGGTCCTGAAACGTTTCCGTCTTGAAGTCAAAATGAAACCCTCCTACTGGTTCTATACCTGCTGTTTGTTCGCCCATTGGCTGTACACCAACTAAGTCGTCTGCAATCATTACAGGTGCTATGCGTCTCATTAACGGCATTAAAATAGCGCCAAGATCATCCCAATCGTATTCAGGTGGTAGTGGCGGGCTAACATTTGTTAACTTGTTCCAAGTCTCTAACGACTCTTTCCTTAGTGCTTTACGCTTACCACGCTGCCTACGTCTGCGCCTGACACTAGTCATCGTCGGTAATATCCTTAGGTTTAGGTTTCATTATTATAACATTATCATGCTCGTCGGACTTCTCGTATTTGTTCTTAATACTATCTAACTTTTCTTCAAATGTGTCGCAGGCCCACTCGTTTAATTGATTGTATAAGTCAGCAGCACCAGGCGTCACAGTGTGTCTAAATGTTTCTGTTTTTGAATCATAATTGCTGATTATACGTTCTATTCGTATTACCCGCTTCCTGCGCCACCAAGACTTGAAATGAATAGTAAAAACATCATAAACCTTTGTGCCAATCTTATGCTCCATTGTGTGCTCGAAGTATTCGATTTTATCAAAAAATTCTTTAGGTAGTATCATTATAGGACCTGTATATGTACTGGATCACGTAAAAGTGATTTTACTGTTCTATGGGGTTGATTCAATTTCTTCCACATTATATCTTGTTGCTTTGCTTTATCTTTCGCAATGGTAATATCTTCAAGGTGCAAACAACCTTCTGGATATTTAATAATGTTAATCGTCACACCCATTACAATACAGGAATGACATTTACCAACCTGCATATCAAACTCTCTGTGGTACTTGCATTCCTTTGATTTACAAAATTCATTAAAGTTATACATGCTCTACAACTACTTTTACATTTGGAAACGGTGTTATAAACTGCCCACATGCAGACTGAATTTCAACTCCGGTTGAAATTTGTATCTTTAAATTATTGTGAAACTTTGCAAACTGCACAATAATTTCCTTAAAGCGATCGCTTTCTTCCATTTCGTTAGCATCACATCTGTTATAGCGTAGTACTCTGAACTCGTAGTCTTCTAGATTCCACTTAGTGATAAAATCAAACAATGCTTGCACTTCTTCTTCGCTATCGTTAACACCATCCATAAACATATGATGGAATATTAAATTATGTTTGTTGTTGTCTGCGTACTTTAACAGCTTCGGCATTGCTTCTTCCAATGGCATAGCTCCAGGAATAATTTGATCCCTAGTCTCTTGTACTGCACTGTGCAACGAATAAAACAATCTAAATGGACTGCGCTGTATGTAATTGCCCATTGATGATTGTGCTTCACTATGCACAACAACCTTGTTATTTGGATTAGTTCCAAATGATTTTAGGTCTTCATTGAGCTCGTGAAATATGTCAATCCAATCATCGTTTCTAATTTTAGGTAGCACTGTTGAAAGATCAACACCATCTAAGCCTGCTGCGTAGTTGTTATCTGTTACGTAGTTTAACACATCGTTGGTTGCTCTGTACACCCCTGCTGGGTTAAGAATTGCTTCGCCCATGCCCATCCAGCATACTTTCATGTATCTGCTTGCTATGCTTGCATCGTGTTGCACTGCATGATCAATTGCATCAATAAGATTTGATTGCACTGTAGTAATTGGCAGCTTCTTGTAAGGCATTTCTTTCATTGTTAAGTAACAGAAGTCACACTGCATCGGGCATCCGCCGCTAATCGATGCGAACACTGAATACTTATTTCTGTTAATAGGATTCATTTCCAGTACACCAGTTACTGGATTTCTAATTGTGTCGCAGCTTGAAACAGTTTTTATTGCAGTTTCAGACGTGTCGCTATGCACATACTTTGTTACTAGTCCGTCATCTGATTCAAAAACTTCCATTGGTATTCCTCTTCAATGAGTCCGGGTGAATTATTTCGTTACGAACTCTGTTGTTTTCTCTTTCCCTTGCTGCTTCCATCTCTGCTAGTATCTCGTCTTGGATGCGACGAACTGCTTCTTCCATACGTCCTACCATGTGTCGTAGCATCTCTTCCCATTCCGTGTCATGGATAGAAGGTTCTTCCTGCAGACCGTTCTTTAAGCGATCCCAGACTTCTTCTTGCTCTGTGTTCATGCCGTTGTGTCCGATACTATTGTTATAGCCTTGTCAGCTCGAAGCACCTGTGTTGACCAATATATCGATCGATACATAAGTGGTTCAAATTTAACCTTAGGCTCTGGAACATGCTTAAGCTTTTCCCACACCAGTTCTTTATCACTGGGTTCTGCAGATGTTACTTTCTTGACTTTTGCCACTAAATTTTAATGCGAAAATTATCGCATCCTCCTTATACTCAAACCACCAACGTGTGTTAGTGTAATGGTGATAAAAACATCCACCATCTTGTTGTTCGACACACCACTTGTGAGCTTCTTTAATACAGTCACGACATGGTGGTGGAACAACAAACCATAATTCATTACGATGTTCCTTAGGTGGATTACACCACTTCACTCATCTTTACCTACTACCACATACTCGACGCTAGATACGCCGTCACCTAAATCTTTGTGTACTAATTTAGTTTCCACCTTACCTCCTCGCATATCAGCGAACAGTTGCGATGCTTTTTTAAGTTCTTCTTCTGTGTTCTCTACTTCTTTCCAATTCGAAGCCTTGCTCAGCTTTTCCCACATTAATTCCTTATCGTCATCTTCTGTAGTCTTGCCAAGAAGTATTCTTTTAAAACGTTCTAAGTTCATTTGTCGATTGTACTCTCAATATCGAAATACATTGTTTTACCAGCTCCGCGTCGTGCTGCTATTACAACCAATTCACCTTTGCCAACACCACCACACAATGCTCTACCTAATTGCTGTTGGTACCATGTTAGGCCGTTGCCATTAAATGGTGGTACATACTCTGTGGATAACTTTTCCCACATTAGTTCCTGCTCAGCGGCTTTTGAGGATTTTGATTGTGACATTATTTGGATCCACCTCTTCTTTAGAAATACTTAGTATAGTGTCCATCATGCTCGGATATAATGAACTAATGTCATTATCAAACGTGCTACCCTTAGGCTGTGGAACATGTTTAAGCTTTTCCCAAACTTCTGCCTTTTCCTCTTCGATCTTCTGTAATAAAATTTTAGCTTTAACACGGGTACCAAACACAGGACTTTTTGCAGCTTCCTGCAAGTCTGCTATCTCCATGCGGATCCGGTTGTCATGCTCCTCATCAGTATCAGTAATCATCCTAAGTCTAGCTTTTGCTCGTAGCCTAATGCCCATTGAATCATCCTTACTAAGGATTTTAAGATATTCCGGGCCATTGTTCATTAGCTCTATCTTCTCAGCTTCAGACATTGCCATTATTCTAATTTGGTCAAACAGATCAACTTCACTCATTTAAATTTTAATGCAAACAATGTTGCATCCTCTTCGTTTTCAAAATACCAATATGTTTCTCTAAATTCCACGTCCGCTTTATTTTCTTTATACCTGCGATAATATTGCCCTGATGAATTATGTCCTGTGCACCATGATCCTTCCGCAGTATACGATCTAGATGCATGTCTAACTAATGTCACTTTATTCCACGGGTGGCCGTTAACATCGCCTATATCTTTATATTCCACAGTACACCTTATTCATCAAACTTCTCATTTTTCAATTTATAAAATGTTTCAACGCTTTCTTCTGTGAACGGAACAAAGGTACTAGCCAATGCATCTTTGCCAGAAGTAAAATAAAATATCCAACCGCCCGGTACACGTTCAGCACAGGTATCGTCGTGTATATCTAAGCGATCATAATGTGGCATGGTATACAGTTGCCTGCGATTCTTAGCATAGACCACTTCCCTTACTGCGGCTTCTTTAGCAGCCTCATCCATTTCTGCCCTGTGTTTCGCCATTATTTTGTCAATGCGATCACGGCGTTCTAATTCTTCACGTAGGCCTTTTGCCTTAGCTGCGTCTTTAGCTTCTTGCTCTTTCTTTTCTTTTAGTAGCTGCCGGTCTGCTTTACTTTTCCACATCGTGGTACTCCTCGGGAGGAGCTGCAATTGCTTCTAAGTCGTATACCACTCGTTTAATGTACTGGAACTTTGATTCCGGATCATCGCATAATGCCATCCATGCTAATTCCTTATTAAACTTGAATTTAAGTGTGTTAGCTACGCCATTGGTATAGCGATTGATACGGCTAAGTTCAGCTTCGTGGTCACGTTTAACCCGAAGGAACTGCTTTTCGCGGTAGTTAATATGCTGGGCTTGGCCTTTAGCCTTGTCTTCCAGATCCTTTATTTGCTGTTTAAGATCCTTAATTATATCGCGTTTTGATGCCATAACTACCACTGAGGTTAACGAATTGTGTAGTAATTATAGCAAGTTTTGGAGGGATGGTCAATCAGTTTTGGTGTCATCGAGTGTAATGTTAACGCTTAAATAGGGGAATTCGGTGTCATCTACGTACTCAACATCGTACGGCTTTTCAATTGTGCAATCGGTACTTAAAAAGGCATCTACTGCCGTCTGTTCCTCTATGGATAATACCTCATCCTGGAAAAGCCATATATCCATAACCGATTCGAATCCACCGTGCTTAATAAGAAGCAGTGTCATTAGGTGTTCCTGTTCTGGAGTCATAAGTCAGACCTTTATGGGCTTCTGTGTTTGACGCTTTACAAGCCGTTATGTTAACACACTATTTTGGTGTTGTCAATGGCTGTTCTTTATATGCACGTCAAAACCTTCTTTTTCATGCTCGTAATATACAGGAGTATTGTTCAAAATCTTTGCTATTGAATGTGCAAACTCTCTGTCTTCTGTCATTAGTCGTACGAATGTTGCTTTAAGCTCTTCGTCACTCATCTTCATTATCTGTATCCTTTGGATTATCGTATAGTTTGTTAAACTCTTTCTTTACATCTAAAACAAGATTTGGTAATATTTTTATTGCATGTTCACCTAGTACTTCCTTCTGGGCATCACTGAACTGTTCTTTATCGTACAACCATATACAGAATGCGTTCTCTATACTGCCGTACTTCAAAATTAAAAATGTTTTAACATCATCTTCACTCATTTGCGTCTGGTCTCTGCAAAGAATATATTAATAGCATCGTGCAAGTGAGCGGGCATTTTATCGTGTGTATTGATCCACATATGGAATGCTTTGTCCAAATTGCCGTATTTTAATATTAAATATGATTCTATATTATCCATAGTTATCGGTCCCGGGTGATACGCTGTTCGCGTTACTAGCGTAACACACTCGTCTACCAAAAGTCAACCTCAATCTGCTCATTTTAAGTCATCTTTTAGTGTAACACTTACTGGATATTTAATACCATCTTTGGTATGCTCTAATATCATGTGTGCTAGTTCGGATATAGTAGGATCTGGGTCGTTCTTAAATACATCAAGATGCTTACCATAACGTACCATTATGAACTTTTCTTCAAACGGTAAGGAGTAGTACTTGATGTGATCAAATACATTTGATTCATTTGCCATTATCTTTATCTCTTTGATCTAAATAATCGTTAAGTGCTTTTACTGCTTCCGTTAAGTTGTCCTTATTTCTATCAGTATTGTATTTCTGGATTATATCCAATTTTTGTTCCGTTGTTAGGTATTCCTTATTAAGGTTTTCCCATGTTTCTTCTTCAGGTGTTTTAGCCATAATTCGTGCTTCTATCTTGAGGGCGCTTTACAGCACTTAGTATAACAATTTAAAATGCGTTTGTCAACCTTATCGTAATATTTGACTTATACCCATTTTGCATGTTACACTCATCCTACGAAAGCGTAGAGCAGTTACACGCTTTTGGCCCACTAGGGCCATCGAGGACGAAGTACTCGAGTAACTGCGAAGAATAGGAACTTATTATGAATGTAGTACCCGGAGCATCTATAACAGCTATTAAAGATTCGTACTTTATGGTTGAAGCACGTACTCCTTTTGAGCGTGATGGCGAATTATATCCATGGTGTAAGAATCACGATAGCGAAGGATATTTCAATTATGCTAATCGCTACTCTAGTGGCGGTAACGTCCGACCACAGTTTTGGTTTGAGTTAGAAGCTGATGCTATGTTGTTTAAGTTGAAATTCGCATGAGACTTATAATAGCTGGAAGCAGACACTTAACACTTGATGTAGAAGGCATACAGGCCTTTATTAACTATTTAGGTATTACAGATATAACCGAAGTAGTGTGTGGCATGGCGCCTGGTATTGATGCTGCTGGAAAATTATGGGCAGAATCTAATAACATTCCAGTTGAGCCGTTTCCTGCAGAGTGGGAGACGTACGGCAAAGCTGCTGGGCATATACGCAATAAGCAAATGGCAGACTACGGTGATGAACTACTAGTAATTTGGAACGGTAAGTCTCCGGGTTCTCGTAATATGAAGACCACAATGGAAAAATTGGGCAAAAAGGTACACGAAGGCACATTCTAATGACAAACGATTACCCATACAAAGTTAGATTTAAATGGCGTTACGGTGAAATGCTAAAGGATCTTTCTGCATGGTGTAATGAGAATTGCACCGGCGAATATCAGTATCAATACACTGCTTCAGTGTTTTGGTTTAAAGAGTCTAAGGATGCAATGATGTTTAAACTGGCTAACAACTTATGATACTAAGCATTCCAATCAAAGATTACTGCATTGGTTGTCGTATGAAGTCTGTCAGACCGCAGTTTAAACCTAGGCAAGACGACTTCAATTATCTGTACTTTAGTATTAACGATGTTGTGTACTTTGAATGGAGTAAGGAATTTGAGCAAGCTTTACTATGGGAGGCACTGCAACGTGATTGAATACCAGCGACTAGACTATCCGTGGGAATGGTACGTACTTACTGAGAGGGATTTTATCTGTCGCCCTGATGACTTTAGGCGAATTATATTTAGAGTTGATGGTGCAGAATTTATCGAGTGGAATGCAGAATTTGAACATGCTCTTTTAATAGAAAGGCTTAGCCGGTCTGCTTGACAAACTAAAATTTACATGTTATGCTTAGTTCTGTCCAAGCAAGCGAGGTCAGTCGAACACGTTCGAGTCACCCGCAACAACAGAACCTACTTATCATGGATTACAACTCAAAAAAAAGCACTCTGTAAAGAGTGCTTTTTAATTTTACTTCAAACTATCTAAGATAGTACAGTAACAACTTAGCTAAAGCTTAAATTGCTGACTGCGACTTCCCCTAAATAATCTCCAGCATTACCGAAAGATGATGCAGTATTCGTAAGCTCAATATAACCATAACGTGTCATAAAGCTTACAACTGGCTCAAATGTACTTGGATCAAGTACAACACCTGAACTCATTAAAGGAACGTATGGGCAGTAGAACGCTGGTGCGTCTGCTTCGCTTGAACCTTTATAACCAACAAGTACTGGAGTAGTGTCGTTAGCATAGCTATCAACGTAAACTTTCATTGCTGAGTTAAGAGTACCAACAAACTTAGTGTTTGTAGGAGCTTCAAATGTACCTTCAGTGGTACGTGCAAATGCAGAGGTAGTAGCTGACTGTAGTACAGTTAAAGAAGCTGGTGAAACAACTGCATAGTTACCAGCGCCACGACGTGTACGTGTAGCGATAAGGTTAGCTGTACGGTTGATAAGAACTGCTAATGCAGCATGTTCATCACCTACGAATGTAGCAGTACCTGAAACAAGTGACTGATCGTATGTGAATTCTGTGCTTGCTAATGAACGTAAAGATAAAAGAATCTCTTGGTCAATTTCAGCAGTAATTTCTTGTGCTAAAGCAGCCATGATTTCAGCTTCAACATCAATGCCGTGCATTGACTGAGCATCTTGAGCAGCTTCAAAAGTCCAACGTGCTTGTAACTTACGTGTCTTAGCTTCAACAGCTTGCTTTAAGATCTGAACGGAAATGTTACGACCGCCTTCGCCTTCTAAGTTTGCTGTCTGTGCTGCACGGTAGTCAGCTTGTGTAGCGCCAACACCAGCTGAGTATGCTTGCGCAATCTTGAATGGTGATAGTGCTTCTTCGCCTGCTGCTGTACTAGTACTAGCTGCACTTGAATCAGTCATAGTAGAACCGTAACGTACACGAAGTGTATGAATCTGGCTTACAGGACCTGACATTGGCTGTACACCTACAAGTTCATTTGCAATGACTGTAGGCATAACACGTCGAATAACTGGTAAAATAACACGGTTTAATGTTGCAACGTTACCAGCGGCAGTAGCGCCACTTGATGCAGATTCTGCTAAGTGGTTACGAGTGTTTTCCAAAATTACGCTCATTGTAGAACGTTTGGTACCGTCTAGACCTTCAAGCAATGCTTCTTTGGTCTCACCCCAACGGTTTTCTAATAGTGCTTGTGACATTATAATCTCCTATTTAACACTTTATTTTAAGCCAGCTAAAGTTTTAATATCAACGATATTGCTATCATCGTTAGTATTTACTTTAGCTGTTTTATCACCAGTTACTTCTTTACGGCTTTCTGTTACTACGCGCTTCTTAGAAGGTGTAGCGTCATTGGCTTTATTAGCAAGTACCGCTGGCAGATATTTCTCGAAAGCATTCGATAATCGACTTGTTTGAACGCTTTCTAATAAGTTTTGCATGATCTCACGCTTATCTTCGTTTAAAGGTGCTAACAAATCTGTCATAGCCTCATCACGTTGATTGCCTTCTTTTATCATACGAATTTCTTTGTTTTTACTTTCTGTAAGTGCTTCTAACTTAGTTGCTTTAGTAGCAGACTCTTTCAACTCTGTTTCCTTAGCTTCTAAACTATCTTTCAACTTACGGATTTCTGCATTTTCGTTTAAGTGTGTTGATGTAAACTCACTTGAAAAAGCTTCGAAAATACGTCGACCAAAGCTGTTCTCGCGAGCAGATTTGATGTCTTCTTGTAATGTTGTTAACTCTGTTGATAGTGTTGACTTAACATGGTTCTGGACTTTAGCAGCACTTTCTTTAACGAAACGTGTTTTAAGTGCTTCTAGTTGTGTACGTGCTTCTGCAACAAGCTTAACCTTCGTTTCAACGACGTCTTGCTTATCTTTTGCAAATTCACGAACTTCTTTTGCTAACTGTTTAGCAACAAAAGATTCAACTGCTTCTAATCCTTCACTTTGGATTTGGCGGTCCTTACGTAGTTCTTTAATTTCTTCAGCTAACTTAGCAGTCATGAAATTATTAAACTTAGCACCGTTTTCAGCCATCTTCTTATTGAACTTAACTCGATCTTCTGCTAATGCAGCTTTCTCTTCCTTAAATTCACTAATTTCAGACTGTAAACCTTCAGTAACCATTTTATCAAGAGCTTCGACCATTACTTTCTTGTCGTGATCGTAACGTTGTGCGAATTCCTCACGTAACTCAGTACGCAATTCTTCACGTGCTTCGTTTAACTTTGAATCCCAGGCTTCCATAATCTCTGAGCTGGTATCTTCGTTAATCACGTTACTGTCAAGCAATTGTTTGATTGCATCTAGCATTTTGTGGTCTCCTAAATTTTAAGATCTTTGATTAGGGCAATTACGCCTTCTTTCAAATATCTTTGTACACGTTTGTTCTCGCTAGCTTCTTCTGCAATACCTAACAACTTCAATCCGCCTTTCATATTCATGATGCCTTCATATATAGCTGTTGGGTACGCTTCAGGCGCACTAGGTTGAGCAACGATATCGACTGTGATTATCTCAAAGTCTGATACGTGTCCTGTAGCTTCGTTAACATTACCGCTTCCTCTAGATGAAACGCCTAGCTTAACGCCTGCGCCTAACATCGTTTCAATGACTTTACCCATTGGAGTTGGAAGTATTTTTAACTTGCCATAACCGTTAGCGCCTTCCATCCACATTTCTGTGATCATGTGCGACACGCGGTCTAAATTTATTTTTAAATCATCTGGGTGATCTATTTCGCCTAAAACGGAATAGCCACCTGTGATTTGTTCGTTAAGTGTGCTAACGGCTGTGTTAATTTCTCTCACTGGATATATACGCTGATTAGCATTTCTCTGATCACCTTGGATGCAGATGCCTTTCATGTATAAATCTTTTCCGCCTTTACCGTCAGCAGCTTCTTCAAGCTGGACTTTAGCTGCGTCAAAGTTTAAATATTCTTGTAAGATACTCATAATCTAACCTTAAGAACCGCTTAAGCTTTTCTTGTTAACACCAGCATCTTCACCCTTCTTCTTAGGTTCAGCTACTTTGCTTTCGTTTGGTTTTGTTGTACCGTCGCCTGGCTTAACTGCTGGGGTAGCATCGCCTTTAGCTTCTGTACCTGTTGGTGTGATAGGTTTAGCAACTGCGCCTTTCTTACCGCTGTTGTCAGCGTTAACAGACTTCTTGTTTACTGTGCCTTCTTCTGTTGAGTTTGAAATGCCTTTAGAAACTTTAGATAAGCTTACTGCTTCATTGAAGCGGCCTTCCATTTCTTCTTCAGCGCCCATTTCTGGTTCCATACCCATTTCTGGTTCCATACCCATTTCAGGCTCCATGCCCATTTCATCGCCAGCTTCGTCGCCCATAACAGCATCAAATTCTGACATTAAAGCGTCTAACTGATCTTCAAGATCAACAACGCGATCTTCTAAATCGGCTTCTTCTTCGCCTTCCATGCCGCCCATGTCATCGCCCATTTCTGGTTCCATGCCCATGTCATCGCCCATTTCTGGCTCGGCACCCATTTCTGGTTCCATGCCCATGTCGTCTTCGCGCATGCCTTCTTCATCTGAAGAGATATCGTTAATAAGTTCGTCAGCTGCATCGCCACCTAACTCATTTTCTCTATCCATTAATGATTCATAGATATCGCGAGACTTTTCAACTACGATTTCATGAAAAAGTTCTTCGGCTTTGCCGTCTTCTTCATTGATAACGTATTCAATAAGTTGTTCAAATTTATTCATTTCTGAGATCTCCTAAAAGTATACTTTCTATGCTCTTATTTAACAGGTAAGAGATAAAAGTAGGTGTTTAATAGGATAAAAAGGTGAGAAAAGGTGATTCTTTACCAAAATCACCTATATTTGATTAAAAGGGCTCGCCGCCGCCTTCGTCTGCTGGAGCTGCATATTGAGCTCTAATGTTCTTTAATTTTGCTTCTTTTTCGTACTCTCGGATGTCATTCATCTTTCGTAACTTGTTAATTTGCTTCAAAGTTAAACGTGTTTGACGCAGGGCATACTTAGTAGACTGGTCGTCTTCTAAGCTTTGCATGCCAGGAACTGCGGCATCTGTTTCGTTTAAAATTGTTAGGTCATTAATCTTCATATACTTATTTATGGCTCTTCGATATCTACATCACCGCCAGCACCAACTTCATCCGGGCCGTCAGCTTCAAGATCTAACTCAGCGTCAAAGTCTTCCATGTCGCCTAAGTCAGCATCCATACCGCCCGGTGTTACACCAACGCCACGTAAGTCACTACCAGCTGTACCTGTTTCTTCTTCATCTGGTACATTGTTTTCTTCACGCCACATAGTTTCATTCTCAAGCATTTCAGCTTCAGTTAAACCTAAGAAACGCTTAAGTGCAAAACGCTTAGACATATAAGGAATATCTGCTGTACCACTAAAGTTGCCTAGGCGTGTAGCATCAAGCTCTGTTTGTCTGTAACTTGCAAAGTTCTGCGGATTATTAAACTTAATGTCGAAGATCTTAGCATCAATGTTAAAGCCTCTCCAACGTAAAAACATCTTAAACTCTTCGTTTATCTTTGTTACGATGTTGTTTTGTATACGTTCGCAGTACTGGTTAAAGCGGAATTCTTGTATTAAAGCTGTGCCCATACGTCCATCATTTAACGTGCCTTGGCTATCGTCTGGACCTGTTGGTAGGTAACTTGAAGGTACTCGGAGACCACGGGCCATCTTGTTATTGAAGTATCTTAAGTCATCAATTTCAGATAGATTTTGTCCGCCGGGTAATGTATCTACCTTCGAACCACGTCCTTCAGCTGTCTGTGGGAAGAAGTAATCTTCGTTCATAGACATTGGATTGTAGCTAGCATCTAACTGATTAGCACCGCCACTCTGTGTAGGGATTCTGCGCTGATGTATTTCATTCTTAACACGCTCTACAAAGCCCATAGCTAAGTGTGCTGGCATGCTACCAACATCTATATAAAAGATACGGCGCTCTGGCGCACGTTGTATTCTATAGATAAGGATAGCATCCTCAAGCAATTCTTTCTGCTTGTATACTTTATAAATTTGTTCAAGTATTGATTGTCCAAAAGGCCAGTTGTAGTCAAGCCCTTCTGTTAAGCTAATGTGTACAACATGCTGAGCATCAACTGCCGACTCTTTCATGCCCATAGCAAAACGGCTTGCGTTTGCTCCGCCTTGGTCTGGAATAGTATATGTCTGCGGTGCTGTATAACCTTGATTCGGTTGTCCTGTTTGTGCATCAGTAACTGTCTTTGCTGCTACTGTTAGGTTCTCAAGGTTAGGATTAATGTCCTCAATAATATACTGCTCTGGCATTTTGCCTTCGCTTTCATTAACAATTACTCGTTTTACTTTGTTAGTTTCAACCCAGTTTAACTTAAATGTTTCTGGATCACGTATAAACACTTGGTCTCCGTACTTAATAGAGTTACGGAAGATTTTGAATATACGCTTATCGAATTCGTTTAGCTTAACCCATTGCTGTAGCTGCTGTGTAATGATTTTGATTTCGTTATCAGTAGGCTTATCGTTGTAATGAACTTCAAATGCTGTGTTATTCTCTTCACTTGTTTGCGTTGAGAACTCAGATATGATATCCAAACATGCATTAACTTCACTGTCTAGGTCCATTGCTTCAAACTGATTATAGCGTTCAACACGATTTGGGTGTCCAGTGTACACCTCAGGTAGATTACTTTGGTAATTACGGAACCCAACTTGGCCGTTCTGATCACTGCCGCCACCCATGCCGCCACTAATAGGACTCATGGTTCCTGTTGTGTCTGCTACTTTGAAATATTTACGCCACGTCATTTGTAGTTACCTTTAATTGTTTTTTCATATTTTGTGCATCTCTTCTAGCTTGTGACCACGGCTTACCTTTTAATGTAGCCGATGCCTTTGCATATCTTCCGTCTGGTTTCCTACCTAAGTTTGCCTGACGTATCTTTTCTGCATGTTCAGCTGTCTTGGGCTTACGGTAGTTTTTCTTATGTGCTTCTGTGCGCACCTTACCTTTATTGCCTGCAGAAATCTTTTCTTTAGCTTGCTCGCTGTGGTACCAATCCGAATTAGATGTTTTGCCACCACGACGTAAATTCTTTAATATACCAGTGTTATTGCATGCCAACCCATAATGGTCAACTAATTTAGTTTCTAAATCCCACGCATCTTCCTTTGTCATACTGCTTCGAATAACTGCAATTTCTGTTAATGCTGGTACATCAACATACAAATGATACGCGGTCATTCTGTTACCTTTGCCCATTCCAATGTAATACGGTATATCGTCTGCTAGGTACATGTATACATAATGCTCTGCCATATACTTTTCTCTTTACGCTATTTATGTGTTAAACTTAACCGTTTATTGTTAATTGTCCGTTATTGCGATGCTACACGTTTACGAGTCTTATTTGCATCTTCAGTCTTGCTGTTAAGCTTAGCCAACTCTTGCTGAATTTGGCCCAACTGTTTAGCTAACATATTAATGTCTGATGATTCAGACTTAGATACTCTTCCGTCTTCGTTAGCAATAACACTGGCTTCCACTAGTTCAGCTTTCTTAGCTTCTGCACTAGCTTCTAATAATGTGCGTTCCTTACCTGGAGCAGCTTTGCCTGTAGTGCCGTATACTCTCTGTGTTAGTGTTGCAATCTCTGCATTGCGCTTTTTACTTTCTGCGATAGCTACTGCTAATGCAGCACGGTCTTCTTTAAGCTCTTGCTGATCAGCTGCGCCAAACAGTTTACCAAGCCCTGTGTGACTTGACATCCAACTAGTTCCGCTTAGTTCTGATTCACTTTCTTCTACGTTTTCTTGAGCATTGCGAATGCTGTATCCTGCATCATATTTTCTCTCTTGCAGTAACTTCTGAAGTTTATCATAATTTGCAAGTTCTTCTTTTGCTTTTACTAGTTTAGCTCTACCCGACTGGCTCTTGGCATCTTCAAGCTTATCAATTTCATTTAAAATCTTCTTACGCTTTTGTGCTCTGGTGTTATGGTAAGCATAGGTTTCTTCTAATTTCTTTATCTCAGCAGTTACTTTAGATGTGTCTTTGCCTAATGCTTTTAAGTTTTCTGCTAATTCTCGTTTTTCTTTAAGTTCACTACCTGCGATGGTAGCTTTTTGTTGTGAATCAAATTGATTTAAACTAGCATCACGTATGTTTTTACTCGATGCATTAATGCCAACAGAGGTTGTTAACCCAACGCCTTGTGCGCCAGGTGTTACACCAAACGCTTCTGCAATTACATCTACACTGCCGCGCAATGCTTCTGAGAATACTTTAATCGTGTCTGTAGCAAGCGGAGTAGCAATGAATGCCTTATTAATTGTAGCAATAGTAGATTCTAAGTTAGCCATTGTAGAAGTTAACTTATCTGTTGTTGGGTCAGGCTTCTTCCTAATTTCAGTTTGATCCTTAAGGATTTTATTCATATCCTTCTGCTGCATGTTACCAATGTCAGCTGTTTTTGCTAAGTCTAAGAATTTAGCAGCGGCTTCATCACTAACACCTGCTAAGCCTTGCATCATGCCGCCTGCGCCTGAAATTTCTTTTGATGTTTTTATTATCATGTTCAAAGCTTCAGCGTGGGTCATCTTACCACCCTCTAATCCACTCTGAATGTTTTTCATTGTGTCGAGCATTCCAGACCTTGTCATTTTTAATGCTGCGTCTGTGTTAATTGCACCTGAGGTAATGTCCGAGAATCCTTTTCTTAATTCTGGATTTAATTTATTCAACATACCGGCGAACATTTCCATACTTGCTGCGCCCTTCTCATTGCCGTCAGCACGGATCTTTATTAGCCTTGCTCTAAAACGTGAGTCTGCTCGTACTTCATCACGTTGTGCTTTTAAATCTTTAACTTGCATACCAGTTAACTTAGCAACGGCATCAAGTTCTTCTACGTAGTTTGCAGTACCTTTCGTTAACTGCGCCTGTGTCATTTGATCTGTGTAACCACGTCTACGTTGTAATGCTTGGTATTCAATTGCTGCTTCGCCAATCTCTTCAATGCTGTAACCTAAGTTACGCATGTATTGCTTGGTATCTGTATCCATGCCAGATATCATCTTAGACAGTGTTTTACCACCAGTCAAAGCATTTGCTGAGAAGTAAGCTAAGTCTTCGGAATTCTTACTTAATAATTTTGTGTATGTTTCAAGTGGTAGCCCAGCTTTGTGGAATTGGTTAGCCATGCCTGTTACACCGTCGGCACCGATCTGACCAGCTTTAGCTAATTCTTGGAACGATTGGTAATTCTTCTGTACTTGTCCAATTGCAAATTCCGCTGCCTGTGCGGTTGCATCGCCTAACTTGCCTAGTGCTGTTCCTACTACAGGTATGGCACTTAACAGTCCGGATACAGCCCCAATGGTCGCTGTAACTGCACTTGTTAAATCAGTGAAGTTGCCAGTGCTATTGCCCATTGCTTTAGCTGAATCAACTGCACCTTTAGTTACTGTGCCTAATGCATCGCCTAAACCTGAAACGGCCTTAGCCGTTTTATTAGTTTCAAGATACAACTTGATTTGAGCATCGATCCCGGATTTGCCAGCGCGAGTGTTTTCGACCATCATTTCGATCCATTCTTCTTGCGCTGCTATCATATCTTCCATATCTGCCATTGAATATTATAACCCTAGTTAATTGTACGTATAAATAGATGTACTTAACTATTTATGGAAACCAAATAATGAGCGATAATCCTCTATCACAATATTTCAGAACCCCTGCTATTCACTTAACATTGCCAAGTAAAGGCGATGGATATGCTGAAGGTACGCTGGAAATGCCGGAAACTAAAGAGCTTCCTGTAATGCCAATGACAGCCGTTGATGAAATAACTTATAAAACACCTGATGCATTGTTTAATGGATCGGCTGTAGTTGATGTGATTCAAAGCTGTATACCAGCTATTAAGGATGCATGGCAAATGCCAGTAACTGATCTAACAGCCGTGCTAACTGCTATTAGAATTGCAAGCTTTGGCCATAATATGGATATCGAAACGAAGTGTCCTAAGTGTGCAAGTATTACTGATTACACATTAGACCTACGTGAAGTACTTGAAACATTAGAAGCTCCAGACTATACTAAGCCGCTGAATCTAGGCGATTTAGCTATTACATTTAAGCCAATGGTATACAAAGACTTAAATGAAAATAACAAATTACAGTTCGAAGAGCAGAGATTAAATCACTTGTTAAACGAAACTGAAATGGAAGCAGATGATCAAATCAGATTATTGTCTGAGACATTCAAGAAAGTATCTGATTACACCTTGAGTACGTTAACTAAGAATATTAGTTCTATTACGACACCTGAGTGTACAGTTACTGATGAGCAACACATATTAGATTTCTTAAAGAATTGTGAAAACACTTTATACAAGAAAATAAAAAGTGCTGTTATTGATCAGAAAAAGAAAGAGACATTAAAGCCATTACAGATTACATGTACAGAAGAGAAGTGCAAACATAAGTACGACCAACACTTTACTCTGGATATGACATCTTTTTTCGATCAAAGCTAACTATCATGAGCTCTGAGCAAATCACAAAGTTCATAGAGCAACTAGAAAAAGAATCCAACGCAATACGTTCTGAGTGTATGCAACATGCATGGTCAATGCGTGGTGGCATTCAATATAATGATGTAATGAATTTAAGTCATGCAGAACGCGAAATGATATTCAAACTATCTAAAGAGAACATCGAAACTACTACTAAGTCAGGTTTACCCTTCTTTTAATCAGATTCTTTAGTCATAACATTGACAATGTAGTAAAAGATATGGGAGATCTGCTAACACAGATCTATTCGTATACTTCGTATACTCATATATGCTTACGCTTAATTAGATTTATTTCTTTAAGAAACATTAGTTTTAATTGTATGAGTAAGAGATATACCTGGCTAGAGAAAAGATCCATACTCCACCCGCCTAGGGCGGGCCAAAATAAAAACAAAAAATTTTTACTTTTGGAGATAAACAACTTGGCTGTCGCTTTTCACCAATGCTAATACAACGTTAAAACCCTAGAGCTACTGCGTTCACTCTAAGTAGTAATACAAACACCCACACGATAGACAATTGTTACTGTTAATAACGCGGAGGCGGTCGCCCGCTACCTCCTATGTCCGACTCTCACAACGGAACTCCCCACCCACCTCGTTGTGGTTACCAGCAGGTGGAAAGTCGACGGTTGCTCGTTACATTAGCGTAACTCTTTTTCAAGCAGTGCCGTCATCATTTAGCCCAAACACTATCATTCCCATAATTGATTTCTTTTCACAGTTAAACGCATTATATGGAAGGCATATCGCATCAACATCCGATGGCTCGGGTAGTAACTGTTAACTCCGCTATTGCTCAGAGCATTTAGGCTACCTCCTCACATCAGGAAGGGTTCGCCAGCGCATGATAACCGCCCGCGCCAGGGCTTTCAATAGTGTTTAGGCTAAATCAATAAACGTCCAAAGGGTTCTTGCTGGTCCCATGCGGCATAATTCTTCCGCACATTTGACTGGGTGTCTGTTACGTCCTAGAAGCAGCACATCTTCGCGATGCCTACTACGTGAAATGTATATTATAATATACATTATTATACCATATAGTATAATATACTGTACAGTCTGTGTCAAGAGATATTTATATCGATTTTAGAGATGGAAAAATTAAATTTCGATAATGCTCCAGTCTTCATCTGTTAGATATTTGTTCTTGCCTTTTTTAATCACAATTTTAGGCTCCTTGTTTCTTATAGCATTTCTAAACGGAGCCTCAGGAACATCAAATTCTTTGAAAAATTGCGGCAGAAATCCAGTAAATACGATCCTATTTTTCTTTTTAACTTTAACTTTTTTTGTTTTTACGCTAGTTAAGTCTTTATTTTCCTTGTATTCTTTTTTAGTGACTTGTATCTTTTTGCCAGTATTCATGTCGACAGCAAACACTTTATTTTCAGTTCCGAAGTTACCACGTGTAAATTGTCCGATACGCCAGTCTGGATTTTCGATAATAAACTTATCAACACTGTTCCTATCTACTAGTTTTTGCGATTTTGTTTCGTTGCAGCATACATATATTTTATTTCTTTCTTTAAGTGTCTGGAATTTATTGTTTCCTTTTACCCAGCCATGATCTAAATAAGCAGTTAGTTCTTCATGTGTGATGTACTTTATAGTATCGAGTTTATGAACACATATTTTATTTTTTGATGGGCTATATAGTCGTCCTAAATTCCATTCTCTATATTCGAAACTGTTAACATCCAGTCTTGGTATCACTTTTTCTACTTTTCCGTTGTTCACCCAGGCATAATTCTTTCTATAACTGTTTCCTGTTGCCCAACCGTCGGGTATTTCGCTGTCTTCATCTATTCTTCTATTTTGAATACCGTCAGTTATGTAAATCTTACCAGATGCATTCATTGTATTTGACGATGACTGCAATTCCTCAAGTTCGTCGTTTGAAAAATACTCTTTTTTATATTTTCCTAAGATTTGCTTGTTATAAAAGATTTTGATACCGTTATCAAAGTGCTTGCTTAAGACATTATTTTGCATCTGCTCCTTTGCTTCTAAAACAAATGACTCGCCTTTTGACTTGCACAAGTGTATAATTTCACGTCTAAAATTTTGTTCGCCTTCGGTTGCAATTACTTCGCTCAACCAATCACTGGACCCAAAGTATGTAACCCAGTCGGATTCGCGTTTACTAATTTCACGACGCTTCTTACCTTTAATTTTTTTACGTTCTTTAAACCAAAACGTTTTTTTGCCGATATAATATTTTGGATATTTATTATCATCAGATAATCTAGTTATCAAATACACAAACGAGTCAAATTTTGAAACATCTGATGTAAATTCTACTCCGTTATAATACCACATTTTACTCTCCACTATACCTTATTTATGTAGAATGGAAGGTAATAAATTTATTTTTCGGTGTAATCTTTATTAAGCCACGACGTCACTTCTTCTATACAAGTGTTAGGGTGGCTGTCTAATATAAATTCTATTGTTTTAATAACATCTGCACACGGTGTTCCGTTGCCTGTCCAACTATCTCTGCTTCTGCTTAGTGGTGTATCAAGTCTGTCAAAGTTAATTAAAGATGTTTTAAACGGTACTAAGTTATCTTTGAATGCTCGTGTGCATTGTTTGCTGGCATGTTCTAGAGCTGCTTTACTAACACGATAACGTTCAAATGATGGGTCTGGCGCAACTATATCCTTAAGACCTGTGCTGCCTATGTTTATAATATGCCCCTGCTTATTTGCTGCTTTCCATGCATCGTATACAGCAATTAACAAGTTGACTTGTGCGAAGTTACTATGCGCTTCGCCTGCAGGACCATCAAATGCATTATTAATGAATACATCGTAATTAAGTGATTCTTGCACTATACGATCTATGTCGTATGGGTTAGTAATGTCTGCTTGCATGTCGGAATCTTCAGAGCGAGAAACGTTTACGCCTCTGAAGTGATTAATTAGTTCTAACCCTAATCCTCTATTTCCGCCTGTGATTAAATATTTGTTGCCCTGTGGTTCCAATTGATCCCATACCTTGTAAAATTCTTTACCACAAGTTAAAGCACATTCAAATAAACGTCCTTCTCCTAGTGGCTTGTTAAAACTGTCTGTGACTTCTGTCCAGAACGGCTGTTTCATTATGTCAGCTAGTGTGTTGTGCTGTATACTTAATGTATTAAATGCATCATGCCTATTAAACAGATCCCGTATTTGATTTTCACCATTAGGTAAGAATGCCATATCGCTAGCACCAGGGAGTATATCCCTGTCATGGAAGCGAGCATCGTATAAATTATGATTGAAAAAGTTGCACGGCATAACAAGCCCATTGGCTGTTACTAATAATTTGCTTTTCTGGTTCTCACCATTGCCGTGGTGCGTACATAATGCATCGCATGTAATTGGTGTGCTACTAAAATACTTATGTAGATCATCATTATACTTGTCTTTAAGCTTTGGTAAATGTACCATGCTCTTATTTCGGTGGTCAAGCTCAGCAGGGTATTCGATGTTGTATTCAACGTTGCCTGCTTTATCTTCTTTAGGCCATTGCTTAAGCTCACTGAAGTTGTTATATTCTAGGAATCTACCTGTAGAACGTTGATTAAAAGATTCGAAGCCTATTAATGCTGCAAGCATACTAGCTTCTGCTACTTGGTGTTCGTTGTGCTTAAACACAATGAAATTCCATGCAGCTTTACCACCTGCACGAATAAACGCTTCTGCATTTGTTATAATCTTATCGAAATCTGTATTACAGCGATACAAGTGATTTGTATCTTTAAGCCCATCTATGTTAAATTCTACTTTACCGTGTTCGCCAATGATCTCTGCAAGTTCTGCCCACCATTCGGTTTTACGTGCGCCACCATTTGTGTGTATTAAGATCCACAATGTGGGGTTTTTAGCACGAAAATCACGTAAAATATCTAAGAACTCTGGGTGTACAATTGGATCACCGTACCCTCCGCAGAAGAATATCTGGCGTAAATTAGCACAGATCTCTTTAGTAAAAGCTGTGTCAATGCATTCACGTGACAAGTGTTCTTTAACGATATGTGGGTTTTCTTTGCCACCATTTAAGTTCCTTGGGCACTGCGGACACGCCGCATTGCAGAAATTAGTAATCTCTAGCTGGAACTCATCTACATTGTCTAGTTTAAATTTCAGGGAGGTCACCATCGTCAAAGAAGTCTTTAGCACTGTTTAGCACGTCTTTACTTGTCTTGAATACAGTACCATCAAGATTAGGCCCGTTCTGCCTTGACTGTATCAGCCAATCGATAGCAGGGTAGAATATTTGTAGTTTCCACTGTCCGTTAAAGCCTAGGTACAAGTTAGGGGTAATAGATGCAGGATTCTCATCTGAGTTAAAATCGTATATTGGCCAAAACACACCGCTGTTAAGCTCTTCTAATGTAAGCTCGACATCGTCTAGCTTTATAGATTTAATGTATACGTGCTTATCTGCAATAACATTACCGATAGCATCGTATTCGTGATCGTGTATTGTTTTACCAAAGTGTGTAATAATTAAGTAGTGTTCGCCACTAACTAAATTAATGTCTGCTTCAATGTGATCAGGACAATCACCCTCACACAATACATCGTAGTCGCCTACTTGTATTTTAATTTTTGGGTTGCCGAGCTTACGCTCAACTGCAAAATCGATTTCAATTTTCAATGTATAACTCCGACTAGTTTATCTAGTTGTGTAAGGCGCTTCTTGTATTGATCCATTAGTATCCTTAACTGGTCGTCGCCCTTCCAGAATGTATATCCTAAATCAACTGCTAATTCCTGTGCTTCGATTCTACGCTTAATGCGTTCTTTGTACGTTAGTGTAGGATTGCCTAAACAAATCCAATCTGGGCCGTGTGGGTGATTTCCATTTTTACCAATGATATTCATCTTTTGGTGTTCTTCCCACAGCGGAGTGCCTTCTTCGATAGTTAATGTAGTGCCTAAGTTAACACCAATGATAGTGCCATCCGCTACGTACTTCTGATATCGCTTAAGCATGTTTAATGTATCTTCAAAGTCTTCACGTGTTTCTGTTGGCCATCCGACGATAATAAGGAAATAAATCGCAATGCGATGTTTACTAAACATTTCCATAGTGTAGTCAAGGTCTTCGTTAGTGAATCCCTTTTTCATATCTTCTCTAACTTTATCGCTTCCAGTTTCGACACCTACTACCATAGTCTCGGCACCTGCCCTAGCCATCATTTCGTAATCTTCGTCTTTGAATTTACTAGCTGATCTAATAATGTAGTGGCTACTGTAGTTTAAGAATCGTTCTGGTAAGTTATTTTGTTCGTAGTACTCAACAAGTAACTTGTTAAACACTCTAAAATCTTTAAGGCTGCCATTGCATAACGCATCGTGGAAAAAGAAATCCTCGACATCGTATTGATCGTAGTAATGAATCATTTCATCAAACAATTGCTGACCTGATTTAAATCTAAAGCCGCCTTGCATAAGTGGAATGTCGCAGAACTTACAACGTCTGATACATCCACGTGATGTTTCAATAGGTAATACACCTTTATTGAAACCGCTGAAATATTTAGAAACGGGAACATCGTCGAAGTTCATAAAATTATGTTCGGCTACATTACTGTACGGAGCAAGTGTATTGCTATCAATACCTTGTGCATCGAAGTTGCCGGCTACTATATGCTTTATAGTAGTTTCAGCTTCGCCACGCACCCAATGGGCTATAAGCCCTTTGTCTTTAAGTACTTGCATGTACGGAACTTCACTTGAATAGCTGCCGTGTTCTTCACGTTTTAATCCTTGCCCACCTATTATAACAGGAATGCCTTCTTCTTTTATCAACTTTAAGAAATCTCCAAGGAACTTATGACTTTGCCATGTAAATGCGCTAATCATTATGTACGTTGGGTTATGTGCTTTTATTTTATCAATCCACTGCGTCATCCACTCGGAGTAGCTAGCAGTTTCTTCATCAGTCAAAGCATTTAAGTCGTCAAAGAAGTACTCGTCAACTTTCCAATATGTGTTATCGCCGTATGTTTTTCTAAACTCTACAGCAAAGTCTAAGTTCATATCGTATACTTGTGACTCTTGTCCTTCAGCTTTTAATAAACTCTTAATGATCGCAGGAGCAGCTTGCGGACGTACTGCCGCAAAGCGAGGCACTGATAAAATTACAGCATATACCTCTTTCACTCTACTGCACCCTCGTAGTTCGTGAAGCCACCTTCTTTAACCACCTTCATAGTATTGTTTACGCGACTAATTAATTCGTCGCGATGTGAAACAAGCCACACACTCTTTCCACGCTCTCGGGCCATGCCCTTCATGATTTTAATTGCGGCTTCAACTCCATTAGAGTCTAGGCCGTTGTCGACAAGCTCATCCACAAACAATAAGTTTATATGGTTATATAGGCTTTCCCAAACGTCCCGGAAGGCCCAGCTTAATGATAATATGAGTCTGTTGCGTTCACCGCGAGACAAGTTGTCGAAGTCTAATTCTCGTCCCATGTCTGTAATTTCTACAGACAAATCGGACATAAAGCGTACCAGGTGAGGAAGACCAATTTCACGTAGGTAGTGTGTGAGTCGATTATTTAAATAAGCTAAATTCTGCTCAATAATCTTTTTACGTATGAAGCTGTCTTTGCTTGTTAACAGCTTTAATAGGAATGCTTGATGTTCTTGTAAATCAACTAGTCTGTTCATTTCATCGTAGTCAACATCCTGCATGCCTTTGTCTTTCATATCATTTATTTGATCAATGTACGGATCTTCATCAGCTAATGCTGTTTCTAACTGTGATGATAACGTTTCAAGTGAACTCTTGTGTCCATGTGCTTCGTCGATCGTCTTATAAAATGTTGTATTGCCTTTGTATCGCTCAGGACTAAATGTACGAGGCTCAACCTTCATACCTTGTACTTCTGGCGGAGAGCCTAGTTCAGCAAGTGTTAACTTATGCTCTTCTATACGACCCTCATTTAGTATCAACTGTTCTGAACATTCTAATAGTTCTTTTTCTTTAGCTGCAATATTTTCTTCTTGCTTTGAATCGTGTAATTCCTGACCGCATGAATGACACTTGTGATCTGCTAATAAGTCAATATCTTTCTGGATTGACTGCGAACGTCTTTCTTGTGTTGTGCTATCGCTTGTAATCTGTTTAATCCAGCGATTGCACTCTAATACAGCTGAATTAAACTTATCAACGGCAGCTTTATCTTTGTCTGATTGTAGCTTTAGTTCAGCATTGAACTTGTCTACTTCGGCTTGTCCCTTAGCATTTACTTTATCAGTTTCGACACGCTTGTCGGCATTATTTTTGTGTTTGGTAATCTCATCTTCGATGTCAAGTTCCATTAACTTTTCAATAGCAGCAACATGGTCGCCGACAGTTTCATCCTTCTTACGTTGCCACATACGCTGTCTACGCTCAAGCCCTTCGATCTGCTCTTCGATGTGTTCGTTAGCTTTGATAACTGCACTTAAGCGGAACTCTTCTTCTTTAATTTGGTCTTTAGCTGTTTTATTAATTGCTTTAAGTGCTTCTGCCTTCTCAGTAAGTACTGTAATACCAAGCAATTCTTCAATGATGTTCTTTTGTTCACCTGCCTTCATTGACAAGAACGGTGTTGTATATGTGTTTAATGCTATTGCATGTTTAAACATGTCGTGGCTAATGCCTAGTAGACTCGCAATCTCTTTCTGAGTCTCACGACCATCACCTTGCGCTTCATCATCTGCTTTTTGTTCTTTATTATCTTTATAGAACTTTAATACATTTGGTTTACGTCCACGCTCAATTCTGTATTGAGTTTGATCGATGTCAAATTCAACACTAACAAGCATGTTCGCTGCATTTGTTTTGTTAATAAGATTATTAACTTTAATGTCTGACAATGCGCTACCGTATAGTCCATAGCTGAGCGCATTTATTAATGTGGTTTTACCTGTACCGTTCCTGGAACCATTGCTGCCTAAGTCGAGGTTCTCGCCGAGGACTAGGGTTAAGTCGTCGCGGTTAAAATCGACAGCCTGTGTGGCATTGCCGATTGACATGAAATTTTTTACGGTTAAATTCTTTATTCTGATCATTTAGCTATTATACTACCATTGTTGTGTTATATCAATTTATTTGAATCATTTACCCTAAGGTTTCAATGAGTTGCGTGATTTCTTTGTCTTCCAATTCAGTTAGTGTTTGGAAGTTGTGATCTAATATATCTTTATTTTGATTTAGTAAAACCTGCACTTCTGATATATCCAGACCGCAGAATTTTATTATTTCTTTTTCTATCATTAAAAATCTTTTTACAGGATCTAATTCTAGATCATATGACTCATCAATAAAATGGTCAAACGTTTTAAACCCGTTGTCATGCAACATAGCTAATGTTTTAGGTGCACCTACTACAATAAAGAAACGCTTTGCTGCTATTGGTCTTACTGTTTTTTCAGTAATAAACGGATACGGATAATCAAATACTGTTTCAGTTACAATATCCAAACCGATCTTTTTATAAAATTCTGACTGGTACCAGCTGTCGTCCCATCCTGGAGGCTTATCAGCAATTAATGGATCCTTGATCTTTTCAAATCTATTATTAACATCTAGACCCTTGCCTACAAGCCTATCGTATATCCGTGTCTGCGTCATTGTTTTAAGGAATTCATTCATGATGAAACTGCAATCTTATTTAATAGGTTGTTGTCAGTGATGGAATTATACATTGCAATTCGATGCGACCTTGGAACCCCGCCCATCATACAAATAGCATTCTTCTCTACACGATCTGCGTCAATGTTGTAGTTTTCGTATCCGTTTGCATTTATTGTTAGATTAGTAATAAACGTTTCGATTACTGTAGGCATGGATTCAGTTTCGTGATTTGTCATTGCTGATATTTCTTCAGTGATACCAAAATTATTAGTAACTAGCACAACGACGCCCATTGATATATCGACTGTTCTAAAACATTCTATTAGGTTGTATATGTTAAGCCCATTCTTTAATATAGCCGGATTGTAATAATCTGTATCGAAGTGTTCGATTAAAATACGCTGATTTGGTAATATTGGTTGCTCTATTTTCTGGAGCTTGTCTATTAATACGTTAAAGTCTCTATCGAACTTTGTAAATTTATCAGCTAGTACTATATCGAATCTGTTGTACAATACATCTTTATACCGTTGTGATAAAAAGGATTTCATAAGCTATTGTAGATTTCCATTAACAAACCAATTTTATAAAAGTCACTTTCGATTGCTGCAATTTGCTCGCCAATTATAGTGTCTACACTATTAAACGATACTTCAGCATCATTGTCCTGCTCAAATTCTTGATCCTTCATTGGAATCAAACTAATCTCACGCAAGTTGTAATCTGTTATAAAGGTTTCTTTAATAAAGTTAGCTTCTTCGTAGCTAACGTCAATGTCTAAGTTAACCTTAACATACATATTAGGACCAAGTAGATCTGGAGCATTGTCTAGTAGATTGCTTAAGTTTAATACTTTATATAACGGTTGATCTGGCCATGCATGGAATGTAGGGTCTTTATCCCACTCCAATACCATAGCACCACGCTGGTCATCTCCTGCATCTGCAAAGTTATGTGGGAAGCAATTGCCTACATAGGTAACGTTACCACGCTCTTGTCGCATATGAAAGTGACCACTAAACACTTGGTCTACATTAGCCATTTGCTCAGACTTAACAGTACCGTGGTCAGGCATTTCTACCAACGCATTCATTTTAAAATGCGGGAGCTCGAAATGTCCGAACATGTACTTGGCTTTGATCTTTGTTAACTTTTTATAATCGTCTCCAACAAGCCACGGAACAATCGCAACATCATCTTGTTTAAACCAGTCATTACAAATCGTAATGTTAGGCAAGTGCTTTGCCCACTCAATCCCGTGTATGTCCCGCTTATCTCTATAGTAGAGGTCGTGATTTCCAGGGATAAAATAAAAATTTTCGAATGCATCATTTAGTTTCTCCAAACTTCTCAAACTATAGTTCAGAGTTTGGAGATTAATGGACGCCCTGTGGTGATGCCAATCGCCAAGAAACAGTCCAGTTTCGCAGCCTTGTTCTTTGGCCGTTGCTATGGCCCAATCGACGAATGCTTCGCAATCTTTATTATGTTGTTGACTATTTGATTTTAATCCAAAATGTATATCTGTAAATACTAATGCCTTATTAAAAAGCTGACCCATTTTTATTATTATCCTGTTCTTACGTATACTTCCACAGCTCTGCGGCTGTATTAGGGAATGTATCCCCTATTTCGTTGCATCTTAGATCGAGTTGTAGTTTCTCGCGAAGATAATATTGAATATACGCTTCGTCTATTATACTACAATTGTCTGGTAATGCACAATCAATGCGGTTAACAAAGTTCGAAAGGAACTCAGTAACTACGTTATTCTTATTAAGATTACTTTGTAGTGCTAACATACTCTCGTGGTTATCTATTATAGTACTAATAGGTGCGGTTAGCTCTGTGTCTAAAAATTCAACTGTACTGGTTAACAAATCTTCAAAGTTGTAAAGTAAATCATACAGATCGATTGTTTTAATGTTCTCTGATTCGAAATGATATATGTCTGGTGCATCGTAAAATAGTTTATAACTTAGTATTTCTCGTTGTTGAGAGATTTCAGTTACATCATTTAACTCAGATATACCAAACCAATCTTTTCTTTTGTTGCGTGTTTTTTGCAACCAATTGTTTGCTGCTACTAGTTGCATATCCTGTGTGTATTTTATTGCTATAATTTTATTACACTTTGATACAGCTTCTGTCATTAATGCATCTTCATCCATGCCCGTAGCTGGATCACCGTAGTGTATGCAAAAGAACGGATGGTGTGCATGTGTTGTGCTGTTAACCCACTTAGACCAAAACGGCCCAGGACGAGGTCTCTCAAATTGAGAATGTGATCCGCCATCAGCATTAAACGGCAGCCCGGGGTGGTTGTGTAACCCCCGAGCTGTAAAGTTGTTTAATACCCAGTGTATATAATGGCCGTAACTACCGAGATTAAAAAAGATAGGAACACGATCTTTTAATAGCACTTATGAATCGTCAGTTTTCTTTTTGTTGGGGTTACACAAGTTATAATCGTATGCAAAGTCTTCTTTCTTGCCTTCGTTTGCAAACTGTCTAGTCCAACTAGGTGTTAGTCCGTTAGCTTCGAGAATATCATCACGTATATTTTGCATCTTCTTCTCAATGTTTAGTACACGAGTAAAGCTGTTAGTCACTGCGGCAGTGTAGTACGCAAATGGGTTCTGTGATTTAAGTTCATTAAACTGTAGCCCAATCTGTGATAGCTGCAATAACGCTTGTCCTTGCATCTCATCGTTATACGTATACCCACGCCAGTTACTACGTGTGCCATAACGTTCGCATAGCTTTATGTACATCATAGCTAAGTTATTTGTAGTTCTGCCATGATCTTTGGTAAACTTGCCTTCTTCGATATCGCCCTTCCAGTGTGATTTACCTACTATTTCTGCAGATAGCTCACCATCTGTGTCTGTTACACGGTAATGGAAGAATGGAGGGAAGTTAACACGCATTGGTATCATTTCAACATCTGGATCAGTTGGTGATAATGATTGATCATCGTCAGTTTCGATTAGTTCGTCAAATACTGCGTTTGCTTTTGCTTGTTTCGCTGCTTTAGCTAATGCCGCTTTTGATTTCTTCTTAGGCACTAGCGGAATGTGCTCATTGGTCATAACACGGAATACAACATCATGCAGTTCAACGTCTGCTACATCTGTCGGTATTTCTAACTTAGTGAGTCGTGTTGCTCGTGCTTGTCTAGCTAAATCAACGACGGGTACGTCTTTGAATGTAGGGTTACCGTTTTCGTCTTTGCCGACATCAACGTTCTGTGTTCCCCAAATTTCTTCTAGTGATTCTACTATGAAGTCTTGCTGATTGTCCTCAACTTTATCTTTAAAGGAACAATATGATATTTTGCTTAGGTGTATTTCTTTAAGCATATCCTTATTATTTAAGTAATTCTTTTTTCTCTTAGCCATAAAATCCTCGTTGCTGTAGTGCATACAGTATAACATGATGTGCGTATTTGTCAACCTAAGTTATTATATTGGGTTATAATGACTATCCATAAATACAACATTAGAATAGGAATATATTTATGGCAACAGTTAGACAGACAAATTCTACGTTAACAACTATTGAGTTTGACGAAGACGGCAATGAATCGTATTTCATCGACGGGAAACAGGTACAACGCGATGAGTATGTACAGTCTGGCGCTGATAATGTTGAGCTGACAGAAGGTGAATTAACAGCCCAGTACCAAGCTGAACTTAAATCTAACGGTTGGACTGACGAGCAGATTGAAGAGTACCAGGGTTATGAAGACGACGACGAGTTTGATCCAAACGATCCTGATAACTTAGTTGTAGACCCAGTAGGCAGCGGCCCTATTACACAGGGCGAACTTGATCTTAGACAAGATGAAGAACGCTTTGATGAAGAATTAGAACGAAGAACAGCTGAAGGGCAATCTATTGCTGATAAGGAAAATGACTGGCGTGTACGTTTACACTTAGCACCATCAGCAGATTACTTGTATGCATCAAAAGATCCAGGTATATTAGCTCCATTAATGGAAACAAACGGTCTTATATTTCCGTACACTCCGCAAATTGCTATTCAGTACAATGCAGATTACGAAAACTATGATTTAGTTCATAGTAACTACCGAGGCTATTTTTATAAAGGAAGCCAAGTACAAAACATTCTTGTAACAGCAACATTCACAGCTAATGACGCACAAGAAGCAAATTATATGCTAGCAGCAATGCATTTTTTACGTAGTGCTACTAAGATGTTTTACGGCCAGGACATAGAACGCGGCATGCCACCACCAGTTGTATTTTTAACTGGACTAGGTGAGTATCAATTTGATGGGCATCCGTGTGCTGTTACTATGATGAATTACAATTTACCTAACGATGTTGATTATATTTCATGTGGTAAGCCTAGTGGTGTAAAGCCGTTGCCAACACCACGCGATAATCTTTCACCTTCTATTCCATCGACACGATTAGAAGCTGCAAACTTAGAGAAAGGTGCCAGAGAGGAAGTTGTTGAACGAGCTGAGACTGACACGTATCTAAAGGCAACATATGTGCCTACAAAAATTGATTTTAACTTTACTATGATTCCAATTCAAACACGTGATCAAGTTAGTAAAGAATTTAGTCTGAAGGACTACGCATCAGGTAAATTACTTAAGAAGGGGTTCTGGTAATGGCAATAACACAATATCCAAAGAAGAGTGCGTATGCATTAACGGTCACACATGATCACTATCTAGACTTGATGGTTAACAGAGACATACCAAAATTAGATAGTGATGTGGAATTTACAATTACACAGACGTACAATTTACGCCCGGATCTACTAGCGTTTGACTTGTACGACGATTCAGAGTTATGGTGGGTATTTGCCCAACGTAACCCAGACGTATTGAAAAATCCTTTACTTGATTTTAGCACAGGCACAACAATACGTTTACCTAACATAGACACATTGCGAGATACACTGGGCTTCTAATGGCAGAGTTAACTGGACCAATTCCAAATCCTTTCCGCGCATTCAATACAATGACGTATAGTATGTCATTGTATTTGCAAGATCCTAAAGAATACGCAAGCATGATGGCCACTGGTAAAAAGGATGTAAGCAAATTAGAACTACTAGTACAAAGTGGTGGCATAAGTAGCGACACAACTAAAACCGGTGGCAACTTTGGTGCGACACGAAACAAGTTTTTCACACGTGACTTTTACTTAGACGACATTCAGCTTTCTAGCTATATTGCAGGAACATCAACAGGCGGCCCGCAAAACAGTTTCGAAATGAATTTTACAGTAACAGAACCGATGGGCTTAACGTTCATGGATCGTTTATATAATGCTGCAACTGATTTTGCTGAGAGGAAAGGGTATCAAAACTTTAACCCAATTAACCAAATCTACTTAGCTGTTATTCGTTTTTACGGATACGATGAAAATGGTAAGCAGGTTATAAACGGAAAGTTCAATGACGGTTCGGACGATCAGTCGTACATTGAGAAGTGGATACCTATAATGATACGTAGTGTTCAGTTCAGAGTTGAGACGGCAAAAGTAGTGTACTCATGTGAGTGTGTTTGCCCACAGACTCAAGTAGGGCACGGTCAGGTTCACGGTACGATTCCGTTTGATATTGCACTACAGGGCGAAACATTAAAGGACTTACTTGACGGTACAGTAAAACGTACACTAGCAGGCGGAGTTGTTACAACAGGCTTGATGTCTGCTTTAAACAGCCACCAGCTCAAGTTAGCAGCAGATAACAAGTACCAGTTCGCAGACAAATATGCAATTGAGTTTGAAGCAGGAGCCGGAATTGAGGACGAAACAGTAACAGCACTTGGAACATCAGTAGTGATGAAGAGTGGTACTGCTAGTGGTGCGAATCCAGCAGCAGAGTCTAAGATGAAATCAGGCAGTGCTAAAAATGTTAAATCAGTTCAAACAACGGCAACCAATGCAGGTATGAAAATAGTAAAATTCATAGACCTTGCTATTAGAAATAGTTCATTTATGACTAAGCAGTACAAGAAAATGAACGAAGCTAACAAAGATAAGACAACAAAATTCCGCACACCTAAGCCGTTTAAGTGGTTTAAGATTCGTCCTCGTATTGAGATAATAGATTTCGATTCTAAACGTCAGGCATGGGCGTATAAGATTACTTACGTTGTAACGCTTTACAATGTTAGTACAGTTAATACAAATGACTTTGAAAGTGCTGACTGTTTTAAAACACACAAAGAATATGATTTCTGGTTTACAGGTAAGAACACAGAAGTACTAGATTTTAAACAAGATTATAATTCATTCTATTACACTACATTTAGTGATAAGCATAAAGAAAATCCTAATGAGAACCCAGAAGCACAAACTAACTTACGAGCAATGAGAACGTACAGGGCTAACTCTATTGAGTCTAATGCAGGAAGTGAAAACAAAGAAAATGAACAGGCTGCTAATGCAGCAAGCATATTATATGCGCCGCAGGATATTGCTAATGTTAGTATTGACATAGTTGGAGACCCAGACTGGTTAGGGCAGAGCGAACTGTTTTATGCTGCAACTCCTGAGCCTAAGGATCCTGTACTTGATGATGGATCTATTAACTACGATACAGCAGAAGTGTTCTTCTCGGTGAATTTTAATACTGTAGTTGATTACGATCTCGATACTGGTATTGCTGATGTAACACAAAAGAACGTAAGTAAAAATTTAAATGGTAGCGAGCCTGGTGGCGTGTCTCAGTACAGTTTTGTCTATAGGGCAAACACAATAGTATCACAGTTCGCAGGCGGACAGTTTGTACAGAAATTAGAAGGCACATTAGTATTCATACCAGAACGATGCATAACAGGCCAAGCGCCGGAAGATAAAGGTTAATTATGGCACAAGAAGATTACACAGATGGCTTCGGCCTAGCTAAGAATTTCAAACAAGACCGCGGCGGCGTTGGTGGATATTCGGGACCGTTTGAGGCTGAAATCATGTCTGTTGTGGACCCTACACATAGTGGAAGACTTGAAGTTTGGATTTCAGCGTTTGGTGATGAAAACACCAAAGACGAGCCATCGTCATGGACCACAGCACGATACCTTTCTCCGTACTATGGCATAACACAACATAAGATGATCGATGCCCCAGACCCAGACTTTGAAGCTAATGCACACTCGTACGGTATGTGGGCGAATGTTCCTGACCCAGGTGGTAAAGTTCTAGTAGTGTTCTCAAACGGTGAACGCGATAAGTGTTACTACATAGGATTTATTCCTGAGCCTCAGATGAACCAAATGGTTCCTGCAATTGGTGCAAAGGAAGATGTACATTATAACAATGCAGCACAGTCTGAGAAGTGTGCTCATGCTGCTCGTAACCCAGTTATCGAAATGGATAAACGAGAAGCGTCAATGAATGATCCTGAGTTTGGTAAAATACCTAAGCCTATTCATTCTGTTGTTGCTGGACAGATGTGGAAGCAAGGTATTATAATAGACCCATACCGTGGCCCAATTTCATCAAGTGCGCAACGAGAAAGCCCAAGCTATGTATACGGTGTTAGTACTCCGGGTCGCCCTATATATACTAACGGTATGTTTGATCACGAAGCGGAGTCAAAACTTGCGTCTGGTGAAGAAACAGATACTAGCATTGTTGGCAGACGCGGCGGACACACATTTGTTATGGACGATGGTGAAACTAACGGCGACAACAATTTAATACGTATTCGTACATCAACTGGTCATCAGATAACAATGACAGACGATGGTAAATCTATATACATTGTACATGCTAATGGTAACTCATGGTGGGAGCTAGGCAACGAAGGCACCATCGACATGTATGCTGCAAACAGTATTAATATGCGAACAGGTGGCGAAATTAATATGCATGCCGACAAGAATATTAATATGAATGCAACAGAAAATATTAATATATACAGCAAGAAAAATACTACAGTAGAAGCTGAGGAAGCACTAAATTTAACAGGTAAGAAGAGTCTTACTGCATACAGTAAGTCTAAGCTTGGAGTTAAAGCAGACGGTACATTAACAGTAGAAGCAGGCGGTTCAGCATCGTGGAAGTCAGCAGGACACACAGAAATTAAAGGTGCCACCATTGGTTTAAACAATGGCGGAGCAGGCTCAGTTACTGCACCACCAGCGTTACCTCAAGTTAATTTCCCAGACGCAACAAAGAACGACACCGAAGGCTTTAAATTAGTACCAGGTAAGTTTAAGAGTATTGTTACTCGTGCGCCAACACACGAACCTTGGGACGGTCACAATGCAGGAGTATCGAACGTGAAACCGTTTGATAAATCATAATGACACTGTGTATACAAGATGTAATAACAGAAGGCACAAACGCCCCTAGTGTACCAGCTATATCTGGTTTCACACCAGATGAAGTTATAGGAATAATGGCAGTTATCTCAGTTGAAGTTAATCAATCAGCTGATGAAGTAACTGATGACGGCCTCGGGCTTTACGGAATTGACTTAGCAGACTTGCAAGGTGCAGGTATTGTAAAGAAAGGAATTGCTACTACAGGCGACCTTGCTACAATTTTAGCTGACTCATCTATATACACAGGTAAGTTTAGTGTTAACGGTATAACTGATATATTAGTTAACTCGGGCTTGCAACGCGATGTTATTGCAACATCTTTATCTAGTGACTTAGTTGCATTGTTTAGCCAAGGTTTAATACCAGCTGATGCATCGTCTGCAGAACTTGCAGGCATTGCAGGTACCGCAGCTGAGTTTGGTTTAGATGATGCTAGGGACTGGTTAAACGGTGATGCATCGGACGATCTAACTGCATTAATGGATGCATCTAGTGCTGACTTTGAATATGCAGTTAATCTAGTTAATACCAAAGCATCTGATATATTAGGGCAGGTACAGGGCATTGGCATACCACCAGTTAGCTTACCAGAGCTAAGTATTGGTACAATTGATACAGTTGATATCGACGGTGAAGTTGACAAGTTAATAGGTAGCGTTCGTATTCCGTCAGCTGGTGGCATACCTGTACCTGAGATTCCAAATATACCACCAGCACTCAATCCAGAGGATTTAATATAATGCCAAATTTTAGAGGCTTTAGCACAATTAACAAAGATAAGAAGTTCACACTTACGGACCGTGATCTTATTAAGCGCGATTTACTTAATGCGTTTGAGCTCAGAGCAGGCTCTGTAGTAGGACGCCCAGAAGTGGGTACTACAATTTGGGATTATATCTTTGACCCTAACGATACACTTACTGCTAACAGGATAGAAGCTGAAATACGTCGCATTATAGGGCTAGATGAGCGTCTAGAGTTGCATGATGTTGTAGTAACCAACGCGGTTAATACAATTAGAGCACATGTTTCGGTTAGCATAGCAACTGAGAAAAGCTCAGAAGATTTCTATATAACATTTGTTGAGGCAACCCAAACAGCCACCATCTCTTAAAGTACGCCGTTAATACTTCTCCATAAATACAGGAACATTAAGAGAATTATAACATGGCAAAGACCTCTAGACAAACAGCAATATTCGGAACAGAAGACTGGAAGCGTATTTACAAAACATACGAAGAAGCAGACCTTCAGAGTTATAACTTTGAAACAATTCGTAAGACATTTGTAGATTACTTAAGACAGCATCATCCGGAAACGTTTAACGACTTTACTGAAAACTCAGAATACATCGCATTGCTTAATGTAATGTCATTTATGGGGCAATCACTAGCATTCCGTAGTGATTTAAACACACGTGAAAACTTCCTTGATACTGCTGAACGTACTGATAGCGTTAATAACCTAGCTAAGTTAGTTGGATATACTCCAAAGCGTAACGAAGCAGCTCGTGGTTACTTAAAGGTACTAGCGGCAGCAACAACAGAAAACATCACTGATTATAATAAAAACAATCTTAGTAACATTGCAGTACGCTGGAATGACAAAACAAATGATGACTGGCAAGAACAGCTTACTACTGTTTTAAATGCAGCACTAGTAGATAGTCAGAAGATTGGTCAGCCAGGACACAAAGCTAATTTAATTGGCATTGAAACGTCTGAATACGAAATTAATATGGAATCTGGCTTCTTGCCAGTAGTACCGTTCTCTGCAACTGTTAACGGCAGTGTAATGGATTTTGAAATCATTAACGGTACATCAATTGGTAAGTCTAATATATACGAACCAGCACCAAGTGCTAACGGTCAGCTTAACTTACTATACAGAAACGATAACCAAGGCTTTGCTAGCACAAACACTGGATACTTTTTCTACTTTAAGCAAGGTACATTAAAAACACAAGATTTCACTTTAAGTGAACGCATTGCTAACAGATCAATTGACATTGATGTGCCAGGCGTTAACGATAATGATATTTGGTTATACAAAACAAATACAACTAATACATCAGGCACTGAAGAGTGGACAGAAGTTGATAACATATATGCTACAAACAATACACAGCTAGACGTTGAAGATAGAAAATTCTTCAGTGTAACAAGCAGAGTAGACGATCAGATTACATTTAACTTCGGCGATGGCGTGTTTAGTGAAATCCCAACTGGCGATTACCGTGCATATGTACGTGAAAGCAACGGCCAGGAATACATTGTAAATCCTGAAGAGATTCAAAACATTGATGTTAACGTAAGTTATATTAGCAAAACAGGTCGTAACGAAACACTTACTCTTACAATTGGATTAACACAACCAGTTTCAAATGCTAAGGCACGTGAAGAACTTGATGATATCAAGCGAAGAGCACCAGCACGTTTTTACACACAAAACAGAATGGTTAACGGTGAAGATTACAATAATTTCCCTTACACTTCTTACAGCAGCATTACAAAAAGTAAAGCTATTAACAGAACAAACATTGGCGCAAGTCGCTACTTAGATCTTGTTGACCCAACTGGCAAATATAGTAGCATTAATGCATATGCTAGCGATGGTTTAATTTATAAAGACTCTAGCTTAACATCATTCAACTTTACATTCAATGACAGAAATGACATTGACTCAGTATTTAGAAATCAGCTTGAGCCATTACTAGGTGAGCGCGGCACAATTCAGTTCTATTACGAGAACTTTACTCGTGTTGACATGTCACCAATTGACTTACTATGGAATCAAAATACAACTATAACAAACGAGACGTCTGGTTACTTTAAAGACTCTGCGTTACCAGTGGGCAATGCACAACCAATCGGTCCGTATGTTAGCGATAATAAGCAGTACCTATTACCACATTCATTGGTTAAATTTGTTGCACCAACAGGCTTGCACTTCAATGAAAACAATAGATTAATTGCAGGCACAGAGTTAAGTGCAGGCGACAAGACTGAAATATGGACTACTATAACAAGTGTTGAGAACGAAGGTACAGCTGGTGGCGAAATTGCAGCATTACCAGCTACCACTGTTGGTCCAGTTAAATTAAATAATTTTGTACCAACTGGTGCAGAACCAGCTGAAGTTATACCACTATTTAATTCAGACTTGCCAGTAGCAATCGAGCAGGAAATGCTAGCACAGGTAGAATTACTACGTGCATTTGGCATTGGCTTTGATCACTTAACTAATAGCTGGTACATTATCAGTGCTGATAACTTAAACGCAGACGGTGAGTTTAGTCTACTAAACGCAGGCTCAACTTCTAACACGAATGCAGATGCTAGCTGGATGGTTAAGTTTATACCAACACCAGAAGGATACACAGTGTCTTCAAGAACATTACACTATTTCTTCTCAAGCATATTAGAAACAAGATTCTTTTATGATAACAGTCGCAGAATATTTGATCCTAGAACAGGACAGATAGTTAATGATTTTATTAGAGTATTAAAAACAAACAGCAAACCAGACGGTACAAATCAGCCATTGTCGGGCGATGTGTTTATGGATATCATCGACCAAAGTGTTGAACCAGACGGTTATGTAAATGACTACAATGTAGAAGTTAGTTTTACTGACTTTGATAACGATGGCATTGCTGATGATCCAGATTACTTTAAGTTACTAGTTGATGAGACAGGCGAGAATCTAAACAAAAATGTTTACTTCCAGTCAACGGTTGACTTTGACAACTTAGAAAGATTTTTACCAGTATCGTCTAGCTTAATTAACGACGAATACGATACAGAAGGTGCTATTGCATTAGTTAAAACAGAGTACAGCGCAGGGCAGATATTTTATGCAACTACCGACGCTAAATTCTTTGAATTAATAGTTGATGGCGATACTTCTAGAGAGCTAGAAGAACGATTTGACTTTAGTGCAAAACTAGGACGTGGCGATTTACACTTCCAGTACAGACATAACAGTCCAGAAACTAGACGCATTAATCCAAGTGTAACAAACATCATTGATGTTTATGTTGTTACATCAGATTACTACGAATCGTACATAAGATACATACAGGACGTAACTGGATCAGTAACTGAACCAGCGATTCCAACAACAGACGAGTTATCAGTACAGTACGAAGAGTTACAGGATAGCAAAATGATTAGTGATAACATGGTACTAAACAGTGTTAGCTTTAAGCCATTATTTGGAGCTAAAGCAGATGCGAAATTGCAAGCATACATTAAGGTAGTTAAACTTAGTAATTCAAATACAAGTGATAGTGAAATTAAGAGTAAAGTAATATCATCTATTAATAACTATTTTGATATTGGCAATTGGGACTTCGGAGATACATTTTATTTCTCAGAAATGGCAGCGTACATACATTCAGAATTAGGTAGCATTTTGGGATCGGTTGTTATTACACCGAAAGACCCATCAATGGCGTTTGGTGATTTATACGAAATTAAGTCAGCACCGTACGAGATCTTTACTAGTGCGGCAACGGTTGATGATGTAAATATAATTGATGCATTAACAGCAAGCAACTTACAGAACAGGGCAGGTTAACAGATGGCACGAATTCGTAGTATAGATTTTCTACCAGAGATTTTTCAAACTCCAACCAACGAAAAGTTTTTAAACTCGACACTTGATCAATTAATTCAAGAACCGAAGTTAAAGCAAACACAAGGTTATATCGGTGCTAGAACAGCACCCGGTAAGTTAGAGACTGACGGTTATATAACAGAGATAACTGATAGAAGATCAAATTATCAACTTGAGCCAGGCGTTATTTTCAAAGATGAAAACGGTGGCACAGTTGATGCATTAACGTACATGGGTCTACTAGACGGACTTGACACTTCAGGTTCGAACGTAGAAAATCACGATCGTCTATTCAAATCAGAGACATACAGTTGGTCTCCATTTATTGAGTTTGATAAGTTTGTAAACTACAGCCAGTACTTTTGGTTACCTTCTGGACCAGACAGCGTTGACGTTGCCGCGTCTAGTGTTTTATTAACAAACGACTTTGATATAACTGCAAACGACGAAACATATTCAATTGATGGATTTACCATCGAGAACCCTGTAATTACAGTGTTACGTGGTGGTGCATATGATTTTAATGTTAACCAGAATGGTAGTCCATTTTATATCCAAACACATCCGGGCACTGATGGTACAGTGCCGTGGGCAGACAATATAAGCAGTCGTGAAATTATCGGCGTTACAAATAATGGCGACGATAACGGTACAATTACATTTAATGTGCCACAAAGCGATGCGCAGAGCTTCTACTATAATTTACCAGATATTGGTAATGTTGATTTAGCAACAACCGTCCGAATGGATTCAATTGCTGACCAGTTACTAAGTGACGTGGTCACTGTGTCTGGTATACAAAGTATCGATAATATGACTATTGTTTTCTTAGACGATACACCAGGTGATGCAGTTGACCTAGGTTGGGTTAACGGTGGCGTGCCTTTAACAGCACAAGAAGACAGATACCAAATATTTAGAATTTTCCTTGAAGATGTGCTTGGTGAGATATACATTAGATTAATTCCAATACAGCCAATTACTATTTTTGAGAAGTTCACTATACTATACGGTGCAGATTACAGTAACATAAGTTTCTTTAAAGACTCAGATGGTTACTTTGATCAAGTACCACTAGATACAGCTTCACTTGATACTTTATATTACCAAGACGCTGTTAACCCAGATCGTTTTGGCATCATTAACGTAGTTGATCAGGAATCATCTGCAACACTAGATGTCGATGCTATACTTGGAAGAACAGATTACACAAGTCCAAACGGTGTAATATTTACTAACGGACTTAAAGTAAAGTTCCGTGGCGAAGTATCACCTGCAGAGTACTCAGACGAAGAGTACTATGTTGAAGGTGTTGGTACATCAATACGCCTTGTATTAACATCGGACTTACAAGTTCCTGAAACGTATGCTAAGAGTTTCACATCACCGTGGGATATCTCAGGATGGGATACAGAAGGACTAGACGGAACATTAAATGCTCCACTTGACTTAGATTACATTACTATTAACAGATCTAGCTTAGATAAAAATGCTTGGTCTAGAAGTAACAGATGGTTCCACCTTGACGTTATTAAAGCGACAGCTGAATATAACAACACGGTAGTGAACGTTGATAACAATAATAGAGCTACACGCCCAATTATTGAATTTGATGCAGACTTACGTTTATTCAACTACGGTACAAACGGTAAGCAACTTGTTAACATCATTGACTTTGTTATAACTGACGCATTATCAACTATTAATGGTTCGTTAGGTTACACGGTTGACGGATACAAATTGTCAGAAGGCAGTCGTGTTATATTTGCTAACGACGCAGATCCATCTATTAGAGATAAAATTTTCGTAGTTGAATTAATTGATCCAACTAACTCAGGAACCGACACACTGAACCTTGTTGAGGCAGCTGATGCAGACAGTGAAGAAAATGACATTGTTATAGTAGCTACAGGTATTGAACAGCAGGGTAAGGTATTCACGTACGATGGCACATCATGGGTTGAATCACAAGCTAAGACATCAGTTAATCAGCCTCCATTATTTGATATATTTGATCGCGATGGATATTCACTAAGTGAATTTACTGCTTACCCAAGTACTACATTTACAGGATCTAAGTTATTCAGTTATAGTGAAGGAACAGGGTCAAGTGACCCAGTACTTGGATTCCCATTAAGCTATTTGAATATTGATAACTTAGGTGACATTGTTTTTGAGAATAACATGTACACTGATACCTTCTTATATGTAGAAGATAATGTATCTAACGAAAACAGTCCAATAAGCGAAGGCTTTGCTAGGAAGTACAACACTCGTACTGAATACACAAATGAAATTGGCTGGGTAACATCAATAGAAAACTCACGCCAGGCACAAGTTATTGAAATGGCATATGCAGGCGAGCCAATTGAATTAGACATTCTTCCAGAATCTGATTTATTAATCCCAGCGGTTAGGATCACAGCTGATGGTACCTTTATTACGCCAGGTGAATACACTGTAGTAGATAACATCATTACATTTATTAGTGATATTGCAGACGGTGCAGCATTAGAAATTAAAGTAATTAGTAACGAGATTAGTGCTAGTGGCTATTACGAAGTGCCAACTAACTTGTCAAGCAACATGTTCAATAAAAACACATCGTTATTAACACTTGGTACGATTCGTAACCACTATAATAACTTGTCGCAAAATGTACTAGACATAACAGGTGACATCAATGGCGCGAATAACTTACGTGACTTAGGCGACATAAGCAAGTACGGTAATCTTATTGTACAGCAGTCATCACCGCTTGCACTTGCAGCGATGTTCATGCGTAACAAAGAGTATAACTTCTTTGGTTCAGTTAAGTTTGCATCACGCCAGTACGATAAATTCAAAAGCCAATTAATTGACTGGGTTGAAAAGCATGATGTATATGATCTTACAGTAAGTGAGATACTCGATGCAGCATTTAAAGACATAAACACAGGCAAGAATTTTGAAAGTGCGTTTTATTGGTCAGACATGTTACCTACAGGGTCAGATTACGAGACTACTGAGTACACGGTAACAGCAATTAGCACAAATACATTTGCAACGCTTAAGTCATACGACTTCTTAAATGCTAACACTCTAGCATTATTAGTATACCACAATGGCACGTTGTTAATAAAAGACACAGACTACACAGTAGCAACAGACGGTGCGCGTATTGAAATATTAATCGACACTGACGTAGATGATGTTATAACCATAAACGAATACAATACAACACTTGGATCAAATGTACCAAGTACACCGACTAAGTTAGGATTGTATCCAAAATATAAACCAACTATTTTTACTGACAATACTTACGTTAACCCAATTGATGTTATCCGCGGCCACGATGGTAGCATTACTACATCATTTGGTAAAAACAGCGAAGGCGGAAACGATATTCGCGATTTAGTATTACTTGAGTTTGAAAAACGTGTTTATAATAACATCAAAGTAAATGATATTATACCAATTGAACCTTCGGACATTCTTCCGGGTGCATTCCGTGACACGGATTATGAAGGCTCTGAAGTAATAGACGTACTTTCACCGAGCTTATTATCGTGGTTAGGATGGAATCGAATTGATTTCAAAACACAAGACTATAATAAAGCAGAAGAAAAGACATGGAACTACAGTTCAAGTACTTCTAAGATAGATGGCGCACAGATTACACAAGGTAACTGGCGTGGTATTTACACGTACTTCTATGACACAGATGCTCCACATGAACGTCCATGGGAAATGGTTGGATTAACTGAGCGCCCGGATTGGTGGGAGCAACGTTATGGACCAGCACCGTACACAAGTGGTAACTTAGTACTTTGGGACGACATGGAAGCCGGCTTAATTAACGAGCCAGGCAATGAACGTGCAATTGACAAATATAAGCGTCCGGGTCTTACATCAATATTACCTGTAAACAGTGAAGGCATTTTAGTTATGCCACTTGAATCTGTTATAGCAGGTTACTCAGCGTATGACTTTAAGAAGACATGGAAGATTGGCGACATCGCTCCTGCTGAAGCAGCTTGGAGGAAGTCAAGTGCGTATCCGTTTGCAATGCAGACACTTTATGCATTAACTAAGCCAGCTCAGTACTTTGCATTAATGGCAGATAGAGACCGTTATGTTTACGATACAGATTTTGAGCAATACTTATACGACAGCCGTCACAGACTTGATGCACATAACATTGAAATACTAGACGAGAATTTAGTTAAGCATAGCTACATAAACTGGATAATCGATTATAACAAGTACTTCGGTTACGAAAGCTTAGGCAAATTAAAAACAGATTTATCAAATCTTGATGTAAATCTATGTCACCATATGGCATCGTTTACTGATAAGAATAACTTAAAGATATTCACAGACAAGAGCAGCCCAGATAGCACAAATAATAGTCTATTGCTGCCAGATGAGAGCTTTAACTTATTACTATATAAGAATCAGCCTGCAGAAGAAATTACATATTCGTCAATCATTGTACAAAAGGTTGATACTGGATACTCTGTAATTGGTAACAGTTTCACAGATCCGTACTTTAAGATACAAGCATCAATTGACACCGGACGATTTGACACAATTAAAGTTGGTAGAACTGAAACAACTTCAACAACCGTGCGTGTTCCATTGGACTTTAGAGATGAAGTGCAATACATTCCGTACGGTCACATATACACTAGCAAGCAGGCAGTAGCTGAGTTCATTGCAAGCTACAATCAATACCTAGTACGCTCTGGATTGAAGTTTGATACATATGAAAATACTCAACCAGTTGATTGGACACAGATGGTACAGGAATTTGTATACTGGTCTGACCAAGGATGGGATGTTAATAGTATTATTAACCTTAACCCGGCAGCATCAACGTTAGAGTTTGAACGTGAACTGCATATTGTTGACGACTTAAACAATTTAGAATTAACAGAGCAACCGCTTAATCAAAACAGAGAGCCACTTGACATTAGTGACTATGCCGTTGATCGTATTGACAATAACTTTAAGATAAGAATGCTTGATGACAATGTTATTAGCTACTTGAAATTCAACTTAACTAGCTTCGAACACTTGTTAGTACTAGATAACACTAGTATCTTTAATGATTTAATCTATGATCCAGTAACTGGTGTTAGACAGCATCGTGTTAAACTATTTGGTTTCACAACTTACGAGTGGAACGGACAATTAGATGCACAAGGCTTCTTATACAATGAAGATAATGTTACGGAATGGGTTACAACTGGTTCATATAACAAAGGCAACATTGTTAAGTTTAAGAATTCATACTGGAGCGCATCTGAGAAGGTACAGCCATCAGAAACGTTTGACTTTAGTCAATGGATAAAGACTGATTACAATAGCATTAACAAAGGTTTACTGCCTAACATAGCTACAAAGGCAGACCAACAGTTACAATACTACAATAATAAGACAGCTAACTTAGAAACTGATATCGACTTATTCGCTTATGGCTTAACAGGTTTCCGTTCACGTGATTACTTACAATCACTAGACTTAGACGACATTAGCCAAGTAAACATATACAGCGACATGATCGAGAATAAGGGAACGTCTAAGAGCCTGAACTTATTTAAAGATGTTGAATTAAACAACGAAGCAGTTGATTACACTATTTTTGAAAACTGGGCTATTAAACGTGCTCAGTACGGTGCTACTAGTAGCCGCTCATTCATAGAATTAAAACTAGACCAGGATGAGCTTACATCAAGCCCAGGTCTAATAGAGATTGTTGACTCAGTAGCTGATGAATCAGTAGCTGATTTATTAATTCCAGTATCGCAAATCTTTAAGCAAAGCGAGAAGAACACAGACAAAAACATATTGCCTGTAGTAGTTCAGAAGAATACTGATACTTCATTGCCATCTGCAGGCTTTGTAGATGAAGACGATGTAGATATTGCAGTCTTTAATATATCGGAAATAGATGTTACTGAAGACATAAGCGAAGGTACATTAATATGGGTAGCAAACGATACACCAACTGATTGGAATGTATACCGCATAGTTAAACTAGACCCATTGGTAGTTAGTGCAACTGACAACCTTAACGGTACGTTAACTCTTACAACTAACATCGCACATAATTTAGTAGTAGACGACACGGTTGTCGTTGCTGACTTCAGTGACGTAGTTGACGGCACTCACAAAGTATTAGGATACTACGACGATGTTAACATTGTTATTGCAGGCGAGTTAGATGTAAATCAAACTTGTATATTAGACAAGCATGGTTCGTTGTTACAATTTGAATCAGCGCGTGTTGATGTTCCTAGTGACATAGCAGGTTCTGTATTTGATAACATTATTTTCTCAACTGATAAAGTTTGGGTTTCGAATGATAACGATAAGACAGCAACATACGTTAAAACAAGTCCGTTCACATTAACTAGAGATGAAGTTAATCCAAATGGTACAGCGGCTGAGTTCGGCTATAGTGTGTCACAAGGCTATGCTAACACAGGCTTATTAGTTGGTGATCCAGTTAATGACATTGTACACCTGTACAAGAAAGAAGGCAGAGCTGACTACATACAAAGCGCGGCATTAACATTAAGCAATAACCCAAACATTTTACGTTACGGTAATGATGTAACATTAATAGAATCATGGGGTGCGGTAACTGCACCGGGCGATGCTAGCACACCGGGTATAGTAGCAATTATAAAACGTGATAGAGTCTTAGACTATATTGTTGAAACGCAGATACTTGTTAGCCCGACACCGGTTGTCAACGATGGCTTCGGCACAAGTGTCGCAATGAGCAAAGACGAGAATTGGGTGTACGTTGGTGAACCAGCAAGCAACCAAGTTCATGCATACCAGAAAAAAGATTACCAAGCGCAATCTGCTACATATGCAACTGATGGAGTTTCACAAGAGTACGACATATCAAATGATATTATAGTTGATGCAGCAAGTGAAGTTATTGTAATGTTAGATGATGTGTTAGTGCCTGTGGGCGATTACACATACAGCAGTCCAAATATTGTATTAAATGATTTACCAGACGACGGCAGTGTTGTTAGCATTGCACGAAGAGATGCAGTAGCTTACGACGGTGATACCATTGAAGACACATTCTCAGTAGCTGATCTTTATGCACTTGATGGAATAGACTCTGTAGTAGTTGCGGTAAGCGGTGCTATACAGCGTCCAGTATTAGACTATACATTAACAGGTACTGACATTGTATTTACAACACCACCAGCAGCTGGCACCACTAATGTTGTAATTTCGCTAGCTACTACGTTTAGATATGTTGATACAATAGACGACAGCATTGATGGAATTACATTAGCTGGCACTGATCGTTTTGGTGCTGAACTTGAAGTAACTGAGAACAGTAGTCACATTGTTATTACTGCACCGGGCACAGACTCAGATGCAGGCAATGCATATATCCTTAATAGGGTTGTTGAGCGTTTTGTAGTTACTCCAGATAATGTATCAGGCTTAACAGTTGGGCCAACTATTAGAACACCACTTGGTTCAGTGAACAACAATGGTACACAGTTAATTCCATCTGGTCCAACACTAAACCCAGATTATGAAATTACTGGTAATGATGTAACATTCCTTAATGCAGGTACTATTCAAACTGGTGACTTCTTAGATGTTGATACAACCGAGTTTAAATTAATTCAAGTTGTTGCCGCAGCTACACCAACAGCGGGTGCAACATTTGGTAACTCTGTAACTATATGTAAAACAAAATGTTCTGTTTACTTTGGTGCACCTGACGACTTAAGTGGTGCTGGTAGTGTTACACGATACATTAACGGTCCACGAATAACTAGCTACATTACAAGTACAGTGATAGATCCAACTATACCTGCTAGCAGTTCAATTAGAATTAATAACGTCGAAGTACCTATTAGTGGCACATCGCAGGATGTTGCTGACACTATTAATGCAACAACACTTCCAAACGTTTCTGCATCAGCACCAGGCGGTTACTTAACAATCGAATTGAATAATAAAGAAATACAATCAATTGCTAACAGATTGGATATACTACCGGGTGAAAATGTATCACTTGAAACATTAGGATTGGATCCGTACTACATCGGACAAACACTTACAAGTCCAGTTGAAGCTACACAGGATCAATATTTTGGTAGTTCGTTGCACATCGATCTTAATATAAATCAATTAGTTGTTGGTGCACCAGGCGGCAATGTATTGCACGATAACACAGCAACAGCAGACACCACTAAAACAACGTCTGACAGTGGCACGACAGCAGATGCAGCTACTACAGTCGTAGGCGGTGGTGCTGTTTATACATACGATTTATTAACAGACGGCTCTATCTTTACACCAGGTAAATTAGTATTCGGACAACAGCTATACGATACTAATATTACAACAGGTGATAGTTTTGGTAATGCGGTTAGTTTAGTAGACGGTATACTAGTTGTTGGATCGGTTGATTACGATACAGACATAGGCCGTGTTGTTATATTTGGTAACGAATCAAATGCATTTTCATGGCAGGCAACTAACGTTCAGAACGATACAGTTGATGTTGAATTAATTAATTCATCGTACATTTATGATTCTGCAACGCTTGGTGTGTCTCGTTACTTAGATTACATTGATCCGTTAAACGGCAAGATTTTAGGCGCAGCAAATCAGAATATTGATTATACTACAGCATACGATCCAACAGTGTACAATGATACGAACGTAGGATTACTTTGGGGACGTGAACAAGTTGGAAAGATTTGGTGGAACATTACATCAATTCGTTTCTTAGACTACAACCTAGGTGATGCTAAACATGCTAGCAGAGTGTGGGGTAAAATATTCCCAGGCAGCTCTGTTGATGTTTATCAGTGGGTTGAGAGCACCGTGCCACCAGAAGAATACACAGGCACAGGCACTGTATACGATACAACTAAATTTGTTACTATTGCAGAAATTGATAGATCAGGCATTATACAAAATAGTTACTTCTTCTGGGTTAACAAAGTTGAGACTATCAGCACCAACTCTGAAAAGACATTAAGTGCAAGTGCAATTGCATCGTACATTGAATCACCTGCAAGTTCAGGTATATCGTATGCGGCCTTTGTTGCACAGAATACAATTAGTTTATATAACTGCAAGGATATAATTCAAAACGCAGAAACCGTATTGTACATTGAATACGATAAGATTAAAAATGATAACAACGTATTTGTTGAATACGATCTCTACCGTGAAAGTCATCCAACAGATGTACTGTCAGATGGACTGTATAAGAAATTCCAAGACAGCCTATGTGGTGTTGACACACTAGGTAACTTAGTACCTGACACAGGGTTAAGCACCGCAGATAGATATGGTATTGATTTCCGTCCACGTAAGTCAATGTTTATTGATAGGTATGCAGCATTAGCAAGTTACATGAAAAAAGTAAACGGTATACTTGCCAAGCACACAATTGCAGAAGCACAATCATATCCACTACTTGATAGCGAAGAACCAATTCCAACAGAAGCATCGGGTGAATGGGATCAGCGTATATTCAATGAAGAAGAATTATCGTTCCAGGACTTAGCGATTGTTCCTGAAGGCTACACATATCTATTAGAAACAGATACAGCTAACGGTGGCCTGTGGGCTATATACGAAGTAACAGCGGCTAAGACACTACAGCTTAAGCGTGTACAGAGCTACGACACTAAACGTTTTTGGAGTCGCGAACACTGGTACGCAGAAGGCTTCAGCCCATTTGCTAAAGTAGATTATGTTGTTAACGAACTTAGCGATCTAACTACATTAAACGGTGTTGAAAATAATGCCGTTGCTAAGGTAGTTAGTAACAGTACAAGTGAATGGGAAATCCATCAATTTATCGACAGCGAGTGGGTTAGAGTAGCACTAGAGAATGGTACTATGCAATTCGACGAACGTCTTTGGAACTATGAACTAGGACGTTATGGTTGGGACGTTGAGGTGTTCGACGCACAGAACTCAGACGAAGAACCTGTTATTGAACTACGTCAAATCATTAGATCAATCAACGAAGAATTATTAGTTGGCAACTTATCAGTTGAGCGAAGCACTGCAACATTGTCTGTGTTTAGCTACATACTAGCAGAACAGCCACATGTTGATTGGTTATACAAAACAAGTTTAATTGACGTAACACAAAAAGTACGTAGCTTGTCGCAGTACGCGGTTTATCAGAAAGATAACCAGGATTACCTAAGCGACTATATTAAAGAGTCTAAGCCTTACCACACTAAAGTTAAAGACTTCTTACTAAGCTACAACGGCATCGACTATGTAAACGGTAATGTTTCAGACTTTGATTGTCCGTCTACTTACGACTCCGATCACGATCAGTTTATTAGTCCTATCTTAGACGATGGTGCAACTCTTGTAACTGATCCAAGCAACAAGTTAGCTACAGATGAGATATGGCAGACAGCTCCGTGGGACCAGTGGTACGATAATTACCGCTTAACTATCGACAGTGTATTAATTACTAATCCTGGTACAGGTTATACATCTGCACCAACTGTTACAGTAACAGGTACAAGTGTAGTGCCAGCAACGTTATCAGCTAGAGTTGGTAGCGGTGGTACAATAGCTGAAATCATTATCGACGATCCAGGCAGCGGTTACTTAGACACTCCTGTTATTACATTCAGCGGCGGTAACGGCACAGACGTTACCGCATTAGCCGTAATGGATAACAAGCTAGTAAGATCAATGGATGTAACTGTTAAGTACGACAGATATTGGGATTCAGATGAAGAAGGCCGTATCACCGAGCTTGGAGTTGTTACATGGGAAGCAGACGAAGCTTATACCGCTGGTCAACTTGTAAAAGTTATTAATGCAGTATACAGAATTGTAGACGAAGATCCAGCAGCAACATTTAACCCTGCGTTACATGAGTTAGTTGATATTGAATCACTTAGTGGTTTAGATCGTACCACTGGATACTATGTATCAGACGTTAACAAGCCTGGCTTAGATTTATCATTGCTTATTAAAGGCATTGCATACCCAGGTGTTGAAGTTGACGGTGTCGGCTTTGATCAAAACACAGGTATTGATATATCACCATTTGATACAAGTCCATTTGATAACTTTGATATCGGCCCAGAGGGCTTCCCCACTTACAGTGACGAGATAATCGATACTATATACGAAAGCTCATTCTTAGATACATATTTAGGAACACGCCCAACTGATATTAACGTAGGCGGCGGTGCATTCATAGACACTTATCATTCACATGCTCCTGAAGAGTTAGTGCCAGGTGCAATATTTGATACGCTTGATATTAAAGTGTTTGGCCGTCCTGGTTCGGATTACTTAAGTGACGGTCATGCGTTTGACATACAGGGCCAAGTATATAAAGCAAATGGTCCAATTCAATCGTTCTCGTTTGAGGATCTAGCAGCACATCCAATTAAGGTATTAGTTGCAAATGTTACGACTGGTACATCAATGTACGAAGGCATAGACTTTACAGTTGATTGGCCAAACCAGAATGTTCTAATTACGTCTGGTGTAGTAGCGGGCGACGATGTTAAGCTATTTGTATACGAAATAGGCGGCGGTAATCAATTACACAGAGGCGTATTACGAGGCACTGATATTGCAGCAGATACATTTAATGTACCAGTACGCAATAGTGAAATTTACGAATCAATTATATTTGTAAACGGAGTAGAGACTGCGGTAACTACAGCACACATTGACAACCAAACAGCGGCAGTGACATTACCGTCTGCTCCAGTTAACACTGACTTTATTACAGTAACTATATTTGGTACATCTGTTCCGCAGCGTGAGGAGAGCTATCCTGTTACTCAAACATTTGTTGCAGGCACTGACACTCCAGATGCAGGTGCAGAACTTGAAGGTAAGAACAGACACAATGCAATCGTTGAAGTTAACGGATTAAGATTGCGTCCAGCAGAAGTTGCAAGACACACAGCAGACGGCGTTGGAGCAGATTTCTTCATGCCATTAACAGGTGGATACTTATTTGACAATGTAGCAGACAACGAAGTTGACGTGTACGTTAACAATGAATTACTTACACAAACACTTGATTTTTCAGTTAGCCCTCCATCGCCAAGTCCATCATTATTTGGAACAGCGGTGTTTGGCACAGACGTATTTACTAGCCCATCAGGAAATACACCACGCTTTGTTACATTATTCACAACTCCAAGCGATGGAGACATAGTTGAAGTTTATGTTAGACATGCTGCTGATTATTGGTGGACTGGCGATGTAGTTGATTTTAATGTTGCTCCTACACCGGGCGATCTTATTGCAGTTACAACATTCAAGGATGTTAGCGAGCTAGGTATCTTTACACAAGTATTTGAAGGCCCAACACTTATACAAGAACAGCAACAAGATTTATTTGATGGACTTGGATTTGACACAGCGGCATTTGATCTAGAGTTAGGTGTTAATAGCAGTATAAACCTATTTACATCCGACAGAGATATTATTGCAAATGCAGGCCGCTTATGGGTAACAGTAAACGGAGAACGTCTACATTCGGGTACAGGATATGAGGTAGTCAATGACAACCAAATACTTCTTACTATTCCTGTGATACAACCAACTGATGTAGTAGCGGTAACAACCATTACAGATAACGTTATAACAAACGGTGCGAACTTTAGACTGTTTAAAGATATGCGTGATAGTGTTGGCATGTATAAAATGTCAGCTAGTACATCAACATACTTGACGCAGGATTTAGCAGAGACAGATGATATCATACATGTAGCAGATGCAAGTGTACTTGGGCAGCCAAGTCTAGCAATTGCAAAATTTGGTATCTTAATTGTTAACGGCGAGCGTATTACATACAGAGAACGTGACTTAGTAGCTAACACAGTTAGTGGTTTACGTCGTGGTACAGCTGGTACTGGTGTGCCAGAGTTACATACTGCTACAGATGTGGTAACGGACGTTAGTGCTAAGAGTTTCGTCCAATGGGATTATGATACAATATGGTACGAGCAGGGCTCAACAACGGCAAGCAACGGTATTCCGCTGCAAGACCAGACAACAAGCCCAGCATTGTTCATTAAAAAGTAGGGCTTTTAAAAGTAGGTAAATAATAGCTATTATGCAGAGTGATGAAACAGAAAACAAAGAAAACGAGAAGAAGCCGGACGACGAAGGCCAAATCTTAGTGGATGAACATATTAAGATTTTTGATCCAAATTCTGGCGAAGTGCTAGTTAACAAGAGAGAGACATAATGTTTGACAAAGGTAACTTAAAAATAACAGGGCACATCAAAGTATTTGACCCAGTCACGAAGGAAGTCTTTGAAGACAAAAAGAATGCTATTCATTATGAAAACTTCTCTGAGTCTTTAGCGTATTCTTTAGCGAACAAAGATAGTGGACAAATTTACCAAATGTCGTTTGGTAACGGTGGAACCAGCGTTGATCCAACAGGTGTAATTACATACTTGCCTGCTAACTCAACAGGTCAAAATGCCGATTTATACAACGAAACATATTCTAAAGTGGTTGATGATAATTCAACTGCTAATACAGATACAGCAAGAAACAACCTAACAGTTATGCATACAAGTGGTAAAGTTTACACTGACATACTAGTTAGCTGTTTACTTGACTACGGTGAGCCAAACGGCCAGCAAGCATTTGATAATAGCACCCAACTTGACGGTGATTTTGTGTTTGATGAACTAGGCCTTAAAAGCTGGTACGGTAGTGCTGAAGAATTGAAACTTATTACTCACGTAGTATTTCATCCAATTCAGAAGGCGTTAAACCGTCAAATACAAATAGACTATACAGTTCGTATTCAAACTCTTACAAACTTGAGTACTACCTAATGAAAATTTATAGTGACAATAGCATAAATACAAACAATATATTACAGGAAGCATAAATCATGGCGTATACCATAAATCTTACAAACGGTTCTATCTTTGCAACAGTTTCAGATGGAACAATCAATACCGACAGTAGCGTTACTGTTATTGGTAAAAACTACGCTGGTTATGGCGAATTCTTAGGTGAAAACTTTTTAAGAATGCTTGAAAACAGCGCAAACCCAACAGCACCAGCTAACCCTCTTAGAGGCCAGTTATGGTACGATTCAAGCGCGAGCTTGCTTAAGGTTTATAACGGTTCATCATTTAAGGACTTAGGCTCAACTACTTCACAATCATCAGCACCAGCATCAAACGTAGTTGGCGACATGTGGTTTGACACATTAAATTCACAATTAAATATTTGGGACGGAACTCAATTTATTTTAGTTGGTGGTAGTGCAGGTGTTGGTATTGGTGCTTCGGGTTCAATCGTTGACACTATTACAGACAGCATTGCAGTAGACCACGTTGTAGTTAAGATGTTCGTTGATGACGATCTTGTAGCTATAATGAGTAAAGATGCAGCGTTTACACCAGCAACACCAATTACAGGATTTGCTTCAACAATTTCCCCTGGCATGCAATTGGCTTTAACAATAGCAGGACAGGTTCCACTCTTTGTGGGCGACGCCACTAATGCTCAAACACTTGACGGCATTGATAGCACTGGATTTTTAAGTGCTGTCGGAGACGACAATACAAGTGGACAGATAGGCATTATCAACGATAACGGATTAACGGTTGGTGCAGACGGGGATGCAAAACTTAAGGTTGTTGCAGACGATGTAATACTTGGTAACATTACACTTAACGGTGATGTAGTTCTTCAAGTTAATGACGGTGGTGTAACAACTTCAGTTATTACTTGTGATGGAGCTAGCGGTCGTGCTAGAGTTGCTGCACCACTTGCATCAACTGATGTAGCTAATAAAGATTATGTTGATACTTCAGCAGTTAGACTAGACGGTAGCAACGATATCACTGGTGTAATAAATCCAGCAACAGATGGTCTTATTGATTTAGGTGAAGCTCTTAAACAGTTTGCTACTATACATGCTGTTACATTTAGCGGACAAGCTACTACAGCTCAGTACGCAGATTTGGCAGAACGCTTCCACGCAGATACAGCAATGGCGCCTGGTACAGTAGTACAGTTAGGCGGTATAGCAGAAATAACAAAAGCGGACAACGATTTATCTGATGATGTCTTCGGTGTTATAAGTACTAATGCTGCATTTTTAATGAATGCAGATGCAGGCCAAGACGAAACTCATCCTCCAGTAGCGATGAGTGGTAGGGTGCCAGTTAGGGTAATTGGTAAGATTGTTAAAGGCGAACGTTTAGTTTCTGCAGGTAACGGTCTTGCTAGAGCGGCGTTACTATCCGAAATGACTTCATTTAATGTGATTGGTAGAGCTTTAGAAAACAAAACAACAGATGGTGAAGGCGTAATTGAAGCGTTCGTTACTGTCAACTAAATAACAAAACAGGAAATTTAATCATGGCTTATACAGCAGGCAATACCATCTTAGATGACGAATACAATAACTTCGCAGCATCAGTGAACTCTATCCTAAGCACCGGTTCTGGAGATTCAGGGTATGGGCAGGGTGCAGTTTCGACAGTAGCCGCAGGCACTGTAATTTCAGCAACACAGTGGGCATCATTGTTGAATAAGATTACAACAGCGGCTAACCACCAGGGTACATCAATCACAGCAATTACTAACCCAGTGTCGACTGATACAATCACAGCTGAAGCAGCACTAGCTGGCAACATTACAGCTATTGATAATGCTAGATTTAATGCAGCAGCAAGTGGCACACCAATAACAGCTGGCGGCGTATCGTCAAGAACAGCTACATGGAACAACACAATTGATTCTGTGCAACGTGTTACTTTTGCGTCACTCGAAGCAATGCGTTTCTTTTTCAATGCAGGCGGTCGTATTACAGTAACGTATTCACGCACAGGCGGAACAGCATCAAACAAAAACACAGGTTGGTCAAACTTATGCACAGCATGTGGTACACTTAATATGACAGGCGCAGCGGCAGCAAAAACAATTGCAGCGGTTTCGTACACTGGCTTTTCAAAGAAAGGCGGCAGTGGCACACCGCAGACATTAGCAACGACTATTGGTGAAAATGCATTAACTACATCTAACCAGACAGTCTTCCGTCAATATGATGCTACGGCACAATATACAGCTAACTACATCCAGTTTGGCGCCCGAGTTGGATCTGGTACTCCGGAACTTATACTCACATCTACTGCTGTGGATGACGCAAATGCAAACACAGATGAAAATATCGACGGTACGTTTAGTAGTACTGTTACTATTATCCCACCAAGTACTACACAACTTACAAGTACATGGGGAACACCAACGTTATCAACAACAAACGCATATTAATATTTAAATATTAATCGTTATTACAATAAGGGGCTTCGGCCCTTTATTTTTGGTTGTTCAAACTCGTTTACATATTACTTTTAATCTGTTATACTACAACAGAGGTAATATATGCAAACTAATCAAATTGAAGCTGAAGTCGCGAATGTTAGAAAGAAATTCGATCACGACTCTGCAAAACAAGTCCTAAAAGAAAAATACGAAGCCAAAATGCTATTTGCAGCTTTTGGAGGTATGTGGAAAGCCGGTCCGGAATTACTATCCCTTTTAACTGCCGTAGGCACAACACCCGAAATAGTGCTAGTAGACGAATACGGAAATCCTTGTAAAGTTACATCGCTTGAGCTATACAACATGGTAGCTACACGCTGGCAAGAACAAATGAATGCCTGGTACGCAGAGTTTACAGAGATGCAATCAAAACGATGAGTAGAGGCGTTTTAATATTTGCGTTTAACAATGCTAAACTTAACTATTTTAAGCAAGCTGATTGGTTAGCTGATAGGGTAGAAAAGTTTTTAGGACTGCCTACTACTATAGTCACAGACGAAAAGAGTTCGGGTGATACTAGACACGATGTGATATTCAAGCGAGCAATCAATATGGGTACGCGCAATCTTGATATATCTAGAGAAGACTTTACTGACGACTGGTTCAACGCTAATAGGTTCCAAGCGTACGACATATCACCGTACGATGAGACTATAGTAATAGACAGTGACTACATTGTAAACAGTGATCAACTTAACTTATTATTTGACTCTCCGCATGATTTCCTGTGCCATAGACATGTTTACGATGTAGCTAATAAAGATAGTCTAGAAGCGTACAAAACATTTGGTGATACAAAGTTTCCGCATTATTGGGCAACGGTATTATTTTTCCGTGAATCAGATATAGCAGAATCAATGTTTAACTTAATTGAAATGGTGAAACAGAACTACGTGTTCTACAGTAAATTATATAAGTTTCCATCATCGCCGTTCCGTAATGATCATGCGGTTAGTATAGCGTTATCAATTGCATACGGTCACAGGATTAATTCAATACCAACCATTCCGTGGAAGTTACCTACAGCGGTAACTGATATTGATGTAAAGCAATTAAGCGAAACAGAGTTTGAATTACACTTTACTAAATGGTCTAGGAATAAGCAGAAAGAAATGAAATCAGTTATTAACGGTCACGATTTTCACTGCTTAAATAAAATAGCAATGGAGAAAATGATAGATGCAAAGTAAAGAAGACCGCGGCTATTTGATTTGGGCCATCGGTGATGACTATATTGATTGTGCCATTGCATGTGCAAGAAGTATTAAACTACATACACCAAGTGCTAAAATATGTTTATTAACAGATGAAGCAGGATCACTTTCAGTCTACGGACACGATGGTAATCATTGGGTATTCGAACATATTGTAAAGTTTCCGTTTCCAGTTAACTACGATAATATATTAGCTAATGACTGGCAAGTGTTTTTCGCTACACCGTTTAAAGAAACAATAAAAATTGAAGCCGACATGATTGTGCCACATAGTATCGAACACTGGTGGACAATGTTAAGACATAAGGATGTTGTGTTAACAACAGGCGCTCGTAACTACATGAACGAAAAAACCGACGAGCGATTCTATAGACAAATATTTGACGAAAACAATTTACCTGATGTCTACAATGCAATTACATACTGGCACGAAAGTGATTTAGCTAATGATTTTGGATCGCTTGTGAAGTACCTGTTTAACAGATGGGATATTGCACAGGCTAGACTTAAACTAGGACTAACTGATCCTGGCACCACAGATGTAGTGTATGCAGTAGCCGCAGTGATACTTGGGGTTGAGAACGTTACATTACCAAATACAAGTTACCCTACGTTAATACACATGAAGGGTAGAATAAATTGGTTAGTTGGAGAAGATTGGACTAAAGAAATGGTATGGGAACTAGATGAGAGTAACATACGCATCAATACAATCGACCAGCAATATCCATTTCATTATTATACAAAGGAATTTAGTAAGGTACTAAATGAACATTATGACAATATTTTTGGGTGAAGCAAATGACTAATTTCTTTGAATCATTGGAATTACTTGAAGAACAACCTAAGCAAAAGATCGAGTTTAGGTTGTACTACGATCCAAAGACAAACGAACCGTTGTTTTACACAATGGAAGATGAGCCCGGGGATTATATTTCAATTACCCCGGAAGAGTTTTCAGAAATGCGACTTGACGTATTTGTTAAGGATGGCAAAATTGAAAAGAAACGTGCAATTTCAATAGGTAAACTGGTACCTTCTGATGAAGGTTACCGAACAACAAAAAACGATATATCAATTATCGGCAACGAACAGTACTGGGATTTAAAAACATATGAGTAATCAAATAGACATAGCAGATTTAGATGTAATTTTTCTTAGTTACGATGAACCACAAAAAGAAGAGTTCTGGGTTAAGATTAAAAACATGGTGCCGTGGGCCGTCAGGGTAGACGGTGTTAAAGGTAGCGATGCGGCACACAAAGCCGCAGCTGATGCAAGTGAAACAGATCGCTTTGTATTAATAGATGGCGACAACATGCCGGACTTAGACTTCTTTAATCTAACACTTGACCTTAAAGACAACGAGTACGAAAATGCAGTTTTCCGTTGGAGAGCACGTAACCACATCAATGGATTAATGTACGGCAACGGTGGATTAAGTTGTTGGACAAAAGAGTTTGTGTACAATATGAAAACACACGAAGCAAGTGAGGGCAATGACGACACGGATGTAGAGTTTTGTTTTGATCCAATGTATTGGGCTATGCATGACTGCTACAGTACAACATATCCAAATGGTAGCAAGTTCCATGCATGGCGCGCTGGGTTCAGAGAAGGTGTAAAGATGTGCTTAGACCGAGGCAAGAAGCCTACTATCGGAGAGTTCAAAGATAGTGTACACAAGCGCAACATGGATAATTTAAGTATCTGGCACAACATAGGCAGCGATGCAGAATTTGGATGCTGGGCAATACTTGGTGCGCGTATGGGTACGCAAATGACAATGTTAACTGACTGGGATTATAAAGAAGTACAGAGCTTTGATAGCTTAGAAAAGATTTATAACACAATGGTACATGATGTTCCGTCGCAAGTGCAAAAAGTTGGACAAGAACTTAAAACTCAACTAGACTTGCCAATTATAACTCCTAACGCAGACCACAGCACATTCTTTAAACATCACTATCATGCTAGCTGGCACAACAAAGGTATAATGGTACGTGAGATAGATGTTATACGTAACCTAGAGGGCTGGTAGTGCAAATAGACATAGAAGAATTTGTTTGCAACGATGAGCTTTCAGATGTTGGTCGCTTATCTGCGATCATAATAGAAACTATGCGACACCACGGCACTATTACATTGCACACAGAAGAATTAATCTCCGGAGAAGAGATTGGCTTGTTTGATTTGCTAGATAGTCTGTGTAGTTACTACAACTGGGATCCAACACAAATACAACTATCGTATCAAAATTATAGAGAATTAGAAAACGAAACTCGCTATACAGTTAAAAGGATTGTCCATTCAGGTGAGCAGATATGGCCAGGTACACTCAACGATACTAAGAATGTACTTCAGTTACGTGATTGGAACAAAGAAGAAATGTTCGGTATGTTCACAGGCCGTATGAATTTTACAAGACTATATGCACACGATAAACTAAGAAAGTTCAGGTACAAAGACCAGTGCTTGTCAAGTATGAACCAAGCTCCTAGCGACTTTAGAGTTAATCAACGTGTGCTATTGCAGTACTTAAAAGAGTCTGGCACAAGCTGGGACGAAATAAAAGATATCGAACCGTATAGTGATATTAGCGAAGTGATAACTCCGCCGATAACATTAGCCCGTCAGCAGTTCATAGGTTGGGAAGATATATACGAAAAGATTGGAATTGAGATTGTATGCGAAACTGCTGAGTCACAGAACATTGTAGCATTTACAGAAAAATTAATACGCCCAATGGCGTATAAGCGACCATTTTTATTAATTGGCAGTCCAGGACTAGCACACGAGTTAGCTGATGAGAATTCGTTTATAATGCAGAAACTTAAAACATTGCCTATCCCTGTAGGACCAATACGTTTCTTTCAAAATGTAATACCGCTTAATTACGATAACCTAGCAGGGGCTGAGCGAGTTGATGCTGTATTTGAAATACTCGACGGTCTAATAGAATCAGGTATGATTGATACGATACTTGATGATTGCAAAGACGACATAGAGTGGAACCACAAGATTGCATACGATTGGTTAAAGAATGGTTACAACCCTGAGGGATTATTAAATGAGTAAAGGCGACGAAGTAGATAAAGATTTTAAAAGTAAGTTTCTCTCAGACGCAGAAATAATGAAGGAAAAACTAGATGAAGTTAGCCCTTCGATGTGTCTTGCTAAGTGGAAACAAGTGTCATTGCATTTACCAACAGGGTTAAACAACTCATGTTACCATCCGCCATTGCATCAAATTAGTATAGAAGATATTAAAAACAATCCTTCTGGCTTACACAACACAGCACAGAAAGCCATTGCACGTCAGCAAATGATCGACGGTGTTAGACCAGACGAGTGTAGCTATTGCTGGGCAATGGAAGATAACGGAGAACTGAGTGATCGTCACTATCGCAGTGGCGAACCGTGGGCCGCAAAGGACCTAAGTGCTATTGTTGCGAACCCAGACGCAAACGTCACTCCTTCATATGTTGAAGTGAACTTCAACCATGCGTGTAACTTAGCATGTTCGTATTGTTCCCCTCAGTTCTCCTCTTCATGGTTGCAGGAGGTTAAGAAGTACGGCGCATACCCTACAACACAACCTCATAACGATCCTGCATATTTTACAGGCACTAGACGTCCTATTCCAAACAGAGAAGAGAATCCATACGTAGATGCATTTTGGGAATGGTGGCCTGAGCTGTATAAAGACTTACAACATTTTAGAATGACTGGCGGTGAACCGCTTATGGATAAGAATACGTACAGGGTATTTGACTATGTACTTGAGCATCCAAAAAGTGATTTGCATTTAAACGTTACAAGTAACTTGTCTGTAGATCAAAAGCTTTGGGACAAGTACATGGGCTATGTTAAGCAATTAACAACAGGCAAGATAGAACACTTCATGCAGTACGTATCGGTAGACACATGGGGCAGACAGGCTGAGTACATACGACACGGATTAGATTTTAATCTATTAATAGAACGTGTAGAACAGTTTTTAACAGAGATACCTAGCTATAGTAGTGTCACATTTATTATCACAATGAACAATCTGTCTATACATAATTTAAGACAGCTAATGATGTGTATATTGCATTTAAGAAGGAAGTACAGCAAAGACTTCCAGCGTGTATGGTTCGATACTCCTGTACTACGCACACCTGAATGGCAAAGTATGCAAGTACTTCCAGATCATTTTGTTAGCAAGTTAGAAGATGCAAAAGCTTACATGGAAGATAATATAGAAACAGAAGAGTCTCGCTTCCATGGCTTTAAGGATTACGAAATACAACGTATGAGCAGAGACATTGCGTGGATGAAGCAAGGTACAAACAACGTGGAGCAAAAGAAAGCAGACTTCTATCGCTTCTTTAGCGAAGCAGATAAACGCCATGACACTAACTTCTTAGAAGTATTCCCAGAGCTTAAAGCTTTTTGGGAGGAATGTCAGTACTATGCTAAACGATAAAAACAAACACGCATTCTGTCCAGCGCATTGGGATGATATTCATTATGCTCCGTCACAAGGTTACTTGTACGGTTGCTGTAAAGCTACGCCTATTCCAATTGAAGACGTAAACGAATTAGATCAGCGTAAACAAAATGCATTAGACGGTGTTAGGAACCCAAGCTGTAATTACTGCTGGAAGACAGAGGATGCAGGCAATGAAAGCCTACGTCATAACAAGCTAAGGGAGTGGGACGGCACATCAAATTGTCGTAAATTAACGCTAGTACTTGGTAACCTTTGTAATCTACAATGCACTTACTGTAATGAAAAGTACAGTTCAAAGTGGCAAACAGATAAGAAAAGATTCGGTGAAATTAAAATGCAGTACGACACTGACATTTATTATGCTGGCAAGACTTGTGTTAACAAAGAGTCGCAAGTGTACATAGACTTCTACAATAAAACAAAGCCAAAGTCTTTAACAGTGTCAGGCGGTGAGCCACTTATAGGCAACGTGTTTAAAGACATCTTAACAGAGTGCGACTTGTCACAGCTACAAGACATAAGTGTTTCTACTAACCTAAACTATACAAAGCGTGATACAATTGACAAGCTACTAGAGTTCAAAGATAGCCATAATATAACACTTAATGCCAGTTTGGACACTGTAGATAGCAATGTGCAAGAGTACTTACGTTTTGGTTTCAATATGGATAGATTTAAAAGTAATCTCTATGATCTATTAGATAACACACCAGTTCGGATAAATTTCATTACACTTGTTACGGCTCAATCGGTAAAAGGTATTTACAATCTGTGCAAATTCGTGTATCATTTAAAGACAGTATATCCTAATAGGGTTAACTGGTACGCATCAACCTGCGTTACACCAGCGACACATACATTCGATATACTAACCGAAACAGAAAGAGCACAAGCTTTGGATGAAGCAAGGAAAGTACAGCAAGAGATACAGGACCAGTTAGAGTTAATTAATATTAACAAAGTAATTGCAACATTAGAGAATGCAAAGTACAATGAAGAACTTCGCAACGACCAATCAAATTTCTTTAAGCAGTTTAATGAAAGGCAAGACATACAAACACCGCAGGAACTAGGATTTTTAATAGATGCTAACAGATAAGAATAAGCACACATTTTGTCCTGCTAAATGGCAGGAGGTTGTTTTTCATCCGTCACGGAATCTTGTTTTTGCTTGCTGTAAATCAGAAAACTATGATGGCGGAACACTTGACGAACAAAGAGATAATTTACTAAATGGCGTTAAGGATCCAAGCTGTAATTACTGCTGGGACGCAGAAGAAAAAGGCGGTCGTAGTTTAAGGCACGAGAAGCTTGAAAACTGGGACGGCACAATAGAATTAAAACTACTTGATATCTTTATAAACAACGTATGTAATCTACAATGTACATACTGTTCTCCGGCTGCAAGTAGTAAGTGGTCAACTGACATTGAAAAGAATGGTCAGTACCCTATGTATCCATTGTACAATACAGTCGCAGATAAAATTACTAACGAACAGCTGGTAGAATATATTAACGATTATAGTCCAGCAAACAAGATTACACTAATTGGCGGCGAGTTACTTATTAACCCGCAAACAAACTTAATCCTTAATAATATTCCAGCTGGTATTCGTATTGAAGTCCCATCAAATATGTGCTATGACAAGTACGATGTATTAGACAAGCTGTCAGCACTAACAGAAACAAATGATGTTTGGGTTAAGCCGAGTATTGATACCATAAATAATAATGTTAAGCAGTACATACGACGCGGCTTCGACCCAGAGCTAGCGCAAACAAATATTCAATACATCTTAGAACATACTAACATAAATTTATGTTTCATGACATTAATATCACCGTACACTGTATGGGATCTAGTAGAAACGCAACGATACATTCAAGACTTAGAAGCACGTTACCCTAATAGAGTTATATGGAAGCTTTCGTATTTGCACTCTCCAGAGAACCAGTCTTTTGTTATTCTAACTGATAAAGAAAGAGCTCAAGCAATTGAAGTAACTAAAGCAGCACAGTTAGAATCTACAGAGAAAAATAAAAAGCTCGTAGCAGTTGTATTAAATGCTTTAAGCTGTTCAGAATTTAATCCGGCACTACGCCAAGAACAACAAACTTTCTTTAAGGAATTTAATAGAAGACACAATGTAATAACTCCTAATGAGTTACAATTTATAATAGAGGAAACACCATGTTAGACGATAGAGAAGATACACCAGGCGACTTAGTACACGACGGCAACGAAGCGCAATGGAGACAGAAGTTTTGTGATGAAACAGGCCATAGTATGGAATGCGTTGGCGAAACCGTAACTGGCATGGCCGAGATAGCCGCTGCCGCTGCTAATGCAGCAGATGCAGAATTGTACTTAGAGGATATCATTAACCAGATGGGCGTGGAACTGTTTGAAAAGCATCTACGTAACATCCTAGCCGCTAAGGATTGTGAGTGCAATAAGTGAGTACAATCTTTATAGGCGACTTCCATCCTGAGTCTTGGCTCACAGGGAAGTACGAGCAAGATGCGATTGCCACTATATTCAAAAATATAAACAGCAAGTACGCTGGGCAAACGAATCTCCTTATTAACGGCACTTGGTTCGGCCCACAGTTTACACACAACAGAGTATGGACAGACATTATCACGTTAACAGAGTCTGGCTTTAGAGTTGATAATGTGTTTTACTTAAACATTATTGATGCTGCGGTTATGGGACCACTAGACAGAGTACTGCCAGTACTTGGAGATCCTAATGTATTTTTAATGGGTAACTTCCCGGAAAGCGATCATTCGTTTTACGTGTTCTCTTACATGGTAGCAAATGAATTTAAACAGTACACAGATGATGAAGTACTGCCAGTAGACTTTAAGTACAAGTTTATAAACTACAACCGAAAACCTAAGCCTGCTAGAGTAAGCTTAGTTAATGCAATGTTTGACGCAAAGCTACACGAGCATGGTATCATTACACTAGGTGGCACTGAAACAAACGAGGCTTTAACTGTAGAGGAAGAAGTTGACCACTTAGATAACAGTGGCGAGAACGACGATTTAGAAATACCAAATGACATTATGTCCTTAGGTGATATAAAGCTTTGGAATAAGCATTTCCTGAATGTAGTTTCGGAGACTGAAACTAACCAAGACTCAAATGTGTTTATATCCGAAAAGATATTTAAACCAATGATTGGCTTACGTCCGTTTATAGTACACGGCAACGTTAACACATATAAATGGTTACGTGATAACGGATTCAAAACGTTTAACCACTTGTTTCCAGCTGATCTCGAAGATCCTAAGACAATGGAAGATGCTGTTATTACTGCATTGCAATGGCTGTCTGAGCAAACTGACGAAGCTTTAGCTCAAATATATAAAGACATTTTGCCTGATTTAATGTATAATAAACAACGGTTCTTTGAATTTGCCAAGGAACAAGAACAAAAAATGAAGGATACTGTATCCTGGAGAAACAATTTGTGAGCTTAAGAAAACCCGGGCGCGAAACTGATAAAGAAGTACTAGACTACATTAATTCGTTTAGTCCTTCAATGTGCATGGCAAAATGGTATAACGCTACTATATGGTTAGGCAGCGGTATGTCTACTAGTTGCCATCATCCACCAGCACATAAAATTTCAATTGATGAAATAGCTAAGAACCCAAGCGCAATACATAACACACCTGAAAAGAAAAACGACCGCGAACTGATGCTTAAGGGCGAACGTCCTGCAGGCTGTCAGTACTGTTGGAAAATTGAAGACATGGAACGCGATGCAATAAGTGATCGTGTATACAAGTCTGTAATCTATAATGATGAGGAAGTTGAACATGCAGTATCTCTCCCAGTATTGGAAAACGTCAATCTCAAAACCCTTGAAATTGCTTTTGATCGCACATGTAACCTTAGTTGTAGTTATTGCAATCCTGCTTTTAGCACATCTTGGGTAAAAGATATTAAGAACAATGGTCCGTACATAGAGTTACAAAGTGACGGCCGCAACCACTTTACACATACACACGATTCGGCAGAACCGTTTGGTCCAAAGGAAGTAAACCCTTATGTAGAAGCATTCTTTGAGTGGTGGGAAACCGACCTTAAAGATAGTCTACAGGAGTTACGTTTAACAGGTGGCGAACCACTAATGAGTGGCCACACCTGGCGTTTGTTTGACAAGTTTATACAAGATAAACCAGATATGCAGTTTGCTCTTAATAGCAATTTGTGTGCCAAGGATAACTTAATTGATAAGTTAATCGAAACCACACATAGCATATCTAACTTCCAATTGTACACAAGTAATGAAAGTGTTGGTGAACAAGCTGAATACATACGCGATGGACTGGACTTCCTGCAATGGAATAATAACATATATAAGATACTAACAGAGGGCAATGTTAAAGGCTTGCATATGATGTGTACTGTTAATGCACTGTGCCTTGACACGTTACCTGAGTTCTTAGATACGTTATTAGAAATGAAAAATGTACACGGAAAAGACTTCCCAACATTCTCATTAAACATATTAAGATTTCCATCTTTCCAAAGTCCATTGGTACTGTCAGATGAAATTAGAATGGAATATGCAACAGAGCTCCAGTACTGGTTAACTGAAAATAGATACAATGAAAACTTGCATCAAATGGAAATTAATCAGTTACAACGTCTAATAGATTATTTAGATGTAGTTAAGACACCACACGATGGAACGTTTGATATGCCATCGTTACATAATGATTTTAAAAAGTTCTACGCTCAGTACGATGCACGTCGTGGCAAGGACTTTTGTAAAACATTTCCAAGACTAGCGGATTGGTACAATGGGCTTTAAACGAGTTACTCCTGGTGTCACAGTACGCGAAGTTGATGTATCGTTTGTTATGCCGCCTGAACCGACGGTTAGTTTTGACGTAATAGACGACAGAACAATTGAAATTCGGAACTGGCCGTGGTGGTATTCTACTAGAGTTGCTAACAAGGTAAATGATTGGATGGATGCACACACTGAAAACGGGCGAAGCTTAATTGTTGACGACCGCATTATTTTTGACAAACCTGAGGAACTAACAATGTTTGTTTTAGCATGGAGTGGTAAATGAGTTACGATTATAACAGTTGGGAACCTGTAAAAATTTCCGTAGACGACTTAAATGAAGTTGAGACATACCTGCTTAAAAACAGTAAAACATTCTGTATGTATCCGTGGATACATTTACATGCATACCCTACAGGCGAAACGTATCCTTGTTGCCATGCTGATATGCACCAGTCCGTAGGTAGTACACGTAAGGACGCTATGAAAGATATTTGGAATAGCGATGGCATGAAAACAATGCGCCGTAATATGTTAAGTGGTGTTAAGTGCGGGGAGTGTACAGGTTGTTATGAACAAGAGAAAAGCGGTTTCTTTAGTGGCCGCAAGAGTGCTAACAAGCACCACGGACACCATATAACTAAAGTAGAAGAAACACATGCCGACGGGCAGTTAGACGAATTTCAAATGTCGTACTGGGATATAAGATTTAGTAATTTATGTAATCTTAGTTGTCGCAGTTGCGGACACATTTTCAGCAGTAGTTGGTACAAGGACCAAGTTGCGTTGAGCGGTACCCAGTGGGGTGCAGACAATAAAGCATTGCAGATAGCAGGTCGCTCCAAAACAGATATGTTTGAACAGCTTATGGAACATATCGACTACGTTGAACAAATATACTTTGCAGGCGGTGAGCCTCTGACAATGGAAGAGCACTATAAGATTCTTGACGAATTAGAACGTAGGGAGATGTTTCATGTTCGCCTGATATACAATACTAATTTCACACAGACCAAACTTAAAGATAGGGATGTCTTTGACTACTGGCGTAAGTTTGATTCTGTTAGTGTTGGAGCGAGTCTCGATGCAATGGGTGACCGAGCAGAGTATATAAGGAAAGGAACCAAATGGAGTGTAGTGGAAGAGAATAGACGTAGGATGTTAGAAATATGTCCGAACGTAGACTTTTATATAAGTCCAACAGTAAGCATTATGAATGCGTTACACGTAGTTGACTTCCACCGCGATTGGGTAGAGAAAGGATTCCTTAGGGCACAGGACCTGAACATTAATATTCTTCAGGATCCTATGCACTACAGAATAGATATAGCTCCGGAAGAGTATAAGCAGTTAATTCGATTTGCGTATAAGGATCACTTGTACTGGCTTAAAGATCGCGATTCGTTGAACCGTGCATCAACAGGCATACGTAGTGCATTACACTTCTTAGATGCAACAGACAATTCACACTTAGTAGATACTTTCTGGGCTAAGACAAAAGAGCTGGATGGAATACGTAACGAAAACTTACTTGATTTTATTCCTGAACTAGAGGCATTAAATGGAACTACCAAATAAATCATTCTGTGTACTTCCGTGGATTAGTATAGAAGCAAGTCCAATTGGAACCGTGCGTCCTTGTTGTCTTGCTGACGATGAGATCCTTAAAGACAACGGTGAGAAGTACAACCTAAACACTGACGGCATGCTAGGCATACAAGACAGCAAGTACATGGAGAAATTGCGCGAAGAATTCTTAGCAGGCAAACGTCCAGAGACTTGTCGTAAGTGTTGGGCAGAAGAAGATGTTGGCCGTACTAGTAAGCGAATGAATACTATTAAACGTCTAGGGTCTATGTTAAGTGATATTACCGAATGGGATAACAAGTCTATAGACTTACGTTTTGTAGATTTAAAGCTTGGTAACATATGTAATCTAAAATGCAGGATCTGCGGTAGTTGGAGCTCTAGTAAGTTTGCAGGTGAAGAGATAAAGTTCGCAGTAGACGGTACCTTCCATAGAGAAATGAATAAGAAAGGTGCGTGGCCACGCACAGCTGACAAGTTTTGGGATGAGCTTAACTGTGCATCTGGAGACATACGTTACTTGGAATTCACTGGCGGTGAACCGTTTATGATACGTGAGCATTTTGAGTTCCTAGAGGTTTTGGTACATAACGGACTTGCAAATCAAATTGAAATCCATTATAATACCAATGGTACACAATGGCCTGCGAAATACGTGCATCTTTGGAAAGAGTTCAAACATGTAGAAATTGCGTTCAGTATAGATAACACAGGCGCACGTTTTGAGTACGAGCGTACCAATGCTAAGTGGGACGAAGTAAACGAAAATATCCAAAAGTTCATTGGCTTACGAGCTGAAAGCAAGAACATTTCGTTGCAGCTATGCACAACGATTAACTTGTACAATGTTCTTTATTTGCCTGAAGTATTTCATTGGGAACACTTTAAAGACTTTGATTTTGTATTTTGGAATATGTTACATGATGCACCTGAAAACTGCATTAAGTCTTTACCACGTGGTGCCAAGGATGTAATTGCTGTTCAGTTATTAGGAATAGCAGACGTAGATGCAAAGACACGTGAAGAATTTAAAAACGTTGTTAACTTTATGCGGTCGGGCGAAGGCGTTGACCCGTATGAAAACATTGAACGATTAGACAGCAGGCGTGAAGTGTCATTAAAGGATACACACCCAGAACTATATGAGTTATTATTCCATGACAAGTGACGAAGAAGCAGTAGCAGCAATACACAAAAGTCTTGAAGAACGACTAAAAGAAAAAGAACAAGCCGAGTGCGACTTTTTCAACAAAGCCTCAGATGAGGTAAAAGAACAGTACTTCAAACGTTGGCGCGAAGTTAACGACCCAGGCACAGAACCGAGATTTATAAGAGAATATGCAGAAGCCAGACGAAAAGCCTGATACGCTTTGCCTAGCACCGTGGCTACACACGTACCTTTCTCCACAAACAGAAAGGCGTATGTGTTGCGCGAGTCGTGAACCAGCACAATCATTTGAGCAGTACATAGACACCAGTAAAGGCACTAGCACATACAATCCGATGACGCTTGATGAGCACATGAACAGTGATCACATGAAGTCTGTACGCAGGCGCATGATGGCAGGTGAAACATTAAGTGAATGTGATGTGTGCAATAACAAACTATTGAACACAGATGTATACAGAAGTTACTTCTGGAACATGTTTCAGCATCACTACGATGAGATATGGGATAAGACAGAGGAAGACGGAACCACAACATGTAAGCCAATAAGTTGGGATTACAGATTCAGTAACCTGTGCAATTTTAAATGTCGTATGTGTGGCGACATGTTATCGTCAAGTTGGGAAAGTGAACAACGTTCTAACGATATGATAGACTGGGGCAATCCGCAGAATAACTGGATGCAAAAAGATGTCCGTAAACAAATAAGCAAATTCCAAGACACTGAAATAGAAAAAGAATTTAGCGATGCAGTAGAAGATCATCGCATAGAAGAAATCTACTGGGTTGGCGGCGAGCCACTAATGTTCGAACAGCACTGGAAATACATGAAACGTATTGTAGAGCTAGGCGATGGGCATAAAGTGTATGCACGTTACAACACAAACCTGTCTCAAATAGTGTATAAAGGCATACACTTGTACACAGATATCTTACCGCATGTACGTGATTGGCAGATATGTGCAAGCATAGACGGCACAGGAGCAATAGGTGAATACATTAGAACTGGATTAAAATGGCCAGTATTCTTAGCAAATTATAAGGAAGGACTTGCAATTTCGCGCCATCCTAGGCAGATGAGACTGGACTTTACACTGACATTACCGGGCCTTTTTGAGCTGAAAAACATGTTTGACCTTAGTAAGGAGTTAAATACTACGTTACTTGCTAAAGTTACATTTGCATTCGGTTCGAACGTTTTAATGTCGCCTTTAGCATTGCCAAAAAGTATATTACATAGAATAGTAAATGACTTTTTAGTATATGCGAATGAGGAGGGATATGACCAAAATCAGCAGCCATTGATTGACGTTATGACCAATATTTTAAGCAGGCCTACTTTTGAAGAAGAATGGCCAAGCGACTACAAGCAAGGAGCGATTGACGGCAAACGCCGCATAGAGAAAGTTGAAAGCATTCGACTTGCTTCGTTGACGCTGGAAGAGATTTTACTAACAGAGGATGCAGAAGCATATGAGTGGTACCGAGCAATACCTTGACACGATTGTGATGTCATTGAGAAACAGTTCTACTGGGGATATACTTCCAGTATATATCAATGTATTTGATGATTCATTGAGTGAGAAATGGTACAACGCCCTTAATGAAATCATTAAGAATAAGTTGCACCTGGAAAAGAATTATCAATTTTTAGGGATTCCTGGTTACGAACGAAACGGAACGTACATCACTGACCAAATAAACAAATCGATCGACGCAATTAATAAAGCTGATATTGGATATCAGATAGACGACTTCTTCTCTCTTGAAAATACTATGCTCGACATAGATGGAGAAGTAGGAGAGGGTCTGCCTGGCCGCGAGCTAGTACATGACAAGTTCAATAAGTTACATCGTTACTTCGAAGACTTACAAGGTACTAGCGGTAACATGTCACCTTACTATAATAAAGCTGATGCTGATACACGCTGGCACATACGCCAGTTGAACTTACTGTGCCACGAATACGAGTCGTGGGCATTAAGCTATCGCAAAGAAGCACACGCTCCTGAATGGATGCGCCCATCGCAATTAATGTGTTATTTAAAAGCACCGCGCTTCACACTTACAGAAGATGACTTTGAAAGCTTTGGCATTGAAACAATTGCACGACCACTAGGCGGTGTCTTTGTTGGTGTTAACAAAGCAGTAGGCAAGCATCATTGGGAAGTGTTCCAAGATGAAGATGGTAGTAGAATAGATGAGTTAACAACGTCTGCAATGCGTTCACAAACAGAAGCAGCAGGCGACTTTGATATCGAGTGGGCAAACGATCCAGGTGCATATCAATTTATGAAAGATAGAATAACTAAGTTCAGAATTTGGTTAACGGAAAATGGATTCGACCCTGAAGACAAAGCATTAACAATAGGCCACCCGCAGGTAGCACAGGTAGATCTAAAGCGAACATTTGGCACAGAAGATTACACAGTAATTTGGGATCAATTGTTTGATTACTTAGATGTTGTTAGTATAGAAACTAAGGATGCCTACGTAGAATATAAATACCACTGGAGCGATTCAGATTACAAGGAGCAACAAATCAAATGTTTAAATGGTTAAGGAAAAAATGGTTAGATTGGAAGTTACACCGCCGTTACAAAAAGAAACTTAAAGAATTAAAAAAGCGCGATCCGTTCATATACAAATAAAAAGGTAGTACAATGACAACACGAAATATACTAGGGTTCAGCGCCGGGTTCCATGACGCAGGCATGTCAGTAGTAGATGGCAACAACGGTAAGATATTGTTTGCTAGTCATAGCGAACGTTTTAGCAAACGCAAACACGATCCGGATCTGTGTAGATCGATAATAAACGAAGCACTAAGTCACGGTACAGTTGCTAAAGTTGCGTACTACGAGAATCATTGGTTAAAGAAAGCTAGGCAGTTATTTGCAGGCCAGCCAACAGACGATTGGCATTGGACACTGCGAAGCGAAATAAGTCATCACTTTCCGCATCCTGATCACCAAGTACTGCTAGACAACGTAAAGTTAAAAGGTTACGGACACCACAAGTCACATGCCGCAGCAGGCTTCCAGACTAGTCCATTTGATCAAGCTACCGTTGTCGTTATTGATGCCATTGGTGAGTTTGATACTATTACTATATGGAATGCATACTACGATCATGCTGGCAATGCGAAGTACAAATTAAAGCATCGCCAACTATATCCACATAGCATTGGATTATTCTATAGCGCAATTACACACAATGTTGGCCTACGTCCACTAGACGAAGAGTACATTTTAATGGGCATGGCTGCATACGGCGATGCTAGTAAAACAGTAGATACTATTAAAGATAGATTAATTGAGTCTACTAACCCACCTAAGTTTAAAGAGAACTTGCACATTGGATATAATGAAAGCTTAACCAACGAGGATGTTACTGACTTTGATGTAGCAGCAGGCGCACAAGAACTAGTAGAAGAAATGATTGAAAATGTTATGAAGAAGTCTAAGCACTATGATTATTCTAATAACCTAGTGTTCATGGGCGGTGTTGCTTTAAACTGTTCTGCTAACAGACACTTAGGCAAGTACTACAATGACATTTGGATTATGCCTAACCCAGGCGATGCAGGTAGCTCATTAGGTGCTGCGGCATTAGCATACGGTAAGAAGCTGCAATGGAATGATGCTTACTTAGGCTATAATATAGAAGGTGAATACCCTGTACAAGAATTAGTTAATTCACTTAAGAAAGCTAAGATTGCAGGTGTTGCAAATGGCAAGGCTGAGTTCGGTCCACGCGCATTAGGTAATCGTTCATTGCTAGCTGACCCACGCGGTAAGGCTATTAAGGATATAGTAAACGATATAAAGCGTAGACAAAAGTTCCGTCCGTTCGCACCAGTGGTACTTGCAGAACATGCAAGTACTTACTTTGATATGCCAAATGGATTTGAACGAAGCGACTACATGCAAGTCACCGCACATTGTAAGAAGCCAGAAGAGTTCCCTGCTATAATACACAAAGACGGAACAAGCAGAGTGCAAACAGTACCTGCAAATGGTTCAGGTATTAGAAGACTTCTTGAAGCATGGTACAAGGAAACTGGTTGTCCAATGTTACTTAACACATCATTAAATATCAGAGGCGAGCCAATGGTAAACGATGAAAGCGATGCAAAACGCTTTGAAGAAGAGTACGGTATAAAAGTACTTACATCTGTGTTATAATTAACTATGTTCGATGTATTCTACATATCACTAAAGCCCGCTGATTTTCCCTGGGCAATAAAAGTTAAAGACAGAGAAGAGGCACGTGAACTATCGCGTACTCGTTTCTGCTGGATACTTGATGGTCATAACGATTACACAAAATTTGATTTAATGTGGGAACCATCACGTTTTGAAGCAAATCAAGTACACGTTTGGCCAAGTCAATGGCAAGATCACGGCGGCACTGAATTTATTCCAAAAGACTGGGATGGTTCCGTAAACTACCAATCACAGAGCGTACTCCGCGACACCCATCCATACATTGTGTACTTAGAACACGGCAATGACGATCAGTTTTATAATTCTGATGTCGCTATGTACTCACGAGCTAGGTTCATTAATGATTACTTAGGAACATTGAAGCGCGTAGTAAGTAAACACAAAGACGAAGACTTCATATGGGTAACGAGTTCTGTGTGTGATTACCGTACCTTTCATTTTTCTTGGCATCCGTCGGAATGGCAGAATGATATGTTGCATGTCTTTGCAAGCGACGAACAAAAGTTTGGTGATACATTTTACATTAATGTTAAAAACTTTTTAGCGCAATGTGATAACTTAGAACTACTTGAATGGTACGATACTATATGCTTCCATGACCATTCAATACCAAGGCATCCAATGCCAGAGATACTACACGATTGTGATTCACAAGTAGATGCAATTAAAGAACAGGTATTTGGTGCTATCAAAGGATCATCGCCGACGGCTCCGTTAGTCCTCTATACAACACGAGCAGTTGAACTAGAGCAAGAGCCTGTGCCTACTATAAACTTATGGCGCCCGAAAACAAGAACAATTACTCCGCTAACAGCATCCGGAAACACATGTATCGTTCCTAAGGATGCACTTATAGCAATTCAACACGAAGCGTACGACTATCCGCACATTAATAAAGATTACATGGACAGGTTCCTAGACACTCCATTGGACATTGTGTTTATGAGCAACGGAGAAGAATGTGCCGAAGCTAACTACAAACATCTATGTGATGTAGTCCCACCCGGGCACATCGTACATCATGTTCAAGGTGTTGAAGGTAGGATAGCATCAGCTAGAGCAGCCGCAGCAATTTCTGGCACTGACTGGTTCTTTTCAATTAATGCTAAACTTAAAGTTGACAAACAGTTCAACTGGAACTGGCAACCAGACCGCCTGCAACAGGCAAAGCATTATATCTTCCATGCATACAATCCGTATACGAAAGATACATATGGACACATGGCAGCAATCGCCTGGAACAAGAAACTAGTTAATACTGATACTGAATGGGGCTTAGACTTTACAATGAGTCACAAGCACGAGGTTGTTCCTGTCCTGTCAGGTGAAGCGGTATACGGTCCTAAAGAGTGGGATCTATGGCGTACAGCATTTCGCGAAGTAATCAAGTTAATGCAAGCTACTGATGCCGAGTCTAAAACGCGCCTACAGCATTGGGTAACCGCTGATGATGAATGGACTGCTATTGGTGCAGCTGATGCAAGGCACTTCTGCAATAACATAGCAATGGGCGATCAAGAGAAGCTTAAACTAAGCTTTGACTGGGAATGGCTAGGCCAGTACTTTGTTATAAAGTACGCAGAGTGGTCTAAGCCCGTATAACCCTGCATTGTGTAACAGTACGCTGGATCTGTGTATTGTATGCAAATTATTTTCCACTATTCCTAGCTAAATCAAGCACTTAACCGTTAATAAGAGCAATTCGCATATAGCAGAACGCCCTTATAAATCAATGACTTACAAGGGCGTCTAATGTTTCTATGTGTTGCGGAATATTGCAGTTATTTCACAATAATACCTGATTCTAGTACACGTTTAACAATAACACCGTCATCTACTTCGTTTACACGTACAATGTAGGTTTGGTGTCTGTATCCATCAACGTCAATAGTAACTAGCTTCATCGTTTCGGGATCGGTTACAGTCCATTCGGAAATCACAGCATCATCAATTTGACGCATGTAGCAACATTTAAGTGATCTTGTTCCTTCGTCAATCTCAGAATCTAAGTCAAATTCAACCTTGCTGTAATTTGCCTTAAGTTCGTTGATGATACCGTGTGGTACTTCGTGTTCTTTAAGTGGTGGTGTTAACATTTTGTTTCCTTATACTGCCATGGGAGCTTTAATAGCTTCATGTGGGTTGTAGTTTAATAGTTCAAAGTCTTCCATAGTGAAGTTATCGATATCCATTATCTCTGTGTTCATTTGTAACGTTGGTAATTCCAATGGAGTTCGTTGAAGCTGTTCTTCAACTTGATCGAAATGATTATTATAAATGTGTGCATCGCCTAATGTGTGAATAAACTCACCAACAGCTAATCCACAAACCTGTGCTATCATATGTGTTAACAGCGAATAGCTTGCAATGTTAAATGGCACGCCGAGGAACATGTCACAACTACGTTGATACATCTGACAACTTAGTGCATTGGTTGGGATATTGTATGCAGCAAATAGGGATTCTTTATTAATGTAACCACCGCCTGTAGTAGGCACAGTAGGATACTTCTTTGTAAAGATTTCTTCGCGTTCTTCTAATGAAAGCGGAGCAACATAAAACTGAGCAAGCAAATGACAAGGTGGTAGTGCCATTTGATCTAATTCACCTGGGTTCCAAGCTGTTAGTAAATGTCTGCGATCGAATGGATCGTTTTTAATACCATCTATAAGATTTGCAATTTGATCTGTTTCTTTTAACTTGCCAGTGGATACATCATCATTGCCTTCATCGTGTGCAAGACTATGGAATGTTTGCCAGTGGCGCCATTGCACACCGTACACACGACCTAAGTCTCCTGGGAATTTAGCTTTATGCTTCCAGTAACCTGCTTCGGCGTTTGCAGTCCAGATAGTTTTCTTGTCTGCATCAACTGAACCGTGTCGTATCTCACATAGTCTTCGTTCGTCACCGCTACCTTCAAGGAACCAAAGTAGTTCACTAACAACAGCCTTCCATGCTAACTTTTTAGTTGTCATTCCAGGAAAACCTTTGCGTAAATCGTAGCGAGTCTGTACACCAAATACACCACGTGTACCTGTACCAGTACGGTCGTCTCTATTAGTACCGTATTTTAAAATGTATTCTAGTGTGTCTAAATATGATCTCATTCTTTCCTTCTCCAAATCTCGTAAGTGTGTGTCATGCATAGCTGCGAACGTGTGCAATAGAAATCCTTGCGCAATGTATCTAAGTCTATGCTTACATCACAATCGTATTCGCTAAACAAATGCGATAGGTGTATTTCGGTGATACCTTCCCAAAGATTTTCAACTAAGCCAGCGCCACCAATGAGCCAGTCAACGTGAGTTAAGTCGGCTACAGTTAGTTCTTTGATTTGGTCAACATCGTTAGGCAAGTCTAGTTCTGAATTGCTTGCTACTATGTTTTTTCTGTTTGGTAATGGCTTTGGCATACCGGATGATTCCCATGTGCCTCTGCCCATTAATATTGTTGTGTTAAGCGTGAGTTCCTTAAACCTAGCAAGATCTTTGTCTTGCTTAGGCCATGGCATTGAACCTTCGTTACCAATGCCTCCATTTCTCTCACATGCTAAGATTGCTTTCATGATGTGCCTTCTAAGAACATATTAGTTTGTTGTTGTACTACTTCTGCGACATGTTGCACGTCTAAATAAAAATGCACAGTTTTAATATTATTGTGATTTTCCTTTAGTACTTGATCAACTATCTCTTCAAGTTCATGATCATCCCATCCATGTGTACGAAGTTTTTGTATGTTGATGTCCTGTTCATCATCACCGTCTACCGATACATTAAAAATAATATTAACATTACGAACAAACCTAATAGGTATATCCGTTTTGTCAATTGTGTTTATTAATGCTTCCCAACTATCTAACTTATCCTCGTCACTGATTACGAGCTTCATTTAGCTCGTAGTCTTAGACTTTTTAGGCGCAGCTTTCTTCTTAGGAGCAGCCTTTTTCTTAACGGTACGCTTTGGCTTTAATGCAGGGTTTAATTTAAAAGCTTCCTTCTCTAGTCGCTTACCTTCAGCAACCAGTGACGCACCTTCTGCAGACATTTGCTTAGATTGATCAAGCATCTGTGTTGCTAGTGTAGCATCGTCGATAACATCACCGGCATCAGCAATAACTTCTTCGTTGCGGCGTTGCTCAGCTGGGTCAACTAAGCCTGCATTCGCATCTAAGTCTTCCATCTGTTTAGTAGCATCTTCGCCAGCAGCCATACCATCAAATATCTTGTTAAGTTCATCTAAACGTACATGTGATGTAGCGTTAGGTGTAACAATGATTTGATTAGTTTGAACTTTCTTGATCTTACCTTCTTTGTGCAATGTTTGCAACATAGGGCGACCATCTGGCAGTAAACTTCTGAACATTGCGTCTGACAATTGTTCTGAACTTTGACCTACATCACCTTCGATAATTTTCATTACCGAATCGTGAAAGGCAGTTGACAATGTATCTGGGTAGATAACTAATGCCATATGCTCTTCGCCTGGTACAGTTCGATAAACAACAGCAACCTTACGATCGCCATGTTTACCTACGTGTTTGATAAACCCCATATTATTCTCCTGCGGTTACTGGTGCTTCGTCTTCGAATGATTCAGCAGTATCTGCTTCTGCGGCTGCTTCGTCTTCAGCTGGAGCTGGTGTGATAGCAGTAATGAAGTTAGCTAACTTAGTGTAGGTAGCACCAACCACTGTGAATTCATTAGTTTTGAATGCACCGCGCTGACTTGCAACGTCAATGATGTTACGTAGATTTGCAAGATCTTGTACGGTTAATGAAGCAGGTGCTTCTGTTGCTTCAACTTCTTCTACTGCATCAACAGTTGCTTCTTCTGTGTTTGTGTCATTGATCATTTAATTTTTCCTCGTATGTAAATTCTGATTCTAGCAGTATTTAATCACCGGGGCAATGACACAAGAATTTCAGTAACCGTTTTAACGGAAGAACATAGTGTACATGGTAGCTTCGGCAGGACTCTCAAAGCCAATTTGGTATTCCTCATTGACTATCCATGTATTAACTTTCTCTGTATCGATTATTGCTTCAATAGCAAATCGTCCAGTCGTATTTTGTTCAATCCAGCTTAGGACTTGGGCACGATCATGATGATGTCGGAACTTAACCCGAACAAAGTGCTCTGGGATAAACGACAGCATTTTGGTATTATGCCAGTCCATCGGATTAATTGATTCTAATAAATTCATAATCTACTCATTGTGTTTAATGTATTTTAACATAGTTTAGCTTATATGCCAAACTTTAGTTTGAATATAAGAGCATCAGTTTCGAGTTTAAACATTACTGATTGCATAAGGATAATATACGGACCTTCGCAATGCACTTCGCACCATCTAAATATATTATCTATTCTCTCGGCAATCTCCTGGTCAGTGTAATAAGATTCTAGCGGATCCATTAAATTAACATCAAATGATCCATCCTGGAATTTCATAATGTCAATAGTACGTAAGGTAGTTGGACCTACAAATGAATACTTTTCGTCTAACATCTATTTGCCCAACGCAAATGCAGTCGCATCATGCGGCTTATAAAATACAATTGAATTACTGCTCATGAAGTATTTGCCAGTTGTGTACTTTCCAATTCGCAGTAAAGTATCTTCTAACGAATGCTTTCTAATGTCATGCTTAACCCAAGCTACGTCAAAGTCGCGTATGTTCTGCGGTAGCATAGCTACACGACGATTCCGTGCTTCTTGTCTTAAGTTACGAGTCATAGTTTTTGTACCATAATGAAAACACAACAAAGTCTTTCTCATCTTCGAATGCAACTAGCTTTGGACCTAAATAAAATCTACCGCTAGTGTAGTCGGCAATCCAAACATGCAAATGCCTAACATGAATTTCCAATGGGTCCTCAGTGTTGTACCATTGTTTATACCAATCTACAACCTGATCTCTATGTATTTCTTTGCGGTCCCGTGTGCGTATAATAGCACCTAAGATTGGTATAAGAGTTTTACGAACCACGCTGGAAACCTAAATTGAAGTACGTAGCTTCCTGCGGAATCTCAAACCCAACATAGATTGGGGTTACTACATATTCGCCTTCGCAATTTGTATCAAGCCATTGAATAACTTCTTCACGGCACTTGCCACGATCGCCTAATTCAACAAGCGTCATTTCAATGCTGTCATCACAGTAGCACCACATTCTTGCGTCCGGGTGAATCATGGTTTCCATCCTAATTTAAACATTACTGCATCTGCATCATCTGCGAATGCTATATGGGAACCACCAACATAAAACTTACCACTAGTATGTCGATCGATCCAGGTTAAAATTTTGTTGTAGTCGCTGTCTTTAGCAAGTGTGTATGACATAAAAGTTAACTCACCGCTGGGCCATGTTAACCTGCGAGCACTCAGGCGTCTGTTTAATGCTTCAGTTGATTTCTGCTTTGTTTCGTACGTCATATAATGTATACGCCATTGCATCTTTATCGTTACAAAAATATAAAATATTAGGACCTAAGTAAAACTCGCCTTCTGTGTATGCAGCAAGCCAATCTAGTACTCTATTGCGTAGTCTGTAATCTAATGGAAATTGGAAAATGTTCCCTTCACGTGCGGCTTTAACAGGCCACAGCAATCTGCGTTCACGTAAGCTATCTCGTTGTGCTTTGGTTAATCCCATTGGCTCATCATTGCAATAAGACTAACTATAGCACCGCATAAACAAACAGCAATGCCAACGACTGATAAGGCCTGTGTGTAGCCGAGTGCTTTTTTCCACTCAAACATTTCAGGGGTACCACCACCTTTTTGCAATGTTGTTATAAGTTTAGCGAATACTTCGTTAACTTTAAATAACGAAAATATAGCAAACGCCCCTGCGGCAGCAAATAATACTACAAGAATAACGAAGATGCTCATACGTAGTTGCCTTCGTCTTGCTCTTTGTGTACTGCAATACGTTTCTTCTTAGCTTCAGGAGCTGCATTGTAAAGTTCAATATACTCTTCGAGGGTTTTGTCCTCTCCGAATATTTGGGCTGCAATTTCAATAAACTGTTCTGCGGTTAGGGTGTTGTTAATAACACCTTCTGTTCGTACAGTAATGTTCATACTATACCCCTCTAAATGTTAAGTTAAAAAATGTTGCGTCTGTTGTGTGTTGAAAGTAAAGCTTTGCAGGAGTAATATATAATTGTCCTGTACAATGTGTTCTAAACCAAGTTCTTAAATCACCTATTTCAAAACAATTGTAACCTACAACAGTCCAAGCAGTAGCATTAAGGCGCCCTGCTGTATGGACTGATGTAAAGGCTTCACCTTTCATTAGTTCTTCTTGTGCTCATCGTAGTAAGCAGTGGTACCAAACGGTGCTTCGATTGAAGTTGAACCGTGTATAACCCAAAGCGTATCAACGTAGTCTGGATCACCCCAGCTACCAAATGGGTAACCATCTGTGAATACAATTAAACGTTCTGGTGACACTTCGTTGGTCTTCATGTAGTTGAAGATTGGTTCGAAGTCAGTACCGCCAAATCCGCCCATTTCATATTCAGCGATGCTGTTAATGTCATCACTGTTAAACTGTTCTGGATTGTGAACTTGTGTATCAAAGCAGAACAAGTGGATCTTGTACGCTGTGAACGACTCCATACAACCTTGCACTTCACTAAGGAAGTCACGTAACATAGTCTGGCTAATTGAACCCGAAGTATCAATTGCTACTGCAATATCAATTTCTTCACCTGGGTTCATACCAGGCATGATTGCATCCATGTGCCAGCTACGACGGCTTGGACGCATCCAAGTATAGTCATCTTTGATTGCACTTGTAAGAGTTAAGTTTAACAGTTCACGCCAGTCCATCTGTGGTTCTGTTAAATCTTTAAGCATCTTCTTAACGTTGCCTGGAATGTTACCTGCGTTAGGTTCATTGCTTGCCGCGTTAATTACTGCTTCTTTAAATTCATCGCGTATTTCGTCACGGTCTGCTTGTGACAATTTAGGACGACCTTTGCCCTTGCCTTCACCCTCACCGTCTTCGCCATCACCATCGCCTTCGTCACCTTCACCATCAAGGTGTTCGTCAAGCATTTTATCGATGAGGTCTTGCATGTCGATGTACTCAACATTCTCTTTCAGTAAGTCATAAACTTCTTCTGAAGGCATGCCCTTGTACTTACGATCATATAGGATTTCAATAGTTGTAATTTTGCGACCAATGTTGTGATCAACTAAGTCAGTGTTCACACAGTAATCGTTCGCAATGTTCCACAGTTGAGGTTCGCGGTTGTCACGACGACCAAAGTGGTCATATACACAATGCAGCACTTCGTGACCAAAGCCGAACTCAATTTCTTTCTGGTCCAGCATGTTAACGAAGCGTGAATTGTAGTAAAAATGTCGACCATCTGTAGCAAGTGTAGGAAGCCATTCATCAGCATTAACTAGCTTCAAGCGAGTAGCAAGATTACCAAAGAACGCTTGCTTTAAAAGCAGCGATACACGAGCACCGATTAGCTTCTCCTTTGCCTCATAATCCACATTAGGATCAGTAGGACCAAGCAGGTCGCCGTGCTTCTTTTTATCGTCTTTGTTAGTTGTAGCATTATCTGTTGACATGGTGTTTTTCCTGTTTATTAACTCTATGTACTAATTATATGATGATCTGCCCTAAAGGTCAACCTTTATTTGGCATAATCATGGTTGTAAGTTGTTGATTTTGCAACACCTTCTTCACTTAATAGCGCGTATTCGCCATTATTAAGCTTAACAGGCATGGCCTTTTTGGTGGTAAATGCCCGCATTTTGCGCAAATATGCCTCATTTTCCATGAAATCATATAGTACTGCTGGGTAGGTTAGCTGGTTGCGCTTGATGTGATTTAGTATGTTTACTAGGTGACCATCGGTTAAATCCTTGATTAGGATCTGATCCCCGGCTTCTGTTTCCCACATTGTTCGATTTCTATCGTACATTAACAGCTCGCTATCTGATTATCTATTAGAAATGGTTTCACCTGGAAAGCCGGGTCTAGCCCGGCTTTCGCTTGGTTGGTGCTAGTGATTACTCACTAGCGTTAATGATGTACTTACCGTAACGCTTGTGGAACTCATCGAAGTTCTTAAGCTTAGTAGGCAACATTGGAAGGTTGTAAGTAGTAAGGGCTACTCGAGCACCCATAACAACCAACTCAGTTTCGAAGTTGTCCATCATAAAGCGGAAGAAGTTATCCGCCATCTTGTGGAAGTCGTTGTCTTTAACGCCGTTTGTGATAGCGTCCTTCAACTCATAACACATGGATACCACCAGCGAGTACATTGCTGATACTTCTTTAACTTCTAACGTGCTAACCTTACCTTCGAGTATGTCTGATGGGTTAGGCATTTTGCTTGCTACCTTACGGTGAGCAACAAACTTCACAGCCAGGCCTTCGCCAACTGTACCAGCAACTAAGTCAGTCACAGTCTTATTGTCCAGACCTTCGTCATCAATCAGGTCACTTACAAATACCCACGAACGAGGTGTTGCAAATGCACGGCTTGAGCTCTTAGGTTCGAAGTCATACAGATCCTGTTTAGCAAAGTTCAAGTAACCAACAACATCTTTGTGGACGCCGTTTTGTACTGCCCATTCAAACCAGTCGTCGAATGAAACTTTCATTTCAAAGTGAACGAAACGGTTAGCTAACGGAGTTGGCATGCGGAACGTAACACCTTTATCGCTTTCACGGTTACCGGCTGCTAACATTACAACATTGTCTGGAAGACGGTACTTACCAATACGACGGTTCAGGATTAGCTGGTATGCCGCAGCAAGAACTGATGGTGGAGCACTGTTCATTTCATCAAGGAACAATACTACAATTGGAAGGTCTTTAATTTTAGCACCTGTTTGTGCTTCAACTTCAAACTGGCCTGCTTCAATTGCATCAACTACAAGCTGTTCAGCCTGTGGTAAATCAACTGGTTGCGCCCAGTCCATAATTGCGTCGTCTTTATTGTAAAAAGGAATACCACGGATATCCGTTGGTTCCATTTGACCAAGACGTAAATCATACATGGCACCGCCTAAGTCTTTAGTAATACCTTCAACTAGTTCTGATTTACCAATACCTGGTGGACCCCAAATGAACGCTGGACGTTTAACTGCGAAACAACGCATAATTGAACGGCGTACTTCTTTGGATGTAAGTTGACGATGATCTGACATATTGTAACTCCTGGCTTATTGTATTAAATTGGGTTGTTTTGTTAACCTATGTACTAATTATAACATCATTAGAACAAAGGTCTACCTATTTTTTAAATTATTTTAAAAGTATTTCACTCTAGTACGGTCTGTATTAGCAAACCTTAATGTATACAGCTCCTCAGCGGTTGTGTAATTGCCAATTTGGCTATTGCCATCCTGGTTGATACCAACAGTAGTACCATGCAAAGAATCTTCCATATCACGCGCATCAAGGTATTGGAAACCACTGTAATTACCGCTTTCATGTAGTACTGATTCAACCAGCACTTGTAATGCATTGCGGGCAGCAACGTCCTCATCTGGCAGGTTTTTAAGCATGCCATTTACCTTGTTTTTTAACGCTTCTACTTCAAATGTCTTACGCATATTATGTACCTTTGCTCGTTATCTAACTGTTATATGTATTATATGATTATCTAGCTAAAAGGTCAACCTTTTTATTAACTAATTTGCTAATAATCTGCCGCAGAATAGCCCACTCTTTGTAAGTGCTTGTTTTATATAGATTTATTTTTTTAGCAGGGCTGCTAAGTTGTTGATTTATATAGGGGAAATAAATGCAAATTATCTGCGGTCTTTTACGCTGTACACGTATACTAGCCGCAGATCATGTGCTTAATGCTACTTAGGTGGTACTTTATTGCTAAAATTGCGTACTTTAGCCATAATCCATTCTTGGATCCACTTAGCATATGCTGGTTGTGGGAGATTCCACCCTGCAAACATACCAATAATTATGATGAATATTGTATCTAACATATCAAACTCCTTTTAGGTCATGAATATTTAGTCAAAAAAATAGCCCCGATAAACAGGGCTATTTCAAATATAGCTTATCGCTAATATTAGAAGTTTAGTCTAATACCAACAATATTGCGTTAGTCGTCGTTGGAAATAATTCTTATCATTTCGTATTTGACTATTTCAATTGATTGATAGCAGCCTTCGAATGTTTTAAGCAGATTAGCTTTTGCAGATTCAATGCTGACACCTTTATTTACCAGAGTTGTTACACTTCCTGGACCTTTGCTAGTTTCAAAGTAGAATTTAACTTCTCTTACATTGTCAATAGAAATGCTTGTGTCTGTATTCCAGGGTTTCATAAATCAATATCCTAATTCTGCGGTTAACAGCTCTAAGTCTGTCTTGCCTTCTCCGCGCAATATAAACAGTTTAACATCTTCTATGTAACATCGCAACTCCACTTCTATCTCTTCTGGAGACATTTCATTGTACATATGTTCAACGATTTCATCACCTACTTCGCATTTTCCTACACAGAACAGTTCGCAATCTTGATTGCATCTGCCAGACTGACCATTGTCAAAACATAAGCCGTGTACACTCATTTCTTATCCAGTGTTCGTTGAACTTGTAACATTGCCCAGTCTAGCTTGTCAGCTGGCATACCATCAACAACAGTTTCTATCGTGTCGTTAATGCCAAAACTACCATACATGCGAGCAAACAAATTTCGCTGAGCATCTGTGCATTTTGCGAGATCACTCCTAAGAGACTCTCTTGCCATTTTTTCAAGTTTTTCATTCATGCTCCTGCCTTGTAATTACGTACCTAGGTACATTTCGTTATCGTCGGATCGACGTTTGTGTATACTGTAAGCGAGTGCAGTTGCTAGCACCGCTTCTTCAAACGTGTCACGTTCACGGTAGTACTCACAGCGATGACTTAAATTATCTTCGGTGTTTTGTACATAAATTTCTGCGGCATAGCGATGGCTGCCGTAACATGGAGGGGAGATTCCGATGTGTAACTTTTTCATTAATGCTATAAGTTGATCAGAATTGTTCTCCGGGTCAAAGCCGTCTTTGTTGACCCTGGCGATTGATGCTATTATTTCTAAGTCTTCACTATTCACTTTTTAGTGTTCCCCAAACCTTATCTTCTTCCCCCTTAGTTATGAATTCTGTACGCTTGCCTTTAAAAATTCGTTCTATTAGACTTGGGCGAATATAGCGACCAACTATTTTTTTACTGTGCGTTATGAGGTAGTCATTGTGTCCACACTTAGGACAGACGCCGTCTGTGTCGAAGATATCGCTGTGCCCTAATTGTTCTTCAGTTTTGGGGCATACTTTAATATGCGAGTATTCTGTGTCAGCTTTCATTAGTCTTCCCAAGTAAATCCACATTTTATACATTGTGTAAGGTTTGAACCCATATAATGTCCTGCCAGTTCAAGTTCACTGTGATCACATTCGATAGCCTCACGCAACCTATCAACTAATTCACTAGCAGAGTCAAGTGTCTCCCTGGCTTGTTGCTCCTGTTTGATAGCGTTAGCTAATGCTCTTTCAACTTCCTTTAAACCATGTTCAGTAATCGGCATTTCAGTCGGTAAGTGTTCCAAGCTCTTTTGATTCAAGTAAAAACTTTTCCACTTTCTCTTTTTTGGCAGCGATGATATGAGGCATCTTATATACAACGATGCCTTCGTTTGCTAACATGTCTAACATAGCAAGTATCTCGTTGTACTCAGCTTGCAATCTGTCACGCTTTTCAGCAGTAAGGCCGAAGCGCAATATCTTACAAGTTTCTTTGTGTACCTCGGAGCATTCCTCTCCGAGTATTGTTAATAGGTGTTCTTTACGATTCATTTATATTCCTGGGTTTAAGGTACCCGAGTTGATAAGTTAGTGTTAATAATCCTAGGCCTACTATCCATAGTAAACCAAAAAATGATAGTGCATGACTGTCCGAGTACACTAATGTCACGCCTGGAAATAGCATTGCGAACAATGTGCATATACCATCGAACGTAGGCATGTGTTCGATGTCTCTCATTGCACTATGTATTCGACTCTTAATCATCGTTGAACATTCTCTTGACTGCTTCGTCAATTACTTCGTCCATGCTTGCACCACCGTTGTAATACATAACAGTATAATTTATAGAGCCGTCTTCGTTTTGATCTGCAACTGAAAACCCAAACGGATCTAGCTCAGTATCTTCGATTTTGTATATGACTTCGTCATGTACGTAAACTTCGCGGTAGCCATCGTCACGTAAACATTCTTCGTACGACGAATGAAAGTCGGACATTTTATATCCAAGTTTCTTACAAGCATCTTCGCATCGTTCCTCAAGGGTGACACCCGAAAGGACCATTGGTACTAGTTTGCCTGTGTGTGCTTCTGTGTCGCTCATGCTTTAGTCCTCTTCATAGCCAGGTAAGTCCTGTCCTTGTCAGTTAGTGAAATACGATCGTTAACAATAAGTGGTGAGTTAGTAACTGCGGCCCAACATGCAAGATGCTCTTCTTTGCCGTTTGCTGCATGGGCGCATTGATCGCGTGTTGAGCTAATGTAGGTGGTTGCTATAAGCAACTCATCTTCGAGCTCTTGTGTTTCTGTATCAAAGGTTGTAATACCCTCAGTCATATAAAAGAACTCACCAGCTGGGTAAAAGTTCTGGGTATCCTCATCTAGTATGAACATAGCGTACTCGTCCTCCACCCACTTAACTACATGGGGGAATTCGTCAGTATCCTTAACACAATGTGGATATTCGTCTAAATTGTTGGATATGTGTAGAACCCTAAATTTGCCCATACTGCTCAGTACCTTGTGATGTAATACATGTATTATACGTGATATTCTGGGCTAGGTCAAGCTAAATTAGGTGGTAAAATAGCTCAAATAAAGGTTGACCTTACGCCCAAAACCCATTATAATGTGTATATTAGTAAAGAGTAATGAGTACAGTAATATGAATGTTGAACTAATATATGCAGATATTGAGGAAATTGTAGTACTGCCTGTTGGCGGTGCTGCTCTTGAAGCTTATCCGCATGTTCTTAATAAGCTGAACTTATTCTGGGGTTACCCAGAGTTCCATAGCTATGTTAAGACGCTAATGCAGTCTGACAAAGCCCGCCAGGGCTTTCCAGTAGACGTATTGGTTGAGTTGGTATTCTTGTACGAACTGTACAAAGATAACTACAAGATCATTAACCGCAGTGCTATGTCTGAACTTGAAGAAATGGCATTTAAGGATACGTTAGGCGTAAACGATATCTGGGCTGGTTATTCTCCAGCATAGTTCACATACAATTAAATACGTATGTGAGCGATGAATACTTCCCGATAACAACCAAAACAGCATGTAAATCCAAATGGGCCTGGAGCACCATTTGGTTCTACGACGGCACTACCGCAAGCTGCCACAGATGCGATAGGCACGAAATAGACATAGATGATTTCGATAACTTCCACAATACACCACCTAAAATAGAACAGCGTGAAGCAATGCTTAACGGCGAATGGCCTGCTAGCGGCGGCTGTCACTATTGCCAGAAAACGGAAGATGCTGGCGGAACCAGTGATAGACAATTCCAGTTACAGATCCCAAACCAAACGCCCATTGAGGTGATTGCAGACCAAACAGTAACATCATGCACTCCAACTATATTAGAAATATTTCTATCCAATACATGTAACCTCGCTTGCACATATTGTAGACCGGCTAACAGTTCTAAAATTGAAGCTGAGTTTAACAAGCATGGTCCATTTAGTGTAGGCGATGTACACTTCAGAAGTAACTACGAAACAATAACAAAGAAGATTGACACAGAGCAACTCCTTAAGGATAAGTTCTGGGATTGGATGGCTAGGAATTCGGATGCATTACGTCGCTTCCATGTACTTGGTGGTGAGCCATTGTTTATGAAGGACTTCCAAAAATGTTTGGATCACTGGTGGGATCATCCTAATCCTCTAGTAGAGATAAACGTTGTGTCAAACTTAATGGTATCCGAAGAACGCTTTAAAGAATACATAGATTACATTAAGAAGCTTTACGACAACGGAAAGATCAAACGCTTTGATATGACAGCCAGCATTGATTGTTGGGGACCTGAGCA